>Ga0080004_1121273_pt1 | contig 19525 bp, 28 predicted proteins | sample WasSprMetagenome_FD_69207 | JGI IMG/M metagenome (GOLD analysis project Ga0080004, IMG submission 69207) | Sulfidic aquatic microbial communities from Washburn Spring, Yellowstone National Park, USA - WS (SPADES assembly) (version 2) | ecosystem: Environmental > Aquatic > Thermal springs > Hot...
TTTAGTTTAACATATATTTTTCTCTTATCTCCTCCTCTTCCTCCTCCCGCATTTTCTCTCGTATATAGTTGATAAGTTCGTCTTCCAACTCTTTCTCTTTAACAAATTCCGCATAGTCCTCGATTATGTCGTTAAGCTCCGCTATCTTATTCCTTAGCCTGCTGACTTCGTCCTCAAGTTCCTTTATCGTCTTCCTGTAGGTCTCGATCTCCTCTCTTAATAGCTCCCTAGCCTCACTCTTCTGCCTCTCAATCTCTCTGATTTTCCTTATGCTCTCGCGTTCCTTCTCTATCTCATCCCGAATCCTCTCTATTGCCTCGTCCTGTAGCTTGTACGCATAGCTTAGGCAGTCCGCGTCAAACACTGTCTTGCCGTGCTCCACTATGTAGTCCGTTATGTCTCTGAGGATTGTGGTCTCTAAGCCATACTCGCTGAGGAATATCCTAGGCTCTTTGTCTAGATCATATTCATTCTCTCTCGCAACTCGGTGCAATATTACTAGTCTTCCCCTCTCCGTTATTATTGCTCTCGTAGGGTCTAACATTTTTGTTATAGACTGATCCACAGGCAGTACTAGCTTCTCTAGGTTCTTTTCAATTAACCCCTTCGCTAGAGCCTTAGTGCGCTGAACATCGTTTAGCCAGAGCTCTATGATTAGCCTTAAGGGGGCTTTCTCCATTGCGCTCACCCTACCTCCGCTTCTGATAATACCAAAGTTTCTACGGATCTCCATCCTTCGTGTGTCATTATGTAGAACACTACTCTATCAGTAACCTGCGGATCGTCGTCCCACTCATACACCTTTAACACTGCCGGTACGCTCTTCGGTATTATCAGAAGCTCCGTCTCAACCGTACAATCGTAATGCTCTTTCCTCTTTAGTGTAACTATGTTCACTTCACCATACACAGGCTCTAGATCCCAGCCGTATAGATACTTCCATCCGCATCCGGGTACCCTGTGCTGTAGCTTCAGCTTCAAGACGTATTTCCATTCCTCTGGCTTAGCCTTTTCTAGTAGCCTCTCTATATCCTGGGTTATTATGGGGGCTCCCCCAGCCGTGGGGCTACCCACGACCCCCTCCGCCAGCCCCCTCTCCGTCGCGGAGGGCTTACTTTCGGGGGTTCCGTACCCGAGTTCTGTTCTTGCCACCTGTTTTCACCTCAAGATCTTGGTACCTGTAGGGTATATAAGCTTTTCGGTCTGGTTCTTGGCTGTTGCTCTCTGAATTTGTCTCGTTTTAAAAGCTTATAAATTCCTTGGTTTGTATGAAAAGCATTTTTGTTTAATTCCGATTGGTTACCATGAGGTCAAATGCCGGTTACCATAAAGCCAAATCCCGGTTACTCTCTCACTTCTTGTTTTCTCATCAATAAAGTGTTCACACTTATAATTTTCGTATGAAAATCTGTTATGGTGTACTATGGTCTCGGGTCGATCACGAAGGACACGGCAAATAACATTTAGAGTGCCCAACGATGCATTCGCGATTTTAGAATACCTTGGAAAGCAAAAGAATATGTCTGCACATGATCTAGCACGCGAGATCGTCCTGTCATGGCTGAGGCTCAGAGGCTACATGAAATAATAGCATTTTTTCTTCAAGAATATTCAAGAATAGGCGCGAGTAGCGGCTCGTATTCAAATTTTGGACTGCTTTCTTTAGCACTCCCGTGTTTGCGAGATACTAGTGTCTAGTAATTTTGATTGGTTACCATGAGGTCAAATGCCGGTTACCATGAGGTCAAATGCCGGTTACCATCAGGCATGAGCCCGGTTACCATTGGACTCGAGGGAGCGTTTACGATTAGACCGGATTTAGACTGTTTTCAGTCCAAAGTCTAAGGGAAAAACTCACATTAGACTAAAGATAGCTATATCTAGTCTGAAATGGCTAGAGTCCAATTGAGGGGGCTTTTCTCTCTAACTTTTGTTTTTAGACTTTGTGTTTTCATGTGCATTATACTTGCTCTATTTATAGTCATAGGCTTTTTTATTGGGGTTGGGGCGGGGTTTTAGCGGTTGGGGGGTTGGGGTTTGGCGGTTAGTATTTTCGGTGGCTTAAATTGTGTTCAAATGTGGTTGAATGGTTTTTTGTTTTTACCGGGTCTAGCAGAATGTGGTTTGGTGTTTTTCTTGGATTTATGCTAAGGTGAAATGAAGAATATGTAAAGCTGAAGTAAAAAAGCTTCAGGCGGTGCTTGGGTTTTCTTTAGTTTAGTGCCGGCTGTGGTGAATATTTTTTAATCTAAATGCTCTCGGACGTTAGGAATCCCGGCACTCATTATCATTATGTTCATCAGATACATTATCCTAACATACCTCTCAACTATCTTAAGCATGTCCTCAAAGCTTTCTGCTGTGCTTAGAAGCATGCTAAGTTCCTTTATCGCTGTCTCTTCCTTGGTGTTTATTGAGTAGCTTATCTTACCGCTGTTAGACCTCTCAAGCCACACTATCATCATGTTGCCCCAGTTGTCCAAGCAGTAGACATCGTGTCCGTGTGTTCCGTCTTCGGTTCTCTCAACACGTGTTGGTGTCAGTATCTTCCAGTTCTTCGTGTCAATAACTAGAGCCAGGCTCCTGCCCTGATTGCTCCTGTTGTTTCTGTAGTAGAACTTCTTACATTCAATACCGCCGGGATAGACCTTGGATTGGATTATGTGTTTGGTCACGGGATACACCAAGACATATCTGTTTAACATAACTTAAAACCTTTACTGCCCTTGGGCTCTGAAACACCTGAAGAAAAAACCCCTACACCTTGTTTAGGTTCTTCACTATGCTGTACACTTCCTCCAGGGTGCTCCCCCAATACATCGTTCCTTTTATCCTTATCCTAGTCCCGTAACTGTACCTATCGACATCAATCATCCTTTTTATCTTGATGTACTTCTCTACTATCTCCCTCACCACATCCGTGAACTCGTACCTACATCTAAACCTGAGAACGTGAACCCATAGCGCTGACCTAGTGGCTAGCTTCCTCCCGCATACCGGGCATACGTTCCTCTTAATGTCCTCGAAGAACTGCGGGTACTCATTAAGCGCTATTATCCGCATAAGCTCCGGCGCCTTACCGCTCATTATGTCCCTCACTATCTGAGTCCTAGACATACCCCTCAGTAGCTTGTCAGTAGTCATAGGGTTATCCCTGTCCGAATTCCTCTAGCGTCTATGATTGTTATAAGCCCGTTCCTAAGCCTGAAGGCTTTAAGGCACCTGTCGCAGTCCTTCTTACCCGGCTTCTCCCCGGTAACTAGTGCGTAGTGGCATATGTCATAAAGATTGTATCTACATCTAAGTGCTTGGTTAGACATGTGCTACACCAAAAAATGTTTAACAAAACGGGGTTTATATAGATAGCGATGGTCTGAAAATCGAAAAAGCCGTGTAGAGTCCTAGGATCAGAAGGGCTATCGCTATAAGTAACTCTAACGATGCTGTAACCAATCTAATCGCTGAGTCATACATGTGCGCAAGCATCTCCGTGAAGTTACCGGTCGGGGTCTGCTCAATCGCCTTAATGTCTGAAATAGCGAGGGCGATTAGGGCTAACCCAATAACTATTAGAGCTACCGCAACAGTGACCGCAAATATAGCTGACTTCATTTTGACAGTAACCTCTTACCCAAGTTATATAGTGATTCATCTAAGACCTTAACCTCCGCTATCTTCTTTCCTTTCCTGTAGACATGTATTAACCTGTTGCTGTCATCAAACTCTATCTTAGTGCTCTCATCTAAGACGCTGTAGACCTTTAGCAGATCTATTACGTTCGTGCGTACCCCCAGAAAAGTAAACCAAAAAATAGTTATTAAACTTTACTTCCTGCTTCCGGTCTTTGCGTTTACGTATGAGTTCCAAGCTATCACTAGTGATAGGAACACGTTGTTTACCCAAAGAGACCCTGCTACTGCGTTCTGCAGTACACCAACTAGAACGACCACACCCATACCGAAGTACTTTAGGATGAATAGCCCCGCCACCCCGAGCTTCTCTATGAACCACCTTGCGATCGGGTTAGCCTCGGATTTACTGCCAAGCCTTCTGATAACGTTGTAGGTGGTGATAATATCAAGTACGTTAAGTAATGTGAAAGTGAGCAGTGCGTTGTATACGTCGAGCTCCATTTATCACCACATCACTAGAACCGTGAAGCTGTAGTTTGTCCTAGCTCCGTATGTTAGGTTACCTCCCGTGAGTACCGTAGCTGTTGATACCGATACCCCCGTAACTACCGATATGGTGCTCGCAGTAACGCCTGTGAGAACAGACGCTGTAGTCCACGATATGTCCCTTAGATCTGTGGCTGTCTGTACCGACACACCTGTAACTACCGATGCTGTGGTCAGGCTGTGAGTGTGCGATAGGACACCTGTAGCATCAACACTCCATGTATCCGCTCCAACACCTGTTACTGCAGTCGTTGTTGATGTTGTTACATTTGTAACCGCAACACCTGTTGTCTTCGTTATGCTCACAATAGCGGCTGTGGTTGCTGGAGTAACACCTGAAACTGCTGATCCTGTGCTGGGGCTTACCCCAGTAACCGCTGTCCCCGTGCTGGGGCTGAAGTAGTGCTGATATGCGTATATCGTTATAGTGCCTGTAGCGGCATCGTAGGTGTATGAGTAGTGCGTGTCGTAGTCCTTGATCTCACAAAGAACCCTGACACTAGCCGGCTTATCCGCAATCGTTATTGTAGCCTTACCGGTCGTGTCAGTAGTTACTGTGGTTAGTAACACCTTGCTCAACTGCTTCAGCTTGCTTGCTGATGGGTCGAATACCGGTAGTACTAGGCTCATATCTACACCAAGATAAGGAAGGTTTAAAAACTAATAAACTGTGTTAGACACTGAGGGTGTATCTGTCTGTGCGTGTATGTGTAGGTGTCTCTGGTCGGTACGATGTGAGCTTCCTGTGGTCTATGTACTTTGCTACTGCTTTCAGGCATATTAAACATGAGGCTGTGCTGATCTACGATAACCACTACTCGCTAGCCGAATCAAGGAATAGGGTCGTGCTGTCCGCCCTAAAGAACTCGTGTGATCAGCTGTTCCTCATAGATACCGATATCTTCGCATATAAATGCGAAAACAAGAAGTGCTCAATCTTCTATGATGTCTTCAACTACATGCTGGAGAACTACAAGGACTACCCTGTGATAGGGGTATATCACTACAGTAAGAGGGGGCATCCCAACGTCTACAGGGCTGAGTGGTCTGAGGATCTATATCATACCGTGCTCACACCAATAACGCTGGGTAGGGGAGTCCATAAAGCTGATGCTCAAGGGATAGGGATACTGCTTGTGAGTCCCAAAGTGCTCCGTGATGTCGGCTATCCGTGGTTTAGGGTTCTCTCAGACTACAAAAACGATGTGCTGTTTGAGGTGGGTGAGGATGTCTATTTCTTCTACAGGCTACACGAAAAGGGCATACCGTCCTACTGTACCGCCGACATAGTAGCCCTACACTCCGGCGAGTACTTCCTAGACCATCTAGGGCGTGTCCACACTAGCATGCCCTTTGAATTTAATGCTTAGATCTCCCTTTGTTGTGAATCCCCCCGCAACTATCCTAAACATGTCCGTTTTTACCTCTATGATCCCGTTCACCATGCTCCATTCGTGAGGTAATGATAGTGCCTTAAGTAGCCTGTCCGCCACCTCGCTACTCCTCCTCCTAATAAGCCTCTCTACCTCATTAGCCAAGTCAATAGATTTAGGACATCTAAAAGAACATGCGAAGTAGGGCAATACCCTTATATCTGAGTACCTCATGGTTGTTAAAAGCCTCGGGTCGTAGTCCTCGACTACCCCGTCCCTCATCCCGGTTGCTAGAGCCTGGGGGTACACCAAATCTAGCCATCCCTCCCCCCAGTACTTAACGAAGAACTTGCGGTCGCAGTCGGGATAGCCAAGAAGCCTGCCTTGGTTGTCGTGGTCTCCGCTCCTGTAGTAGAACTCGAATTCGTCTGCGTAGTCCTTCGTTAGGCATACTACCCCGAAAATCATGGTGTCATCTATTGATGTGGGCTTCTCGTGCTTGTGTGCGAATCCTGAGTAAGCCCTTACGTAGTCTACGGGCTTGAAGTGTAGGTTGCGTCTGTAGACCTCCTTAAGCTCCTCATACATTCCTCTGGGGCTTACGTGATAGACATCACACACACGTAGCCCTGCCTCTATCATATCAAGCTCAACTAATTCTAGTACCCTGCCGATCTCTCTAACGTCTAGCTCGAATCCGTGCCTAGCGATAAAGTACGTGAACGGTGGCATATCTACTTGAACTCCCCGCTCCAAGGATCCCACCTTCTGCCTAGGTTCTGCACGTAGGTTACTGGGTCTACGTCTGTGAGTAGCCTAATATCCGGAAAGATAGCCTTTATTTCCTCCGCCATGTACTCCGCCAGCATATCCCAAGTTTTAGCATATTTTGAGGGCTTCCTGAAGTCCGGGGCTTCCGCTGGGCATCCGCCCTTGTGAATATGCGGATACTTGAGTCCTGAGTTGAGCATGGCAATAAGCCTCACACACCTTCTAACGCCATCCCCGTGCGGTAGGTTGCTCGGATCCCTGAGGAATACCTCCCCGCCAATAGTCCTATCGCATGAGGCTATGCTCCCGTCCGGCAGTATAGTCCATACGAAGCTGTCATAGTACATACACCCGCCGAACCAACACACCGCTCCCGGCATACCCATCAACGCCTTTATCATATCCCTGAACGGGCTGAAGTTCCTGACGTGCTTCTTGTACCTATCCCACACGTACCTGTAGAACTCAAATAGCTCCTCTGGGTCTGGGTCGTACTCCGTGCCGTATACCGGGTTAAGCCTCACGCTGTCAATTCCGTACTCAACAAAGAACCTGATTAGCTTGTCCGGGTGAGCCATGTTCACCTTATGTATAACCGTGATTAAACCACCTAAAACACCTGCCTGCTTAAGCCTGACAATATTCTCCGCTACCCGCCTGTTCAGTGCTCTCGTAACCTCCGGGTGCTCATCCCTCCCGTCCCGGTAGAACCCCCTTAGAACACCTAGCTCATCTAAACCGTCGTATGATACCCCTACCGAAACCCCGTAGTCCTTAAAGAGCTGTATGTGGTCTGGGGTTATTAGTGTCCCGTTAGTCTGTACCGCTACCCTGAGACCTATGCTCCTAGCCCATATCACCAGATCCGCCAAGATATTGAACGGTATAAAGAGCGGTTCACCACCATGTAGGGTTATCTCATAGCCCTGCGCCCCCGGTCTCCACCCGAAGTACTCGTGTAGTAGCCTTAAAGTGCTCCTCTTAATCTCCTGTACGTCCTGCCTGATGCTGTAGGTCGCTCCCTTAGCCCTAGCCTGAAAGCAGTACGCACATCTGAGGTTACATCTTAGCGTGGGCATCACTAGGATTGTCATCTGTACTCCCCTTCAAGGTAGTTCCTGAATTTCTCCCATCTTCTAAGCCACTCATCACCTTTAATCCCCGGGTACTTCTTCTTAGCTTCGTAAAGCATCGGCAAAAGCCTGAAAAGCTCGTCCCACACTAGGTTCCTGTCCTCCTCTTTACTGATGTTCCTCTCATTCACGTAGGCATCCCTACACATCTCAAGACCTCTAAGACCTAAGCCTAGTGCGTCATTTATCTTGAAAACGTTTAGCTCCGGCTTCCTAGTTGTTAAAAAGTGGATCGGCACTAGCATCACCCTGTATGCGTGTAGAGCTGTGCGCGGGTGGAAGTACTGCTGAAGCCTGAAAAGCTCGCTCTCAGCTGTCTCAATCCTGAAGAACTCCTCATTCACTAGCTCAAGCATCTCGGTGAACCTGAAGCCGGGGTCTAGGTATATCGGGTTGAAAAGATTCATAACGCTCTCCCCGCTCTTGTAGTAAAGAACCATCCATATTAGGTGATCCATCTCATGTAGATTTAGATCGATGCCTTTCTCACCTGAGTGTACGTAGTCCCAATATCCCTTAAGGGCAAAAACCCCGTGTACGTCTATGTCGAATCTCTCATCCCCCCACCCAAAGGCTCTAGATCCGGTGTGCGAGAGTATTAGAATCCTAGCCCTGTCCATACCCGGTTTAGACCTTATAACCCCAACCACGTCATCCAGAGACATATCACACCCCAGATGGGAACTCATACACCAACTTAAATTTACCTGAATCAAAACTAGCGGCATTATCGTAGCCCACATCGCTGTGAACCACATCAGCGTGATCCGTGTTGTTGGAGAAAGCTATGTCGCTGTGGGCTACATCATGGTTAGCTTGAACCTTATGATGCGTAGCATGTGCCTGATAGACTCGTGTATACTAGCTTACTCTTCGTTGAGTCGTAGTTAGCGGCGTTAGTGTAGCTCGGACAATAACCGCTGTCTGAGTGGGCTACGTTAGTGTGGTCGCTGAAGTTAGAGAAAGCTATGTCGCTGTGTGCTTTATCACTGTGGTTGCTGAAGTTAGAGAAAGCCATGTCGCTGTGTGCTCTATCACTGTGGTTGCTGAAGTTAGAGAAAGCCATGTCCGAATGTACTTTGTCAGAGTGGTTGCTGAAGTCGGAGAAAGCCATGTCCGAATGTACTTTGTCTGAGTGGTTGGTGAAGTCGCTGAACACGTTGGAGAATTCCATGCCATCAAAGAAGGGTTGTAAATCTGAGTGGTTGTAGAAGGTGGAGGGTGCTACATCTGAATGCGCCCTATCTGTGTGGTCGCTGAAGTTGGAGAAAGCTATGTCGCTGTGTGCTCTATCACTGTGGTTGCTGAAGTTAGAGAAAGCCATGTCCGAATGCGCCCTGTCAGAGTGGTTGCTGAAGTTAGAGAAAGCTATGTCCGAATGCGCCCTGTCAGAGTGGTTGCTGAAGTTGGAGAAAGACACGTTAGAGTGCTGAGGTGTCTGAGTTACTGCGTAGACCAGCTTAGCCTTCGTGCTGTCATGGTAAACTATCTCGCTGACGCAGTTGTTTACTGTGTAATCCCACACGCAGTACCTAGCTTGGGTCGTTAGCTTGTTTTTTGTTGCGTCGTACTTGATCGGGTCTTCTGAGCATACTGACATCTTTTTTACCTACGCTATGTATGCTACTCTAACAGTCGTGTTCTTCGGTACCGGGGTGTGGCTGTGGGTAATTGTCCCGTCTGGCTGGAGGCTCCATACCTCGCCTGACACGTTCTTATCATACGTGTAGACCACTACCTTGCCGTCTACGCATGCGTATGTTGCGTATGCGTCTACAACAGTTACTGACACTAGCTTGCTACAGTCTATGTTCGTATATAGAACTCCGTCAGTTGTTACTCCCTCATAGATAAAAAAAGGAAATGGATCTAGCGATGCGACCAAGCTGTCGAAGCCGAAGACCGTCAGACCTCCCCCAGTAGTTACGCTAGCCTGCGTCGAGCTGTCCAAGCTGTCTGAGGCTGAAACGTTGAATATCCCGCCTACCGTAGCCGTCTCTGAGTAGCTCGCTGTAACTAAAGCTACTAAACCTCTCGATACGCTTATCGCTACCGACTCTACATAGCTCGCTGTTGCTGAAGCTGTTATGTTGATCTTCCTGCTTACCGTAGCCGTGTCTGTGTAGCTTGCTGTCGCTGAAGCCTGTACTAACATCCCGGTCGCTATCCTAGCCTGCGTCGAGCTGTCCAAGCTGTCCGCTACCTGTATGGTGATTGATATACCTACCGTAGCCGTATCTACATAGTCGGCTGATGTGCCCGGTCTTACGTTTATAGCCCTCACTATCGTTACTGACTCTACATAGCTCGCTGTTATCAAGGGTGCCACCACTTTAAGTACCGATAGAGTAGCTGACTCTACATAGCTCGCTGTTGCTGAAGCCCTCAGTACCGGCGGCAATCCTATCTTAGCCTCTGCTGTGCTGTCCAAGCTGTCCGAAGCATCTACCCTAACCGCTGGTGTTGCTGTTGCTGTCTCATCGTAGCCGGCTATAGCCGAAGCCTCTACCTTTATAGCCCTCACTATCGTTGTTAGCTCTACGTAGTCCGATGTTATGCTGGGCTTCAGCACTACTGGAGGTAGTGCTGTAGCCTTCTCAAAGTACTCCGCAACTGCCGATGCTGTTACCTGAACACCTGTAGGTATGTACGGTCTGGGCTTGGGCTTAGTTAGCTGGAGGTAGGCGAAGGCTCCAAGACCTAGTGCTCCCACCAGTATTAGTCCTTTCCTGCGCTTATCCTCATCCTTCTGAGTAAACGCATAAATAGCTGAAGCAATAGCTGGAATATAGTAGATCCAAAAATTGCGTTTCTTAACGGATAGGGTCGCTGTGTCCTCGTATTCCGCTGAGACTGATGGTGTGATAACCATGTCATAGATTTTCGCGCTCTCCTCATACCCAGCCTCGGTGGTAGCCCTGAGACCAAATCCCGGTGCTAGCCGTGCGTTGGGGTCTCCGTAAAGTACCTGATGGTCCCTGTCCCATTGTAAGTAATATACGACCATACCTGCATATGGGTTGTTCTCCGGGTTAGCCGTCCAATAGTCTATAGCCTCACTCCATTTAGTGATGCTGTAGCTCTGCGCATAATCCATCGTCTCCCCGTCCGCTATCCTCTCAAGTAGCTCCCTTACCGGGATAAAGAACCACTTACAGTACTTCTCGCTGTACGGGTCTGACTCGCAGGCATTGAAATCTTCAACCACGATTGTGAACTCGACCGTGTAGCCTATGTAAGCCCTGCCTCCCTTCTTTATGATGTCCTTACCTAGTTCGTTAGCCGTTAGGCATGACAAAAGGTAAACTAAAGACCCTGCCAGCTCCTTACAGTCGCATGTAGTAAAAATATCTGTGTTCCTCCACCCGAGGAACGCGTCATTGTATCCGTGCCCTACACCGTAGAACATATCAGCCGGCAATTCTTTGAGTACGTTTTCCCTTACCGCCGCTGTCCCGGTTAGATCCCTGACCACATGCCCTTTCTCAAAGAAGTAGTTGTTTACCGCTTCTAGGGCTTTAGAACCTGCCCGGGTAACAAAGTCATGCGTCGGTCTTGTAACAACTATCTTAGCCGTTACATATCACCTTCTTTGCGTGCTCAAGTAGCTTCTTGTAGTTCTCTATGTGCTTAAGACCTAGTGGGGTTCCGTCCTTGATGTGCTGTGCTATTATCTCGCCTGTGAGTACCCCGTAGCCCAGCATCGCAATCTTAACGTCCTTGTGTAGCATGAAGAACTGATACGCTGACTCCTGAAGCGCTTTAGGGTCGTTAATAGTCCTATCAATTTCCTCGGCTAGTGATGCTGTGCTGGCTGACAACTTCTGAACCTTCCTCTCCTCTTCTATCTCTTTGAGGGTCTGAAGTCTCCCATCCTTCCTTTTAACCACTACCCTACTGAGTCCTCTGGGTACGCTCATGATGTTAGCCTCCCTGAAAGTTGCTGAGAGCTTTAGGCTGTGAAGGTCTCGCTGTATGATATAGCCGTCCCAGAGCTACCGGAGGGTGGGGTGCCTGTGAGGTTCCAGTAGTAGAGCCTCGTGGTGCCTGCGTAGATCTCTATGTTACTGAGCTCGAAGTTGTAGTCAAGGGTTAGCGATGTGCTCCAAGTTACCTGGTTAGAGCTTATGCTCTTCGTGGGGGTCTGGTTGTAGTAGGTCGTGGTCTTGGTGTCTACGTTGTATACGTAGATCCTTACGGTGCTCACGTTGAGGGCTGTAGCCGTTGCGTTACCGTTCAGAACGTTGTAGAACGTGTTCCTTATGTAGTCCAACACCAAGGAGTAGTTCGCTAGGGTGCCTGTGAGGTTCAAGGTTATTGATTCGGTCGCTACTACCGTGTCCCCGCTTGTTACGCTCTTCTGCTCCAATACCGCTGTCTCGAAGTAGAGCTTAGTACCCGCGTAAAGCCTTAGCTTAGCGATCGTGTAGTTAGCCGTTATGTTTACAGTACCCTGAATCTGGAGGCTGTCACCTACTATGTTGCATGTCAGGTTTGTGGTGCTGTCCCTCTCAGTACCGCCTGTATCAACTAAAGCAATCTTGTCTATCTTGCTGAGCCCAGTACCGTTGTAGAGAGCTTGGGCAAAGTCTGACTTAAGTGTTGCTGTGGGGCTACCCAATAACTTAACTACCTTACCTCTAACCTCTAGACTACCCGCTACCTTGATCTCAGTATCCATTACACCACCAAAGAAAGAAAGATAAAAGAAATAAAAAGCCTTGTTAAACTCACTTCTTAAGCATGCTTACTCCTGCTAGAAGGATCGCGGAAATCACTATTACTATGATTATCTGCTTCAACTGCTCTATTGTCTTGCTCATATCGTCCGTACTGCTCTTAGCATCACCTGCGTTTATCTGGGGTGCCGACAGTTTGGAGAGTATGGTTGATAACGTCTCGTTGGGGTTGGGCTGTGTCTTAGCGAACTCGATGGCTCTGTTTACCACATCTACGTACTGGTTATATGCTTGCGTTATTAGCTGTGTCGTGTTGTAGTTCACGTTTGCTACTCCCATATCCCTAACGCATTTCATGTACATTATCGCCACTCCCGCAATAGCCAATATAATCGCCACCACGATAGCCGCTACCGCTCCGGATATGTCTACCGAGTAGTAGACCCTGACAATCACCGGGTTGGCGGACACCAACTCGCATCTGATAGGCATCCAACCGCTCAAGCCAAGTGATCTCGCCAACCACTCACCAAACACTAAGCCGTAGCTCACCACGTTAGTGCCTAACCACAGGAAGAACTCAACTACCTTACCTACCGCCGGGACTGATGTAAGGGCTGATAGAGCCTGAAGCTCCACATCTACGTAAACTATCACCTTGTTCGATGGGGATATCGTTACTACTATACCCTGAGCCGTCCCTATCTTAGACATCACACGGTCTAACCTATCAACGAAGTAGACCTTGGGGTTACCGCTCACGAATTCAAGGTACCCCGATGTCTCAGTACCGCTGAAGGGTGTTGGGAACCTTATCGTGCTTACCCCGCTCTCCTGTATGTAGAACACGTCTTTGCCCAACGAGAAGAAGTAGGTTGCTAGACCCGTCAGCAGGTTACCGCTCGCGTCCTTGAACGTCGCTTCCTTAACCTCAGCTCCCGTATAGCCGTACCATAGCATGTACCTCTCACGAAGTACGTTGCTTGTGTCGTATACCTCAACAAATATCTGGTAGAAAGCCCACTCACCTGCTGGCGGTGTCCCGTGCGGGTTGTAGCTCCATATCTGAAGCTCGAATTTACCGCTCCTGTTAGTGCCTGTCCCCGTGTCATCTAAGTAGATGTAGTACTGTTGCTCACTAGGTGGTGGGTACTGCCAAGGCTCAAGAACTTTAAGCCTTACCGTCTCGCCTTCCGTGTCTACGTAGAGGTACCCCGGCTGGCTCGGATCGGTAAACACGTTGCGCCTGCTGAAGCTTACCTTAGTCATTTGTTCTCACCTTCTCCAAGCAGTTTCTTCAGCAACACATCTAATAAGGTTACTAGCTTCTCCTGCGTTACCTTAAGCTGTACGATAGCGTCCTTAAGCTCCTCTAACTGCTTGCTGTACTCCCTGAATAGCAGATAGAACACTAGCAGTATCAGTCCCGCTATACCGTAGTTCAGGAATATGGTGGGGTCTAGCTCCATACCTTACCACCAAGAGAACATGTATAAATCAACTAAAAAATGATGTTAAACCTCTAAACGCCCGCCCTCCTAATAGTCTCCAGTAGCCTCCTATATATTGGCTCATCAACAAATTTGATGTAGTGCTCCTCTTCCGCGAGCTGTAGTAGCTGTAGTAGCTCGTAATCACCATAGATCACTAGGTTGCTGTCCTTAATCCATCCAAGTAGCTTCGCCACTAAGTACCTGTTGTAGCCCAAAGCCTTTAGGTAGTCCCTAGTTGCGGTGTGCCTCCATATATGATACACCTTATTCTTCTGTAGATAGAGCTGTGTGTGCTTGTTGAATCTGTCAAAGTACTTCATCAGTACCGATTTCATGATCCTAGCGAAAGCCTTAACCTCTGAGGGGCTGAAGGCTCTGGGCGGTACCATCTCATCGTAGGTTATCGGAATCAGCTTGCGCCAGTATATGTCCTTCTTCTCTAGTGTTGAAACTATCCTGAACTTGTCCGTACCTACTGCCTTAATGAGTGGCTGTAGCCCTACCCTTATCGTCTCACCCTTCTGATAGTTCATTAGTGCCTGCCTACGTGAGCCGGTGTAGTATAAGAACGCCATAGCCTGTATGACCCTCAAATACGTTGTGTCGCGGGTGTTGTTGTAGTAGTCCAATAGCTCGGTTACTATTGCGTTACGTATCTCCAGCGGTATCTCCGCCTCTTGGTACTTACCTTTGTATTCCTTCTGGGTGATCCCCGGAGGTACTATCCTAACACCTAACCACTTCTGAATTGACTGAATCATCTTTACCTCGTTGTTGATGTCTACACCTTCCGACGCTCTGTCAGATAGGTACTGAACCACTAGATCGTAAAGCTTCTCCCTGTCCATCTCCTCGAAGTCCTCCGGTGTTATCCCCAGCTTCTTGGCGAGCCTCCACCAGTAGTTGATTACCGTATTGATGTACGTAGCCTTTTTGTTGGCTCCCTTCATCCGCGCCAATACCTTCCGCACTATCTCCCTCTCCAAGAACTCCTGCTTATCCTTCGGTGGCAGTCTCCTAAGCTCCCTCTTCTCAAGCTTCTTCCTATATTCCTCCTCAACTTCCTGAGTTAGCGCTCTCTGAAGCTCGTCGTACCCGATCCCGAGCTTCTGAAGCCTGTAGAATAGTGTGCTCCTCCCTATACCTAAAAAGGTCGCTACCTTCTCAGCCGGCGCCCTGATGTCCTTCCTCAACTGCTTTGCTACATTAACCAAGAACTCACGGTACTCCGGTGAAGCCTTTATGTATACGTCGTTGATTTTCTTACATATATCTGCCTCACACTTAACCAAGTACGGAGGTAACTCCGCCTTAGGCACAGACCCCACACCACCTAAAAATTGGACTGAGCGCCTAAAAAACACACACTACTATCTCGAAGTCCAAAGACCGCTAGTACCTGCTGTACTTCGGATAGGCTTTTCTCGCTAGCTCCCTAGCCTTGAACTTTATGTCTGAGAGTGATTTAGCAAGTAGCTCGATCTGGTTGTAGACGTCCTCTAAGGGCTTTATGTCCTCATTACTGAACGACTTCTTAGAAATCAAGTTAGAGATAACCTCACGCGCGTGGATAAAGTAGTTCGTTATATCATCTAAAGTCTGCAGGGTGCTCAGCTCCCTAGCCTTCCTCTCATAGTACTTAACAATCCTCTCAAGCTCCCTCAGCTTAGCATACCTCTTAGCCAGAAGCTCGTCCGTCTCCACCTTATCAAAGTAGCATGTAACACAATAGAGTATAGGCTTCGGCGGTACCTTATTGTCTTTGTATATGTACTTGATGTAGTAGGCTTCATCCCCCGGCTTAAGAGGCTTACCGCATCCAGAGCACTTACCGGGAAACTTCAGCTTTATCCACGTCCTCTTAATGTCCTCTATCTCAGCATCTACTATGTCTTGGTTGGTGCCCTCAAGGAATAGCTTGATGGCTTGGGTCGCCAAGTCCTTAACGCTCTTACCCGACTTCTGCGCCACCTCATTAAGCTTCTGGTACACATCATCATCTACCTTAATAACGCCCAAGTCCCCGCCCCGGAAAAGAATGTTTTAGGGTTTAAATATGTTTAACGCCTTACAGAATGATCCCGTACTTTCTGGCGATTGAATTCGCCAATACGAAAGGCTCCCTAGCTGAAGCTACTACCGCTCCCCTCATTATAGCTCCCTCTCGGTATATCTGGATACACACCAAGAAAATGTCGTTTATTCTTGATGCTACACTAAGCTGAAACGGTGGTCCGAAGAGCTCCATTATGTTGGTGGCTGGTATGAAGTTAAGATAGTACTCGAGTTGCTTAGCATATAAGTAGACATCCCCCCATTTGAGGAGGTTCGTTTTGAAGCCGAGCATCGTTAGCTCGCTCAGGGTTCTAACGTCGAAGTCTATACATCCGTACCTGTATGCGAGCACGTCCTCGATGTATCTTAGGTCTCCGTGGTCCGGCTGTTCTAGGAGTGAAACTATCGTGTCTCCAAGCTTCTGGTATAGCTTCCTGAAGGCATCGCTGGGGTAAGGTGTGCCAAAGTAGTACTCTAAAGCCCTTATAGCCTCTTCTAAAGCCTCCCTCTCCCCCTCACGCCTAACAACACCACCATATACCTCCATGACCTTATGCTTACACTCTACGTATGAGAGATCCTCGCAGAACTCCTCCAAGAACCTTCTAACGCTGTCCGGATCCTCTGGATCTACCCCTATAATCTGGAGGTCGAAGTCTGGTGGGAATACCTTCTTCAACCACTCCGTGAACTGCTTAATCACGATAGGAGTTACTGTAACCACGCCTACCCCCGTAAATGTAGGAACTACGAAAGAAAAAAAAGCTTTGTTAGGCTTAGGAATTAGACCGCTACGCCTAAGGCTTTATTCCTACCGGTGGTACGCCTGCCGTGGGTGCCGGTGCGGTAGCCACCCTCCTCCTAATCATTTCCTCAAGCTCGCTGGGTACGGCAACATTCATAGCCTTCGCTATCGTGATTACCACGCCCATGTTGAACGGTCTTACTGACTTCCTTCTCTGTACTTCCGATGGTACCGGTCCGGCGGCTTCTTTCTTCAGAGCTTCCATCATGGGTGCTAGGCTACCCCTTCCAGTGTACCTCATACGCACTGTGGCAAACCTAATTACCTGATATACCTGTGCTGGTGATAGCTTGCTGGGGTCTCTGAACCATGGAGGTGGTGCGGCGAGTACGTAGTCCTTCTTTGTTGTGGCAAGTCCTCTGAGTACTAGCTCCCTTAGGGAACCGCTCAGCCAAGGATTTCTCTTCAGGATACGTGCCTGCCCGAAGATTATATATGGCTGTCTCCTACCCATGCGCCATCACCTTACACGTATATCTTACCTGCGAAAGCCTTGGTGCTACCTGCGACCACCAGATCGTGAGGTCCTCCCGCTAGTGATGTCTTCAGTAGTATGTCGAATTCGTCGGCTGTACCGCTGAGTGTGTAGTCCGTGTCCTTAGCCTTCTTGCTCCCGTCAAGCATGATGGAATCGGGCAGTACATCGAGGTTCACACAATGAATTGTGTTGGGGTCTGTAGCCCAGCAGTCTGCTGGCTTATCAACTACAGTCCTCAGAACGTCCCTAACACCCACCTTACCGATCAAGCCAAGCCAGTCGCCAACGTATGGCAATTCCCTGACCTTCGGTATCGCTAGATCTAGCAGGCTGGCTACTATCTTAACCGCTCCGTCGTTGTACTTCTTAAGTGTCTTCTTGGTGTAGGGCTTAACGAACTCAACAACCTTATCGCCTATGTAGATCCCTACACCGTCTACCGCCAAATCCATCAATCTTCTTGTTATCTCCTCCGTTCTAACTGCCACTTTTTACACCACCATGTCGCTATGAGCTATGAAGCTTTTAAATATTGTTAAACCTTCCAATAGCTCGGATAGCATGGAAAGAGAGAAAGCAAGGCTTGAACGCATGAAGCAGATAAGGAGTGAGTACATAGGTCTGAGGCTCTACCCGCATGAAAAGGCTAAGTTGCTGAAGAAGTGCGAGGAGCTGGGAATTAAAAAAATATCTGAGTGCGTGAGGGCGCTACTGCGTCTCTGATCTAAGCGCTGTTGCTACTGCTGTTGCTACTCTCCGACTGCTCCTGCTGTATGAGGTCGCCCAGCAGGATAGCCTCAACTAGCTTGCTGTACTTCCTAAGCTCCGGGTTCTTCGAAGCTATGTAATCAAAGAACACATAGCCCAGCGCCCTTATCCTAGGGTCGTCTAGAAGGCTTTTCTTAACCTCCTCAACTGTCTGCTTAGCCGCCTCCTGCGCTATCTGCTCGGGCGCTGTGGTCTGCATCTGCCTGCTTAGCGCTTCCGTCAGCTGTGTCAGCTTGTTGAGTAGCTCCTGGTTCTGCTTCTGAACCTCCGCATAGACCTCTAAAGCCTCCTTAAGCGCCTCGTCCTTAGCCTGCCTGTAGAGAGTGGAGTACTTAGCTCCCTCAGCCTCGGTCAGCCAACTAAGATATTTCCGATGTAAGAACTCAAGAATCTCAATAACATCCCTACCGCTCACCGCCTCAAGACTCTGAGGCGTGAGCATCAACTTCTTCGGCTTTTTCCTAGGTCTCTCAACAACCTCAGACTCGATTTTCTCCGCTTCCTCCGGGGTGATCAGCTCCGCCATGATTCCTCAAAGAACAATAATGTTTCCGAACTAATATAAACCAAAGCCGGGGGGAGGACCCGGAGAACCGGACTCTAGCAACAAAAAAATAAATCTACTGCGCTTGGGCTTGCGCTTGGGCTTGCGCCTTGGTCTGCGCCTGCTCCTCACGGTTCCGGCAAAAATCCCTATATGATGACACATATATCATCATCTTGTCGTACACGTCATATAGGCTTATCGGTCTCGCATATGCGACATCTGCGATTACTCTAGTGCGCTTCAGCTCCGCATACGTCAAATGAACCTTGAACTGACCGTCTACACCATCATTTATGACCATCTCGTCCTTGCCTACCGCAACGGATTTACCTAAAGCTTCCGAGGCTAATAGCGTTATTCTTAACTCATTACGTTCTCCCCACACGTGCTTGTACATTATGTCCTCAATTACCAGCTCCCATTTCCCTTCCTTCTCAAATGTTACCCTTCGGACGAGCGCAGGGACTTTCTCAGGCTCAGGTACCCCAAGCTCAGCCTCAGTCTTAAATTCCTCATAGAACCCTACATTCCAAGCGTACAACTCCTTCGTTGAGGACTCTACAAAGCTTCTGAGTGTGTTGTAAAGCTTCTTCGATATCTTTATCTCCCTCGTTTCAACTATTGTCGGCATCTCACTCACCTTCCGTGCCCTTCAGCAACTCTTCAACTTCCTTTGCCGATGGTATTAGCTCCTTGAACTCGCTAAACTCCTTGGTCGCTAAGTGGAGTGTGTGTATGTAGTCCGCTAGTGTGTGCGTGCGTAGATTCGCTAGCTTGTTCATCAGCAAATCGCAGATGTACTCAATACGCTCCCGTCTCTCCGGATACTGGGATAGCAAACTCTGCTTTAGCTCCTGCAACCTGGTCATATACTTAGCTCTAAACTTCGCCAGCTTCATTCCTCTCCCCTCTGCTCGATCCTGTACACCACCTTCACGGTTCTAAACTCTGGTAGTACTCGCTCTGCCAAATCCAGCACCAAATCGTAGCACTTATCTACAACTTCGGATACCCAGCTCTCCGCCTTTCGGCATTCTAACTTTATTGTTTCAACCAAACCGTAGTCCTCCTCTATCTGTAGCTTAGCCTCGCTAAGTATACCATCTGTGAATTCTACTTCAACCGCGGTCTCGGTTCCCTTCACTTTTCCCGAGAACCGAATGTACTCGATCCTCATTACTACCCCCTCAATCTTCAAGCCCGTACCTCTCCCTTATCTCCCCACCCCCCTGCTCCCGCATTTTC
>Ga0080004_1102748_pt1 | contig 19513 bp, 13 predicted proteins | sample WasSprMetagenome_FD_69207 | JGI IMG/M metagenome (GOLD analysis project Ga0080004, IMG submission 69207) | Sulfidic aquatic microbial communities from Washburn Spring, Yellowstone National Park, USA - WS (SPADES assembly) (version 2) | ecosystem: Environmental > Aquatic > Thermal springs > Hot...
GTTCGCTCGATCTACCTTCACCCCCTCAGGTATTCTCCTACCGCTCAAACCCCCCTCGACCACCTCCTCGAGCTTCGCCGAGAGCTTCTCCAGCTTCGACGCTATCACCGGTAATTTGGATGAGGCTACTAGCCCGTTCACCACGTCCTCCAGGTTGTTATTGACCCATGACTTGGCTTCGACCTCTACTCTCGTGTAGGTTTCACCATTAATTTTCTTCAGGTATTTCCTCACTACCTCGTCGTAGTAGTCTTGCAGAGTGATGGATTTAACCCCCTCCAAGTATGCTCCAGGCAGATCCGTGTTCAAGTGGGGTGCAGCCTTGACCACGAACTCTGAGCGAGAAACCTCACGACCAGTCAGCCTCCTAAACAACGGCAACAAGTACCAGTCCACAAACCCCAAAAACCCCTCGACGCTAAGCGGGTTCTCACTAGCCTCAAGAAACACCAACCCACCACTACTCTTCACATTAAACTCAAACGTAACAACCCTACCACTCCCAACAACATCCCTACAAACCAACTGACAACTCTCACGCACCTCCCTACAAACACCACCCGGAAAAACAGAGTAAACAAAATGAGGCAACACAGCAAACTCAAAACCAAGAACAAACCTATGAACACCAAAAGCCAAAAGACCGCCTACCCCTCTATAGGCTTGACCGATCTCATGGTCGCTCATGGCGGGGGGTTGCTTAGAGCCCTCTGCGGGCACCCCCGCCCCCTTAGTAGTAGTACTGATAGAGGGTGTCGTCACTCCTTGATCTCCAGATTTGGGGGCAAATTCGGGGGTTTTATGAGAGCCTGTTTCAGCAGTCTGCACGACCTCGTGTTTGCTCGTCGCCTCGGCGAATTGTTCACTAGTGGACTTGTCCTTGACTTCTCCGCCGGGGATCCTGAATCGATCTTCCGCAGGTTTGGTGAATCGATCACCAGTGGACTTGGTGAATCGATCGGCATGAGATCCCTCGCGGATTTGGTGAATCGATCTTCTGCGGGGTTGGTGAATCGATCGGTAATGCTTGGTGAATCGATCTTCCATTGAGGTGGTGAATCGATCACTAGTGGAAGTGGTGAATTGATCCACCGCTGACTTGGTGAATCGATCACCAGCGTACCTGAAAAAGCCCCTTTCTACTCTCTCCAGTAACCCCTTCTCCACGAGCCTGCTTACCGCGTGTTTTATACTCCCCTTGCTAACTCTCCCTGTTTGTTGCAGACGCTCATAGAGTTCTTTTAACTCGAATTCCCCTAGCTCTGTTGCGACTTCCAGTATCTTCTTCTCTAATTCACCAACACGAAGCTTTTTAAGGATGTTTACGCTATTATCACTCGGTGACTGCAACATCCCGCCCCCAGGGTCTGATTAGTGATGACCCCTCCCATGGGACCGTGCCCTCCTAGCATATAAGTGCCCCCATACATTACTCAATATTGCATGCTTTATTTAAACCGATTATTCAATGAGCATATAAATTCCTACATAATACAATATAAAGGCGGGAGCAGAAGTCTTACTAATACTAGTAAATCCCGCGAGCGTAAAGTGAAAAACAGTTATTGTTCAGCGGGCTTGGATAATCCTAAACCTGCTGTAATCTATCGTCCAAGCCTTCGCCTTCACATTATACCTCACCGCCGACCACCTCCACATCTGCTTAAACAAATCCCATAGGTGAGCAGGGAGCCTCTTGAGCACACTCTCGGTTACAGGCACGCTCGTGGACTCAACGATCTCCACGAATAACGCCCAGTCCTCCTTTCTAATTTTGAACTTGACCCCGCCGAGATCGATTATTAAGAAGCCCGGCTCGGGTACCCGTGTAGTAGCTTCTACTTTGGGGGCTTTAGCACCCTTAGAATGAGTCTCTGTATGCCTAGTCACTCGAGCACTCTTAGACCCCTCCGCGAGGAGCTCCTCAGCGAGTCTCTCGCCATACCTGTTGAACAGCTCGTACACGAACTCCGGGATAGAGCGACCTACTTTGCGTGCAACATCGCGGATCTTTTCATGAAACTCTCTCCTCACCCAGATTATCTTATAGTGTTTAGCCATGTAACGTGAAACAGCCTTGCTGAGTACCTTGTTGCGATTGCCCATGATCTGATCACATGTTATATAATATATTATATGCCATATAATATATTATATGAAAAACGCTTTATAAATACTGCCTAAAATATCAGCGGGCGAGCGAGGGGCTTATGATGACACGTAAATTGCTGGAATTGCTGGATAAGCGGGTTGTTATTCTCGTGGGCGTTTTGGTATTGCTCGACACTATTTCAACATATCTCTGTACTTTATTTTATCCTGTTGAACTAGAGTTCAACTATGTTTTGAGGCACATGCTCATTGTTTATGATCGTGTTGGATTGTTGCTGTATGCTCCGCTAGAGTTTGTTGTTTTAACACTGCTTCTCTCGGTGAACAACGTGCTCTTGCGGAAACTAGGCGTTAAGAACACGTTTAAATACAGCGTGATGATCGTGGCGGTGCTTTCAGTATTCATAGCGATGAATTTCATTGGATTTATCTATGCGGTAATGAAAAACATGTAAAAAGGAAAACTTTGCGAAAAATAATCATTTTCTATACACAAACCTCTTCCTCTTGACGAACAATCTGTGCTCGTCCTCGATCTCCTCGATAGCGTGCCTGGTAGCCCTTATGATGGCACTTATCGCCACGATCACTGCAATCAACACCGCCACAGCGATGACGACGGTAATCCACTGGTTAGAGACCACTAGCACACTGAGCGGTGCATAGTTGTTCTCAGTGTACAAGTCGTTCCCAACGACTACGACCCCTATGGAGTGGTTCGTGCTCGGCTTCCTAACAATCCAGAACAGCGGTGGGTTATCGGGTGCATTCGCTTTCAACTCAATGGTTTTCTCAGGCTCCACTGGAATACTCTTCCTCACTAGGATCTTGTTAGTAGTGTTGTCCTCAATGGAGACCCAGCAGGATGTCACGTTTGGCTCAATATTGCTCTTTAAATGCACCACGACGCGTATCTCACCGCCCTCGTTGACTACCTTAGTGTAGTCTACCAGCAACAACGCTATGTCCGGGTCTATTGCGATCTCGATCGTCAAGTTGTTGTTCAAAACCACGTCCTCCCATGGGTGATCAACCGATACATTCGCATAAATCTTGCTCGTCCAAGGAACAATGACCGTCATATTCCTCCACACCATGCCCGGCTTGCCGACCCTCAACTCCTCCTCGACGCTACGTATAGACTCACGCTTCCCCGTCGACACATTGAGGAACTCTATTCTCCACCTAAAGACCGCGGGCAACAGCGTGGTGTTTACTGGGCTGTAGACCCCGATGTCTAGCTCCACAATGTCTTCGGGTAACAGCGTCCACGACTGCTTGACTTGGTACGGTCTCCACAAGATCACAACGTAGAAGTCTGTGAAGGGCTTCAAGTACACTATATCGCTCCACATATAATTGTTCTCGAGTATAGTGTCGTTCTGGTAACTAGTTATGTTCACGAACGCCCTGAAGAACCCGCCCGTAGATGCATTAACACTTATCCACTCAAAGAACGCGTTCACGCCCACATCGAGCGTCAAGTTCACTGTCTTATTGTTGACCAATACCGGCGTGCCCTCAGTCACATTGTAGACGCCGATGAAAACCGTGACGTTCTGCCGGACATTCGTCCATATCCTGAAGTACACAGCGTGCGATACATTCCCATAGAAATACCCTTGACCCCTGTGGATCACTAGCTCAACATATGACACTGCGACCTCGGGAGCAAAGTACTTGGACGTCCAAGGCAACACGTGGATAAACCAATAGTGCTGAGTCATATTCAACACCCTCTCAGCGTAGTAAGTCTGCGTGGCGTCCGAGGGATTAGTGGCGTTTATAGTGTACTTGATCGTCGTGTTAGCCTTGATCAGGAAGTTCACCGCCCCAGTGCCATTAGTCACCCCGCTTGCTATTAACGCCCCGGTTGAATTATCATAAACCTTCACAACAGCACCCTCGAATGGATACCCGTCACTCCACAGTGCTTGAACAGTGAGCCAGTAGTAGCTCGTGCCATTGATGACCACAGGCGGGTACGTACCATTAATCGGGGGAGTGATGTTGGTCACTACTGGAACCAGCGGGAGGTTCACCAGAGTGTTGTTCTCCACGATCACTATCTCCCTCCACACGACCATGTAGTTGGGGTGTACTCCCGTGATGTTGTAGTAGCCCGTGTATGGGACATAGAGGTCTGCGTAGCCCGTGCTATTCGTCTTATTGCTCCAGAACAAGTCCCCTCTCCGGGCGATCACCACTACATCTGGGACTCCTGTGCCGTTCAATGAGTCGTATGCGTAGACTACAACTCTATACACTTGAGCGTACTCGGGTTGCCCGGGCGACCAGGGCAGTCTAATAGTTAAAACAATGTTCTCAGTCAAGTTCACAATGTAGACATCCGTGAACACCTGGCTCGTGTTGTATGGGTTCACCGCAGTGACGTTGACCATGTACACTTGGAAAGCCGGCAACAAGAACCACGCCACGCCTGTTCCATTCGTTGACATACACGCCACCAACTCCCCTGTTGTGTAATTGTAGGCTTTCACATCAGCACCTTGGAACGGCAGTCCATTAGCCCACAGCGTTTGAACACCGAGCCAGTAATAGGGTGTCTGGTTGATGATTATCGGTGGCTGCGTGCTATTCCAAGGCACAGTGAACACTAATTTAGTGTCGTTGTTCAAAAACACTTTCCTCGTCTCAGAGTAGCTCCTGTTGTAGAGTGGCTCGCTAACGCTCGCCGTCACGCTATACTCTAAATTAGACTCGAGGATGAATAACGCCGTGCCATACGTGTCTGTCTTAAGCGACACAGTTGCATTATTAGCCACAGTGACGTTTGCACCCGCGTAGGGCTTGCCGTCTGCGTAGAAGACCTGGACTATGAGAGCGTAGTACGTAGGAGGCGTTACACCAGTGGGCGTTAGTGGTATGTTCACAACAGTGTCTCTATCGAACACATAGTAGCCTGTAAAAGCATTGTAACCAGTCGCCGAGACATTAACAATGTACTTTCCAACCGGCAATACGAGCACCGCTTTGCCATCACTACCCGTGGTCGCTGTGAACACCGCATTGTAGTAAGTGCTATTGGCTGGCTCAATGTAAGTTGCAGTTATGTTTGCACCCGAGACTGGCGACCCGCTCGTGGCGTTATACACGTAGAATGTCACTGTCACGTTGGTGGGCACAGGCGTTATTATCGGTGGCTTCTCCGCTGGTGCGAGATACATGTTCACCACAGTGTTGGAGGCAACTAGAAGCGTCACATTGTAGTCAATAAAGCCCGGCTTGCTAGCCCTGAAGGTGTATGTGCCGGACTCCATGATCAACTGCACTACGCCGCTCTCATTTGTTACGCCCGCGTAAACCCTCTCGCCTGTGACGTTGTATCCTCTGTAGATCTCCACAGTTGCGTTGGGCGATGGAACCCACTTGTTCTCGTGGAACTCGTAGACGTAAACTGTGACCGTGAAGTTCCCGCTTGGTATGGGCGTTGGCAACTGTGGCGACGGTATGTACACCAGCCTCCACTCGTCATTGGATTTGTAGTAGTTGTATGCTGCGTTGGTTATTCTTGCATATATCTCCATCTGCACCACCACGCCCAGGGTCTTCATTAGCTCTATCGCCTCGTAGACATCCTCTGCGATGCTGAACGTATCATAGAAAACAGAGTAATTGCCGACTCTAGCAGCCAACCCAGCGAAAGTCCGCTTGCCCGCTATCACCTCTGTTGTGTCTCTATAATACTTCAACGTGATAGTCAAGTCATAGAACACGTCTTGAGGCGGAGCCGAGTTATTAATGACCACCGTGACGTGGTGTGGCAGAGTGCTAGCCAACTGCGTGCCATTGAGAAAAGCCATTATGGACACGTCCGGGGGCATGTTATAATAGTAGTTCAATATGAACTTCTCGCCCGGCTGGAGTAATCCGCCGTTCGCGGGGTCAAATATCAGCGTGCTCGTCGTCACGTAGTAGTAGCGTTTGCCACTTGGGCTTGATGGGTCGTCTGTGACGCTGGTCATGTTGAAGTACTTCGTCAAGTCCTGGGTGAAGTTGCCGTATGTGTACATGTATATCCTCTCGCAGATCAGCATTGGGTACGGCATGTCCACGAGATCTATCTTCGACAGAGCCAACTGCGTGCCCGTCCAGTTGTAGTCCAGCCTCGCCGTGTAGCCATAAGTGTTCAGCTCGCTGAACGGTGCCTTGACAACAGAGTCTATCGCCAGCCTCAAGTCGCCGTAATACCCCGCCGGGGCGTTGAACTTGAGGACAAGCTTGCTCGTGCCGAGCAGTACATTGAATGACGCGTAAGCCCCGTCGCGACCAGGCTGTAGAGTGAATGAATTGTCGTTTATGTATATTGACCCGAGTGCTGAGACTATGTCGGATGGATCCGTTAAGATCTTGGACGCCAAGACGCCCTTGACGTTGATCGCCTTTGCACCTATCAGCGTGACCGCCGCCGCACTGACCCCTCCCCCGATCCACTCCCAGAAAGTCTCTTTAGACCAAACCCTGTTGACCACGAGTATCTTGCACCCAGTTATCTTCAACTCCTCCATTCTCAACCCATACTTCGATGCTATGGTCTCGCTGATGAGCTTGTAGAGATCAACCACTGGAGTGAACCCCCTTTCAAGCAACCTCTTGTATTCATCCCACGTCCTCACAGGGTAGTCGACTTCGAGACCCACGTCGGCGTAACCGAGCTTGGAGAAGTGCTCGCTGATTATATTGTAGTAGTCTTGAACCCTGACGCTCTCCTCGAGTGGCAAGTAGAGCTTTAACGCCGTGAACTGCCTGCCGTACTTGTCGACCACTGTTGGGGCTATAATAAGCCATGTCTGTGCGTTGATCGCCCCGAAGCCACCCCACTTTATCAATACCGCGTCCACGCCACCCCACGCGATGATCGCCAGCCCCACATATCCAGCTACCTTTGCAGCTGACTGAACTGTCGTGAGACCGGCGAGCTTACTTACATCAATCGCCCCGCGTAGATACTGAATAACCCACTTCGCGAGCACTGCATTAGCGACTTTGCTGACAACCGCTGACGACGCAGCCACGCCACCCCCAACAGTTGTGGGAACCCCGAGCACTCCTAGAGCACGCCCATTCACATCGTATAGCAACGCTGTCTGGTGTATGCTTGTCGCTAACTCCATCTTCATCTCCGAGTACAGACCGAGAGGTTGCGACAGCGGGACATTTATCACTGTGCCGTAGTATATGTTGCCCTCGCGGAAGTACGGGGGTGGCTTGAACTTCAACGACGCTGTTTGAGCTATGAAGTTCTCGTAATCCTCGAGACCCTCGCTGGCGAGCTCATCCTTGAACACCACGCCGGGGAGGATGTCCAACGCCCCGACGTCTGTGTAAGACCACCATTGCTCCGCGTCCACGTGGAAGACCTCGGGGTATATCAAGCCCTTGCCATGCATCTTAGACAAGTAGCCCGCCAATATGTCCGGGTCATCAACAAGCCCAACCGAGACAGGCTCAACATATAGCCTGCTAATAGTGACATTGCCAGAGAAGAACAAGGCGTCAATCCCACCCGGGGCACTAACCATTATTGGAACATTCAAGGGTTGATAGGGAATATCCGTGATTAGAGTACCCCAGAGCCTAGCACGCGGGGCACCCGTCTGCACATCCCTCTTGACCACCATGTATAATGACTCCCCGAGGAAGATATAGTTAGCCTCAGGGGAAACCGTTGCTGCAGACCACTGCGGAGTGCCCGCTCCCGCGAAGTCTATGATCTTGGTCTTATTCGTCAAGACGTCGAAGACTATTCCGCGACCAACTCTATTGCTATCCCTGTGTGTGCATAGTGCAAAGACCTCCGTCACCTTCGGAATCCACCTGTCGTAGAATGGACTGTAGAGCCATGAGTTGATTGGAGCGTCTTGGTTTTGGTAAATAATGATGAATTCATTTGTTGAAATATCGTACTTGCCTATGATCACCCAGCCGTTGAGGGTGCCGGCGATCACGTACCCCACATTATATGAGTCACTAATGCCCAGAGCAGTCACGCCCCCCACGTCTGGAAGCCCCACCCCCTTCTTGAGCGTGTATGAATTTCCATCATAGGCGTGTATGTCGATGTATGGGTGACCCATGCCACCGACCAAGACCACCCGTCCATCCAGAGTCATCTGGAGCCTCCTGCCGTAGTCTCCAATAGCACTATACTGGTAGACCTTCACGTACTTGCCCTGCCCGGGGTCATACTTGTAGATTAGAAGCCTAGACGTGTCGTTCCACCCAGAGTTAGGATAGTCTACTCCAATGTAGCCGACAGCCAACGTGTCCCCGTCGTAGTCTAGCTGGATTGCGTAGAAGTGCGACCCGGTCGTGTCAGTGAAGCCCCAGTCTATTTGTATAGCTCTCCACGTGGATGTATCATACACGACAGCACCCGTGCCACCATGCATCCTTGGATCCATGACCATCTTGGATGAGTCCGCTGAGAAGAACCCGGAATAACTTGAAACCTTTGTCGCGGAGAAAGGCTCCCACGAGTCAACCCTCCACGTGCCGGGTCCGCTGAGAGAGCCCAGCCTCACCCCCGTCGTTGTCTTGTACACGTATGCTGCTCCATATGTGCTTATGAACCCCCCATTCAATGAGACATCGCAGTGTGAGTCACATACTACAACGTAGTTTTCGCCGTAGAACTTAGCCATGTACGATGCGTGAGTGACACTCCAGAGCTTAATGATGCTCACGCCAGGGAGTTGCGTGCCTTGCTCCTTGACAACGCTATTAGTGCCCGTGCTGGGTGCAACCGCGAAGACAATTAACAACTGCACCGCGACCAGCACTAATACAGAGAAACCCGCAACTCTGCATTTAAGCCTCTCGCTCACTGGGTCACACCCGTATAAAAATTTATTTCCAAAATCAAAAATAAATTTAACCCAGGGGTGTTTCATGTTGAAAGCCCGGAGGCTCAAAGGTCTCTTAGCCCTAGCACTAGTGTTCGCGTCACTAATAGTATTGCCCACCACGATGTTCAAGACCGCGAACGCCCAAGGCTGGCTCGCCGACTGGATGTACCGGAGAGCCGTGACAATAAACAACACGCAGAACTCTAACACGCTCACAGACTACCAGGTGCTAGTGGTGGTGGACACTGCTTCACTGATAGCACAGGGCAAAATGAGATCAGACTGTGGAGACATAAGATTCACGGATGAAGACGGCGTAACACAACTCAACTACTGGATCGAGTCAGGGTGCAACACCACATCTACTAGGATTTGGGTTAGGGTACCGTCAATACCGGGCACATCAACCAAGACTATCTACATGTACTACGGTAACCCTGCAGAGAGTAGTGCAAGCAGTGGTAGTGCAACATTCATATTCTTTGATGACTTCACAACGTTATCACCGAATTGGGTTGCCTCATACACAGAGCTAACATCAGCGGTACCTAACAAAGCATCCTTCACGATCGATAATGGCTGGCTGAAGATGTATGGTACAGATGCAGGTGGTCACCTATACTATAATCAAGGCATTTCAGTACCTTCATCAGGTTTTGCATTTGAAACGGTTGCACAGTTAGTATCATATCCAAGTAATGCTGTATGGTTTATATTCTTTGTCACATCATCAACAACTAATGCTGAATACTTTCAAGATATAAGGGCTAGGACTGGTGCTTATTCATGGAACGATCATTCTTGGGTTATATCGACACCTTCAGGGGAGGCAAAATATGGTTCTATAGGACAGGGAACTTACAGAATCTCATTCGCTGTATCACCTTCAACGCAAGTCCTCATAGTTAACGGATCCAATATATTGACTACTAGTTTCTCAGTAGCAATACCGTCACCAATGTACTTCATACTTATTCATGGTATTATTGATGGCTATACAATTGATTGTAGGTTTGACTGGGTCGCAATTAGATCATTCTCATATCCTGAACCTACAACTACCGTCTCAACTACCGAGGAAGTACCCTCAACGAAAGTAGATTTGCCCAACACATCTGTCATCTTCAGGCACATGCTGATTTATAGCCCCAACTCCACAGTGTTCACTCACAGCTTCACGGCAACAAACACGAGCACGGCGGGCTATGAGACCAGTTACGGCGGAGACGCGTGGGCTTGGAGAATCTATGCAAACCCATACACAGATCCCAACACGGGTGCAACTCTCGAGAACACCGCGAGCCTTGTGAGCAACATAACCATCACATTGCCATACGCGACAATGCTCATTGAGAAGCTGGAATTGTACGCTAAGACAAATGGGACTGGGAACTACAGGCAACTCTGGGTCAAAATACTGGATAATGCGGGCTCCACCATAGCCGAGGTCTCAAACGCAACTATGGGTATTAATTGGGCTTTAACCACTATAAGCGTGAACCGCTTGTTGAGCAATAATGTGACAATATGGATTAACGCCACAGTAACCTCCACCACGAGCGTTGGCGAGGAAATATGCGTGTCGGGAGTCAAGCTCTACATGTCGTATAATACTACAACAAACACATTCGCAATCCTCGCTAGAAACTACCGCCACAACGTGACAACTACATTCACAGTGAACTTAAACACGACTCTCACAAACTCCTCCACCATAGACCTACTAGTCATCGACAAGTTGACATATAACTCCACAAACTACCCTGCAACTCCGAGCTACGTTGGAAACGAGACCGTGAACTCCAATAACTACCTGGTCTACAGGATCACGGGTGCAACGAGCACCGGGACATATAAAGTCTACAGCACCATACAGAACGCCATCACGAAGATAACATTCAAGAGCAGGGGTGTGGTGGTGACCAGGGTGCTGGTGAGCGAGCCGGTCACAATAGAGATCCCGATCACTGGGAACATCCGCATACCCGCCTTGAAGCTGGAATATATTAACACGTCGAGCATAACAGTAACATTCAATGAGACTAGAACATACATAATAGTCGCGAATGCCACGAGATCGGCAGAGTACATCCTCGGGTACTGGTTAACCGAAATAGTTGTAGATTATGGTGCATTCACCGCGAACTTCAACGACGTGGATGGCAAGCCAATAGACTACGAGACGCTGGATCTTACGCTGGTCAACAAGTACACCGGGGAGTCAAGGTCTCTGAAGACAAAGGTCTCCGCAAATCTCACGGGCTTGAAGTACGGGGTACACGAGTTGACTATGAGCTTCAAGGGCATCCACGTCTGCTACGGCACACTAGACCTGTACTCCTCCACCAACGCCTCAACATTAAACCTAACATGCACACTCAAGAGGGTCTTGGATTACAGGGGATTAAACAGGAGCCTAATATTTGAGCTCGGGAAGCAACTGGTCTCAATCGAGGATCTCAGCTTGAAGTACCCATACAGCAGGAGCAGGGTTTTGCTGAACGGAACAGGGGCTTTCACATTAATACTCGACTACTACGGTAAGAAGCCTACTAGCGTGAGCATTACTGGAAACGTGACTATTACTAGGTGGTATTGGGACGGCTACTACCTAGTGGTAACCGGGACCTTGGGGAGCGTGGGCGAGGTAAACATAACAGACCTGTACAAGCTGAGAGTGGAAGTCTACGATAGGCTCGGCAACTTAATCCCCTTCAACGTGCCACTATACATCAATGACACAGCATACTACACGCCCATAGCGGAGGGCTTATTCTACCCTGAGACATATAATGTAACTCTCCCAGCAGAGATCTCGGGCTTCAAGTTCTACTCATTCGGCAACAACCACAATGAAACAACGATGCTTATCAATGTGAGCACAGGCGACGTTGTTTTGAAAGCATACTACAGAGTCCCCTCGAGAGCCGAGGTCAAAGCATACAAGGTCTCATCACTCGGCGAAATAATTAGGAGATTGCTCAACCTGGCGGAGAACGAGGAGTACGTGAGCGTGTTCTTCGAGGGGAAGCTCCTAGACTACTATGGCAACGGAGTGCCCGGGAGAACCCTCACAGTCAGAATATACCGAGCCGGCACCCTACTATCAGAGTATAATGTGACAACAGATCCAACAGGCTACTGGAGAACACCCACAATGCAATTATTACGCGGAGAAACATACACAGTGTCAGTGCACTACGCCGGCGACAACACATACGTAGAGTCTGGGGCTGTCTACGAGTTCACTAGTGAATCCCCGCCAGCCACTCCAACAATTACGACTCCGCCCCTAGAAATACTGGTATTGGCGACTGGTGTGTTATTGCTGGCTGGTCTCGGGCTTGCGGTAATACACGCGGTAAGGCACGTAGTGGTCGAGGCAAGAGATGAAAAGAGGAGGTTTGTGAGGAGAAAACAACCCTAACACATTTTTTAATCCTCCGGTAGGTACGCATATATCCTTTCAAGCATGCGTATAATTGACTCGATGTACTCCCTGCTACCACCCATTATTATCCTAGACCCGATCTCCTCGAAGTTGTTTTTGGAGAGCTCCCCGACTATTTTCTTCAATTCGTCCACGATCCACCCGTACTTCCTAAGCCTCTCATCAATATACCTGTCCACCTCCTGCACACTCCAGAACAATCCACAATGACACCTCCCCCTCGACTTCACGTCTGTCGTTGCGTAGATGCATGGACACACCTTGTCTTTGTTTAATTCATATGTCTCTTGTGTAGTACCTGCTACTTTGATTGGTCTGCAGGGGCAGTAGGGGCATCCATACTTGTCTATGTTCAAGAGGAGGCGGTATATGAGCCTCGTGAAAGCCCTGTTATTCGGGTTTCTCTTGAAGCCGTGTTGATCCGCGAAAGCCTTAAGCCTCGTTATTAGAGCATCCAGCTCTGGGTGGCTGCGTATATATGCGTCTATGAGCTTGTCTTCAAGCATCTTCATATTGCCGAGCGGGATCCCAGTCCACTTCACCACGCCGTTGACCATGAAAGCCGGGGTTCCTGAGACCTCGAAAGGCTCCTTTACATATGTTATATTATATATTTTAGCAGTGACCTTGTCGCACTTAGCCACCATCTCGCCCACTAATTCCACAGCATACGGGCATATCTCGCAGTCATCGTCAACAACTAGCTCGACGAGCATTGGGCGAGTACAGGGTATATCGACTTCGCTAAGATACTTCAAGCCCCCGCCGTTGAGCTTCTCGAGGATTGTCTTCTCAGCGTCCACAAGCATTCCCTTTGCCGGTATCAAGTACACTCTCCCAGCCACGACCTCCTCACTCACTACTCTTCACCCTCACAAACCTCCTCTTTTCAACAGGGACAACAGAGTGCCCGAAGCCCGCGACCAAGCCAAATATAAAGCCTACAACACTCGACAATCCAAAAACGCCGGCACCAGCCAAGCCCTCTTCAATGCTCTCGACTTGCCCGCCAATCCACATGGCGAACTCGCCTATGAGCCTGTTCAACGCACCCCAATCGACATAGAGCACCCCGAAGTGCCACAGGATCACCACTGGAAGCATGGATAAGCCAATGGCGATGAGTGCTATTTTCCCAAGCGTCCTCAAAATATAGCCTATAACAGCACCCAGCGTGAAGCCCCCAATAACCTGCAACACGACGATCGATGCATCCATGCATCAACACCTCTTCTTATTCTTAAACAACTTCTTCAGAACCCCCGAATTCCCCTCAACGCATACATCTATATTACTATTGCCCCCGCCCTTCTTCCTCCTGATAAAACTCACTTTAAATCACCCAGTAATTATATAATGGGTTAAAAAACAAATAAATGGGGTTCACATGACCCGCGTAGCCGTATTCAACGCACACCTGGGCTTGGCTGGCGGAGGAGAGCTAGTCGCATTAAACATAACCAAGGCTCTCGAAGAGTCTGGTTACAAAGTAGACCTTGTGACGTACAGGTTCGAGGTCGAAGACGTTGAGAGAGCATTCAAGCTCTTAACGCCCAGCTATAAGCCCAAAAACCTAGTGGTATTTGAAACACCTAAACTCACAAAACTACTCGGCGTCGGCGGGAGATTCGTGAGGCTACGCAGACTACTATTAGTAAACGACTTCTTAAAGAAGAACAGTGGTAAATACGACTTAATCATAGACACATCATCCAACATGCCAAGCAAGGCGGACGTAGTTTACGTCCACTACCCCGCAATACTGAGAACTAGTAGTAAATCAGGCTTACACTGGACACTATACGACAAACTAGTGCAACACGCATCTAAGAAACTACTCGGCAGACCAAAACTAGTGCTCTGCAACTCGAGCTGGACAGCGGAGAAATTCGAGAGTGCATATGGCTACCTCAGAGTAGAGGTTTTGCATCCGCCAGTAGACGTAGAATATTTCAGCGAGGTGGCGGGCAACGTCAAAGAAAACATAGTTGTAACGGTGAGCAGGTTTACGCCCGAGAAGAACCTGGAGAAAATAATCGATGTCGCAGACAAGCTCAGGGATTTCAGATTCGTGATGATAGGCGGCAAGGCGAAATACTCTGAGCCAGTCATAGACAATATAAATAAGAGGATCAGGGAGCTGAGAGCAGATAACGTGGAGCTGTTATTCAACGTGCCCAGGGACAAGCTTAGAGAGATACTCGGCTCGGCAAAATACTACCTGCACCCACCATACGCAGAGCACTTCGGAATATCGGTGGTCGAGGCTATGAGTGCAGGATGCATACCAATAATCTACCGCGACGGCGGGACATGGGAAGACGTAGTCAGCAGGATTTCAAACACACTCGGCTACTACAACATCCGCGTAGTTCCACATATTATCAGGGAGATCGAGGGAGATAGAAAACTCTACGAGAAGCTCAGGAAAAGGAGCTTAGAGGTCTCAGGCTTATTCACGTACAGCGGGTTTAAAGAGAAATTGCTCATGTATCTCGGAGGGGTTTTGTAGTAGGTACTACACATGTTCAAGAGGCTACGCGTTTGGATAGAGATTATCCAGTCATCTAAAAGTGTTTTCAAGAATTATTTGACAACGCTCTTAAAGTACGTCGCGTATAAGAGGCTGGATCCGTGTAAAACTATTAGAGTCAAGTGTGTTGCCGGCGGAGAGAGATCACTAACTGCAAGTGAAATATACAGGCTATTGCTGAGCTTGAGAATTGGGAGCGTTGTGAAGTATTATTGCGAAGACAATACTGTGGAGTTGTGTAGTGGTTCTAGGGCACCGTTAGCAGAGATGTTTAAGATAGATCTTGAAGCCCCGCTATACGGCTGGAGGTATAATAGTAAAGGGTTCTGGGAGCTGAACGGGGTTAAGATGAAACACGTTACAACTACGGTTATTGAGGTCTTCAATAAGAGGTGTTATGACATCTTAAAACACGTTGAGGGCAGAGACGTAATCGACATTGGGGCGGGGGTCGGAGACTCCACAGTTTACTTTGCACTGCGAGGTGCTAGGAGGGTTATTGCTTTAGAGCCTGAGGAAACATACTATGGTGAGCTAGTTGAAAACGTCGAGTTAAATGGCGTTGAAGATAGAGTTATAGCTTTAAATGAGTGTGCACACGCGTTCACGCTAACAGAGATCACTGTGAAATATGGAGTTGAAGAGGGTGTTTTAAAAATAGACTGCGAGGGATGCGAATACGTTGTCCTCGCCGGAGCACTTGTCGAAACTCTCAGGAGATTCAAGGAGATAGTGGTCGAGTATCACGGGTCACCGAGACCGCTGGTCAAGAAGCTCGTGGAGGCTGGGTTCAAAGTGACGGTCATGTCGCCTTGGACCACTATGAACGGTTTGCCGGTCGGATTCATACACGCCGAGAAGTAAAATATTTATTTTGTTAGAAATGCTTAATTAAACACGGGTGATAGCGGTGAAGTTTTTAAGACTGCTATTGACAGTGTTGTTCATAGCGATGGGCGTGTTAAGCATACTACTAACCATAGTGTACGCGTATGGAGCACCCTCATTGACTTTTGAAACAATATTGACAATAATGCTCGGCGTCGGCATGATAATAGCTGGCTACGGATTATACGCCGGCACGAAGTGGGGATGGCTTCTCGCAGTGTTGTTCGCGATCCTGAACATAATTGGATCATACATGCTCGGAAACACATTCGCACTAGTACTACACATCGCGATACTAGTGATGCTGTTGTTGACAGCCAGGCAGTACACAGTGCACGTCCCCGGAGTTCCACCACCAACAATCAAAGCAACAATATTCGTGAGCGAGAAGGAAAACAAATTCGTGAAGAGAAAGTACTAGCGTAAAAAACTAACTAGATTTAAAGAGCTTTTTTCTACTCAGCTCAATACCCCTTTATCCTCTCCTCTAAGTACTTCTTAGTCTCGCCGTATTTTCTCAGAGCCTCGCGGTAATCCCTTGTTAAGTCGAATCCGAAGTACGCTTCACCCGCGTCGGCGGACTCCATTTCTTGTATGACCATGTAGAACTTGCCTGTTGTCGGGTGGTTGCACGAGTAGAGCATGACCCCCTCGTAGTAGTCTCCAGCCTCCGACACGTACTCCCAGTCGTACACCTTGGAGCAAATGCTGTGCCTAGCCCAGTCAACCGCCTCGAGAACCCTGTCCTCTACATCCTCATCTGGGAGGTATTTGAGCTCCCCGACTTTTCTCTTAACCTCCTCGACAAACTCCCTGAATCTATCCCAGGCTTGAGGATGCCCCGTGAGGGTGTCATAACTCCCCGGTATCAGCTTCTTGATTATAGTGGCGAAGCTGACCAAGCCTCTCACCGATAAGTAATAGATGTTTTCACAAAAATAAAACTTCTGAATTTCAAATAGCTCTCACCATCCCCAAAAACTCCACAAGCCTATTCCTTTCTTCGCGAACTCCTTGGTCTTGCCGTAGACGCCTAGGGCTTCACTGTAGTCTCTCGTTAAGAAGAACTCTGCATATTTCTCGCCGGTGCCAGCCCGCTCAGCCTCCTCGACGACCATGTAGAACCTCCCCGTCGCCGGGTGACTGCATGAGTACAGTGTTAAATCCACTTTGAGGTCTCTTCCACCGAATTCACGGCTGTACTCGTAGATCTTGGAGCATATTTCACGCCTAGCCCAGTCGAGTGAGCCAACAACCCTCTCTTTCACCTCCTCAGGGGATCTATACTTGAACTCCCCGATCCTCTTTCTAACAACCTCAACAAGAGCTCTATTAAACGACTCCTCCAGCAAAGGCTTCCCTGTGTAAACGTGATAGCTCCCATCCACTAGCTTTTTAATTATCGTAGCAAAGCTGACCAAATCACCCACCAATAAATGATATTTGTTATATAAAAAATAAAGATTTGTAGGCGGATATATAAGGGGGCTTTAGTATCCCTAGGATACGGTGGACACCATGAGGAAACATAAAACCATAAAAGTAGATGAGGAAACACATGAAAAGCTCTGGATACTCCTACTTGAGTTACAGGCAAAACTGAAAAAGCCACTAAACATGGGCGACGCCGTGAAATACCTGCTTGAATACTATGAGAAAACGAGTGGATCCAAGTGAAAGTAGTCATAGCTGAAAAAGAGGAGGCTGCTAGGAGAATAGCCGACCTGCTCGGGGGCTTCAGAGAGATCGAGGAGAACGGCGTAACGTACTTCGCGGGCGGGGACTACGTGATCGTCCCCGCTAGAGGTCACATTATAAACTCGACTATTCGGGGATTAAGGCAAACCACGTCGCTCGATGAGTTGCCTAAACTCGAGGTGGCTTGGAGAGTCGAGGAGAGCGAGAGGAACAGGTACATGGTGTTCAGGAGGCTCGTTAAAGAAGCAGACGACGTTATAGTGGCTACAGATTGGGATCGAGAGGGGGAGGTGATCGGCTACAATATTGTGAGGTTCACTAGGCGTATTAAAAACCCATCTAGGATTAAGAGAGCATATTTCTCCTCATTGACACTAGGCGAGGTCAAAAAGGCTATCGAGGAGCCGGTGCCAATGAACGAGGCTTTGTTGACGCAGGGTTTAGCGAGGAACATCGCCGACACGATCATCGGTTTAAACCTGACCAAGGCACTAACACTGTTGTTCAAGCAGAAATACCCAAACCTCACGCAGGCAGTCACGCTAGGCAGGGTTCAAAGCCCCCTACTAGCATACATCAAGAAGAAGACTGGGGCTTACATTGAGAGAGACAACCACATCTCAAACTTGAGCTACATTGAGAAGAAACTATACATCGACCTAGGAGATAAACAATACGAGTTGAAACTCCCAGTTGAGCCAATAAACGACTATGTAGAGGTCGTAGATGTCAATGTAGCCGAGAGCCTGCTGCCTCAAGCCGAAAAATTGTTTAACACCGATGATGTCATGAGAGCTTCTAAGATAAGCCCGGGGGCAACCATGAGCATAATGGAGACCCTGTACTTGAAGGGCTACTTGACGTACCCTAGGACAACCAGCAGGTACGTGAGGAACCCGGAGTTCCTCGCCGAGATCGAGAGGGAGATACGCAAGTACTACGAGTTGCCGGAGAGCTTCAGCTGGAGGAACACACCCGTAGAGCCAGTAGAGGAGGCACACCCAGACGCAATACTATTGACGCCCGAGGGCATAAGGGCTTATTTCGAAGGGCGGATCAGGGGGAGAGAGAAGTTTATAGCGACCATAGTGTTGGCGAGGACAATACGTAGCTTCGCCCCGCCATTGAAGAAAAAAGTCATCCAGCTGAGAGTGCGTTATGAAGGAGTGAGCGGGGTCGTCGAGGAGACAGTTCCTTGGAGCGAGGAGTACGAGAATGTAAATGAAGCAATATCACTAGTATCGTTCACTAGGAAGCCTGTGCCGACGCCGGGGAGGTATAGAGTCATTAAGATTACTAGTCCAATTGAGAAGGTGACTTCTTACGGGGCGTTCAAGAGCTATGTGAGCGTCCTCAGCGACACTGATCTAGTCTCGTGGATGGCTGATGTGGGGATCGGGACAGAAGCCACTAGGCAGATCTTCCCGTCGTTGCTGAGGGATGAGAGGCATAATTACACAGATGAGAACAATCTGCCGAGGACACTGGGCGAAGTGGTCGGAGAGATAATTGAGAAGGAGTTGAAGATAAGCCCATCACTGACTTCGAGAATGGAGAAACACATAAACTCGCTCAAAAGACTCAGCGAGCTAGAGGGCTTCATAGAGGAAGTCGCAGAATACACTAGGCAATTAATCGAGAAAATGAAAGCAATAAACATACCAGACCTCACATGCCCAAGATGCAACAACAAAGCAGAACTCGTAAACAGATATAGCAGACAACTAAGAAGAAACATGCTTCTACTATACTGTGGAAACTGCAAAAAATACTATGAAATATAAGTTGAGAAGAAAAAAGAGAAACTAAAACTGCTTTAACGCCTCCGCCCGCGAGACCTCACTATATGTTTTCTTCAACTGCTCTAGGAACTCCGTGTCGTTAGTGTACTCCTCCGCGAGCCTCAGGTACCTCTGCAACTGCTCGGATCTCTCCTTGGTGTTTATTCTGAATGTCTCTTGT
>Ga0080004_1106916_pt1 | contig 19505 bp, 15 predicted proteins | sample WasSprMetagenome_FD_69207 | JGI IMG/M metagenome (GOLD analysis project Ga0080004, IMG submission 69207) | Sulfidic aquatic microbial communities from Washburn Spring, Yellowstone National Park, USA - WS (SPADES assembly) (version 2) | ecosystem: Environmental > Aquatic > Thermal springs > Hot...
ACCCCCTCAAATTACATGAAATCGACAGGAAAGCCTACGGTTTTAACCGTGGGGTGAATTGTCGATAGGCCTAAATATAGCGATAAGTTATATGGGTCTGTGGAAGCCTATCAACATTTGAGGAGTAGGGTCTTTCTAATCCAGTACCACCTGGTCTGGTGTCTGAAGGGAGAAAGCCAGTCCTAGTTGGAAGGTTGGGGAGAGGCTTGAGCAGATAATTTATCAGGTTGCAGACGAGCTTGGGATTTAAGGTTCTTGAGCTCGCCATAAACCTAGACCACGTCCACCTGCTTATATCAGCCTACCCAACAATACCAGTCCACAAGATTGTGAAGAGAATTAAGGAATAGAAGTGGAGGAGAAAAGCGAATATAAGACGTCGAGCAAATGTTCACTCTGCCGTTCTGAGAATGTAATGGCGAGAGGAAGGCTCTTTAAATGCCTCTGTTGTGGATTGGAGGCTAATAGGGACGCCATAGGCGTCCTAAATATAGGCTGCCTCTATGGAGGTGGCGTTAGTGGGGTGGTGTCCTGCTTCTAAGGTGGATGAAGTGGGAGCCTAGAGGGGCGATGAACAACCAATCGATGAACGCCTTAGAAGCAGGATTCTCCCGGCTTCAGCCGTGGAGATTGTCAATTAATATTAGACTCTACTAGTTTTGCTGAATGGTTTAAGGGGTTGCATAAGCTATTTATTGCTATGAAGGGTGGCAGCACGCTACTCTCAGTACACGCTCAGCTAACAAACTTGCTAGCTGAGTATACTTGAGGGATTCATGCTTGATGATGGAATATTTAACGCTAAGCCCATACTAAATACTAAAAAGATATGCTCTAATTGTGGAGATGGGTTTAATCAGTCAAACGGAGCAAAAAAGCTGGCAACTTGACATTTAAAGCCTTTATATATCGAGCTGCCACGTTTAAAATAAGAGATGGAACATACATATAAAAAATTATTATGAGAGATATTTTGGAGCATTGACGGCAGAGTTTGGAGACGGAATGAAAAAGAGAAACAAGAATAATTTCTGGGGATCATAATCTACTGTCTAAAAATCATGGCGGGATGAATCCATGAATAAGTTAGATATGCCCAATAAAGCGATAAACTTAAGTTAACGTTGCTCACACTTATTATTCTTTAAGTGATGAACTATGAAATTGTTTGGTAGAAAGAAGGAAACGAGGGCTGAAGAAATAACCTATGAGATTTTTGGCGGCTTCACGATAACGAAGGTGCCTAGTGGATACGAGATAACGTGGAGAAGCCCAAATGTGACAACAATAAACGTGCATAAAATGCCAATAATATCCGAGGAAGTTCAATTTAATCAGGAAGGTGATGTAATTCGCATCTTAACAACTGAATGCAAGCTGAAACTTATAAAGAAGAATGGGGAAACCGAAGCTCACATATCAAAGATTTAGTTTGGATGTGATTCATAAGGAATCAGATACTTTCTAACCCTCAACTAATTTTTGTTATAATTCCACCCCTAAATAATGGTACTGTCGAATATACGTTTATCTGCGACGAAAATTTTATGTCCTCGCTGAAGCCAAGGCTCATCAATTTTTTTGAGTGTTCACTCTTCACTAAATTAGCGTATAAATCATTTTCGGCGTATTTGAAGGATAGAAGCGCCACTTGTGCTGGATCAGATAATTCAACGGATTCTTCTGGTAGCATGCTTAATATTGCGCCAGCGCATATGAAATCTTCTAGAGAGAATCTTCCTTTAGTACCTGCCTGAACAATAGATATTCCTATCCCCTCCTCATAAGATATTGAGAAGGCTTTTTCAGCGACAGCCTTAGCATTTAAAAATGAACCTACAAGGACCCATTTAGCATTCCTTGAATTGGTTAAGGCTAAGGTGCCGCTTGTAGTTGTGAGTATTATCGTTTTTCCGGAGACTCTCTCATGAACATATTCTAGGGGCGAGTTTCCTAGATCAAAGCCTGGAGGTTTTAAGCCGCCTCTCTCGCCAGCTAAAAGATACTCCGGATTCTCGACGTGCAGTTTTCTGGCTTCTCTCAAAGTTTTTGTCGGTATTATTGCTTTAGCGCCATTAGATAGAGCTGTTACAATTGTTGAAGAACATCTTAAAACATCTATAACAATTATTAAATCGCCTCTTCTGACAGCTTTGGTAGCATCCTTGGCCAAAAACTCAACATTCACGTTAATGATCATACATAATGCGCCTCCATCCGCTCTCGTAAGGGAAATGCCTTTATAAGATGCTTACAACTGATTATTTTAAAGGTATCCCAAAATGACTAATGCTATAGAAAGCGTTAAGATAGGTCTCGAGGTTCACACGCAGCTAACTAGTCTTAAAAGTAAACTTTTCTGTAGTTGTCCATCGGATTATAGGGGTAAGGAGCCAAATACAATTGTTTGTCCAGTTTGTTTAGGGCTTCCAGGAGCCCTACCAACGCTGAATGAGAAAGCTGTAAAATATGCTATAATGGCAGCTTTAGCATTAAACTGTAAAATCTCGGAGAAAATGATATTTTTCCGAAAAAACTATTACTATCCTGATCTTCCAAAAAACTTTCAGATAACCCAATATGATAGAGCTGGGGGTGCCCCATTAGCTACCGGCGGCTACCTATATATTGAAGATCAGGGGGCAAGTAAAAAGATACGTATAAGTAGAGTTCATCTTGAAGAAGATCCTGGTCGTCTTGTTCATATTGGTTCAATAGATCAGTCGCCCTTTACTCTTGTCGACTATAACCGCTCCGGCATAGCGCTGCTTGAGGTAGTTACGGAGCCAGATATGGGTTCCCCCAGAGAAGCCAGATTATTTCTGCAGAAGCTCAGAAATATTCTTGAGCATTTAGGTATATTTGATGGAAGCCTTGAGGGATCTATGCGTTGTGACGCAAATATATCATTAGCTGGCGGGACAAGGGTTGAAATCAAGAATATAACGTCTTTTAAGGAGGTTGAGAGGGCGCTAAATTTTGAAATTGTTAGACAGAAAGGTTTAATTGATAAGGGTATTGCGGTTAAGCGTGAAACCAGACATTGGGATGAGGTTCGCAGAATAACTGTTTCATTGAGAACTAAAGAGGAGGAGCAAGATTACCGATACTTTCCAGAACCTGATCTTGTACCTGTTGTTGTAAGTAAGGAACTTATTGAGGAAGTTAAGGCTGAGATGCCTGAGCTTCCAGATGAGCGGGCTGAGCGTTTTGTGAGAATGTATGGTTTACCAAGATATGATGCTAAAGTCCTAGTTAGTTCAAAACATATAGCTGACTTCTTTGAGGAATGCGTCAAAATGTATAATAAGCCTAAGGAGATTAGTAACTGGATGATGAGTGACCTTCTAAGATACCTTTACGAGAATAACTTAGAGTTATATGAGTCTAAAATAACACCGCAGATGCTTGTGGACATGATACGCTTAATTGATGAGGGTGTTATAAGCGGAAAAATAGCGAAGAAGATACTTCCCATAATGATAGTGTCTGGGAAAGACCCGCGTAGAATAATTGAAGAGGAGGGGCTCACAAAAATATCTGATGAGGAGCTCTTAAGTCAGATTGCCGAAAAGGTTTTCATGGAAAATCCGAAGGCGGTTAAAGATGCGCTTACAGATGAAAAAGCCATACATTACCTTATAGGTCAACTAATGAAGCTAACTAGAGGTAAAGCTGATCCGGCTCTTGCAAACAAGATAGTTCGAGAGAAACTGAGGAAAATTGGGGAAGCGAGATAGTTCAATTTATATGGTTTTTTCAATGCCTATTCTAAGAGCCCTCCTCAAAAACCTACATGCATTGAAGGCAGCTTCCTGATCAGCAACTAAATCCACAACGGTAATTAAAAGGCATATTCCCTCTATTCCACGTATCTTCGCAAGCCCTAAAAGTAGCCCCGGCATACCAATAATTCTCCCTCCATCATAGATCTCTGCACCCATTGAAGCGTACTCTGAAACTATGCTTTTTGATGTTCCAGCAACATATACTCTTCGTTGCGAATATGATGCTGGGATTCCATCAGCGGTAATAATGAAATTACAGTCTATTTTTTCAATAAAATCCAGTATATCAGTACACACTTCGTAATAGGCTGGTATATCATCAATTGGTGGTTGAGCGTCACCTACAAGTATCACTAAATCTCTTCCCACACTTACCCTAAAGAAACTATATTTTAGTAGATCGCATAATCCATTAGCGTCGACAGTTACGTAATCAGGAAGCGCTGGCGAATAAAGTTCCGCAAATAACTCTGCACCTAAAGATTCCACTAAAAGTTTAGTAGATATTACACCGATATTTCCCACACCTGGAAAACCAGCTATTAAAATCGGATTTTCGAGTTCTGGTTTAAAAGATAATTTTATGTAAGGTTTATCCAAAATTCTTCCCCAAACTATAGTATTTTCTAAAATTAAGGTATATTTAATTGTTGCTGCCCTTTTTAGACCCGGCGATTTAGTATATAAGCCTTGTATATTATTTTGTCCCTAAGATGTTCATCCTCATTGATTCGTGTTTATTTGTTGCCTCTAGGAGCTTTCTCCTTGCAACTCCTTCATTGGCAGTTATGGTTGCTTTTAAAGTGGTGGCGTCTTGGCAGGCTGTATGGATGCAGTGGCTTGGTAGATGTGGAGCCTAACCACGTGCTTCTCTCTCCAACTTAGTGAACGAGTTAATGCTTTTCCTGAAGCCATACTCTACAAGCCCAGCAAGGATTTGCTTGTAAAGTCTCTTGATCTTAATAAAGACCTTAGGCTTCTTTTTTGGGTTAGTGTAGCGTTTGGAGCCACAGCAGTTTCAGTCAGCTCAGAACCCTTCAAACCAAGCAACCTCTCAGAAATTTTGACGCCAATATAAAATAAAAAGAAAACTTAAAAATTAACTTTGAGATAGCCTTTTTGGATGTAACATACAAATATTTTTCGTAGCCGTATTTTTCATGAAGGCTAATATTTCCATTAAGAAAGTAAATGGTGACTAAGAAGGGTTTGCGGGGGATGTTATGGAGCTGAGGTGGGATCCAATTCTTCGTGAGTGGATAATAGTTTCCGATGAGAGAGGTAAACGCCCTCTGCTTCCAGAGAACTTTTGCCCCTTCTGTCCAGGTTCAGAGGAGGTTCCAAAATCTGGGTGGACTGTTCTTAGCATACCAAACAAGTTTCCCTCTTTACGCCCTAATCCGCCGCCACCGAATATTAAGTCTGACAAGCTTTATCGCTGTAGGCCATCTTATGGAGTTTGCGAAGTCGTAATTTACACGCCTAAACATGATGCAACATTAGCTGATTTAAATGTTGAAAACATTAGGGCTGTAATAGACCTGTGGGCTGAGAGATTTGAAGATTTAGGTAAAAGAGATTATGTGAAATACGTTTTCATATTTGAGAATAAGGGTCGAGTAATAGGTGTTACTTTAGATCATCCACATGGACAAATATATGCGTTTCCATTTATACCACCGCTTATTAAACGCGAACTGGAATCGAGTAGACGCTATTGGAGTAGAAATGGTAGATGCTTATTCTGCACGATAATAGAGAAAGAAAAGAATGATGCCCTACGCGTTATATGCGAAAATGACGATTTCATATGCTTCCTACCATTCTTTGCCCGTTGGCCCTATGGCGTTCACATATACTCAAAGAGACATGTCGGCGCAATAACAGACTTCACCTGTAAGGAAAGGGACTCTTTAGCCTCAATTTTAAAACGAGTCTTAAGGAAATTTGATAACTTATTCGGTGTGAGCTTCCCATACATGATGGTTTTACATCAGAGGCCTACAGATAATAGGCAATATCCCTACTATCACTTTCACATAGAATTCTATCCGCCATTTAGGGAGAAGAATAAGATAAAGTATTTTGCAAGTGTTGAGACTGGAGCTGGAACTATAACCTTTGATTACACACCTGAGGTTAAAGCTAAAGAATTAAGGGATAGTCCAGAAACATAATATTTAGATTTTAGGTGAATGTGTATCATCATAGGAGAGAAATAGAATTCATGGAAGCGCAATTTGTAGTTTCATCTCCAGGAAGAGCGGATTTCTTAAATACTCACCAAGATTATAAGGGGCTTCCAGTAGTCCCAGCAGCCATAAACCTAAGATTATATATGTTGGCAAACCTCTCTAACAGTAATACCTTTAACGTTAGATCAATTGATCTCGAAATGTATGAGGAGCCCTCTACAGATTCCTTCGAAGTGGGAATTAATGAAATGTGTGAGGGAAAATTTTTCGGTAATTATCTCCGCGGAGTTATGAATGTTCTTGTTAAGAGGGGATTTGCAGATAGGATTCGGGGAATGAACATAACTATCAAAAGCAATATACCGATTGGTTCAGGATTGGCTAGCAGCGCAGCTCTCGAAGTTGCTTTCACTGAGCTTCTAAATCACGCTTTCAACCTCAACTTAAGCCGAAAAGATATTGCTGAAGTATCATTTGCGGCTGAGAACATGGAGGTTGGCGTACCATGTGGTAGGCTAGATCAGTATGGAGTATCCTTTGGCGGCATAATAAAACTTGAATGTAGACCGCCCTATAATGTTGAAGTGCTTCCTTTTAGAAACTTGCTCTTTGCAATTATAGACTCCGGAATAAGGCACTCTACTAGCGATATACATCCAAAAAGGCAGATGGAAATAAATCTCGGCCTAGAAATTTTAATGCGAAGCACCAAGGTTCCTAGAGAATTAAAGGCTAAGCTCGGATACAGGTTTGATCAGCCAATGTGGGAGAGCATAAGCGAGGAAGAGATTCAGGATTACCTATCAATTTTAAGTGAGCCGTCGAGAAAAAGAATTCTATTTACTTTAAGAATGCATAAGTTGACAATGATGGCGCTAAAGATACTCAATTTTAAGGGGGTCAACTCGAAGGAATTTATATCAATTTTAGGTGAAGATTCTTGGAAAAGGATTCAGAAATGCGATGCTGGCGATTTCACATATAAAATGATAGGTGAAATAATGAATGCGCAGCACGCCCTGCTGAGAGATCTTTATGAGGTAAGTTTACCTGAAATTGAGTGCATACGTGAAGCCGCTTTAAGCGCTGGCGCATATGGCGCAAAATTATCTGGCGCTGGAATGGGTGGCAGCATAATAGCGCTGGTAAAAGATGAGGAGGTTGGAAGAAGAGTTATTGAGTCATGTATATCAGCTGGCGCTAGGAATGGTTGGGTCTCCGGAGTTGGTGATGGAGTTAGAGTGGAGAAGACAACTAAAATATGAGCGTTTAACTCACATATTTTCTGGAGAAGCAACATATGGTTACAAACCTTCCAGCTGAAGCTAAGGCTAAATGGGCTGAGGTTGTGGCATGTCGCTCTTTACCGGAAAAAGTAAAGCTTATGCGCGAATTTCTCTCTCTAGTTCCGAAGCATAAGGGAACCAGCAAACTCGTGGCTAATGTTAAGCGTAGAATCGCTGAGCTTGAAGAGGAAATCGAAAAGTCTAGAAACCGCAGGAAAGGTAGTGGATCTGGATTTGCCATACCTAAAGAGGGAGCTGGACAAATAGTTATTTTAGGTCCGCCTAATGTCGGTAAAAGCAGCTTGTTAACATTAGTGACTAACGCTAAACCCGAAATAAGTCCACTTCCATTCACAACGAAAAAACCCATCCCAGGCATGCTCCAATATGAGGATATACAGTTTCAACTCGTTGAGGCACCAGCAATAGTTGAGGGGGCAGCTGAGGGGAGAATGGAGGGTACGCAAACCCTCAGTTTAGCGCGTAATGCAGATGGCTTAATTTTAATGGTTGATTTATCAGATAATCCGGTTACTCAACTCGCAATGCTGCTTTCCGAATTGGAGAGAGCTGGAATAGTTGTTGAGAAGCCTGAGGGGGAGGTTGAGATTGTTAGGCGAAGCCACGGTATTGGTATTCAGATTATTGGTGGTGGAATGCTGGTTGATTGCACTTATAATGATGTTAAGGCTTTATTAAACAGTTACAGAATAACATCAGCTCTAGTTAAAATAAGTGGCAAAGTAAGTTTGGATGATATTGAAAATTCATTATTTTCAAGTAGCGTTTATAAGCCAGCGGTAATTGTCGCCAACAAATTTGATACGCCGAATGCTAAGGTAAATCTAATGCTGCTGAAAAAAGAAATTAGTGAGCGTAAAATACCGTTTTTGGTTTCATCATGCCTAAATAAGGAGGGGTTGGAAAAGCTTGGGGAAACAATATTTCGCATGCTTGAAGTTATAAGAATTTATACTAAGGAGCCATCATCCAAGGAGCCTTCGGAAAAACCGCTTGTGCTTAAGAAGGGGGCAAGCGTGATTGATGTAGCCAAAAAATTGCATAGCGAAATGTATAGAAACTTTAAATATGCCCGTATTTGGGGGCCTAGCGCTAAATATCCTGGTGAAAAGGTTGGATCAAACCACGCATTAATGGATGGGGATATTGTGGAAATTCATTACTAAAAAGAGAATTTTAGGCTTCTATATTATCCGTTGGGATTCCCAAAGATTTTAGTATCATTTTACAGCCCTCAAATGTAACTTTATCTCCAATCATAACATCCTCCCTTACTGGTTCAATTATTAAGCCCTTATAAAGCCCTGAAGGGTTCAATATATAAAACGCTTGTATAACGAACAATAAGAGATTTAAGTCCTTACTTGAAAGCCATGTTTCAAGAGCTTCACGCTGTTTTCTCGTTAAATAAACTCTTTTACTTAAAGCTTCCATTATTCCCTCCTTATCTTCATCCATAACACTTAGTAAGTCATTTAGGGTTATCCCTTGCTCTTTCAAATAATCTTTCAGGGCCTTCCTAAGCGGTATATAATCTTCCTTCCTCATAACCGTTTGTCCCTAGATGTTCATTTTATTAATTTATTTTTATTCGTTGCATTTATGGGCTTTCTTCTTGCCAACTTCCTCCTCTTGAGCCTTGCGAAGTTCTTAATCCTCATAGAGGCGTCTTAGCGGGCTGTATGAATGTAGTGGCTTGGCGGCTGCGGGATTCTCTCGCGCAACTCCCGGTAATGCTCGAAGCCAAGCCTCGTTAATTTATTCTTATATGTTAGCATGACGACGCCCACTTGCTTGCTCGTCACGCAGTTAAAGAGCTTCAGCAACCTCCTCCGCTATCCTTCTCTCCTCGCTCTCCAGAATCCTATGCTTGCAGTCATTATCGCCTTAATCCTGCCTGCATAGAGCGGGATAGCTGATGCCTAGCCTTCGGCAGACCTCTTTAGGCCTCAGCATCCTCTCCAAAATCTACAATTATAAGTAAATGAAAAAAGAGAAATTATAAACTTAACTCCTAACAGTTAATTTTGAAATAATCCCCATATATACAAGTTTATGTCGATTAATTTTTATAAGATCGATGACTAAAATATATTTGGCTTGCTGAAACTAATCTTAATTAGGAGTATGGTTATGTTGGCAGGCTTGGAGGAGACCCGTATACGATGTCCAAACTGTGGTAGAAATGTTCCAGCCATGAAATATTGCATTTACTGCGGCGCCCAGCTGCCACAGCGAATTGAAAGGCCGCGTCCAACAGAGATTCCTCCGCCAGTTCCGCCGTTAGTTCCGCCGCCAACACCGTCAGTTCAGCCTAGTTCAGCCGTTCCCTCATTAACTGGGATTGAGGGTGAAGTAGCGAGCTTAATGTCCAATATCTCAACTCTCTATACGAGGAAAATCGCTCTCTTCAAGCTCTTCCAGTCTGGTGAGGTTTCAGAATCTATCTTCCTTAAACTTTATAATGAGTATAGTGGTAAACTAAGTGAGCTCCTTAATACTCGTGTTCGTAGACTTGAAGATCTTAGGAGAAGATTAGATGAAGTTAATAGGCGCTTAAATGAAGTGGCCCTAAATATTGAGGAGCTAAGCGTCCGCCACAAGATTGGTGAAATTGACTTAAATACCTTTTCGCAGAAGTCTGAAAAACTGAAGATTGAGCAGAGGGAGCTAGAGAATATTGCTAGAAGTATTAAAGATAATCTTGAGCGCCTTGAAAAGATTCTTGGAGACAAATCTCCTAGTGAGATAAAAAATATGGAAGCTGAACTTCAATCGGCTTATGATGCTATTAGAAAAATGGTTGAGGAGGGTAAAATCTCAAGTACTATCCTAAATAATGTGAAATCTGATGTCGAAGAGACAGTGATCTTTCTGAATTCACTTATTAGAGAGAGGAAGGAGAGGGAGAGAAGTTTGAGGGAGGAAATCGAGGCTTTGCAGGCTCGATATAAGATTGGCGAGATAACGATAGAAGAGTATGAGAAGAGGAAGAAGGAGCTGCAGGAAGAAATCAATAAAGTTTGGTCGTAAGTTTGAATAGAAGCGCCTATAGAAATCGGCATTAAACCATAGTCTGAGATGGTTGGTGTTAGCCTACAAGAGGATGTCGCTGTGAACTTCAAATTGCTTGCCGAGCTCTGCGATAAATTAGAGAGGACAACTAAGCGTAATTTAATGATTGATTCAGTCGCATCTTTTTTAAGAAGCTTAAGCGAGGAGGAGATTGAGCCGGCCATATCGATGATGCTTGGCAGACCCTTCCCAAAATATGATTCTAGAACTTTGGATGTCAGCTGGGCAACATTAAGCGAAATAATTAAGCGCTTATCTAACGCCGATTGGTCAATCTTCTACACGGCTTTCAGAAATACAGGCGATGTGGGAGCGGCAACGCAAATACTTTTTGAAAATAGAACTCGTAAGCAATCTTTTCTTTTCGAAAAACCTTTAACAATACTTGAAGTTAGAAGAATATTTGAGCATATTGCGGAATCTAAGGGTCAGGGTTCTAGAGAAAGAAAGGAGAGGCTTATAGAGACATTACTGGATCGAGCTACACCTCTAGAGGTGAAATACCTCGTTAAAATAATGATTGGCGAGATGAGAACCGGTTTCCATGAAGGATTAATGGAGTCGGCTGTTTCGAGAGCTTTCTCAGTTCCATTGAAGGATACTCAAACAGCCTCTATGATAACTGGTGATGTAGGGGAAGTCGCATATTTGTGTAGGAAATATGGTAGGGAGGGTATTTTAAATCTCAGCTTTAAAGTTTTTAGGCCAGTTAAACCGATGTTGGCTCAAATGGCTGAGGATCTAAGAGAGATTTTTAAGGAGCATGGTGGAAGAACAGCATTAGAGTATAAGCTTGATGGTGCTAGAATACAAATTCACTTATCAAATGGCGAAGTCAGAATATTTAGTCGCCGGCTTACAGATGTAACTAAAAGTCTTCCAGAAATCGTTGATCTAGTTCGCAGCGAGGTTAAGGCTAGGGAAGCTATTCTTGAAGGCGAGGTTATAGCCATTAGTGATTGTGGAAAGCCTATGCCATTTCAACATTTAATGCGTAGGTTTAAGAGAATTCATGAAGTGGATGAGATTGCTGAGAGCATTCCGATTAAGCTATATTTATTTGACGTACTTTATGCTGATGGTAAGGGAATGATTAAAACACCATATGTTGAGCGGCGAAGCATACTTGCAAATATTGCTGGCGGCATACCCCTAACAAAACAACTCATAACTAGTGACATAAGTGAAGCGGAGCTTTTTCTGAAGTCAGCTGTCAATGAAGGGCATGAGGGGTTAATGGCTAAAAGATTAGATAGCCCATACACTCCAGGAGTAAGAGGGAAGCATTGGTTTAAGATTAAACCAGTTTTAACGCCCTTAGATCTAGTTATAGTTGCTGCTGAGTATGGTTACGGTCGAAGGCATAACTGGTTATCAGACTATTATTTGGCAGCAAAAGATAGTGAAAAATTCACGGTTATAGGTAAAACATTTAAGGGGTTAACTGATGATGAAATGGCCGAGATGACGGAGCGCCTTAAAAAAATAGCTATTAAGGAGGAGGGAAATAGGGTTATAGTTATACCTGAGATAGTTGTTGAAGTAGCCTATAATGAAATACAAAAAAGCCCGAAATACGAATCAGGAATGGCTCTAAGATTCGCTAGAATAGTGAGGGTGCGTGATGATAAAACGCCTGAAGAGGCGGATACCATAGAGACTGTGCGAAAAATATATGAGAGTCAATTTGAAAGAAAAGCGAAAATAAATTTTCCAGAATAAGTTTGGAATTGTGAAAGCGTAATGAAGATTCTAAAAGGAGATCGATTATTAGTGAATACTCGATTATGCTAAGATTTACTATTCAAGAGGGAATTATACATACGCTACAGTCCAACAAATAATAAACAAGAATAATAAGGCATGGAGATTTTTCTGAGACTTAAAAGAGGCTTCTAAGAAATGGAATGCTTCTCAATTATAGAAGTATTCCATTTAATGCTTTTCACATATAATTTAAATAATTCTTTAAGGATGATTGTTGCTCATCTTTATAACTGAAAACCTTGCTGTTCACAGCAGGGTGGAGAAAGACTTTAAATACTGAAGAGCCTTAGGCGTTCTTTGGGATGCTCCCTTGCAGATGCCCGGGTGTAGGCTGATCTACAATAAGGATTTGAACCATGCATTAACATAGTTCATGCCTTAATGGGAGGTATAGGATGGGGAGGTGTTAGCTCCAAAAACAGCAAATGAGGAGATAAGCGAAAAAGCCTACTCTAAACGCTGGAAGCCTCACCCACCGAGGGGCTAGATAGCTCACTGGTCGGAAGCGTTTTCAATTGTTGTTAATGGGAAGGGCGAAAGGTTAAACTACGAGTTAATCTAGGAATATTAGTTGGCGTATCTTAAATGGATAAAAAATGTGTGGACAAGGCGCTCATAATTGCTGAAAGCCTAATAAGGTCTGGAGCATTAAAGTTCGGTAATTTTATTTTAAAATCCGGTATTATAAGCCCATATTATATTGATTTAACATGGCTTTTATCATCCCCCTGTGATTTTGAGCGGATTGCGCACTTAGTTGCTGAGGAAATAAGCCAAATAGTTTCAGAAAGAAAAATAGATAAATTGGCAACAATCGAGCTTAAGGGTGCATTAATTCTCCCTCAGATAGCAGTAATCCTAAAGGTTCCATGTGTAATCGTGAGGAAAGAGGCGAAAACTTACGGTTTAACTGGAAGAATAGTTGGTGGAGAAATTAAAAGTGGTGAGCGTATCCTATTTTTCGATGACGTGATAACTGACGGTAGATCAAAGCTGGAGGGAATAAAACCAATTGAGGAGATGGGGGGCATAATTGATACAATAGTGGTTGTGGTGAATAGAGAGCAGGGTGGAAAAGAAAATCTTGAGTCTATGGGATATAAGGTTAAAGCTATAACGTCAATCTCGGAGATAGTGGATAGGCTTCTACGTGTGGGAGCAATAGAGCGGGGGAAGGCGGAAAAAATAATGAGCTACATTAGAGCGAAATCCCGAGAATTTTAACGAAACCATTAAATGCGCGAATCACTCGCATTTTTATATCTTATGGGTGGTGGAAGAATGCCAAGTAGAGGACCCTACTCTACTAAAATTCAAGGAGTAAATGGCATATATCCGTATAAGGTTAAAGTGGAGAGATACCTGAAGGATTTACGCGAATATTTTCTTGATAGACAGAAGGTGGAAGAGATGCTTTCAAGAGGCGAGAACCCCTTAATCTACATTGTTTATGAGATTAACCGTGAGGGTGAGGGTGAATTTAATGTTGGCTGCACCATTATTTATCCGGGGAAAATAGGTGACGAATATTATTTTACTAAAGGACATTTCCACGCTAAGGAGCTTACGAGTGAAGTCTATATTGGGATAAGTGGCGAAGGCATAATCTTAATGCAAGATAGAAATGGAAGAACTTTTGCTGAAGGAATAGGTCAAGGAACCGTTGTTTATATACCTCCTGGTTTAGCTCACCGCTCAATAAACACTGGTAAAAATGAACTTGTATTTCTAGCGATATATCCCTCTGAAGCGGGACATGACTATGAAACAATTATGAAAACTGGATTCGCGAAGCTTGTTGTTGAAAGAGATGGGAAGCCGGTCTTAATTGATAATCCAAATTATAAAAGATGCTCCTAGCTTTCACTTTACATTACCCTTACGCTAAAGCAAACATAATTTTTGACAGCAAAAAATTAATAAATTTAAATTCCTCTTCTCCTTTGAGAAACATGTTTCCTCTCCCAAAAGAAAAATGCGGCGTAATAGGTATATTCTCATTTAGTGGTTATAATGTAACTCCTCTATTAATTAGAGGCTTAGAAGCTTTACAGCATCGCGGGCAGGAAGCTTGGGGGATTTCCGTTAATAGCAATCCTACATTTAAGAGAACTGGAGTGGTGTCACAGTCGGTTGAAGCAGAATACGAGAAAATCTCTAAGATTAGCGGTAGTGTCGGGATAGGTCATGTACGTTATTCAACAACTGCTAGGTCAACAATTGAGTATGCTCATCCAATAGATATAGGAAAAGCCATGGATGACCATTATTTCCGCATAGCCCATAACGGAACCCTTGAAAGGGAACTCTTAATTGAGAATCTTAGGGATTTAGGTTTCTCCTCACCTTATGGTATGACTGATACGGAGCTCTTAGGTGTAAGCCTTTATAAGATGCTGGAAAACGGAAAAAGCTGGGTTGAGGCATTTGAAAAATTGAATCCGTACCTAAATGGGTCATTCTCTCTAGTCATATTAACATCTGAAGGTAACCTTATAGGTGTCAGGGATGAAAGAGGCTTTAGACCCTTATGTTTAGGATGGCATGAAGAGACATCATCCTATGTGATAACTTCAGAGAGCTGCGCCCTAGAAATGATTGGAGCACAGCTAATAAGGGATATTGAACCCGGTGAGATAGTGATCATTAATAAGAATGGCTTAAAGTCCGAGTTTTTTGCACGTGAAGAGAGGCATGCTCACTGCCCATTTGAGTACACTTACTTTGCTCATCCAAGCTCAAAGATAGAGAGAATTAATGTTTATAGTGCTAGGAAGAGGATCGGGCAAATTTTAGCGGAAAAGTATCCAATTAGAGGCGATGTAGTTATACCAGTCCCAGACTCGGCTAGACCAGCCGCTCTTGGATACTCTGAAAAAACCGGTATACCCTTCGAAGAAGGATTACTTAAAGACCGTTATAAGCGTAAGGGTGGATGGAGAAGTTTCATTGAGCCGGAGAAGAGAGAGACGATAGTTTCAAACATAATCGCGATAAAGGATGTTATTGAGAATAAAAACATAATCCTGATAGATGATAGCATAGTTAGAGGGACAAGCTCAAAAATAATAGTTGGAAATAAACTTAAAACCGCGAGTAAAGTCTCTTTACTTTTAACTTTCCCGCCAATAATATATCCATGCTACATGGGCATAGACTTTCCAAGCCAAGAAGAGCTCTTAGTGTATAGGGTTTGCGGCACATCTATGAGAATTGAGGAGATTAATAGAAGAATCGCTGAATATATAGGGGCATCATTTGTAGGCTATAATGATGTGGACGGTTTAAGTAAGGGAATAGGACTACCCAAAAACCAGCTATGCCTAGCATGCACAACTGGAGACTACAGTTGCCTAAGACGTAAACCGAAATTTAAGACTAGAGAAGAAATGAAAAGTTGAGGGAAGCATTAATTATGGTAAGCAGAGCTATAATTTTTTAGGTCATTCAAGAAAAATTCTCCAGGAACAATTCCATGCTCTCTAATAGATGCTAGTCTCCCGAATAAGACACCACTCTCAGAGGAGACTTAAACAATTTGGAGACGAGTTTGTAAATAATCGTTCAGTTTTGAACATAGAAATCTCTATACTACCAAAAATTTTCTTGGGTTTAATTGTGAAACTCTGAGCATATTCAACCCATCTACAAGTCCGACCTCAAGTATCCCTTTGAAAACTCTTCTTAAGAGCATGTTGGTTGAGGTGTGTAATGAGCACACTATTCCTAGTACACGCCAAGCTGACAGTTTTCGAAGCGGAGTTTATTAGGGGTGTATTTGAAGGGTTTATGCTTGGTGACAGGGCATTCGACGCTAAACTATTACTGAACACAATAGCGTCTAAAGGATATATGCCTATCATATAAGAGGGGAAAGCGAGCCAAGAGGATACGGAGCAGGATAGAGCATACGATGAATCATAATATGCTTATAGACGTGTTGGGGAGGGAATGTTCGGAGCGTTAACAGTAGAGTTCAGGGGACAGAGTGAAGGCGAAAAAAGAGGAAAATAAGAATAAACCTGAGAATCATGATATGCTGCCTAAAAATAGTGGTGGGATGGATCTACGAATAAGTTGGACACGCCCAAAACTCCGAAAAACTTTTATATCAATAGTGCATATCACACTCTCCTGAGGTTGTTGTAAATGGGGTATTGCTTTATCTAACCGTCGGGATTGCTTTGCTGACAGAATAAGGATTTTTGATACGACATTACGTGATGGCGAACAGACTCCAGGTGTTTCATTGACTTCTGATAAGAAGGTTTTAATTGCTAAAAGGCTTGATGAGCTGGGAGTGGACATTATAGAGGCAGGGTTCGCTGCAGCTTCTGAGGGTGAAATGGAAGCTATAAAGATGATAGCGAAGGAGAATTTGAGTGCGGAGATATGTAGCTTCGCTAGGGGTGTCAAAAGCGATATAGATGCAGCGCTAAAATGCGATGTAGATTCAATTTTCTTAGTTATACCAGCATCAGATACACATATAAGGTATAAGCTCAGAAAAACTAGGGAGGAGGTTCTAAGGTTAACTGAGGAATGCGTTGAATACGCTAAAGACCATGGATTAATAGTTGAGTTTGGTCCAGAAGATGCTACAAGAAGCGACATGAATTTTCTTAAAGAAATTATAAGGACTAGCCTATTAGCTGGAGCGGACAGAGTTACTCCTCCAGATACTGTGGGGATTCTAACTCCGGAAAAATCATATGAGTTTTTCTTGGAGCTTAAGAGGAGCTTCCCAAATGTGCCATTTGGTGTACACTGCCACGATGACTTTGGTTTGGCGGTCGCAAATACTTTGGCAGCCTTAAGAGCTGGTGTTGAAGAGGTTCATGTGACTGTTAACGGTTTGGGTGAGAGGGCTGGAAACGCTGCTTTAGAAGAGGTAATTGTAGCATTAAAGCTCCAGTATAATGTGAAAACGTCTATAAAAACCGAGTTGCTGTATGATACATCACTGCTTGTTTCAAGGCTGACCGGCGTACCGGTCCAGCCTAATAAAGCGATTGTTGGCGAAAACGCTTTTGTACATGAATCTGGCATACATACTCATGCAATATTAGTTGAACCATCAACTTATGAATCCATACCTCCTGAGATTGTTGGCAGAACAAGGAGGCTTGTAGCTGGAAAACATGCTGGTTCACATGGTATTAAAGCAGCTTTGGAGGAGATGGGCTTACATCCAACTGAGGATCAGCTTAGGGAAATTTTCCGTAGAGTTAAAGAGATTGGAGATAAAGGCAAAAGGATTACAGACGCTGATCTAAAAGCGATTGCTGAGGTAGTTATGGGGATACCCCCGATTCAACCAATAAAGCTCGAGGAGCTAACTGTTGTAACTGGAGATCATGTGACTCCTACAGCGTCTGTTAAACTGAATGTAAATGGAAAATTGATTATTGAAGCTGCTACAGGAGTTGGTCCCGTTGACGCAGCCATGAACGCTATTAAAAAGGCAGTTTCAGTTATAGAACCAATTCGTTTAGAAGAATATCATGTTAAGGCTATAACTGGTGGAACAGATGCTGTAGTAGAGGTTGTAGTTAGGTTACGTAAGGGGGATCGAGTAGTCACATCTATGGGTGCACACGAAGACATAGTGATGGCAAGCGTGAATGCCATGATAAGCGGCATGAATGTTCTAATGAGCAACAATAGGCTGATGGGATCGTAAAGCGGTGGTGAGCAGGGCGTGTCCAATTATTATTTTTAGTTTTGTTTATTTCTTTTTATGCTTTGGTAGATGGGATGTTAGGCTGCTGCTTTAGATTATGTCTTTGATCTTATGGTTTTGATTTAAAGTTTTGTGGGAGGAGGTTTGGGGGATCTCTGAGGCTTTATGTGAAGGAGATTTTTAAGGTGTGCTGAGGGCTTATCCATCAAACTCCACGATGTTAAAGTTCTAAAATCTACGCTGGAAGATTAGGCATGATGAATATTGTGGAGGAGGTTTTAAGGGAGCTCTTCAGAATACTCAGACACATAGAATACAAATATTCAGTTGTAGATTCAATGAAGGTAATCGACTGGTTGAGGGGGTTGCATGAGCTATTCATTTTAATGTGAAGGATGGCAGCGCACCCTTAATCCTAAGGTGGAATGGGATGATGTAGGAGCCTGAAATGGAAAAGGAACAGCCCTAGAGGCGGGGATCCACGGCTGAAGCCGTGAAGAGCGTCAAATAAAGGCTTTCCATGTTAAGTTGCTAGGTTGTCTCTTTCTTAGCTGACTTAAAAATTCCCTAGCTTCTTTATCGATTTTTAGAAGCACGGCGAAATATATTAGAGCGCCAAAGAATATCCTGAAGAGTGTGAACAGAAGTCTCGCTGGCATCTGAGAAACATGCAGAATAAGGGCCATAATTATAGACGCTGCAAAATATTTTCCGATACTTAACCAAGGTACACGAAATTCCAAGCATCTTTTTGCTATCATATATCTTGCCATAGTTATGAAGATGTTGGCAATTAAAGTGATTAAAGCGAGATATTCAGCAGCTTCTAAAGCATTAAGCACTACTGATGATAAAAATATGTATGCTGGTAATGCAACTATAGTTGCTTGAACATAATGCAAGGTCAAAAGAAGGAATAGCTTGCTCTTAACAATATCCCTAAATAATATCCTTGTATCTATATCAAATTTTTCGGTTCCACTTACAATTGAACTAAATATTGATGAAAAAGCTGAGAGTAAAGCATCTGTTGCTAGAATAATTAGGATTGGTTTAGCAACGCTGTAAGACACGTTTAATATTGAGAGCAGTTCTTCTGAGAGCGTTATTGCGCCTACAGCCATAGGTGCGGCGAACATTAAAACCATTTTTAGGGATAAAACCACATCTTCATGTCCAGTATCCGCTTTGGAGAGAAGCTTTGGATACAGAGCAAACGCTAGAGATGATGAATAACCTATTATTGAGGCGATGGCTGAAGCCGCGCCATAATAGGCTCTTGAGAGCTCCCCAGCGTAAATAAAGAGGAATATGTTTGCGAGTGCAAGTATCCTCCCACTTACAATGCCATAAACATTTATTGCTGAAGCCTTAAGCCATTCTCTCACATAATCCCATCTTACCCTCAACCCGAATTTAAATTCACGTAGCAGATACTTCAATAAATAGAATAATGATTGCATGAGGAAAGCTGCCGCTAACCCTATTATGGCTCCAATCAACCCTAACCTTAATGCAATTAAGAGTGATAAGCCTAAAAGAACCCTACTCGTCTCAAAAATGAATATTCCAAAACCAAGGGTTTCTGGACGCTTAGAATAAAGAATTGCCTCTAAAACTGCTACTAAATGACTTCCAAATATCACGATGGCTCCAGCAATATATGCGGGCAGATAAACCCAGCTGATTT
>Ga0080004_1182545_pt1 | contig 19488 bp, 15 predicted proteins | sample WasSprMetagenome_FD_69207 | JGI IMG/M metagenome (GOLD analysis project Ga0080004, IMG submission 69207) | Sulfidic aquatic microbial communities from Washburn Spring, Yellowstone National Park, USA - WS (SPADES assembly) (version 2) | ecosystem: Environmental > Aquatic > Thermal springs > Hot...
AACAATGGCCACATTATTATTGCAAAAAACCCGAACACCAAAGGTGACCAAGGATAACCCCAAAACGGCATCGTTTCCCTCGGGATCACCGCCATCATGCCCATGGGTAGAGCAAAAATTAGCGCAAAGATGAAAGCTAACACTGCCGTGACCGCAGCCGTTATCAGCGCGAAACGGACAATCGGTATCGACTTTATTTCCTTTGTTGAGGCCCTTGTATTTCCTTTGGGCATTTTTTTCCTCCTGATGTTTTACAACAGGCCTTTCGTGTATATATATTTTTATTAAGGCTGAGGGCCGTCGCGGGCGGCAAAACACTTTTTAAAAAAATTGCGTGGCGCCCTGGCCGGGATTTGAACCCGGGGCACGGGCTCGACAGGCCCGTATGTCTAGCCTCTGAAATCTCACGTATTTCAGATTAGACCCGGCTACACCACCAGGGCGCCATTGTAACTTTATTTCTTTGGATTAATATTCTTTTGATTTTTTCTGCAGGATTTATGGATCTAGAGCCTTCACTTTTTAGGACAAAAAAAATCTCGAAGTTTCTAAATAAACGCAGCATGTAGATAGAAAGTTCTTAGATGAAAATCGAGCCTCCATCTTTAGAAATTTTTTAGTGAAACTCATCAATGCATGCTAACGGACGAAAAACCATCAAAGTGGTTGGCAGCGTCTTGGGCTTCCCACGCCCTCTCGGAACGCAGTACAACCCAAATCGCTGGCGGGCTTAACTTCCGGGTTCGAAATGAGACCGGGTGTTTCCCCGCCGCTATGGCCGCCAACCGACTTTTTATGGTATTTATTGGGATAAAAAATTTCCGTTTCCTTTTCCGTGAGTCATTGATCGCTAATCCGCGAAAGCCAAATACCCGCGAAAAGGGGTCTCGACTTGCTTTTAAGCATGCCAATACCCCCTAAGCCAGATTTGATAATTATCCCCGAAATAACAATTCTGATAAAAAAATAAAAATAAAAAAAGAAAATTTTTACTATATTTGCTTGCTCAGCACTATTCTGAATAGGTAACTATTTTGCCCGCTATTATATCACTCACAGTTTGATTCACTTTATCCTTGACTTGCTGAGGAACCTCGCTCTCTAAACCGTGATAAGGAGCTATCTTTAGACCGCCGTTAGCTAATGTAGCCCAATAAGTCTTTCCGCTTAATTTTCCATCCGCTAAGTCCTTCATTATTGGAGTGAAGCAAGCCGACCAATCGTAGATCAGTCCAGAAAGAATTATGTCCGGAGCCAATTCATTCTGATCAAATTCATTCTGCAATACGTATACCTTTAGCCCTTCTGCCCTTGCAGTTTTGGCGGCTTCATTTAATCCTATGCTAATACCATCCCCGCTCGTCCAGATGATATCGGCGCCTTCTCTGTACAATGATAAACAGAGTGTTTTGGCTTTTGTGGCGTCGGTCCAGTCCCCCGTAAACAGGTTAACTGCTTTTATGTTGGGGTTCACGCTTTTCGCCCCTCTTTCGAACGCTACGTGTCCCCTATGGATTTCCGCAATGTCAACGCCCCCAAGAGCGCCGATCTTATTTGTCTTAGTCATCAACCCGGCCAATACGCCCATGACATATGCTCCATCTTCCAGCCTCACATCGCATATCGCAAGATTTGGCGCGTTTTCCCAACCGCAACCAATAACGAAGTGTATGTTAGGATAGTCCTTCGCTACCTCCTTTATTGGATCCTGTCCCTGCGCGCCCCAATATATGATTAGATCGTATCCCTTCGCTGCGTAATCTCTTAGAGCTGGAGCAACATCCGGCACATTGTAAACCCCCTCAGTCCAATCGAAGTCGAAAACATCCTTCATTTGATCGTGAGTGCTAGCCAAACCCCTATATGCGGCCTCGTTCCAAGAGAGATCGTCGATTCTCCCCGGCAGGATCAAAGCTACTTTAAACTTCTTTGGAGATGGCGCTGCTGGTCCCATTGCAGAACTTGCTAGGTATAATGCGGCTGCTGCTACGATCACTACAACTACTACTGCTATAATCACCTTTCCCATTGTTTTCAAATTTTCACCAAATTCTCTTTCGTTGGAAAACTTAAAAAAGTTACGTTTTTTCTTGAAAAAAGGAAAAGGAAAAAAGCAAACTATAAAACGCAAGTGATCATCACATTTGTGAGTAGTTGGGGGTATAAGAAAGTGGAAATCGGAAGCTTATTGAAAAAATGCATAGTGCCCGCAACATCTATATTACTTAGTTTCGCGATAGGTGCGATTGCCATTTTTTTGGGGGGATTTAATCCCATAGAAACCTACCGGGCTTTAATCCTTGGGACACTGGGGAGCGTTGGGGGAATCTCAGAAGTTCTCGTAAAAACCATCCCGCTCACATTGACTGGATTAGCCGCCGCAATAGCCTTCCGATGCAGAATTTGGAACATAGGCGCGGAGGGTCAGCTCATCTCAGGTGCAATTTTCGGCACCTGGGCGGCTCTTTCTTTACCAGAAATTCCCATCGTGTCGCTTCTAGTTGTCCTTTTGATGGGCTTTATAGGCGGCTCTATCTGGTCAGCGGTTCCCGCCGCACTCAAAACTAAATTTGGAATAAACGAAATAGTGGTGACGGTAATGTTGAATTTTACCGCCATTCTTACCCTAAATTATGTGGTGCGCGGACCCCTTTTAGACCCGCACGCAATAGTTGGCTACTCATATCCGCAGTCCGCAAAAATTCCTGAGTTTGAACAATTGCCCATACTGTTATTAGGAACCAGACTTCACGCCGGCCTTATAGTCGCCATTCTCTGTGTGGCGGTCATTTATCTAATCATGATGAAAACTCCCTTGGGATATAAATTCAGAACCATAGGCATGAACCCTCAAGCTGCCAGATACGGTGGGATCGATGTGACAAAAAATATGTTAATAGTTTTTCTATTAAGTGGAGGTCTGGCTGGGGTGGCTGGGGTGATGGAGATCATCGGGGTCAACCTACGCTTATTGGATGGAATCTCATCAAACTATGGATATTTGGGGGTAGTGGTGGCTTTGCTTGGCGGGCTGCATCCCGTAGGTGTTTTTTTAGCGGCTCTATTTTTAGGATTCCTTATTTTTGGCATTCAATCCGCGCAACGGAGCGTCGGATTGCCGGTAGCTTTTGTGATAGCATTTGAGGGCATTGTCATCATTTGTTTACTCCTTGGGGAATACATACAACAACACTTTGAGCGTTTAAGAGGTTCCGAGTCCTATGGTCAGTAGCGAGTTTATAATAGGTGTCTTGGCAACGGGTGTGACTTTGGCGACTCCGGTGCTCTTTGCGGCGATGGCAGAACTTTTCTCCGAGCGGTCTGGGGTGCTAAATTTAGGAACTGAAGGGATGATGCTTATGGGTTCATTTTTCGCATTTTGGGCTTCGTATAGCACGAAAAATTCATGGGCTGGCGTGTTCGCTGCTGCAGCGATCGGTGCATTGATGGGCGGCATTTATGCAATAATATGCATCAGCCTAAAGTTCAATCAAACCATAAGTGGGGTGGCTTTATGGTTTGTAGGGTGGGGCTTATCCAGCTTCTTCTACAGGACAATTTTCGGAGTTCGTGAGTTCCCGCCAATAATCGAAGGATTTAGAGATGTCCCAATTCCTATCTTGAGCAGCATCCCGTATATCGGTCCAATCCTCTTCAACCATAACCCTCTCGTGTACATGGCAATTTTACTTATTCCTGTTGCATGGCTAATTCTGACAAAAACTAAATGGGGCCTAGATATGAAAGCGGTCGGGGAAAATCCGAGAGCAGCTGACACCCTCGGCATTAATGTTTTCCTCGTTCGTTATCGCTCCGTAATAATAGCCGGTATACTTGCGGGAATCGGGGGGAGCTTTTTTAGTCTCGCTTGGTCAAAAACTTTTTTAGATAATGCGACTGCTGGGCGTGGGTGGATAGGAGTAGCGATGGTATGTTTCGGAAGATGGAATCCGATATTAACGGCGGTTGGCGCATTTATGTTCGGTTTTGCAGATTCGCTTCAGGCAGGGATTCAGTCCCTCCAGCTAGGAATTCCATATCAGATGGCTTTAATTATTCCGTATTTGCTAACGATTATAATCTTAACTGTAACGTCAAGAAAAGCGGTGCCCCCAAGGGCTCTGGGTGTCCCCTATGAAAGGAGCTGATTCTCTAAACTATGGATGGGCGGGGACGATACTCAACGTCGACCTGAGCAGGAGGAAAATTGTAAAAGAACCGCTAAAAAAAGAGTTGGCTTTAAACTACCTTGGCGGAAGGGGAATGAACTCAAAGATTCTTTTTGACAGGGTAAAAAGCAAAATAAATCCATTCGGTCCAAAGAACGTTCTAATCTTTGGGGTCGGGCCCGCCAACGGAACACTTGCCCCTGGCTCCAACAGGTTTACCGTAACTGCCATCTCCCCACAAAGTGGTACGTTGGGCGACGCAAATTCGGGGGGTTTTTTTGGGGCCTTTCTTAAATTCGCTGGGTACGATGCCATCGCGATTACCGGGAGGGCCAAAAAACCCGTATACCTTTGGATAGATGATTCGGTTGTGGAGATAAGAGAAGCAAAACACTTGTGGGGAAAAACTACTTGGGAGACCGATGAAATAATCAAAGAAGAAGTTGGAAACCCCGAAGTTGGGCTGGCGTGCATAGGCCCTGCAGGAGAGAATTTGGTAAACTATGCATGCGTAATAGCTGAAAGATCGAGGGCGGCGGGGAGATGCGGAATAGGTGCCGTAATGGGTTCAAAGAAGCTCAAAGCAATCGCCGTGAGCGGGACGGGTGAGGTCAAAATCGCTCATCCAGACCTTCTTATGAAAGTGGTCAGAGAGAATTACGAAGTTCTATTAATGGACGAGAGCTACTACAAAGCATTTTCAGTGGAGGGTTCCCCATCCCTTATAGAAATGTATAATTTGATGGGGGCGTTGCCGACAAGAAATTTCCAAACTGGAGTTTTTGAAAAAGCAGAGGACCTAAGCGGGAAACGGTTCGTTAAAAATTACGTGGTTCAGTCGAAAGCATGCTTTGGATGTTTCCTGCACTGCAGCCACTGGTACGAGATTAGAGAAGGGAAATATGCCGGCGCTAAAGGCGAGGGGCTTGAGTACGAAACGATCTGCGGATTTGGCTCAAGGTGCGGTAATAGCGACCTAGCTTCGACAATAGTCGCAAATGAGCTTTGCAACAAGTATGGGCTAGATGCCATTTCTACCTCGGGCTCAATCGCTTTCGCTTTGGAATGTTTTGAAAGGGGGTTAATAACAACCGATGATACCGGCGGGGTTAAACTCGAATGGGGGAATCCTGATCAAATTATTGATTTAGTGACGAAAATTGCAAATAGAGAGGGATTTGGAGATTTTCTAGCATACGGCGTGAAGATCATGGCAGAAAAGATCGGGGATGAGGCAAAAAAATTCGCGCCACATGTTAAAGGAGTGGAGATAATCAACGCCGACCCGCGCGGGCCGAAAGCCTGGGCTCTCGGGTATGCAGTTGCGACAAGAGGGGCGGATCACCTAAGGGCCTTCCCAATAGGCGAGTTTCACTTCTCGGCGGACATTGCGGAAGAAATGTTTGGGACGAGAGATGCGGTTGACCTGAGAAAATTTAAGGGCAAGGGAAAAATGGTCGCGTGGCACGAAAATATTCGCGCGGTTATGGATTCGCTTGAAATATGTGTTTACAACGCTGCAAGGACCACTGTCTCGCGCGAAATTTTGGAGAAGGGATTCTTCTTCCCAAAGGCTCTCGCAAAATTAATTTTTGCGATCACGGGCATAAAGTTCGATGAGGCAGATGTATTAAGGACTGGGGAAAGAATAGTAAACTTAGAAAGAGTTTTGAATGTTAAAAGTGGTTACTCGAGAAAAGATGATACTCTGCCTTTAAGATTTCTAAAAGAGCCAATGCCTTCCGGCCCCCTCGAGGGGGAAACGGTAAATTTGGATCCGATGCTTAACGAATACTACAAGGCTAGGGGATGGAACGTAAAAACGGGCATACCAACTAGAAAAAAGCTGGAGAAATTGGGGTTAAAAGAAGCCGCGAAGGAACTGCACGCGCAAAATTCAAAATCTCACTGACTTCTTGATTTCAAAATTAACTGGGCTACTCTTTCGCCTACCGCCCTTCTCTTAAGCATATCAGCGCTTACTTCGTTTGTGAACATAAGTGCTGCAGAGGGGCACCACTTCGCACATAACGGATCGCCTCCGCACAAATCGCAGGTCTGAGCTTTTCTGCTTTTAGGATCTATGGAAATTGCCCCATATGGGCAAACTATTGTACAAGCCCTACAGCCGATGCAGATAGACTCGTCAATTATCATTGCCCCTGTTTTTGAGTCTCTCTCAATAGCATTCACAGGACATGCCACCTTACACGGTGCGTCCTCGCATTGCATACAGACGATGGGCACATGAACGCCTTCATTCTCTATGCGCACCACTTTGATTCTCGACAAAGAAGGTCTGCACGCGCCTGTTTTACCCAATGAACAAACCAATTCGCAGATCTCACAACCTGTACAGGCTTCCGGATCTATGACCAATACCTTCATCTTATTCACACATATCTCTTCAACTTTGCGAGCCATGGGCTCGTGTATACAAACTCTCTTTTACCGAGAATCTTTTTAATCTCTTGTAGCTTTATTCTTTTGCCCATGGCGTTAAACATTACGCCAATGTCCTTAATTTCTCCTATCGATTGAACCCCCATGATATTGCCGTCCTTTAAAATTATTTTGTAATAAATCTTCCCATAAGCTCGCTCAATTTCCTCAAGCCCATCTTTCTCATCGACCAGCACAACTGGGTGCCCTAAGGATACCGCGCGAGCACCAAAAATATCTATGCAAACAACATTAGTAAACCCGCGATATCTCTTGTTTACGCCCAAGCAGTTCAAACCGGCGATTTCACCCTGCAACACGGCATTCGGCCATATGAGATTGAGGGTATTCTTGCCAAGAATAATGTCATACGATTCCACGCAATCGCCACAAGAATAGACGTTCTCAACACTAGTCCTCATTCGCTCGTCGGTTAATATTCCCCCGAGCCCTCCAATTTTTATCTTGGCGCTTTTTGCTAATTCAGCTCTAGGCCTCATGCCGACTGCGACTATGGCGACATCGCATTTGATCTCTCGAGTATCTGTCTCGATGCCTCTTACCCTCTCACTGCCTAGTATTTGAACTACTTTTTCGTCTGTGAAAATTTTTATCCCATTTTCCCTTATGATGCCCTCGATGATATTAGATGGTTTTTTATCAAAAAGCCTTGGCAATATCCTATCCATAAGCTCAATAATTGAGACTTGTAACCCTCTCTTCCTAAGTGCGATAGCAGCTTCAACCCCTATTGGGCCTGAACCGATAACCGCGACCCTTTTTCCTCCGTAAGCAAGGATTCTGTCCACATCTTCAATTGTCTTAAGACAAAACACTCCAAGTTTATCGATTCCTTCAATTTTTGGGATGATTGGCTTGCTGCCACTTGCGATTATGAGGGAGTCGTATTTTAGTTCTTCGTCTTCAAGCAGAACTTTTTGATTTTTGACATCTATTTTTAAGACTTTTTTCCCCAAAATCCTTGTAACTCTCATAGCATCGTCCACTTCTCTTAAAAACAATCTCTGCCTTTCGACCTCTCCGGACAAGTACATCGGGAAAACGCAGGGTGAATAAAATGGAAAACTTTCATCAGAAATTAAAGTAATTTTTGCTTCAGCATTTGTTCCTCTTATCGCAGCGCACGCGGCGTTGCCTGCGGCTCCATTGCCGATGATTACAATCTGCATTCAAAACCAACGCATTTTATCGGCTTCCGCATTTTTAACTTTGCGGGGACCTCATAGCACCATGGCGGCTTTAAAGAAGGGGGCTGATTATTTTGTGATTCTTTACGTCGATTAAGCCCTTATCAGTTAGACCAAGTTCAGGCACCGTTGGCAGTGAAATAAAGGAAAGCGTCATGAAGGGGGCCTTAAGTTTGCATCCAAGTTCTTTGACTGCCAAGTTAAGCATGTCTAACCTTTCAATAACTGCCTCAGCCCGCAACTCACTCATTAGCCCAGCAATTGGCAACTCCAACTTCGCCAAAACTGCACCTCGCTTAACTGCGATGAGTCCACCCTTCATCCTCGCTATTTCATTCACCGCGATGGCCATGTCTCGATCGTTTGCCCCCACCACCACAATGTTATGGTGATCGTGAGCAACTGAGGATGCGATCGCTCCATCCTTAATGCCAAATCCGCTGACAAAAGCTACAGCTAAGTTTCCAGTCCTCTTATGCCTCTCCACGCATGCGATCTTTATTACATCTTTTTCCAAATCAACCTGAACTTCTCCGCCTACCACCCTGAGATCTGCGTGAATTTGTTCATTTATTATCTGCCCCTCTATAACCTTGATCACGCGAACTTTCTGCACCTCCTTTTTACTCCCAACTATGAAATCCTCCGGTCTCATCTCACTTTTCAGCTTGACAGTATTCTTGCTCCATTTAGGCCAATTGAACTTCGGCAGCTTCTTTAGGAATTTTCCATCCTTAGCCACGAGCTCGCCATTGGCTATGACAATCTCTGGTTTGAACTCCTTCAAATCCCTGACAAGGATGATGTCTGCAATTCTTCCCGGAGCTATGCTCCCGATTTCGTTGTCTAGCCCAAAGTGCTCTGCACAGTTCAAAGTGGCCATCTGAATTGCCTCAATGGGATCCACGCCGAGTTCAATTGCCTCTCTCACGTTATAATCGATGTGGCCCTCACGTATGATGTCGTCAGGGTGCTTGTCGTCGGTGCAGAAGAACAAGTGGCGGGAATCTACTCTGTACTTGCTAATAACTTTTACCAGATCCTCAAGGTTCCTCTCGCTTGATCCCTCCCTAACCATCACTTTCATGCCTAACCTTATTCTTTCCAGAGCCTCTTCCGCGGTTACGCATTCATGGTCGTCTCCGAGACCTGCAGAAACGTAAGCTTCAAGCTTTGAGCCGCTCAAACCAGCCGCGTGACCAACCCTTATTTTCCTCGCTTTCTCCGCCGTGATAAGTCTCGCCATATACTTTCTCTGGGGAGGGATTATCTTGGAAGGATCCATCTCACCAAGGGCGACAGTCCACTCAGATCTAACCGCTCGCTCTATCTCATCAAGCTCGATCTTTGCTCCGGTAGTTTCAAGGCCCGGGGCAGTTGGTACCCTAGAGGAAATTTGAACAAAGGTCTTTAGTGGGGTGCTCCATGCATCTTTTAGCAAAATCTTAACACCTCTTATCCCCAGCACATTTGCTGTCTCCATAGGATCTATGAGCACGCTCGTGGTTCCCCTGGGCAAGATAATCCTCGCCAGCTGTCTGGGGGTTAACAGTGTTGAATCTAGATGCACATGGGCATCGATCAAACCGGGAACTGCGTAATACCCTGAGCAATTAATTTTTCTTCTAGCGTCTTTGCCATTCCTGTGAACGCTCACGATCCTCTCAAGGGCTATTCCCACATCCGTCTCTAAAATTTCCCCCGAGTAAACGTTTACCAAATTACAATTTTTCAGCAAGAGGTCTAGGCGAATTTCACCCAGAGATGCCTTCACCAGCTTTTCCTTCAGCACTAAATTCTTCTCACGCATAAAAAAACTAAGCTTGCGTAATTTATTTTGATTTTGGCCCAAATTTTTGAACTCTTCTCAAAGAAAGCGAAATGGTCCCGCGGGCCGGATTTGAACCGGCGACTATTCCCGGGATCTCATGATCCTGTCGGTTTCAGCGTGGCCTGGATCTACAGCCGACCACTCTACCAGGCTGAGTTTACGGGGCGCCTTCGCGCCTTACCGCGGGCCGCGGGACCAAAATAATTTAATTTTCTGCGTTCTTAAAAGTTTCACCTGAAACCGAGCCCTGAATTCACAGGAATTCTTTGACACCAAATTTTGTAAAATCGCGCGAGCGAGCTATGCATTCAGGAAGTCTGAGAGCCTCTTCAGCGCCTTTATCTTTTCCTCCCTGCCAATCTTGGACTCCTCAATTGCCTGCCCCAATATTCCGGTCACCTCATCGTAATGTCGCCTGTCAATTGGATATGGGACGCTATCTTTACCCCCGACGCAGAATGCAAACTTTACCGGATCCCTCCACGATGGCGGCTTACCATAAATTAGATCTGAGATGAGCGCCAGAGAGCGGATGACCTTGGGGCCTACGCCTTTGATAGACACAAGCTCCTCGTAATCCCTAGGCTGTATCTCATACACCCGCTTTAAAGCCGCCATGGTGTGCTCTGTTAGTTCGGCGATGGTATGCTTTACGGGCATGACGAGCTTAGCAACTTGGGGTGAGCGCTCGAAATACTCGTCAAGCGATCTTTGCTCTGCCTCGCGCAAGTAGTGCAAAAGATGTCTGGGTTTTTCCCTCGCTAGATCAACGCTAGTCTTACGCGCCTCGCGGCTTTCCCTAGCAGTCATGTCAAGGACAACCTCCTCCCGCCTATCGCCCGCTATCCCTGAGTGGGGCTCCTCCACGAAGCTCTTAACTCCGTCCGAAAGCCAGTGATATCTTCTAGCGTATCCATCCCCCTCGTTCATCCCCTGCTGAACCACCACCCATTTGCCATCCTCCGACAAAAAGAAGCAATGATGATAGAGCTGGTAGCCGTCCTGAACGCAGGCGTTGTCAACTTTTGCGGCCATCCTGCTTGCGTATTTAAGCTCCTCGATTTTTGATGTGGAGATGGAAAATACGCCCGCCAGCCTCTCAATCTCCACCGGGGTTCGCTTGGATGCTTTGCCCTTGCCGCCGCACACTGCAATGCCCGTGTCTTCTGGCTTTAAGGACTCCTTTAACGCACCGCATACCGTGGTCGTAAGGCCGGAGCTGTGAAAATCGAAGCCCAATACGCAGCCCAGAGACTGGAAGAAGAAAGGGTCTGCTAACCTCCTGAAAAATTCATCTCGAGAAAACTCACTAATTATGGCCGCGGCGATCGCCCCGCTCAGCCTGACCATTCGCTTGAAGAGCCAAGGGGGGCAGGCTCCGTAGTGCAAAGGCAACTCAGCAAAACCTGTTCTCTTCATCAAAAAACAGTATCTAGTTAAAGAGAAAAAAAGTTACCACTAACCGCCTCGCCTGAAGGTTTGATTAACGGCGGCCTGACCGCGTGTGGTCATTTTATCAGGTGATAGCCAGCGGCCTTCTGACGCGCAACCCTCTTTGCATAACCCTTGGCGATCAGCTCTTGGAGGGCATTATTGGTCATGCCCTTTGGCAAGCCAGATGCCCTCATCACATCGTCTGCTGTCTTAAGGGAGTCGGGACTGGTCGCCCCGAGTTTCTTTAACGCGTCATAGACCTTCTTGGCGTTTGGAGTCAGTTCTTCTGGCATTTTTTCACCCTCAATTTTTCACTTGTTTCGGTTTTCTATAAAAACATAAGAATTAAAAGTTTTCTGCGTTTGTTCATTGTTACACGTGTAACAATTTTCCCCTAGGAAAATACTTCTAAAAAAATCAAGTTTTTTGATTTCCGGCGTCTGCGTTAAACACTTTTTTAGATTTTCCATGAAAAGGACATGGTTTCCCATACCTGCAAAAATTGCATTTCTCGACCGGGCGGGGCATTATTGGTTTTATCATTCGTCCGTATTTACGCCTTGGCAATTGGACACCGACATTGTCTTTTCTCAAGCGAGAAAAATAAGCTTTATTCGACCAACATGTTTAATTGCGAAGCAGACTTCAGGCCTCAGCTAAACTCAGGCTGGGGCAGACCGAGATTACTTACGGCTCTCTCTCCCCAAATGACTAAAAAAATATTGTTGAACCCACAAACGGCAAGAGCCTGTCAAATTTATCGCCGAATCGAGGCAAATGATCAACACCAACAATTGCCTTATAAGCGCTATAAATGTCAAATGGGGGAATCTAAAAATGAGGAGAAATAGCAACCCCCTGCGGATAAAAAGACTGTTGGGGATCAAATTTGAAGGGCCAGATCAAGTGGCTTAAGGACATCATTCCGAACCATGTGGGCGAGATACATTCATTCCGGGATATACATGTAGTCCAAACCCCATCTAGCTCACTCTGCCTCCTGTGCAAGGGGGGGAAAATGCTGTGCGGTAAATTAAGCTGCCCTATCCTAGCCAAGGCCCAGTCTATAGTCAAACATGCCCCCCTCACGTCCTCCCAGATCGTGCAGGGTTCAACTCCCCCCGGCGTGTTCGTGGGGCGAATAGGCTATCCTAAAGTCTACGTAGGCCCGATGGTGCCCCCCTATTTCGGAGATACCGAAATACTGGATACCCCTGAGCTCTGGATCGGCAAAACCATAGACGAAATCATCGACTACCGATTCTCGCTGATAAGGGGAAAAACTCTGGCGAGCGTGTTTGACGCGGAGGCAGAGGGGGAACTCATTTTAACCCTCCAGGAATTAGCCATGGGAAAACACCCCGCAGACTCTGAGGCCACTTTTGCAAGGCAGCCCAGAAACGTCCTGCTTCTCAGCGAGGACACCCAGCCCTTCGGCCCATCCGCGCCGCTCAAATCATTCAAAGTCTCCCAAATCAAAGTTGACAGAAGGATTGAGGAAGCCTTCTACGACCGGGACTTAAAAGCTTCTGAGGCCGTAGTCGATCTTTACAACGAAGGCGTTCTCGTAACGAGGATACAGAGGGCTTTCAGCCTAGGCATGTTTGGGTTATCCAAGAAAAGAAAATTAGTCCCAACTAGGTGGAGCATAACTGCGGTCGACAGCATACTGTCCCAAGAACTTATCGGGAGAATAAAGCAGTACGACACCATCGATGAGCACCGGGTTTATTCATTTGAAAATCTGGGGAATCTCTTCGTTGCAATTCTTATGCCAGAACGCTGGAAGTTTGAATGGATCGAATGCTGGTTCCCCGGAACAACGTGGAACCCCGGCCAGCGGGCCCTCGCCCCCGCGATAATGGGGGATTGGGAACCCTACTGGGGAAGAAAGACCTACCCTGATATCGGCGGTTGCTATTATGCGTGCAGACTTGCCGTAGCAGAAAAAATGAACCAGGAGAAGAAACAGGCGTCCGCGCTTGTGCTGAGGGAGATCCACCCCGGCTATATCCTGCCCCTTGGGGTCTGGTTTACCCGCGAGTCGATAAGGGCGGCAATGAGGTCTGAGCCAAAGAAGTTTGACAACCTCCATGCTGCGTTAAACTATGCCATGAGTAAATTAACGGTCCCATTAAAAAAGTGGGTCGAAAATAGCGCCCTATTGAAACAGGCCCTATTCCAGAAAAGGATTTCGGATTTCATGCTGGGACACAATGATTGAGTGAGACGATCATGGCCGGGAAATCAGGCAAGGGGTTCGCAAAGTTCTATTTCTGACGCATACATAAATATTTGAAAATTGATGAGACTGATACAATGGTTGAATACTCAAATATAATATGCAGGACCGCTCTTTCAACAAGCAGGTTGCCTGGACTGCGGTACTCGCTTAACCCTTACCTTGGCTGCGAACATGGTTGCATATATTGTTACAGCAGGTCAGTTTTTAGGGACAGAGAAATGGCGCTGAGATGGGGAAAATTTGTAAGGGCTAAGACAAATTTGCTGGAGGTCGTAGCGAAAGAGGCCAGGAGAAAGCCCAAGGGAACCGTAGGCATAAGCACGGTAACCGACCCCTACCAACCTCTCGAATCTAAACTAGAGTTGACAAGAGGAGCGATTGAAATTTTGGCGGCGAACGATTTCCCCATATCAATCCAGACCAAGTCAAACTTGATATTGAGGGATGCAGACGTCATCAAACCTAAAAATTTTGATGTTGGGGTGACAATAACAACTCTAGATAACGACATGGCCAAGAAGATTGAGCCCTTAGCTCCCACCCCGGGCGCCAGAGCCCAAGTTATAGAGGAATTTTCCTCACGCGGGGTTCAGACTTGGATTTTTCTCGGCCCGATTATCCCAACGATAAACGACGACGCGCAAAATATTGAATCGATAATAAAAATTGCTGAAAGAACAGGAAGCAAGCTTTTGTACGACAAGCTTAACCTGAAAAATTGGGTTTTAGAGTCGATCTCCCCATTCTTGGAGAAGGAAAGGCCCGGACTTAGAGAAAAGATTTTTCCCCTGCTCAGCCTTAGATCTGATTACTGGGCTGGGATTCGCTCGAAGATAGAACACCTTTGTAAAAAGCATTCAGTCCGCTGCGAGCCTGCTTTTCCATTTCTTTAATCTCGCTGGCTAACCCCTGACGCATAAATCAACGAGGTTTAAGCAGGGAATCCCTAAGCTCCATGATCTTATCCTCAAGTTCTGAAGCGAGTTCCTCGCCCTCGTGGATAACCCCTTCCTCATCTAGAGTGATCACCCGCTTATCTTCCATTACCACTTTTCCGTCTATGATTACCGTGTTCACATTTCTTGAACTCGCCATGTTAACTAAAACATATTCGAGATCGTAACTTGGGACTAGGTTTGAATCTATCTCAAGTATTAAAACATCCGCCTTGTAACCCCTTTTCAATTCGCCAATGGGCTCCTCAAGCGCCTTTCCGCCATAGGAGGTGAGCATCTTGATCGCGTCGCTTGAAGTTAATCCGGTTTTATCGTGGTACAGGCTGTTTGAGATTATTTTACTGCTGACCCTCCCATGCCTCGCCTGCTCGAAAAGATCCAAATTGTCCCAAGCCCCGCCATCGCTGCCAAATATGACGTTTACGCCCCTCGCGAGCAGATCGTTCACCCTTGATGGGCCCATCACATAAGCATCTACGTAAGGGCACCAGCAAATGTTAGCGCGCGCCCTCTCCAGAATTTTGGCTTCCCTATCGTTCACGAAGACCATGTGTGAAGCGAGCACTTTCTCGTTCAGAAATCCTTTTTCATACATTAATTCAACTGGCCTTTTGCCGAACTCCTTAAGACAGAAGTCGACCTCGGTTCTATCCTCAGCCAAATGCATAGTAACTCCAGTGTTGTAGTCATTGGCCAACCCGAAAAGTTTCTCGTAAAGCTCGATTGAATTCAACATCACCTCGCGCATGGATATCCAGACTTTCAATCTTCCGTCTCCGGCCCCGTGCCAATCCCTTATAAGCCTCTCATAATCTCTCACGATTTCATCCGTCTCCTCGTACATTGGAATTCTCGGATCTATGTCGATGGTGGACCTCGTGATCACAGCCCTTATGCCGGATTTCAGGGAGGCCTCGGCTATCGCATCCGGCTTAGGGCCCCCCGCCTCAACAAAACACGTTGTGCCGGATTTAATCATGTTCAATGAGGAAAGGAGCGATGCCTTCTTTATTTGGTCACGCGACAAATATTTTTCATAGGGGATCAAAAAATTCATCCAGATTGGGGGAAGGTTTGCTATTTCATCGCTGAAACCACCCCTGAGCATTATTTGGGCGTTGTGCATGTGCCCGTCAATTAAACCGGGCATTATTATTTTGCCAGACGCGTTTATTTCCCTCTCCGCTCTGTACCTTTCCTTTACCTCATTTTTTGGCCCTACGTCAACTATTCTGTTTCCCCTTATTGCCAGAGCCCCATTTTTGACAATTCCCAACTCTGAAACCGTAACTAACGTTCCGCCAAAAATTAAGAGATCTGCGCGCTCAGCGACCATTTTCACTCTCTCTTTTTTTTAAGAAGTAAGCCGAGGAAATTTAATAAACTTTCTCAAACTGTAAGTATTAAGCCACCGCCAATTTTTTTCCACAGTTCAGTGACTGAATTTCAGTTGATAGGAATAATCTCTCACTTGGGCGCTGACGCATATACGTCACCCCGCCAGCGATGAAGTTATGGATGAGCATACGCACACAATCAAGTCTTGAGTGATGCATACACTTCGACCAAGTGAAATGGGAAAAGCGTGCTGATCCGCGAAATTTAGACGTTGCCACTTCTCAAAATGCGAGAAAGTTTTCCGTTTTTCCAGAGGTAAAACATTTTAATTTGCGAAAGAAATTCTTTTGGGGTTTGATGAGCGACATACTGATTAAAGACGCCTATCTTATCACCATGGATAAAAACCGACGTGTTTTTAAGAATGGCGCTGTTGTCATCGAAGAGGATAAGATCGCCGCCGTAGGAAAGTCTGAAGAGATCGCGAAAGAGTACAGAGCGGAAAAAGTGATAAATGGCAAAGGCACGGTGGCGATGCCTGGCCTAATAAACTGCCATTTCCATTTGCCGCAAATGTTGATGCGGGGGATCCAAGACGATGTGGAAGTAATGAACAAGCTTATAAGGTACATTTGGCCGATTCAGGGAAACTTCGATTACAAAGATGCGATCGCGGCAAGTAAGCTGGCTTTTTTAGAATCAATAAAATCTGGAACAACATCTTTTATCAGCACAGGATTGCACCCAAGATACGGAATAGACAATATCCTAAAAGCGTTAGAAAAATCTGGCCTGCGAGGCGTGGTATCGAAATACATCATGGAAAAAGGATCTTATGCTACCGAGAAGTCCATAATCCATGAAGGCCTGCTGGAAACTAAGGAAGACTCTATAAGAGAAGCGCTTAGGCTGATCAGAGGCTGGAATAAAAAGGCTAATGGCAGGATAAACATCTGGCTCTCCCCACGCTCCGTAGGTGCATGTTCAGTCGAAACTATGAGGGAGATCTCAGAATTGGCAAAAAAACACAGCGTTGGGATAACTGCCCACTGGGCGGAGGCTAAAAACAATGTTGAATACACCAAGAAAGAATTCGGGATGAATATGGTAGAGTATGCAGAATATGTTGGGCTTCTAGGACCAAATGTAGTCTTCGCCCACGGAATATTCTTCGAGGATGGAGAAATAAAGGAGCTCGCAAGCACGGGCACAAACATATGTCATTGCCCGGTTTGCAACTCAAAGCTCGCAATGGGCGTTGCTAAGGTCCCAGCGATGCTCAAAGCGGGAGTAAATGTGTGTCTCGGAACAGACGGGGCTCCAGTAAATAACACTTGCGATATGTTTAGAGAGATGAGGTACGCCATTCTGCTCCATAGAACAAATTCATCGAATCCACTTTATCCTAGATCGGAAGATGTGCTAGAAATGGCAACAATAAATGGCGCGAAAGCCCTAGGATTAGAAAATGAGATAGGGTCGATCGAGGTGGGCAAGAAGGCGGATATAATTTTGATAAACTTAAATACCCCTCATAGCGTGCCCGTCCACGATCCCGTATCAGCTATAGTTTGGACAGTCACCGGGAGCGATGTTTCTTCAGTAATCATTGATGGAAAGTTGGTGATGGAAAACAGAGAAGTTCTCACCTTAGATGAAGAAGAAATCTTAAAAGAAGCCCAAGAGAGATCGGGGTTGGTCGTTAAAAAAGCAAATGTTAAGGTACCGAAAAAATGGCCAGTTGTTTAATTGGAGGGATTAATTGGACTTTAGAAGATTAAAGGCTACAAACTTTCTATCCCCTTTGCTAGCCGTTTTGATAGCTTTCGCGATTGTGGGAATTATAATTTTTGTGAAAGGGACAAATCCTCTGCTAGCTTACTCGGCTCTTTTTTACGGGGCATTTGGTAGCCTTCATGGCTTATCTGAAACCTTCGCAAAAGCCTCTCCATTATTACTCTCAGGTTTGGCCGCCACTGTTTCTTTCAAAAGTAAAATTTGGAATATTGGAGCGGAGGGCCAACTTCACATGGGGGCAATTCTTGTAACCTGGGCTGGACTTACTTTCTTGGAACTGCCCACCTTTTTGATGATTCCATTGGTAATTGTATTGAGTTTTTTGGGGGGCGCGTTATGGGCATCAATTGTTGGCGCGCTTAAAGCTAGATTTAAAGTAAATGAAATAATCCTCACTTTGATGCTAAATTATATCGCAATTTATTTCATGGGATATTTATTAGAAGGCCCCTGGAGGGACCCCTCCGGCATAGTTTACAGCCCACCAATTTCTCGTGCTGCATGGTTCCCAATCCTTATTCCTGGCACTAGATTCCACATGGGGATTTTACTATCGCTACTATGCGTCCCGCTCATTTATGTTTTTCTTTTTAAAACTGTGTATGGGTACAGAATAAGAGCGATAGGCGCCAGCAACAAAGCAGCGGATTATGGAGGTATCAATATCTCTAAAAATATTATTTTAACTATGTTCATAAGCGGTGGGCTGGCTGGACTTGTTGGTGCAGGTGAGATAAGCGGGATCCAACACCGGCTTATGGGGGGTTTCTCCCCGTGGTATGGTTATTTTGGAGTTCTCGTGGCTTTATTAGGGCGGCTACACCCATTCGGAGTACTTATTGCCTCTGTTTTATTTGGAGGTTTGCTCGTCGGTGGAGATTTCATGCAACGGGCCGCAGGAGTCTCAGCGCCTTTAGTTTATGTCCTGCAAGGTTTGATTGTAATTTTCTTAATCGGAGGAGAGAAAATTATAACGCGAAAAATTGGCTCAAGAGAGTGATACATTGGAATTACCAATACTCGGAATCTTAAACGCTACTATCGAGTTGGCAACCCCTCTGCTTTTGGCTGCTCTCGGAGAAATATTCGTCGAGCGTTCAGGAATACTGAATCTCGGGATTGAGGGAATGATGTTGGTCGGTGCATTTGCAGGTTTTTTTGGAGCATTCTCAACCGGCAATGTGGCTGTTGGTATATTAACAGGGGTTTTGGCTGGCGCATTGATGGGAATTTTGATGAGTTTGTTAAGTGTAAAATTGGGCGCCGACCAGGTTGTAAGCGGATTGGCAATATGGGTTTTCAGCATCGGCCTATCTACTTTTCTCTCGCGAGAAATACTAGGTTCAGCCCCCGGAACTGTTACAATAAAAGGTCTTTCGGAGGCTCCGATTCCATTGCTTTCAGAAGTTCCAATAGTGGGTCAGATTCTTTTTAGGCATAATGTAATGACTTACATCACATTGATTTTGACCCCGATTTTAGGAATTATTTTATTCAAGACTTCTTTTGGGCTTAAAATTAGGGCTGTGGGCGAAAATCCAAAAGCAGCGGCGGCCATGGGGATTGACGTTTTCTTAACTCGTTACATATGTGTGATCTTTGGCGGGGTAATGGCAGGCATAGCAGGTAGCTACTTAACTTTAGCACGCTACCACATTTGGATGGAGGAAGTGACTGCAGGCATAGGCTGGCTGGCATTGGTGGTTGTAATCTTCGGTAAAAGAAATCCCTATAGAGCGCTCGTTGGAGCTTGGTTATTTGGCTTAATTTACGCACTGCAATATCACTTCCAAATTTCAGTTCCCTTGATTCCATACCAATTTATGCTAATGCTACCTTATTTGGCAGTAATTGTTCTATTGTTAGGGTTAGTTGGAAAAGAAGAAGCACCCGCTGCGCTTGGTATCCCCTATGAGCGCGGATAAAGTAAATCGGTCTAGGTAAGAGAAAAAAGAAAAAGAAGAAAACTATGGAGAGTCTTTTCTTGGTACAACAAGTTTCCCATCTAAAATTTGCTTTCTCATATCCTCGATCTCTGCTTTTACGTTTGCTGGAATTACGTCTGTTC
>Ga0080004_1125867_pt1 | contig 19480 bp, 27 predicted proteins | sample WasSprMetagenome_FD_69207 | JGI IMG/M metagenome (GOLD analysis project Ga0080004, IMG submission 69207) | Sulfidic aquatic microbial communities from Washburn Spring, Yellowstone National Park, USA - WS (SPADES assembly) (version 2) | ecosystem: Environmental > Aquatic > Thermal springs > Hot...
CCTATATAAGGTTGCATAGTGCTCTAACCGTGTATGTTAGGCTTGAAGTTATGAAGAAGGTGTAGAGGAGCTTTGGAAGCTTACTGTCGAAGCGGGCTAGAAGCCTAGACAACGCCCATAGGCCTTCGGCTATTAAGAGTGGGAAAGGTGCGAATAGTAGTAGACGGGCTTTGAAGGCTAGAGTACCGAAAAGGAAGAGTGTTGAAATTGTGGCGGTCCAAATTAGGATTAGCTTTGAGTTTTTATCCTTCTTCTTTAGGAAGGATATGATACCTATTAAGGCTAGTAGAATGTGTAGAGGGTTGTAGAGTAGCCCCCCAAGGTAGGTTGTTGATATGCGGTTTATGCTTCGAAAACCCATCAGTTGGTCAAGACCGAGCTCTATGTTTTTGCTGAGTGCTTGTACAGAGCTCTCCAATCCGCCATATCTAGGTGTAACCATGTTTTTTATAAGTTCGACCGTAGCGTTGATGATTAGTACTGTGAGGATGTATGTGTTTATCTTGAAGCGGGAGCTTTTAAGTGTTTCAAAAGTCGAAACGGTTAGATAGATTGTTAGAATGCAGATGAGTAGACACCATGTCCATGGGTGAGTGTAAAGCATTACAATGGATGCTAGGATGCATCCCATCAGACCTTTCAAGCTTCTCTTCATTAGGCTTGGAGTTAAGGCTATGCAAGTGTAGAAAAGAGATAAGGCAGCCCAAGCTGCGAAGAAGCCTCCGAACATGCCGACGGTCATGTTGAAGCCTAGAACTCCAGCTAAAGAGGCTAGTGAAGCGTATGAACTGCTTCCTGAGAGACTTTTAGCAGCGAAGTAAGTGGATAGAGTGAACAGAGGGGCTAAGAATAGGGCTTCAAAGTTTAAGACAAACTCTCTAGGGATTCCAAGCCTCGTTAAACTATAAAGCAGGATTAGGTAGAGCGGTCTATTACCGTTATCTACCCCATAGAATGCATACTCTATGGCGTTCCAGCAGTCGACCTTCAGCATGTTGTCGAGCCAACTGGAGTAGTAGCGGATATCTACAGACGCAGGTTTGAAATCTGGGTTTATAGTCGGTAGATAGGGTATTAGAGGTAGGACTATGCTGAGCAGTAGAGCGGATGCGAATCCTAGCTTTTCCATCAACATGCTATTCAACGGATGATTATTCCCCGCTACGTATAGAGCCTTTTCACACCTGATCTTTAATCTGATACGTCCCTTAAAGGCTCCACCGATGATTTGAGGTAGCCAAGCATAAAGGGTCACCAGTAGCAACAATAGATATGTGGGAGCATATATGTGGAATAGTCCTGCGTCAGGTTCTGAAATCCACCTGTATGGTTTTAAACTCTGGTCTAGCAACAGAGGATCCAACATATAGGCGATCCAGTATATCAAGGGAAGACAATATACAAGGGTTAGAGATGCTAAAACGTATCCAGCCAGCCTAGATGCCCTAATTTCTCTAAAACCACCAGTCGTGTAGGCACATATACCTAAAGTTAGGGAGATCGCTAAAAGCGGTAGAAGACCATAGAAGCCCTTATCCAATAAACCGAGCCTATAAACCTTAACCCATGAAATACCACGTAAAAGAATAACATAACTAGGCGTAAACAAGTCGAGTGTATAAAAGTAGGCTAAAAACAGCTCAAGGGCAATTAGCATGTATAAAGCTTCTTTAACAAATTTCCTAGAATTTTGACCGGCAAATGTTCTGACGAGGAAAGTCTTAACTACGTTCCCTAGTGTATATTTCATATTTTAATTCTCTGCCTTTTCGAGCTGACCAATTTTTTATAAAGTGGTGAAATTATCAAAGATAGAAATGTCACGGTAGAAATTACCATCCCGACTTGTTGAGATAGAGATAGGGGTTTTATAAACGTTATCTTCTCAACATTTTGTGGAAGGTATAGATATATTACACCTGGACCAGCATAGTAATACTTCAAGCCGGAAAACTCAGGTATGGTTTTAACTATCCAGTCGTTCGTGTATGTCTCTTTCCATAACACTCTAGTTGTTCGGTTATCTACAAATATCTCAAACGTATTCGGTTTAACCCATCTGCCCTCTAAAGGCTCGTATGTATGCTCCTGCTCTAACTTATATAGAGTTAAGTTTCTCAATTTTAGTGTGTGGACATTGCTATCCGGGTAGGGCGGTTTATCGACGACTGTGATTACGATACCATCGAAAGACTCCAACAGGCCGACGTCAGGCTTTTTTATAAAGTTTGCTAGGGGGATGGAGAAGTACATCCATCCTCTCCAAGCTGAGGCTGGTAAGTCATAGACTAAGTAGTTCAGGTTCTTGGAACTTATCAGAGCTATTACTATGTTATCGACCTCGCCATCATTCCATAGTTCAAATTGAATAAACCCCACAGCTGAAGTGTTTATCTCTTCCTCCAATCGTGTTGCGAAGTTGACCTGATTATAAGATGTAGTCATGTTCAATGTATAGCTCAGAATGGCTTCAGAGTTTCCAGTTTGATTTATATAAGCTTCAACTATACCCTTCCTATAGTGTATATACCATGTGTTAGGAATTGGAGAGACTTTGCTCACAGGAAGATCGGGGGCTAATATCTTTGCTAATAGAAGGCTTGCAGCTGGTGTTTCCATATTGTAGAGCTCTTGAATGGATATGGCTGACCTTGTCACTAAGCCGTTTCCGAATTTCACTCTGTAAGCTAGTAAGCCCTCATCTGTGTTAACTAAAGGTATTAACTCATATGATTGGTTCACAGGTAATGGGTTTGCATAGGTATAAAATTTAAGATCCAAATCCATAAGCTCGGCTAATCTAACCTTGCTACTGTCGGAGTAGTTGAAATCTATCACAACAAGATGCCCACCACTACTGGCATATTGATCTAGCTTGCCCCGATATGTCTGGTAAACAGATGGGGGGACTAAGATTACGTCCAAGAATCTTAAGACTTCTGAGTTTATGCTTAAGCTGTTTTCATCAAGCTTTACCGGAACAAACCACTGGGAGTTGAAGTTTAGCTCGCCTAGAATATAAAGCAACTTCAAATAGTCATCATTACTGGATACTACGCCTACGGTTGGTGCTTTTGTAGAAGCAACTATTGGGCTTGCCTGAGGGTATTCAGCATAAGTTGTTCCGCCGAACTTTGAGATTTTGAAGTACTGAGGCCTGTTAACATAGCCCATAAAAGTCTCAGTGCTCTCCCATGGGGCGATCACAACACCCCTAGCTCCGAACCAGTCAAGCCAAAACATGGAAGAAAAATAGTTGTTAGACACACATGGAATATAACCATAACGTTCCTCAAAATAATATTTGATATCTTCGCCAGGAAAACGCATAAACACAAAATGAATAAATATGTCGTGGTAAAGGTCGTTGGGCATGCCCAATCTTTGTCTACCTCCCGTCAATTCCAAATCGGGATATGCGTAGTAATGAGGGGCATATAAGCGTCTGGTAAGAGCGGCTAGCCTATAATTACGTGGAAAGCTACCAGCTATTCTATCAACATCTTTACGAAAGCTCCCGACAAATGTCCGAGGATCATCTGGATTAACGTCAATGGTCCATAGATTAGGAATCGATACAAACGGGATCGTGATAACTGCAAATATGAAAATCACAAATATGGTTGGTCTTAAAAAGTTTGAATAGAACTTGATAAATAGCGTGTTATGTTTTTTCAAAAAATTGAATGAATCAAATAGAAGACTTAGAACTCCCATAAGAAATAGTATGGAAGTTGGAGCAAACCAATGGCAGTAATCGTAGCTAGCCATTATATACATTTTTTCAGGCATTGGTATCCATCCGAATAAAAAGAAATAAAATGAGAGAGAAAAGAAAATAGATGTTAAAAGATATTTTTCCCTATTCACAATCGGCTTAAACTTCAGCTTTATTATTGCGAAGAAAACTATAGAAATAATGGAAAGCGGTAAAAGAGCCGGATTATAGTAAATGAATACTTTATCAAGAGTACGAAAAATCATTTGATGTAATAAAGTGCTCTTTCGCTCAAAGAGAGTATATTCAAAACATGGGAGGTAAAACCAAGAAGCTAAACCACCAACGGGGAGAAATATTCTCAATAGCGTCACTATTTTCTGAGAAAAACCTTTGATAATTACTAAAAAAATGAGAACTAAGGTAGTAAATATAAAAAAAGCCGTTTCTAAATTTATTAGAAGGGAAAATGTAAAAAGTGATATTGTACCAAAATATTCTTTCCATGAGATTACTTCAGAGCCATTAATCTTACGACAATATTCATACGCTTTTAATGAAGAAAATATGAAAAAAGGTAAAGAAAAATTGCGTAAGTAAGCTCCTCCAACTATACTCCACTGCCAAGAATAATACGATGAAATCAACATCATAGCCAATCCAACACCAACCCATCGTGGTAAATCTAAAACAAGAGAAAATTTATAGATAGCTATCCCAAGCAAAGCCATAGATATGAAGAAGAAACTTACAATTAAAACTTGCACATTAACTCCAGTTACTAGATGTACAATTGCTAATAAGAAATAGTACGTTGGAGAATAAGTCTTAAATGTGTCAAATCCAAGGTACCAGTACGGATACCAATTTATATCGGGAAAATTTTTAAGAATAAAAAGTACTCTTCCAACGTGTAGGAATGCATCATCACCTACAGGATGATCAACCCAAATTCCAAGATGGTCTCCAACTAAAGATACGAATAATGCTATCAGTAGATATGGTAGGAAGTGTTTTAGCTTCTCAAAGTATGTTCTTCTGAGCACGCTTATACGAGACCCAACCCAAGAAATCAAGATGATGAATATTAATGCTGATGAAATTAGAAAACTTACGCGATAGTTGAATTCAAACGTTGTAGCACAAATGATAGCTGAAGCAAAGAGAAAAATACCTTGAATTGAGGTCTTTTTCACTCTATTATCAACTTTAATTTTCAGTTTGAACTTAACCATAAACTAACGCGTAGTTATGATTTTTACATCTGCCTTTTGACTGGAAATTTCTCCCTGATACGATGAAGGAATGACAATTCTTTAAAATATTTAAGTATCTTAGTATCACTTAGAAATGGAAGAATAACTTCTATGACGTATAGGAAATGTATATTGAAGCCGAGAAAACCCAGTTTCCGCATGCGTCTACCAGATACCAAGAAATAGTCTCTACCATTAATGAATTTAACCTTGTATCTTTGAGTAAATAAATTCGAAAACACACCATCACCCTCTATTCTATCTTGAAATCCGCCAATATCAAAAAACCCTTTTTTCTTTACTGCCATAAAATTTGTGCTACTTCGAAAATACTTTAAAAATCTGGTAAGTAACCATACAATGGAATAGTAAAAGTAGTACTCAATAACTCCCCATAGTGGAGCGTCATATATTCTTCCGAATCCACATAAGCCATCTAGCTTACATCTATTAATGCTCCCATATAGTCTTTCTAAAGCGGTTGGGTAGAAAATTACATCTGCTGATGTGAAAAGCAAAATTTCACCAGATGCCATTTCTGCACCAACATTACGTGATGAAAACTCTTTCAACCCTGGTTTCACAATAACTCTTGCATCATACTTCTCGGCTATTTGAATCGTCCCATCAGAGCTCCCCCCATCCACAACTATAACTTCAAAATTCTTAAAAGTCTGATACGTTAATGACTTTAATAGATTTCCCAGATATTTTTCTTCATTAAGCGTAGGTATGATGACTGAAATCTTTACCTTACTTGTAGTATCTTTATTAAACATTTGCATTTTTATTTTTTAATCGATTCATTCCGTAGATTGTCAGAGTCCTCAGGAAAAATTGATCTTATTTTGAAATACGGTTTAACTTCTTTCTTAGTGATCAAACGTCTAATGGAGGCAATTATGTATAAAATGCCAAGAAATATGGTTGTAGCTATGCATCCTATAATCCATAATGGTATGATTAAATAACCTAGGAGTTTTTCCCTTATCTTTTTCTTATATGGATCTGCCAAGAAATACTGACGTATGCGAAGTTTGTTTAAATCTTCGTCTTTTTTCATGGACTTATACAACTTCGCTAGCTACATAAAGATGATGGGCAACAAGAGTTCTGAACCAATTTGGCATTAAATATTCGATTTTCCAAAGTTTTCTAACAATCCAATGTTCTCTACTTCTTGCATCTACTATACACCAAACCCACTTCTTCTCCCCCATAAGATTTGTCATATACTTCATACTTCCTGCCACTACTGCGTCTACTGTATCCAGCCAAGGAGGAGCATCGCATCCTCCCCACTCAATAGGTTTTAAGCCTAATTGTTCATGTACTTTTTTCATAGTTGAAATTAGACAATTTCTAATATATCCATGATCCCATTTTTTTCTCTTCAATTTATGAGTTAACCAGTGTAACATGAAGCCTAAGTTGTAAGGACTAAGAGTAAAGTTAATTACAAGTTTATTGGAGACGCGCTTCATTTCCCTTACAAGTGGTGTGGGATCTTTATAGTGCTCGAAGGCTAAATGATTCCAAACTATATCGAACTCCCCATCTTTGAACGGAGTAGCGAAGTAGCTTTTCCATTTTATTATTCGTACATGGTCATATAATTTTGCTAATTTCCAAGCATGAATCGTATCCTCATAATCTCTAGGGTGTACAAGTATAGTGACTTCATAGCCGTCTTGTGCAAGCATAGCACTATTGAAACCTGGTACTCCGGCTATATAGGTGGCACCCAACTCTAGAATACTTTGCGCACCGTATCTGTCGGCGAGTCTCTCTATTACTGCCCCATATGCGATTCTCTCATAAGTTCCACCGAGCCCATCAGTAAGTTTCCAGTATTCTATTTCATCTGACATAGCTGGTACCATATAATCTACTTATTCACTCTTCACGTGCAAATTTTTAGTTTTATAGTATTTTTGTTTTACGGCGTTTCTATCCTGAAATTTATCAAGAATCGGGTATAAAATAATATTGAAAACATGTTTCAATATATTTGTCGTGCTTGAAACGATTATAAGTCTTAGTTCCGAATCACCCACATTCTGAAAAGAATGTTTGAAACCCGACCTTGTTAATGCAGCATCACCTTCTTCCAATATATAATCCGTGTTGTTGATTGTAACACGTGCTTTACCTTTAATTACGTACAAAATTTCTTCAGATCCAATATGTACATGAGCACCAACTTTTGAACCTCTCTCCATAGTTAATTCAAACACAGTAATGGGGGATTGTGTTACACCTTCAAAGAGCCTTGCAAGTATAACCGTACCATAGCCGCCATGTACTTTTCGTAAAACTTTACGTTTCTCATGGCTTCTAACTATGAAGCTGTTCATAGAACACCCCCTCTTCATATAACTTTAGTCTTTTCAGACCCTCCTGAAGACTTATTTTTGGAACAAAACCGAGTTCTGACATACTATTCTTAATATCATATCCCTGGTTTTCATAAAACCAGGTTATAATATGACGAAAACTGACAGGGAGCATATTCTCTAAATATTTTGCAACTCCATAAGAGACAGGAATATTAACGAATTTCCTCTTTAAAGTCCAAGTTTTGCATATCATTCTAAATAAATCGATTATCTTCACTGGATTGCTATCTGCTAAGAAGTATGCTTTACCGGGCTTTCCTCTATCTATAGCTTTAATGATACCTTGCACAACATCTTTAACATGAACGAAATGCTTTAATGTGGCTCCATTTCCAAGTATGGGTATAATGGGCAAACTCTTAACATACCTCTCGATGATATCAACGCATCCCTTAGCCCCCTCTCCATACACCCAAGTAGGTCTTAAAATAACGACATTAAGCCCATAGTCTCTATAATAGTTTAATACAATCTTTTCACTCATAACTTTACTATACTCATAATCATCAGATGGGTTGAAGCGATACGTTTCATCGATGGGTATAACACCTCTAGGTAATGAACCGTGAACATCAGTAGAACTAATATGTATCATCCTCTTAACATTTGCCTCTACTGCAAAGCGACAGACATTATTTGTCCCATTTACATTAACATCGTAAAAGTCCTTTGATTTAATAGTTGTACCGAGGCGTCTAACCAAGGCAGCTAAATGAATGATAACATCCACATCCCACTTAATAGCGGGATGTAAAGATCTATACGACCTAATATCTCCATGCAGAAGTTTAACTTCCAGACCTTTTAATCTTCCAATCTCAGATGTTCTTGTATCAAGAACGTATATTTGACAATCCTTCTCTTTTAATTCATGAAGTAAATATTTGCCAATAAAACCAGTTCCACCAGTAACTAAAATTCTACATCCATTCATAACATATACTTACGTAACATTTTTAATAACAGCACTTTGCTCAATAGAATGTTAGTATAGTTTTCATTTGCAAGAGGACACGGATGATTTTCCTTTACTTTTTTCCTTATCAGCCATGCTTTTTCTGAATTCCATAACTTTTTAAAATCATAACTATATTCACGTAAGTTTCCAATTGGAGATGCGTATACTGCGCACTCCCATACGTCTCCTGTTGGAGATATCTGGGCTGAAGCGTATCCTGCGTAAGATGGTATCTGTTGCTTTTTTGTCTGATAGTAGTTTTTCACGAGTTTATAATACTGTATTCTGAACGCTTCAGTCACCTTGGCTAACCCTCTCCATCTACCGTTTTTAAGACCCTCCTCTATGCGATTTATCAAGAAGTCTATGGCTTTACCATACTCCTCAGGCGTCGGTGTTATCCCCTGCCCCTGGTTCTCCATCTCATTTCTCTCTTCGGCTATCTCAGTTATATACTGGTCTGGGTTCAGCTCTTTCATAACCGTCTCATAAATCATGGGGATTTTACCGGCGTTCCATGACGATATGACCGTGTGTACGCCTACTACTAGATTGCAGTACTTATCCTTAAGCTTCACAGTCTCCCCGTAAGCCTTTAATAGGTGAGAGTAGTTTCCATGTACACCTCTAATCTCATCGTGGTCTTCCCCAATACCGTCTAGGGAGAAGTTGATCACTAGAGTCGTTTTTAGGGATATCGCTTCAAGCATTCCCCTGACTACCTCGGGAATAACCCTCCATAGAATGCCGTTGGTAGGTATATTAATTATTTTAGGCCTATTATACTCGTCTATCGTTTTTATGATTTCAACTAAGTCTCTGCGTAAGAATGGTTCTCCGCCGCTTATAGTGATCCAATACGGCGAATCTCCGAGGCTTTTAAGCACCTTCTCCCACTCATCAAGAGTCAACTCCATATCGACTGGAATCTTCTGCTGGATCTTCCAGATATTGCATGTTTTGCATTTAGAGTTGCACCTGTAGGTTATGCTTAGAGTGTAGTTGAAAGGTAGAAGCACCGGTCTGCCAAACGTCCTGAAACACCAGTATAGTGGAAGCCTTCCTATGAGTTTAGCCGTAGACCTCATAGTTAAACCCTCTTAGTCGTTTCAGCTACATCCCATGCGACATGGCTCTTGCCGCTAATATAGTCGCAGTATCCTAATAGCCTGCTTAGCCCTTCTAAAGCAACGGCTCCGAGGAAGTAAGGCCACTTAGATGGCTTAGATAGAGGGAAGACTTCCAGCAGTGCCTGTAGGAGTAGGGTAGAGCTTTGTGATGACACTTTATACTTCACCCTTTTGGCGAGGTCTAGATGCCCACATGCAATCCTCCTACGTTGCTTAATATAATCTCCAACGGTTTCAGGCCCCCTATTGTAGACTATGGCTTCAGGCACGTATATGACCCTGTAGCCTCTTCTAGATACCTCATACTCTATCCAAGCCTCATCAACAGCAGTATCCGTAGGAATGCTATCGAAGACTTTTCTGAAAGCTATGAGCTCGCCGCATTTTGGGGTTTTTAAAGCTATATGGTGGTGGAGCCTCCACACAAGATGGCTGGCATAACCTATGAAATGGTTATCGCTGTTTGTAGGTATTGGATGTGCTCCAGCCATGCCGACTTTCCCATCGATAAACTGTCGGCAGAGCTTCTCAATGGTCTCTTCCTCGGGGATCGTGTCAGCACTTTCCAAGACTAAGATTTCGTTTCTAGCAACATTTAGGAATTCGTTGACGGCTGAAGCCTTACCCTCCCTCCGCTTCTGCTTTATCAAAGCTATTCTATTGTCTTTTCTAGCGAAATCCTCGACTATCGTATCGGTTTTATCTGTGGAGCCTGAAGATACGACCACTATCTGGTCAATCTCTACATCGTATGTCTTCTGGTTTAGGATGGCTGTTAACAGCCTACCTATGTTCTTCTCCTCGTTGTATGCGGGTATGCCTATGCTCACGCTAATCTTCATGTTCTGATTGAAGGCGGTCTTCTACCATCTTCCAACAAGTATGACGCCTAATATTATGAGCGCTATTCCAACCCACTCCTCAAGCGTAAGCCTCTCCCCTAAGACTAATGTACACGCCAGTATCGTCGCAACCGTGCCTAGCGATAGGAAAAACCTGCCAGCCAACACCCCCATCTCCCTCAGCACAGCATAGCTCAGCAACGCGGCTGTGAAGGCTGAAGCCATAGCCAGTATAAACCACCTGTTAAACACGAGGGTTAGGAGGAAGTTTAGGCTGAGTTGTGGATCGCCCACCTCCCTTATCGCATAACCCCAACATATGGCGTTTACAGCCGTTAGCAACGCCACAGCCAAGCTTAAAACCCAAGCGATCAAGTTCATAGTTTCACCCTGAGCTTAATAAGTAAGAATGCATAGTGAAGAATCTCCTTCAGGCTCAGCTTGCTTTCACCCCTCCTCCTAGGCTTGAACACATATGGAACTTCCACTATAGGGTTACACCTTCCCTTAACTAGGATTTCGAGAAGCACCTTAAAACCTCTCGAGCTCAACATAACTCCGTCTACAACACTCCTCCTAAGCATGAAGAAACCCGACATGGGATCCCTAACGCTTCTAGTCTTCGGTAGTAGGAGATGCGCCAGCTTAACGGCACCCAGGGAAGCTATCTTCCTTAAAAGGCTCCAGCCCTTAATCCCACCACCATCAACATATCTAGAAGCTACTACTAGACTACAACCTTCACAAATCTCCCTATACATTTGGGGGAGGAGCTCCGGTGGATGTTGGAGGTCTGCATCCATAACAGCCAATACATCCGACCTAGCCTCCCTAAACCCTTCTAATACGGCTGACCCTAAACCCAGCTTACCAGGTCTTCTAAGAACCTTTATATTGCCGTATTTGCCGTCGAGCTTCTCCGCAAGAGCGGCTGTTCCATCCGGGCTATTATCGTCAACTATTATGAGCTCGAAGGATACGCCCTTTAAAGCATTTTCAACCTCTTCAACAAGCACTGGAATATTCTCAGCCTCCATGTAAGTCGGCACAACTACAGAGAGCTCTAGAGTCTTACCAGTCAAATTCCTCACATGCATCCCCGATTACATCGAGCTTTAAGGATCCCCTCAGCCTCCTCTACGTCTTTATGCGTATCTATGCTCCTCCAGAACCCATAGCCCTTATACCAGACCGCTTTCAGCCTCCCCTCTTCAGCCATCTTTGGGAATACCGTCTTCTCTAAATCCCCTTTATCAGGAAGGTATTCGAATATTTCGGGCTTGAATAGGTATATGCCTGCGTTTATCCAGTGAGGTAGGCTTGGCTTTTCGAGGAAGCTCTTCACGTAGCCCTTCTCGTCGCACTCCACTACGCCGTATGGGGAGGGCATAGGTATTAAAGCTATAACGCCAACGGCTTTATCTTCAAGCCCTTCCGCGAGCTTTGAAGGATCTAAATCCGTTATTACATCCCCGTTCAAGACGTAGAATACATCCTCTTTGTCGAGGAGGGGTTTAGCGTTCTTCAATCCACCTGCCGTGCCCAAGGGCTCCTCTTCAACCACATAGGATACGTGTACGCCATACCTTCTACCGCTTCCAAGAGCCTCTATGAACTTCTCCTTCAAATACCCTATAGACAGTATGAATTGTTCAACACCATACCTTTTAAGCCACTCAATCTGCCAGGCTACTATAGGCTTACCGGCCACCGGGATGAGGGGCTTAGGCGTACTATCCGTTAGAGGCTTTAAACGCTTACCCTGACCTCCGGCTAGTATGACGGCTTTAAGATTTGGCAGGTTCATAAACCTATCTCTGTCTGCAGGTTTTCTCCATATTCACCATTTCCTCTATCCACTTGTACGTCCTCTTAAGCCCCTCTTCAAGCGGGATTTTCGGCTCCCAATTAAGCACTTTCCTCACTAGAGTTAGGTCGGCGTTTCTACCCCTCACACCCTGAGGCTTTGTCAAGTCGTACCTTTTCACAATCTTCTTCCCAGATATTTTGATTATGATATCCGCAAGCTCGTCTATTGTCACCAGCCTATCTGAGCCTATGTTAACAGGTTTATCGTAGTCGCTTTCCATAAGCTTTATCGTAGCGTCTATGCAGTCGTCTATGTATAGGAATGATCTGGTCTGCTTTCCATCACCCCATATCACGATCTCACCTGGATCCGAAGCCTCAGCCACCTTACGGCATAGTGCTGCTGGAGCCTTCTCCCTACCGCCCTTATATGTTCCATAAGGACCATAGATGTTATGGTATCTCGCGATTCTCACTTCAAGCCCGTAGTCTTTCTGAAACGCCTCACACATCTTCTCCGTGAAGAGCTTCTCCCACCCATAGTATGTGTCTGGCTGTGCTGGAATAGCATCCTCCTCTTTTAACGGAACAACCTCCGGCGTTGTCTGCTTATACTCTGGATAGACGCAGGCTGATGATGCGAAGAAGAACCTTCTAACGCCGTTCTTAACAGATGCCTTCAACATGTTAGCGTTTATCATAACGTTATTCCACATCACATCCGCTCCGACTTTAGTTATATAACCTATACCGCCCATGTCAGCTGCGAAGTTGAAGACATAATCCATACCCTCAGTCGCCTTTAAACAATTCTCGTAACTTCTAAGGTCTAGGGTAAGCTTCTCCGTGTAGTATGGCTCAGGCATATACTCACTCCACTTAACATCAACAACCCTAACGAAGTAACCTTCCCCATACAGCCTCTTAGCCATATGACTACCGATGAAACCTCCAGCACCGGTTACCAATATCCTATCCCCACGATTCATAAAAACACCCCCATTAAACTATGAACGACACACAGCCCTTATGGAAGGCCTACCCTTCTTCAAAATTCATACACACCATTTAAGCTTATCTATCTTAAAACTACCGGCTACTGTGTAATCTTGATGAGCTTCGACCTTGCCTTATAGATCTCCAGCATATCCCTCTTAACCACGTGGATTTCAAAGGGGTCTTCAATACCTTTCTCCCAGAGGGCTGCGAGCACTTTGCCCGGGTTCAGCTTCGTAACAACTAAAACGTCTATATCGCTTGAAAGCAAACACCTACCCTCAGCGACACTACCGAACAGGTAAACCTCAGCATCCCCATCAAGCCCCCTAACAACATCCGCTATGGTGGCCAAGTATCTCCCAAGATTCCTGAATATTTCAGCCCGACGCTTCGCCTCCTCAACCAATAACTCCTCCGACAACCCTCACCACCTCTTCAACAACCATCCTAAGCCTCTCCACCTCTTCTAGGCTGTAGTATCTCGGCACGTACCTGGAGGCTACGTAGGCGTCTTCCAACGCTCCAAGCTCCACGCTGAACTTGTAGAGCAAATCCTTAACCGCCTCGCCCCCGGAGACCTTGTATATCAACTCCAACAGCCTCCTAACACTGTGAGTCCTCGGATAGTGCATGCCTTTAAATAGAGCTGGAGGCCCTGCTCCAAGCTGAACGCCGCTAAATCGTAAAACCCCCTCTCCACCTGCATGCTCGCGGTCTCGCAAAACCTCCTAGACCTCTCCAAGAGGCTCTCATACTCCTCCAAACGGGTCAAAGAGGCAACCTACACCCTAAGTTCCCTTAAGAGGATTCTAGCCAGTTCAACAGCCCTTTTTGCACGTTGTAGAGCTAATTTGGCATCGTTCTCCGTATATATTTCCCATGGTGTGAGGCCTTTCGTCGGCTCCCCATACACTGCCCTACCATGCTCTGGTGCGAGGAGGCCCGCAATCTCCGCCAACTCTTCCAGCTGTGGCTTTAGGTTTTTCGGTATTTGGCTGGCGATTTCTCTGAGTTCATGCGATGGGTCGTGGGACCAGCTTGGTATCCTGTAGACCGCTATCACGGCTTTAGCGGCATTTTCAGCCGCAAGTTGTGACGATGAAACCGTCCCTCTGAAATCTCCACGCCCATAAGCATCTTCAGCCTCCATGAGGTAGCGTTCAGCCAGCTTCAATCTATAGCCTATTTCAGATATAGGGTTTATTTTGAAGCTCATTGCAGGGATGCCAGGGGTTTACCGTCAAGCCTCTTCCAGCCGTACTTGCCATCCGGGGTCCTATACCTGACGAGCTTCATAGAGTTTACGAATTGCCGCGCCTTTGAGGCTAATTCGCCGAGTTTACCAGTCTTATCGTAGATGACTATGCCATCCACTAGGATGTTGAGTAGGAGGGGTGTTAATTCAAGCTCTTCTCTGAAAAGCTCATCAGCCCTCACATCGATTAACGTTACAGCCCTCTTAACACATTTAGCCAAAACACTGTATATGGCTGAGCGGGCTTCAAAACCCCTAAGACTCCTCAAAACTATGAAGACATCCACATCGCTAGATTCCCCAGCCTCCCCACGAGCCCAACTACCGAAAAGCATTAAACCGAGAAACTCATCCCCCAAAAACCTCTCAAGACCACACGCGCACACAGTCAGCCTTTCAACAACATCCTCCAATTTCACCACAACCCCTCTCCAGTTTCCACATAAAGTTTACAAGCATTCATGTGAACTACCCCTCCCTATCGGAAGGGGCTTCCTGCTTCAATGATGAGGCTTGCTGGTATTTCTACCAGTAGAGGCTTCACCTCGGCAGGCGTATCAAGGCTATCCCATCCCCTCATCTTTATTCTACAGGCGGATATGTAATCCCTCAAGGGATTCTCAGGGCTTAACCCTTCAGACGTGCCTCTTGGGTTCACCTTCACCACCCGAACACCAGCTCCCGCCGCCTTGTGTTCGAGTAGTTGAAGGAATTTACCCCATGAGGCGTCGAGTATCTTCTGGGCAAGGTTATGGTTTCTAACCATATTGCCTATGCTCAGGTCTTCAACACAGATAACGTCATAGTTGTTAATATAGAACCTTGAAAGCTTATGCAGAAAGTCATCCCTCTGGTTTGTAAGCTTCTCATAGAGCTTGGCGAGTTTAACTCTCTGCTTCTCATAGTTTTTCGAGCCTTTCTTTCTTCTCGAAAGCCAGTGTTGAATAATCCTTATTCTTTCAAGCGTCCTTTGATAGAACCTTGGGTTCTCTATCTGTCTTCCGTCGCTATCCGTTAGGAAATGCTTTACTCCCACGTCTATGCCTACGACTCTTTCAGGCTTTCTCCGGGCTACACATACCTCTTTCTCAACGCATATGCAGGCAAACCACTTCCCAGAAGTGTATCTTTTAATTATCACTTGCTTTATCTTACCGTCAACCTGTCTATGGACTCTTATCGGTATATCTCCAATCTTCGATAAATGCAGTATATCAAGCCTCTTACCTGTCTTTATGAGTTTGAATCCGCTCTGATTGTAGACGAAGGTTTTATACCGTCCTTTGCTTTTGAACCTCAGCCTTCCAACTTTCTTGCCATTCTTCTTCAACCGTGATAAAGTCTTCAGATTTGAGTATAGCTGGTAGAGAACCATCTGTAAAACCTTAGAGTAAACCTTGTTTAGCTCAGGCTTTTCACGTTTCAGCTTAGGCAGTTGAGACTGTAGCTCAAGCCTGCTTGGAATTTTATCTCTCCACTGAGCCAAGAAGTAGTTATAAGTTTGTCTGCACAACTCTAGGGTTTCAACTAACTTTTCCTCCTGCTCTTTCTTTGGATATAGCCTGAACTTGTAGCTAAACATGTCTTCTCTCAACATCCCAATAAGGCGACTTACACTTTGGACATATTCTAGGCTTCTCGGGTTTTCTAGGATACCATTCATGACCACAACGTTTACACTTCAACCTCGGCAGTTCCATCTACCTATAAGTTATACTTACAGGAATATAAGCGTTTCGGCTTTCATCCCCCAGCTTTCGCAAGGGGACTTCCCGCCGATAAAGTTAAATCTATCCATTCTGAAACCGCTAACAACGGGTTCTGAACAGTTTGTCTGGGCTTAAGCTCAGCATCTTCTTCAACTCCTCTTCCTCGATGTGCTTCTGCTTCTCTAAAGCCTCTTCAAGCCTATCCCTAAACCTCGAAAGGCGGCTGCTGCTCTCAACGACCACGTGATTCAAACCGCGACCCCTATCCTCGTGAAACCTTATCTCCAACGGCTCAAGCCCCTTAAACCCTCTAACCACGACGTGTATGCTGCCCTTCCTAAACTCACACATTAAACCATCCACTTTAACAACCTTAAAGCCAAGCCTAGCTAAAGCGTTTAAAGCACAATCGTACGATATATCGGAACGCTGTATCCTCATGTTTTTCCAGGCCTAGACTTTTCCCTCTTAAGCTTCATAGTAGTATCTTGACGGCTCATTTAAACGCATGAAGCCCAGGTAAAGTATGTAAGATTCATCTCTAAGCCAGAGCCTAACCTGGGGAGCCCATTTAAAGACTCCGCTATGCTTAAAATATTTAAGCATCTCCTCAGCCCTCCTCCATCCAGCCTCTAAAGCCTTCTTCCAAATAGGCTTGAGAAGCTCGATTATGCCTCTAAGCTGGGATACGACAACCTCGCTGAATATAGCTCCAACACATCTGGCAAGCATCAGACAAGCCTTCAACAGGCCCTTCTGCTCCTTCTTAAGCCTGTGGAAACTCCCGTTACGCATGCCAACCCTAACCCAGTGCTCAAGCTCAAGATACGTTACAGGCTTCAAACCCTCAACAAGCCCACTCATGGGCTCACCCCAGGCTTAACCTTCCTAACAGTACACTCAACCATGTCGCCTTTAGAAATCGTCAGAACCATTCTAACGCTTTTAGGAATCGTCACCCTACCACCCCTACCGACACGGCAGATAAACTTAGCCTCCTCGCTTGTAGAACCCATATTAGTAGACGAACACACAAACACATTTAAGCACCCAAAGTGTATATAAATCTTACCACTTCTAGCCAAAAAAAAAGACGATTTGGCAAAGGTGTAAACCGGAGAGTGGATAGGTCTTCCCTCTTATCCCTTTTATGGGTTTTATCCCGATTAGTCTTATATTCAGTTTTTAAGTATAATCGTTTACTTATGACGGTGCAGCTTATGGCTGATAGAGAGACAGTGCTCGGAACTAGCAAGGTGGATCCACGCTACCGTATCACGCTCGTCCAGCCACTCCCAAAGCTGCTCAAGGTGAACGTTGGAGACCTAGTGGTCTTCATCCGAGACGAGAGGGGAAACATTATTCTAAGGGTCTCCAATATTACAACCGTAGGCTCTAGGAGGAAGAGGTGAACCGCTGTGGCTGAGGAGGAACGTGTTTTAGAAGTCGAGCTGGACAGGCGGCTTGCGAAGCGCTTCCAAGCCATCAAGAAGGCTAAGGGCTTAACCGACGAGGAGGTTCTGAAGCTGCTTGTTGAGGAGTACTTTGAGAAAAAGATTAAGGGCTGTGGGAAGCGTTAAAGCTCTTCTTCAGTTATCTTCCAGCCTTTTTTACGCAGTATCTCCCTGACTTCTGGGAGGCTTAAAGCATACTTTACGTGTCTGCACTTTGAGGATTCGCAGTGTTCGCACCATGCTTTGTCGGGTTTGAAGTAGACGTCTATTATACGCCCCCTGGTCCTAGAGTCCGCCAAAGTCCTGTCTAGTATTCTAACGCCTTCCTCGCTCACGTTGAAGTGTTCTAGGGGTGGTTGTAGCTCTTCTTGGTGCTGCTTCCAATACAGGTTTATCAGCATCCTCATGACCTCTGTGTCGTTCTTCAAGCCCATCTGCTCCTTTATACGCTGAAACTTCTCGGCTATATCTCCATCCATCCTAAGGTATACTCTCCTCTCCATGGTTGAAACCCCCAAGCCTAATCACGAAAAGTGTACATTTGACACATATCGTGATTATTTGACACGTAAAGGCTATATAAGGCTTGCGTGCGACAATCGTCAAACTCTCAGCCCCCTATTCACTTATCCGTGAAGCTCTACGCCTCCCCCTCTCAACTCTTATGTAGCTTTTCACAGCCTCCCTTATCAAGGTCGATATGCTACGCCCAGTCTCAGCGCTCTTCATATCGAGGAACTCCAAGTCTTCAGGGTCTAGGAAGACCGTGCGGGAGACCTTCCTCCCCATCCTCCCACAGTTAAAGTAGTTGAAAATACTCGCTTATAAGTCTTTCCACTTTTTTCAACTATAATTAAATTTATATTCATAAAAAACACAAAAATTCACTTATAGTGGTGAAGCATGTCTAAGCCGTGCAAATTCGAGATCAGGTTGAAGCTTGAGGGAGAACTGGCTGAAAGGTTTAGACAGATCAAGAAGGCTAGAGGCTTAACTGCGAACACGGAAGTCCTAAGGCTGATAGTAAACGAGTACTATGAGAGAGTGTTCGGAAAGGAGGCTGGAGAGCCTTGAACCCAGAGGAGACGTATGAAATCTCCCAAGAGGATAGAGAGTTCATCAGAGACGAGCTTGCCTGGCTTGCAGAGTGGATCCGCGGAAAATACCCGCAGCTGAATTTTAGAGAGATCCGCCGCATCCTCAGGGAGATGCTGTCAGTAAGCGTCTAACACATGGGAGGGCTGAAGGTGAAGGTCCGGTTTAAGAGAAGCGTCAACATAAGAGGAGTATCCTACGAGGCAGGCAGAGAGTACGAGGTGGATGATAGGCTCGGCTTCTGGCTCATAGACAGGGACATAGCGGATCCCGTGATAGAGGAGCTTCCGGAGGGGACTCCTAAGACTCCCGAGGTTCCCGTTCAGCCGACACCGGCTCCGCCAGTCAAACCGGCAACGTCCTACGAGAAGCTCATACAACTTGTCGGAGCCCACGCGGTTCAGATCTTCGGTGAGACGGGTACGGGTAAAAGCCGCCTTCTAGCCGCCATCTGCATTGAAGCTCAGCTTATAGGCAAGAAGGTTCTATACATCGATACCGAAGGCTCGCTTCCAGAAGACGTGGCTAGAGACCTTGAAAACTATGAGTACATCGGCCCAGACCTCGACGCCATGGTTGAACGTGTACGCCTGGCTAAGATGCAGAGGGATCAGTTCGACCTCCTCGCCGTAGACTCCATAGGCTTCCCAGTGCTGACGGCCTACGCCAGCCTGCCGCTCGACAAGCGTTTAAGTGCCATACTGACGCTCACAAACGTGTTTGCAGACGCCGTTAGATTTGCGAGGGCGAGCAGGCATGAGGATCTTCCAGCACCTGAGAAGATGAACCTGTCAATTGTTTCAAACCAGCCGGTGAGCGAGTTCGTCACGGTGACGAAGGGTGTCGAGCCTGAGGA
>Ga0080004_1127117_pt1 | contig 19456 bp, 17 predicted proteins | sample WasSprMetagenome_FD_69207 | JGI IMG/M metagenome (GOLD analysis project Ga0080004, IMG submission 69207) | Sulfidic aquatic microbial communities from Washburn Spring, Yellowstone National Park, USA - WS (SPADES assembly) (version 2) | ecosystem: Environmental > Aquatic > Thermal springs > Hot...
CCCAGATCTGCCCCCAGCTCGCGGTGATGGTTCAGCTGCCCAAGGAGAGGGGAGGGCTGGGGGCTAGGGCGCTGTACGTGGACACAGAGGGCACGTTCAGGCCAGAGAGGGTAGTACAGATAGCGAGGGCGAGGCAGCTAGACCCAGAAAAGACGCTGGAGAACATAATATACGCGAGGGCTTACAGCGTTGACGACCTCTTCAGCGTGCTTGGGAGGGCGAAGCTGGAGGTCCTGAGGAGCGACGTCGGCCTGGTCGTGCTCGACGAGGCTACGAGGCTCGTCAGGGCTTCGCTCCTCAAGCCCGGCGAGAGGGCGCTGGCATTCTCCAGGCTGCTGTCCCTGCTGGAGGGGCTCTCCGCGACAAGCTCGGCAGTGGTCTTCACGAGGCAGGTCGTCTACAGTGATGGGGTGGCTCCGGCATCGGCAGCCTTCTTCGACGGGTTTGCGCACCTGTCCCTCCTCCTGTCGAGGAGTGGGGAGGTGTGGGAGGCGAGGGTCCTGAGCAGCCCGTGGAGGCGTGGGGCAGCGCTGTTCAGGGTCGCGGAGGAGGGGGTCGTGGACGTATAGGCTGGAGGAGGTCCTTAAGGGTGGCTTCTCGCTCGAGGTCTCGGGCAGGACCGGCTCTGGGAGGAGGCTCTTCGTGCTGAGTCTCCTGCCCAGGCTGCTCGGGGAAGGGAGGACGGCGATCTACATAGACTACTCCGGGACCTTCTGGAGGCTCTCGAGGAGCAACCCCGGGCTTGCGGAGAGGGTTGTTTTCACCTCGCCGGGCGACCCGGGGGAGGTCGTGAGGATCCTCTCCGGGAGCTACGACCTGGCTGTCCTGGACAGCATCCCGAGGGTCTTCTCGAGGTTCGGGGGGAGCTACAGGGAGAAGTGGGGCGTCACAGCGGCTATCCTCCTCGCAGGCCTCCAGATGGCTGGGCGTGGGGGAGGGTTCATAGCGATCAACCACTCCTCCGGGGGCAGGAGCTTCGGCGAAAACGTGTTCGCGTGCTACTTCACCCACCGCGTCGTGCTCGAGGGGGAGGGGCGGGCCCCCAGGGCTAAGCTAATATACCCGTTCGAGGCAGACTTGTCACATGCACATTTCTAGCGGAGGGTGGGCGATGAGCGTCCTCGACCTCGTCAAGGTTTGGCCGCTCGTGCGGGGGCTCGAGGGGAGCAGGCTCCAGAAGGTAGCCCACAGCGGGAGCGTCTTCCACTTCAAGTTCCGCGATGGGGGCATCGTGTTCTCCACGAGGAGGGGCTTGGTCCCGGCGGGCGCGGACGCGCGCCTCCCCGCCGAGCTGGGGAAGGCTAGGTGGTCCTCCAGGCTGGAGGGCAGGAGGCTGGAGAGCGTCTCACAGGTGGCTGGAGACAGGGTAGTCTGCCTGGACCTCGGGGGCGAGAAGGTTGTGCTCGAGTGGGTGCGCGAGGGGAACCTGGTCCTCCTCGGGAGGCAGGGGGAGGTAGTCCACGCCCTAGCCCCAAAGGAGATGCGCGACAGGTCCCTGAAGCCGGGGGAGACCTACAAGCCCCCGCCGAAGCTCGGGGACGTCTTCTCCGACGACCCCGAGAAGCTGTACGAAGCCTTCAGGGCGATGGCTAGGAGGAGTGCCATAGTCGCCCTCTCGCTGGCCACGTCGCTCCCGCCAGACCTCGTTGCCGAGGCGATGTACAGGGAGGGCTTGAGCCTCGACTCGAAGGCAGGCGCGCTGACGTTCAGGGAGTTCAGATCCGTCGCCGCGAGGGGGGTGGAGATATTCATCGAGGCCGTCGGCGAAGCCTCGAAGGGCTACCGGGCCGGCGGCCGGGTCTACTCATTCAAGCCCACGCACAGGGCGAGCACGTTCGTTGAGGTGGACTTCCTCGAGGCGTTCCCCGGGGAGATGCTCAGGCTGATCGCCCGGGACCTGGCCCCCCCGCCTCAGCGGAGCAAGCCCGCCATCCTGGAGGAGGTTCTCGAGGACTACGCGAGGAAGGTCAGGCTCCTCGAGGAGCACGCCGCCGAAGTCGAGGACGTGATCCAGAGCTACAGAGCCCTCATGGGTGAGAGGAAGCCCTGGAGCCTCGTCGAGGAGGAGCTCAGGGAGAGGTACCCAGCGGTGAGGAGGGTTGACCCCTCCCGCCCCTCGATCCTCCTGGAGATCGAAGGCGTTGAGGTCGAGGTGGATCCAAGCAGGAGCGCGTACGCGAACATAGAGTCACTCTACGGCAAGATCAAGTCCGTCAGGGGGAGGCTCGCGGAGGCGAGGAGCCGGGAGGCCACAGCCGCTGAGAGACCAGCCGAGCGTGCCCCCCAAGCGCCCAAGCCCTGGTACGCGCAGTTCCGCTACTTCCGGACGAGCAGCGGCTTCCTGGTGGTAGCCGGGAGGTCCGCCGGGCAGAATCAGCTCCTCGTGCGCAGGTACCTGGATGAGGCGGACATCTTCCTCCACGCAGACATACACGGGGCAGCGGCAGTCGTCCTGAAGACGGGCGGCGGGCAGGTCTCCGAGAGGGACATCCTGGAGGCAGCACAGTTCGCCGCCTGCTACTCGTCCGCGTGGAGGGCGGGGCTATACGCCGTCGACGTGTACTGGGTACACGCCGACCAGGTGTCGCTGAGGGCTCCGAGCGGCGAGTACCTGGCCAAGGGGAGCTTCATGATCTACGGCAAGAAGAACTACGTGAGGGGTGTGAAGCTTGAGCTGCTCGTAGGGGTGACCAGCAGCGGCGAGCTGGCAGCGCTGCCAGCTGAGCAGAGCCCTGCTGCCGGCTGCTTCCTGAAGGTGACCCCCGGACCGTACAGGAAGGACCTGGCTGCGAGGAAGATATGCGAGCACTTAAGGCGGGAGTGCGGCTTCAGAGTCAGGGAGGAGGATGTCGCCAGGCTCCTGCCCGAAGGAGGCTTCCACCTGGAGAGGTGGCGCCCGTGGACTCAGGGTACCTAGAGGAAGTCGTGCCAGTCAGCAGCCTCGGCGAGATCGTTGACGCGTCCCTCAATCCCCCCTCCCTGAGGCTGGTGTTCGCGGTCGGCGGAGAGCTCCTCCCCCTCACCTCCCTCTTCAAGCGCACGGGGAGGGGGCAGCCGGTCGTCCTCCTAGCCTCGAAGCCCGGGCTGGGCAGGGCATTGAGGGAGCTCGTGAGGGGCAGGTACGTCGTGGTCAAGGGGGAGATGAAGGCGGCCACCTACAGGAGCGTCTTCCTCCACCTGGCGCGAGCGGGCAGAGTCAGGCTGAGCCTCTCGCTGCAGAGGCTTGCGGGGTACCCGTCAGCCACCGTCGCGCCTAACACCTCGGTGAAGAGGGCTGTAGCGCTGCTGGGCGAGAACTGCTCCGTAGCCCTGGGCGTGAGGGTTAGGGGGAGGATCTCGAAGATCCTGACGGCTGTAGACTTCCTCAACTACGCCCTCGAGAACGGCTACGGCGAGCGGGAAATTCTGCTCGACGACGCACCGGTCTCGAGGGTCAAGCCCTTGGTTGTCGGGGAGCCGGGGGGGCTGCCGCGGGACACCCTGGAAAGCCTCAGGCGCTACGCCCTGGCGATCATCCCAGGCGAGCGCGAAGCACTCGTGGACGAGTCTTCGCTTAGGAGGTACCTGAGGGCGAGGGCGGCTGGGGGTGAGCTGTAAGCCGACGATCGTCGTGGACGGGATGCTCGGGAAGCTCTCGAGGTGGCTCAGGATGCTCGGCGTCAAGACGATCTTCGTGGGCGACCTCGCGGACTGGGAGATAGAGGAAGTGCTCGAGAAGTGCCCGGGACCGGTTCTGCTAACCAGGGACAGGGACCTCTGCAGGCGTGCGAGCCTCAGGGGGTTCAACGCCCTCTACGTGCCCGAGGCACCTATAGAGGACCAGCTCTCCTTCGTCCTCAGCAGGCTGGGGATCGAGCCAGTGCTGGACATGTCCAGCGCGCTCTGCCCACTCTGCGGCTCCGAGCTCGTGAGGGTCTCGAGGGAGGAGGTCTCCAGAGACCTCCCCAGGGGGGTGGTCGAGAGGTACCAGGAGTTTTACAGGTGCACGAACTGTGGACAAGTTTATTGGTGTGGAACGCACTTTTATGAGATAGAAAAAACAATTGAAAAAGTGAGGTGGATAATGCATGGCAAAGTTGTCTGCTGAGGAGGGGGAGTTCCTCGTGAAGCTCGCGAGGAGGGCTGTCAAGGAGTACCTGGAGAACGCCCGCGTAATCGAGCCACCCCCCGGAACCCCCCAGAGGCTCTTCGAGAAATCGGGGGTGTTCGTGACGATAGAGGAGATAGTTGTAGACCCCCTGATGAGGAGGGCCCGGAGGGAGCTGAGGGGCTGCATCGGTTACCCCGAGCCGTACTTCCCACTCGTGGAGGCCACGATCAGGTCAGCGATAGCAGCAGCCACCGAGGACCCCCGCTTCCCGCCCGTGACGCCTAAGGAGCTCGAGAGGGTGGTGTTCGAGGTGAGCGTGCTGACAAAGCCTGAGGAGGTCAAGTACTCTTCCCCAGAGGAGCTCCCTGAGAAGGTAAGGGTCGGGAGGGACGGGCTGATAGTCGAGCAGGGGGTTGCGAGGGGCCTGCTCCTGCCGCAGGTAGCCGTGGATGAGAAGTGGAGCCCGGAGGAGTTCCTGAGCTACGCGTGCCTCAAGGCTGGGCTGCGGGAGGACGAGTGGCGCAGGGGTCGCGTAAGGGTCTACGTCTTCCAGTCTCAGATCTTCGTCGAGGTGACGCCCGAGGGGGAGGTGGTGGAGAGGCTCCTCGAAGCAGTCTAGCCCACGTAAAAAACCGCAGCAATAAATTAATTACGTAGCACGTCCAACTATTCGTAGGAGTGGTGGGGCAGTTGCCCAAGGAGATAGTGCTCTACCTCTGCAGGGACGAGGGGTCCAGGAAGATGCTTGAAGCTTTCCAAAGCGAGGTGCACCTGCTCCCAAAGCCTGAGAGGCCAAAGCTCAGGGTCAAGCTCGTGAAGATAAGCGACCCGAGGGACTTCCCAAGCTTCCTGCAGCAGCTAGAGGAGCTGTACGGCGGCGTGTACACGCTCGAGTTCAAAAAGCACGGCATAAGCTCCCTGCCAGCAGTAGTCATCGACGGTGAGAAGCGGTCCGAGGGCAGGTACCTCTCCAGGGACGAGGTAAGGGAGATCCTGGGCCTGCCCGTAGCGTTGAGGGAGGAACCGAAGCCGCTCGCAGCACCAGCACCTGGCGGGGAGCAGGAGCTCCCGGAAATCGCGCCGATAACCGTCCAGCCGAGAGCGCCTGCCAGGAGGCTACCGGAGCCTGTCGAGCTCCCGCTGGAGCTGGAGGAGCCCGAGGCGGAGAAAGCCGAGGAGGCAAAGGCGTTGGAAGAGGCAAAGCCCCCGGCAAGACCAGCCGTCGAGGCCAAGCCCCAGCCCCCTCCCCTGATCCCCGCGCCACCCACCCCAGCCCAGCAGCCGGCAGCGGCAGAGGTGAGGGCCGTGCAGGAGCCACTGGCTAAGCCGGCAGCCCAGGAGCTGGCGAAGCCCCAGGTGCGGCAGGAGGACCTCAGGGGGACATGCTTCACCTGCCTCTTCTTCGACAAGGAGAGGTCGAGGTGCAGGCTGCAGCACGTGGCAGTCCAGGACCCCTACAGCCCCCCCTGCGGGAGGAGGAGGCCCAGATAGGCGCGGGCTCCCGCTGTCCACAAGCGCGCCAAGCCCTTCCCGCCAACGTAGACGCAAAGTCCTTATAAGCACCCCGTTGGTTAAAGATTGTGGTGAGGGTTTGTGGGTGAGGCTGGGAACGACCTCCCGTACTCGGTGCTCGCGGACTTCTATGAGAAGATAGAGTCGATCACGAGCCGGATAGCGATGACAGACTACCTTGTCGCCCTCCTCAAGAAGACCCCCCCAGCGGTCATTGACAAGGTCGTATACCTGACTCAGGGGCAGCTGCGCCCGGACTACGAGGGCGTCGAGCTGGGGGTAGCCGAGAAGCTCGCGCTAAGGGCTCTGGCTAGGGCGACTGGCAGGCACTTGAAGGAAGTGGAGGACGCGTACAAGCAGACGGGGGACGTGGGCCTCCTAGCCGAGAAGCTCCTGTCCGTTCCGCGCTCGGGCGGGCTGCTCGACTACCTTGGGGGCATGGAGGCGGGTAAAGAGCTGACAGTCTCCCAGGTCTACAACGCGTTGATGAGGATCGCCCAGGCGACGGGCGAGGGGGCGCAGGAAACGAAGATAAACACGCTGGTCGCGCTGCTGAAGGACGCGAAGCCGAAGGAGGCGAGGTACATCCTTCGCACGGTGCTGGGCAGGATGAGGCTGGGGATAGCCGACATGACCATACTGGACGCCCTGGCGATCGCCTTCACCGGGTCGAAGAGCGCGAGGGAGGTGATCGAGAGGGCGTACACGAAGCACCCGGACCTCGGCTACATCGCCAAGCTGCTTGCATCAAAGGGCATAGACGAGGTCGCCTCCCTGAAGATCGAGGTGGGTGTCCCCATAATGCCAATGCTCGCCGAGCGGTTGAGCGACCCGGAGGAGCTACTCCAGAAGCTCGGCGGCAAGTGCTTGGCGGAGTACAAGTACGACGGGGAGCGCGTACAAGCGCACAAGAGGGGCGAGCAAGTGCTGCTGTTCAGCAGGCGCCTAGAGAACATCACCCACCACTACCCGGACGTTGTGGAGTACGTGAAGCGGCTAAAGGCTGACGAGGCGATAGTCGAGGGGGAGATCGTCGCGTACAACCCCGACACAGGGGAGATGCTGCCATTCCAAGAGCTAATGCACAGGAGGAGGAAGTACGACGTAGACAAGGCGATGAAGGAGTACCCGGTCAGGGTCTACCTGTTCGACGCCGTATACGTCTCTGGGCAGGAGCTCATAGAGCTGACCCTGGAGAGGAGGAGGGAGATCCTCGAGAAAATCGTGCCGAGCGGCGACGAGAATCTACTCCTGAGCAACTCCAGGGTCGTGGACAACGCTAAGGACCTCCTCCTCTTCTTCGAGCAGGCGATAAGCGACGGCTGCGAGGGGGTAATGTGCAAGTCGCTTGGGCCGGGCAGCGTCTACCAGATGGGCGCAAGAGGCTGGCTGTGGATAAAGTTCAAGCGGGACTACAGGCTCGAGATGACGGACACCGTAGACCTCGTAGTCGTCGGCGGCTTCAAGGGGAGGGGGAAGAGGGCGGGAACCTTCGGGGCACTACTCATGGCCGCTTACGACCCCGAGACCGACACGTTCAAGACCGTCTGCAAGGTTGGCTCCGGCTTCACGGACGAGGACCTGGCAAACCTGCCGAAGACGCTTGAGCCGTACGCCATCCCGCACAAGCATCCGAGGGTCTTCTCAAAAATGGAGGCTGACGTGTGGTTCGTGCCGGGAGTCGTCTTGGAGATAATCGGCGCGGAGATAACCCTAAGCCCCCTCCACACGTGCGCGCTGAACAAAGTGCAGGAGGGCGTGGGTCTCGCGATCCGGTTCCCACGCTTCACCGGGAGGTACAGGTACGACAAAAAGCCCGAGCAGGCAACCACCGAGGCGGAGCTCATAGAGATGTACAAGTCGCAGAGAAAAACAGTGATCCAGCAGGCTTAGCCCCAAAGCTCGCGTTACCGCGGCTTTCGCCCCGGCTGGTCGCCAAGGAAGGGCTTTTTTGCCTGCATTCCTACCCGCAGCCCACCTCACCGGGATACCGCGTTGCTCTCTGAAGCGGATATGCGCGAGGCTTAAACCCTGGAGGCCCGCCGCGCTGGGGTCGCGGGCTAGCTCTTCTCAAGCATCCTGTTCAGCGTCCACCGGAGCGCGCTTTTTATTTCGCGCACTCTATCCTTGTCGCCGTAGTTCTCGATGACTACTTTCCTCAGGGTTCCGCCCTCCTCCTCAATGCTGTACGCGATCACCTCGTCCGGACCCTTCTCGCCCCTGGCGATCAGGTCCTCGTCCTGCCTCTTGAAGCCCTCAAGGAGCTTCCTCACGAAGAAGTTCTGGAACGGGGAAGTGTTTATGTTGAACTCCCTCAGGAACACTATCTCTATTCTCCTCGGAAACACGGCAACCCTAGCCAGCTTCTCGCCCGTAGACGTGGCGGTGATCAGCGCCTCCTCCAAGGGTTTCTCCTCGGTTGGCTTGGCGGCAGGCTTCTCAAGCTCCGCGCGCTCGGGGGGCCTCTGGACGAGCTCAGACGCCTTCACAAAGCTCGCTGAGCCTAGAGCTTCGTTGACGAGCTTAATCATTGTTTCGAGTATCTTCTCCTCCTGCCTCAGCTCCTCTAGCCTCTTCTCGAGGTACGACTTGAGGTCGGCGAGCTCTTTAGTGCTCGACGCCACGACTCACCACTACCCAAGAAAAGCAAAACACACATATTTATTTAGCGCGTACTAATACCCACCCGTGAAGCCCAGATTCGCAGTTTCGGGAAACGCAAACCTGGACATCTACTACCTTGTTGAGCGAATACCCCAGCCCGACGAAGCAGTTGAAGCGAGCGAGGTCAAAGCCTCCCTCGGCGGAGCCGCAACAAACATCGCGACCGGGCTATCAAACCTCGGCTACTACGTGAGGTTTATTGGCTTCGTGGGGAGCGACAAGGAAGCCTCGGAAGTACTAAGCGAACTTAGGCAGAGGGGGGTTGACGTGCGCCACGTCAAGACCTCTAGCAAGCCCACGGGCCGCGTGGTAGTCCTCCTGGACAGGCAGGGCAGGAGGGCGATGATCGCCCACAGGGGGGCGAACACGGAGCTAGCGCCGGGGGCGTTCGAGGCGGGGGAGGTGCTGCGCGGAGTCGACCACCTGCACCTAAGCAGCACGAGCCCCGAGTACTCACAGTGGTTCTTCCGGGAGGCTAAAGGCATGGGGCTCTCCACAAGCTGGGACCCGGGCATGACCGTGTGCCTGAGGGGCTTCGGGAAGCTCAAGGGGGTCCTCGAGCACGTAGACGTACTCTTCCTGAACGCGCGGGAGCTCGAAGCCCTGCAGCTTGACCCCGCAAGCCTCAGGAAACCCCTCGTCATCGTGAAGAGGGGGAGCGAGGGTTCAGAAGCCCCACAGCACGGAGTGAGAGTCCCAGCGTTCAGAGTAGCTGCTGTGGACGCTACTGGCGCTGGCGACGCCTTCGACGCCGCGTTTCTAGTTGCCTGGAAGAGAAGGCTCGGCATCAGGGAGTCATTGCTGATAGCTAACGCCGCGGGCGCAATTAAGGTAACCAGGTTTGGGGCGCACGCCTCACCCAGCGCAAGCGAGCTCGCGGAGTTCCTCGAGAGCAACGGGCTGGGAGAGCTGGCATACGCCCTCAAAGAGTGATGCGGAGAGAAAAAAATATATTCTCTGAGTGGAGATAAAAAGTGCTCGGCGAGGAGCATTGCTTGGGTTGGGGGACTCGGCAATAACCCCGCGAAAATGCGGGGTAACAGGTGGCGCGCTGGGGGATTAGATGCAAAGACAGGAGTTCTGCACCCCTATTTGCCCGTTTCATGCATTCACGTGCTACAAAAATGCCTTAATCTACAGGAGGACCAAGCACGGTTCGGAAGCCTTCTGCACCTGGACCGGCGAGGTCTGCATTGGCTGGAAGTGCCAGTACTCCGGCTGCTCGAGGCACGCGCTGCTCCCCGATGGGACGTGTAGATTGAAGCTTGAGAAGACTTCCGGGAGGAGGGAAGAGGAGGAATTCTCAATAGAGGAGGAGGCGAAGATCTTGGAGAAGGAGGTTTACGGCAAGATAAAGGACAAGCTGAAAAAGCTCGGTGCAAGGATCAAGGATGTTGAGTAAAGCGAAGAATTGATTTATGTGTGGCATGTGTATACTGGGGGGATAGGGCTTGAAAATACTACTGATACACGCGAAGACGTTTGAATACGAGGCTAGGGAAAAGGCCCTGGAGCAGGCGGAGGAGCTCGGCGAGAACCGTTCGGGGAAGTTCCAGAACGCGCTGGTAGTCTTCGTTACAGTCGAGAGGGGCGACGGCGCCTCAAAGGAGGTTGCGGAGAGAGCTGTAGCAGACATGGTGGACGTGTACAGGAGGGTTGGAGCCTCGCTGATCGTCATCTACCCCTACGCCCACCTATCCAGCGACCTCGCGCAGCCGGACGAGGCTAAAGGGGTGCTCTCCCAGCTGGCGGGGAGCATTTCGAGTAGAGGCATACCAGTCGCTAGAGCCCCATTTGGGTGGTATAAGAGGTTCGCTATCGAGTGCTACGGTCACCCGCTGTCCGAGCTCTCCAGGTCGATCACGCCTGGCGTGGAGGTAAAGCCGGGCTACGCTGACTTCGCAGTGATGTTCCCGGACGGGAGGGTGGTCAGCATAGAGGAGCTTAACGGGAAAGAGCTCCCCGAGGACTTCGTGTCGCTGCTGGAGGCGGAGGTCTTTAAAGCTAGGCGGGAGGGTGGAGAGCCGAAGTACCTCGAGTACTGCAGAAAGTTCGGCTTCGAGTGGGAGCCGATGAGCGACCTTGGACACATGCGGTACGGCCCTGAGGCGACGATAATCCTCGAAGCTGTGGCCGAGTACTCCTGGATGTGCGCTAGAAGCCTGGGGATACCCGTATACAGGGTTAGGGGGACAAACACCTTCAACCTGTCCTTCAAGCCTGTTCAGCAGCATGCAGAGCTCTTCGGGGAGCGCCTGTACCAGATGGAGGCAGATGAGAAGAGGCTCATTCTGAGGTACGCAGCCTGCCACCAGCAATTTGCGATGATCAAGGACTGGGAGATAAGCTACAAGGACCTCCCATTCGGGGCTTTCGAGGTTGCAGACAGCTACAGGCTTGAGCAGCCCGGCGAACTCGTGCTGTGCTTCCGCCTGAGAAAGTTCCACATGCCCGACCTGCACATCTTCTGCCGCGACTTGGGGGAAGCAATGGAGGTCTCGTACAGGGTTCACGGGAAGATATACGAAGAGATTAGGAAGCTGGGCAGAGACTACGTGAGCATATACAACTTGACGAGATCCTTCCTGGAGTCGAACAAGGACTACTTGAGGAGGCTTGCCGAGATGGAGGGGAAACCCGTCCTGCTGCACTTCGTCCCGGAGGGCAAGTACTATTGGGTCCTAAACATCGAGTACAACATAATTGATGAGCTGGGGAGACCGCGAGAGATAGGAACGTTCCAGATAGACGTAGGCAACGCTGAGAGATTCGGGATAACCTACGTAGACGAGAGCAACAGGCGCCGGTACCCCGTAATCATACACACGGCTCTCATAGGCTCTCTAGAGCGCTACATCTTCGCCGTCCTGGATACCGCCGTTCAGAAAGCCGCACGAGGAGACACACCATCCCTCCCCGTCTGGCTCTCGCCGGTGCAGGTCAGGATCATACCTTTCTCGTCAGAGTTCCTCAGGAGAGCCGACGAGATAGCGCAGCTCCTGGAAGAAAACATGATAAGAGTAGACATTGATGACCGCGAGGAAAGCCTTGCTAAAAGGATTAGGGAAGCAGAGGTTAAATGGGTACCCTACATCGTCGTCCTGGGCAAAAAGGAAGTTGAGACAGGCAAGCTGAGCGTAAGAATGAGGGGTAGGGGCCAGGCTGAGCTAACAGTGGACGAGTTGGTAGCCAGAGTGCTGGAGGAAACCAGAGGATACCCACGAATATCTACGTCCCTGCCGAGGTACGTCAGCAAGCGCCCCAGGTACAGTGCCCAGTAATGAGGTTGTCCTTAAAGGAGCTTCTTTTCCAGAAGCATCTTCTCCTAAGTAACGTCGAGCAGCAGCTAAGCCAGGAAAGCAGGTCTAAAGCCGCATCCGATTACCACGCAAGGAAACCTCCACGACCATGCGGCTTCACGATACACGCGGTCATTGGATGCAGGTTCGCCTGCACGTACTGCTACCTCCCAGACATGGGTATAAGCACCACGGTGCCACAGGCCTACGGGCTTACCGGTGAGGAAGTCACCTATGCCCTACTCAGGAACCGGTACTTCCTCCCCACGAGGAGGGGTTCGCCCATCGCCATTGGAAGCCTAGGCGAACCGTTTGTTGACGGGCAAGGTGCCCAGAAGACGATGGAGTACATCTCCTCCTTTGAAAAGTACTTAGGCAACCCGCTACAGTTCTCAACAAAGGCCGCCCTGAATGAGGAGACCGTAGACTGGCTGTCTAAGAGAAAAACCCCCGTGAACCCGCTAATCACGATCGTGACGCTCAAGCATGCCGAGATCCTCGAACCAAACGCTCCAGACCCTTACAGCAGGCTTGAGGTCGTTAAAAACATGAGGAAGCGCGGCATGCATCCCATGCTGTTCCTGAGGCCGATAATTCCCGGCGTGACGACGGACGAGCTAGAGGAAATATTAAAGGAAGCGCGCGCGGCTGAAGGCGTCGTAATAGGAGGCCTAAGAATCACGCCACTAATATTGTCACGCCTTGAAAGATACGGCGTTAACACCAGGGAAATAAGGGAGAGAATAAAGCATGCACCTCTCAAAAAAGGGCTGCAAATCTCTGTTCCACTAAGGGACTACAAGGAGCAAGCAGTAAGAATCTCAAGGCAGCACGGCATCACTCCATTCCTGTCAGCCTGCTGCGCAAGCAACTACGTAGCCTACATGTACAGTGGGGAAAGGGTGCCGTGCCCAGGCCTTGACTACATTGATGGAGAATTCTGCACAAACTGTCCAGTAAATTGCCCCTCAATAAAAGCGGAAGTGGATGAAGCAGAAGTAAAGGAGTACGTTGAGAAATTCCTCAATGTTAAAGGAGTAGCTGTAGAGGTAGACGACAAACACATCCACGTATATGGCGCAAAAGACAGGTTGAAAGATTACCAGAGATACTTGCTTGAGACGGGTTTCCGCAGGAAAATCATCATCTCCCGCAAGTAGCTCGCTCCTGCATCTCCACATCGCCTCGTCCTCCTCAATCCCGCGCGTGGGAGCTCCGTGGATCGCCTGCTGAGCCGCCCCTGGGAACGGTTAGCTTAAGAGTGCTCTCGGGGCTCTCCCCGAGCTACCCTAGCAGCGTCTCTTCGTTTCTTCCTCCACGAACCTGGTATATCTGAGCGCCAGCCTGCGCGCGCACCCTAATCTCCTCATGGAGTCTGCCCGTTTCCGGGATTCATCCTCTCATCGGTCCCGCGCGCGGGAGCCCGCTGGAGTAGTTGCCGCTGAGCGGCTTACCCCAGGGGAACGGGCTGGTTGGTGGCGAGCTAGTACCGCAGGACGTTCGGGTGCTTTGCCAGCCCCCACAGCTTCGAGGATCCTGGTCGCCAGTACGGTCAAGTCGTCTGACTCCTCTTTCATCATCCGCGCGAAGTAGGCGTAGGCAATGTTGTAGAGCACACCCCTGTCCCTGTCCCACTCTAAGCCGCACCTTGAAGCGCGCCGCGCTATGCGCGTAGGAAATAGACGAGGACAAGCATCAGTGCAAATACTATTGAAAGCAGGATCCACAGAACGTTCAGTGCCTGCAGCAGCTTGAATGGGAATTTGCTCCCCCACTCGGGTTCCTCGTCCCTCGCAAGGGAGTAACCTATACATGCAGCGAAAATCGCTATGGCAAGCATCACAAACGACCCGACAAGGTAGATGAAGGGGGAGGTCAGCTGCGGCTTAACATTGAAGCCCTCAGTCACAACGAAGACGAGGATGTTAAGGAGTACGGGGATGAAGGTAACTGTCAGCAGGAGTTTACTCGGCTTAACCCTTTCCTCCACACACATCACCTCTCAATTAACACTATTACCCCGGTCAAGCACTTGGTGACGAAACTCTTTATTAAGCATTGTTAGCGCACGCTATCACATCAGTTAAGCGCTTGATGACAAAGTCTTTGCTGAGCATGGCGAGGTACGGGGCTAGGCGTGGGCCGTGCTCCTTCCCGAAGAAAGCGAGGTACAGCGCCTTGAAGAACTGCTTCTCCTGCTGCGGCGTTCTCTCTAAAGACATCATTGCTTTTTTAATTTCACCTTCGCTCCAGTCCTGCAGGCTGGAAAGGCGCTCCCTCAGCTCGACCAGGAGACCTCGTATACCCGCGTCAATAACCTTTGAGACCTCATCAATCGGCGGAACGTCTACGATCGAGATCCGGTAGTGCGGAGGCGCGTATAGCTGCAACCACCTTCTGGCTAAGGCGACTCTCGTTTTAATTCTCTGCACCTCGAAGTCGCTTAACTCTCGCTTCAACTGCTTCGTCTCAAGGAGCCTTCCCAAAACTTCGTCCACGTTCTCGCCCCTGCTGGGGAGAACCTGCGACAGTATCATGGCGTTTATGTAGCGGAGCTGGAACGGCGGATTTTCAGGTAAGGGCTTCAGGGCAGCCAGCATGTAGCTTCTCGCGAGTTCAGCTCCCCCCTCTTCCACCCCGTAGTAGACTCTCTCAGCCTTGTCGTATTCGTCGTAGTAGTAGGGGACTTCCTCCAGGCTCAGAACTACGCGCCTCATAGGAGGCGTGGAGAGGTAAATGAACCTCAGCACCTCCCCCTCTGCTACTTCCAGCCACTGGCGCGGGGAGAAGCCTATGAAGTCGCTGGACCCCATGTCTCCCAGATCCTTTCCCTGCCTCCTGTAGCCGACCCACTCGTAAGCTAAGCCTGCAGGCGGCTTGAATCCGTAAACTTTCTCTGCCAATTCGTTGCAGCTGTCCCTAGAGCCGCCTGGAGTGGAATGGTCTTTCCCGTACGGCTCGAAGTCCACGCCCAAGGCGTACCACACGCCAACCCACTCGACCCTCCAGTTTAGCTTGCCTTTACTCAGGCTTTGCCAGCCCTCGCGCCCACAGTTCCTGCAAAGGTACCTTACCCGGTAGTTAGATGGATCCACCTCGAGAGTCTCTGTTGCATCTACGCGCCCGCACTTCTCACATATTGGCTGGAAGGGGATGTATTCCTGGTGAAGCTTCTTCTCGCCCCTATACTTATTTATGGTCGAAACTACCTCCCCCCGCAGGCTCGTAACAGAGAGCAGCACGAACTCCCTCATTCTCTCATTCCCCTCATAGAGATCCCTAGTCGTCACCACCTCGACCTCCCCCGAGAAACTGTCGAGAAAGTTTCCAAAATCCTCCCAGTAGTGCTCAACCCAGTTCGAGTGGCAACCATGCGGGTCGGGCACCATGTAGAGAGGCATCCCGGTGTATGCTCTTGCCTCCTCGAGGTCACGGAACTGCCTAAGCTGCGCCTCCTTCCCCTTCCACGCGTCAACAGTGTATAGAGTCAGCATGTGCCTCGCCTCCACCCCCCTCCCGCTCAGCAGCCTCACAACAGTGTCTACTATCGTAATTTCCCCCCTCAGTCTGCCGACATGCTGCAGCCCGGAAACAGATAACCCACCGTTTGCCACGAAGACTTCCTTCTCAGCGGCCCTTACAGCCAGCTGGTCCACGAGGTCTTCTATCCAGTGCACCATGAAGGCGTCCATGATTCAAGCAAAGACCAGTTCATATAGGTTTCTCTGCACGCACCCGCATAGCGCCCGTCACTTCTTGATCGGGGTGCCCCTCACCGCGCCCCAGTTGTTACTCTAGGGGCTCGGGTGTCATGGAGTTTGCCAGTAGCCGAACCCCCTCGGTCCCGCGCGCGGTTTTCTCTTGAATAAGCGATAAACATTATTTTCTTATCCATGTATGTGAATCTGGGTGAGAGGTGGATTCATTGCCTAGGAAGTGGAGGATGTGTATTGCGACCGGGCTCGTGATTTTCCTGGCACTGCTGAAAAGTGCATATTCCTTACCGGTCGCCGAAAACTTCTACGCTGAGGTACTAGAGTACGCTAATGGAAGCTGGACGAGCAGGTACCTACTTGTCAACGACCATACGCTCAGCACAAGTACCGTGGCTGAAATCTTCATCGTAAGAACCGACCCCTCCTCGGGACTCCAACCGGTAAGCGTTCTGGTGGACGGGGCACCGTACAAGCCATCCGGTAGAACCGGTGCGTTATGGTTTTCATACATCGTTCAGCTGGACGGGAAGCCCCGCTCCCTGACTATTTCTTTCCGGAGAACCTCGCCAATACCCGCCCTCTGCGGGATAGTCGGGATACAATCGCCATCACAGCTTCTTCCCGGCGAAAATTTGACTGAGCCTCAGCTCCCAGGCTTCATGCCAGCAGGGTATAGGGTTGAGCTGCTTCTGAGCTCGTGGAGCGATGCGTACGCGTTGTTTGACAAGCCTTTCTTCGTTTTAAACGCCTCCTCAGCGAAGATCCTCGGCCAAGAACTTGTAGCCATAGACGTTATAGTACCGTTTCCAAACGTCACTGTGGGTCGAAGCTTTATAAAGGGGGGTCTCTGGTACCTCTACATTCGGCCAGGTATGGATGGCAAGGTGGCTTTCCCGCCCTACGACTTCCGGGCAGTGTACGTGAACCACCCAGGATTCAAGGGGAGGAATGACAGCTTAATCCCGGCTAGGCCCCCCCACGTTGCGTTTTATCTCACTCCGCAATTGTCAATAGCGGAAGATATTAGCCAGTACACAGTAAGAGTGGCTGTAGCATTGCCAGAGACCATCTGCAACATCAAAGATTACACGTATCGAATAGTACCCCCTCAGGGCAGCTACGTTAGTGAGGGGGCCGTCCTCCTCGGAGAAAACACGACGCTGACCATCAGATTCTTTTCTGGAGGCATATCCATAGGGGACCTAGTCGTGTACACCCCACCCCCAAACCTCCTCGTGCAGCCGCCAATCTACACCCTGAGAGTGAAATTCACAGACTCCCAGGGCAACCCTGTCAACAACACCGCCTTCATAGTCTATTCGAGGGGGGTGCCCGTGTATAGGGGCTTCACGAGTACCGGGTACGCTGAGGTGTGCCCGCTACCTAGTGGAAGCTACGACGTAGTAGCCTACATAGGCTCAACGGCCATAGGCAGGGGTAGAGTTAGCGTTTCCGGCGACACCAGCATGGCTCTGCAGACAAACACCACTACGGTGAGGTTTCAACTCGTCCGCCAAGGTGCTGGTGAGGTTTTAACCACGTATACAGCCGTGCTGAGGGGGGCAGCGGTGATGAGAGCTAACAGTTCCCGGAGCGGTGTAGCAGAGTTCCACGGTGTGCCTCCAGGCAACTACAGGCTTGAAGTCTACTGGAATGGCACGCTGCTGGCCTCCTACGATGTAGCCATAGACTACTCGACCGCCGATAGGGTCCTCGCAGTGCAGGCCTACAAGCTACAGCTGCTCGTAAGGAACCTGCTGGATCAGCCTGCCAAAGGCATACAAGTGGTCCTGGTGGGAAGGGGTCTTTCGAAAACGGGGGTGACCGATGAGATGGGCAGAGTAGACTTCGGCTACGTCCCAGCCGGGAACTACACATTAATTGTTGAGCAAGCTGCCCCCCAGAGACTGGAAGTAACCCAGGATACCTTCAGAGTCGTCCAGATCGATGAAGTGGCAAAAATCCATGGATTCCCCGTGACTGGGCGGGTTCTCACATTAATCATTGGCACCGCGTCTATCCTTGCATCGATTCTGGTGGCGTTGAAAGCGGTGAAAAGTTTTATTCGTAGGGGTAAAGGCGTGGTAGAGGTGTAATCACTACGGAAGCCTTGAAAACCTGGGAGAGAAGCTGGAAAAGCGAGGTACTGGAGTACATAAAGCTTGGAAAGATGTACGAGCCTAAGCCGGAAGACTTCGTGCTGCTGCTAGCGTACCTCGACGGGAAGTCTCCAATATACGGTGATGAAGTCCTCCACTTCATAGTGGCGATCTACCCCTATGTCGAGGTGAGTCTCTCCCCCTCGTTCTTCCTACCCTTCTCGGCGGAGGTGGAGAGGACGCTTAAGAACCTCTTGGACAGAAAGCTTGTCGCAAGGACTAAGCAACTATACAGAGGCTCGGAGAGAAACATCATTAAAATCACTGAGGAGGGTGTTGACGACGCGAGGAGGCTGCTCAAGCTCTTCAGCGACAACTGGCTCCTCCTGAGAAAAACCGTTGTGCGGCCGGGCCTTGAAGTCGTAAATGAGCTGGAAGCACTAAAGAAAACGTATAATGGGAAAAGCGTATCCGAGCTGATGAGGGTTCTTGCCACAAAAATCGGCACCGAGGGCGCACAGTTCATTTCACACCTAGCAACGGGCAGTGATTGTGGGTGGGTGAGCTACGTGTACTATTTGGCCCGGCAAATCTCCAGCGAGCATGCTCGCACCCCCATTTCATCCTGGTTGTAGGGGCGACTCACTGCATCCCGTGTCTGCTATGGGGTCATTGTCTCATTCATCTATCTTCGGTCCCCGTGCATGGGAGCCTTAAAAGCGCGCGCTGCGAAAAGGCGGGGTAACGGATGGCGCACGCGCTACGGCTTAGCGGAGATAGAACCGCGCGCGCTGGGGCTGTGCTTTTACGGGGGAAAGTTGCGGGAGCCAAAGCAGAAACAGGACAACAACAATAAGCAGGAGGACAAGCCTCGCCCGGCTTTCCAAGGTTTTTTCCTTTAGCGCGCGCACGCCCATCCATCTAAGTGACGCATTACTTCCATTTTAAGCTTTCTACGCTCCCGCTATGGTTAGCGCGCTGTGTCTCGGCTTGTGTCCAGACTGCTTTGTGCTTTTCGCCGTGTCCTTGGTTCTAGGCGCCTGGCCCTGAAGCTGTTGAAGACCCCAGCAATAATGGATTGTAGCGTCATGCATGGGTTGCCGAACTGTAGTCCCCATTCTCTCTTAGGGCCTGCCATGCAAGCCTGCCCGCTGTCTCCAGCATAATCCATGTAGCCATGTCCAACGCGGCGAGGAGCCTTGGCTCAGCGCCTATCCCGGCCAGCGTTGCTGGGTATAGCTCTAGGGCGCGCAACACGTAGAGCCTCAAGAGCCCACAGCGGTGCTCGAGCCATCCCCTCCAGTACTCGCTGAACCTTGGACACTGCGCGCGGCGCGCGACAAGTATTGTAGAAGCCTCTCAGCATTCACACGTAACAATGGCCCCGCGCCGCCTACCCCCTTCTCCCTACCTGGCGGGAGCCCAGCCCTCTCGAGCGTCACCATGAAGCGCGCGCGTTCCCGTTTAGTCTCTTCCTTTAATGAATGGTGCAATCAAGAGATAATTGAAAGTCGGGCACTCCGGCGAGAAGATCCTCGTCCTCACCGAGTCCATAGGTGCAATCAAGAGATGATTAGCGCGCGCTGGTGGAGAAATTGAGTCGGCGCGGGGGCGTTACGTCATAACGCAGAGCTTAGCTTCGGAAAGAGCTGTAGTAAAAATTAGAATCTTCAGCGCGCGCGCTCCTCGCTTATTTCTTTTCCCGCGTGATATAGCAGTAAACTGGCGTAAACATACTCCATGTTAACCACCGGCGCGTGCGCCTACTGCTACCCCGCGCGCATCCCCTAAATAGGTTTTGTTATACGATGTGACGCGGAAATGAGGCGCGTAGTACTAAGGTTAATTGGTGCTACATTGCTCTGAGACCACTACTTCTTAGTTTTTAGCCTTCTCTCTATCTCCTCTCTGAGCTGCGTCCTTAAGCGCCTCGCATCTTCTCTCACGAGTATCTCCACCTTACATGCTTCTGGTTCGAGGAGCCTGTGTCTCATACCGAGCCTTTCCTCTATGATCTCCCTTAGTTCAAGGTCAATCTCGTAACCAATGCAGTTTCTTCCAAGCTTCCTCGCCACC
>Ga0080004_1113095_pt1 | contig 19448 bp, 19 predicted proteins | sample WasSprMetagenome_FD_69207 | JGI IMG/M metagenome (GOLD analysis project Ga0080004, IMG submission 69207) | Sulfidic aquatic microbial communities from Washburn Spring, Yellowstone National Park, USA - WS (SPADES assembly) (version 2) | ecosystem: Environmental > Aquatic > Thermal springs > Hot...
CAATATTATTTACATTAATGATAGTTGTTATTGCAGGATTTTTCATCTTTTCTCCTACAAAAAAAGATCTTATTGAAAAAGGCAAAAAAGCATTAATTTATACATTAATAGGTTTTATAATAATTTTTGTAGCAGATGAAATATTAAAATTAATTGAAAGCTTAGCAAAATGAAAAAGATAATATTAGGAGTATTAATAAGCTTATTATTAGCAAATGTTTGTTATGGAGCAAATTATCGATACTTAATACAAAAAAGTTTAAATGAGATTTTGTTTGCAGATAAAGGATATCAATTTTGTTTTGGGCCCCAGCCGGGAGAAAGAGAAATAATTGATCATATAAATAATCTATTGAATGATTGTAGAGAAAGAAATCTGGATTACTATTTCCCATACTTAAAAGAACAGGAGCTGGTTTTATATTATGTAACCCCAGGGCTTTTTGGTCCAAGTGGCGAAAAGCACTCTATAACTTTTTATTTAAGCCCCCAAGCTGCAGGTAAGTGTGGAGCAGAATCATTACCTTTTGGAGGTTTTTATACTCTATATTTTGTCTTTGATGATTCAAATAAAACAGGAGCTAATTTGTTGAAAGAAGAAAAAAAAGAAAAATACTGTAATCTGCTTTTGAGCCATCGAGAAAGTATTGCCTATACATTTTCAACCTTACTTTCATTAAAAGCACGCTTTAATGATCTTACAAGCGAATTGCAAAGACTTAGAGATATTTTTTCTGACGATACAAAGTTCCAAAATTGGGCTTCTTCGTCAGGAATCGTTGATGTTTCTGATGAGAAATTAGCACCTTTATGGAAATTTTTAGATAACGATATGAAAACACTTATGAGCCAGCAAAATCTTGCTAGTTGGTTTAAAAGTAGACCAGTGAGTGAAATTGGTATTCAGCTTCCTCAATCATATATCGCTAATTCATTTTACTATAATTTTGAAAATTTTGATAATAACAATTTTGATAAACATTTAGACGAAATAAACAATGCTTTATTAAAGTTATCATCAATGTTAACATATATAAATGCTGGCAACGGCCATTTAGATACGGCAACTAAATTAATGGGAGATTATGCATCTCACTTAATTTATACCGAATATGGAGGAAAGATTAAGGTTACTACTGTAACTGTTCCTATTGCTGTAAAGCCTCCAGGATTTTTTGGTAAAGAATTTTCAGAAATAAAACCTGAAACGATATTTGATAAAATAAAAGGCTTTCTTTTTGATCTTGCTCCATATGTTTTCACGCTTTTACTAATAATTGGAGGTTTATTATATTTATTAACTCCTGTTTCAGATCAGATTAAAAAGGGAAGCGAGGTTATAAAATGGGCAGTAATAGGATACTTTTTGCTACTTGTAATAACAGGAGTTGTTACATTATTAAAATCTGTTTTAGGAGGACCTTAGCACCCTTGACAAAGAGGTGCCAATTTGTTATAATGATTATATAAAGGTCGGAATTAATTTTGAAAAACAAAAATGGAGATTATAAAATGGGATCCATTTAAAGATATAGAAAGATTTTTCTCAGAAGAATTTTTCCCAGCATTGGTCCCAACTTTTTCATTGCAACATTTTCCGGTCGACATTTATGAAACAGATAAAGAGCTTGTTGTCGAAGTAGGTGTTCCTGGATTGAAAAATGAAGATATAAAAGTAAGAGTTGAAGAAAATAGATTGATTGTTGAAGGAGGAAAGAAAGAAGAAAAGGAGGTTAAAGAAAAGAATTATTATAGAAAAGAGATAAGAAAGGGTGAGTTTAGAAGAGTTATAACATTGCCATATGAAGTTGATCCAGATAAAGGAAAAGCAAAAATGGAGGATGGTGTATTAAAGATAACATTCCCAAAACCTGTTGAAAAGAAAGAAGGAAAAGAGATTAAAATAGAATGAGCTCTCAAGATTTAAAAGAAAAAGTTTTTGATAGATTGGTGAAAATCCATATTAAAACAGCAAGACCAATTGGTTCGAAAATATTAAAAAGAAAATATTTTAGATATTTAGCAGATTCAACGATAAGACTTTATCTTTCAGATCTTGTTCTTGAAAAATTGTTGCAAAATGTAAAATTTAGTGTTGGAAGAATACCTACTGATTTGGGGTGGAAGTTTTATCTTGAAAAAAATTTAGATAAGATTAAAGAAGATGATTTCGATGCTTTCTTTGATAAAATAAAAGATACTTTTGATATTGCTGATAATGTTTCTGAAAAGTTTAGATGTTATTGTATAATAAAAGAAAAGAAAATAATTTATGAGACTGGATTAGAGAATATAACTCAAAATTTAGAATTTAAGGATTTAAATGTATTAAAAGAATTTGCCGAATTATTGAAAGAAATTAAAGAAAACCTGGATTATTTTAGAGGTGAAAGGCTTAAAATATTTATAGGTGGCGAGATACCATTTAAAAAATCAAAAAACTTCTCTTTAAGCATAGGAGATTATCAAAATAAAAAAATTTTTCTGGTTACATTAAAAAGAACAGATTATCCTAAAATTTATGGATTATTAAATTATTTAATAAAAAATGGATGAGAAATTACCAACAGAAGACGAAACAATAAAAGAATTGCAAGAGACAATTGAGAAGTTAAAGAAAGAAAATGAAGATTTGTTGACTAATTTGAAGAAAATGAAGGTTGAACATTTGAATTATCAAAAAGAAACAGAAGAAAAAATGAAAAGTATGATATATTTTGCTAATGCTGGTTTGATTTTAGAATTATTGCCTGTTTTAGATAGTTTGGATCTTGCTATTAATTCTTTAAGTGATGATGAAAAAGAAAAAAATTTAGGTAAAGGATATTATATGATTCAAGCTCAAATATGGAGTATATTAAAAAGATATGGATTAGAAGTTATTGATCCTAAGGGAGAAAAATTTGATCCAAGATTTCATGAAGCCATTGCAACAAAAAAATGTGATAAAGAAAATTGCGATGAAGCTGATGATAATTTAATAATAGAAGTTTTTTCAAAAGGGTATAAATTAAATGATCAATTATTAAGACCAGCAAAAGTAAAAGTTATCATTCATTAAAATGCCAAAGATTTTAGGGATAGATTTAGGAACAACAAATAGAATGAGAAAAAACTTAAATAATGCTTATGTTAGGGATGTTGAAAAAATCAAGAATTTAAAGATATTTTTGATGTTTTTAGATTTATCTCTTTTAAAAGAAAAAATTTTAAAGAATAAAATTTTAATAAGTGATAATCAAAGATTACTTTATAATTTGATCCCTTATAAGCAAAATATAATCAATATATTGAAAAACCATTATTTCAACAATATTTTTAGCCAAATCAATAATAATTAATATTTATCACCAGAAAAATGCCAAAGATTTTAGGGATAGATTTAGGAACAACAAATTCAGTAGCAGCAATTGTTGAAGCTGGAACGCCAAGGGTTATTGAAAATCCAGAAGGGGGGAGATTAACTCCTTCTATTGTTGCTATTTCAAAATCAGGAGAAAGAATTGTTGGAATATTAGCAAAAAGACAAGCAATAACAAATCCTCAAAATACAATATTTTCAATAAAAAGATTAATTGGAAGAAGATTTGCAGATCCAGAAGTTCAAAAAGCAAAAAAGATTTTACCATACGAAATAAGAGAATCAGCAAATGGAGGAGTTGAAGTTAAGATGGGAGATAAATGGTATAGACCAGAAGAAATATCTGCTATGATTTTACAAAAAATAAAATTGGATGTTGAGCAAAAATTAGGCGAGAAAATAACAGATGCAGTTATAACAGTTCCAGCATATTTTGATGATTCACAAAGAGCAGCAACAAAAGCAGCAGGAGAAATAGCAGGATTTAATGTTAGAAGGATATTGCCAGAACCAACTGCAGCAGCATTAGCATATGGTTTAGATAAAAATGTTAATCAAAAAATTTTGGTTTATGATTTTGGAGGTGGTACTTTTGATGTTTCTGTTTTAGAAATAGGAGATAATGTTATAGAAACAAAAGGAATAGGTGGTGATACATATTTGGGAGGAGATGATTTTGATCAAGAAATAATTAAATATTTAATAGAAGAATATAAAAAGCAGGAAGGAATAGATTTAAGTAAAGATCCTTTGGCAATGCAAAGATTAAAAGAAGCAGCTGAAAAAGCAAAGCAGGAACTCTCAACATTATATGAAACAGAAATAAATCTTCCATTTATAACATCTTATGAAGGTCAGCCAAAACATTTATATTTCAAACTTACAAGAAAACAATTAGAAGATTTAACAAGGCATTTTGTAGAAAGATCAATAGAAATCGTTGATAAAACATTAAAGGAGATTGGACTAACACCAAAAGATATTGATGAAATTATTTTAGTTGGAGGACAGACAAGAATGCCATTAATTCAGCAAATGGTTAAAGATTATTTTGGAAAAGAACCAAGGAGAGATATAAATCCGGATGAAGTTGTGGCAATAGGAGCAGCAATACAGGCAGGTATATTGCAAGGAGAAATTAGAGAAGTTTTACTCTTAGATGTAACGCCATTAACTTTATCTATTGAAACATTAGGGAGCATTGCTCACCCTATGATTCCTAAAAATACTCCTATTCCATATTCTAAAACAGAAATATTTACAACAGCAGCAGATAATCAAACATCTGTAGAAATTCATGTTGTTCAAGGAGAAAGACCAATAGCAGATGATAATAAAACATTAGCAAGATTTATTTTGGATGGAATACCACCAGCACCAAGAGGTGTTCCGCAAATAGAAGTTACTTTTGATATCGATGTTAATGGAATATTAACTGTTACAGCAAAAGATAAAGCAACTGGGAAATCTCAATCTGTTAGAATTGAAGGATCAACAAATCTATCAAAAGAAGAAATAGAGAGAATGAAAAAAGAGGCAGAGATACATGCAGAAGAGGATTTAAGAAAAAGAAGATTAGCAGAAGCAAGAAATCAAGCTGATAATATTATTTATCAAACAAGAAAAATATTAAATGAATATAAAGATAAAATTCCTCAAGATTTAATACAAAAAATTGAAGAGAAGATTAAAGAATTAGAGGATGTGAAAGATAAAAGCAATGATGCCGATGAAATTGAAAATAAGATTAAAGAATTATCAACAATGATTTCGCAAATAGGTCAACAATTTTATGGACAAGCCCAACAAACTTAAATGGTAATAAAATTAGAAGATATATCAAAAATTTATGGTAATAAAACAAAATCTTATGTTATTCTATTTTTCATTCTAGCCCTCTACTCATTGCTTTTATTTTTATCTTCAAATTCAGCCTTGCTTTTTAATCTAAAGTTTTCTATTTTAGTATTTATAGCCTTTATTTTGTTCTTAAATCTTTCAATAGCAGGATTTTTAAATTTTAATTTTTCACAAACATTAATAATTCTTTTATTAGAATCCATAATTCTTAGTAGTTTTATATACAAATTTAATTTTAATTTTATAATTTTTTCATTAGCGTCATTTTTAATCTTAAGCACAATTTCAATTATTTATTTAAAAGAAGATTATAAGAATTCATTAAAAATAAAATGGACAAATTACTTTAGAACAATCTGGAATTTTTATACTTTGATAATTTTATTAATAGCATTTTCGTATATTGTTTTTGTTTTTGATTTAAGTAGCTTGGAAAAATTTAAAATAGAAAATATTGTTGATTATTTTGGAAAAGCATCTACATTTTTTAGTAAAGAAGATTATTTAAATCAAAAAATCTCAGACATAGTTTTAAAAAATTTAAATATGAATTTAGATGAGGCAGGAAAGAAAATGGCAATAAAGCTTTATATAGATGAATTAAACAAAAGATTTTCTTTAAACTTAAAAGAAGATTCAACATTAAAAACAGCAATTTCAGAATATTTATACAATCAAGCACAATTAATAAAAAATGATAAGAAAAAAGAAATGACAACAAAAATTATTTTAGGAATTTTTGTATTTTTAACAGCACAATCAATTCTTTATTTTCTTGGAATATTTATCTCATTCTTATCATATATTATCTATCTTATCTTTTTAGGTTTAAGGATTATTGAAATAGAAAAAGGAACAGTAGAAAAAGAATTAATAAAAATATAAAAATGGAAGATTATTACCAAATATTAGGAGTACCAGAGAATGCATCTGAAGAAGAAATAAAGAAAAGGTTTAATAATGAGAATTTTTAAAAATGTAAAAACGCAATAAAAACCAATGTTTTTTAATCCCTTACTGGATGATAAAAATAAAAAATCATATCATTTAAAAGAAGAGTGTTTTTATGTTATTATTCTTATAGAGTGTAAGAAAAGCGGAACGTTGACTCAAGCCCAGTAGCATTAAAAAACACCAAAAATAAATAATTTTTACAATCAATATTAATAAAAATATAAAAATGGAAGATTATTACCAAATATTAGGAGTACCAGAGAATGCATCTGAAGAAGAAATAAAGAAAAGGTTTAGGGAGCTTGCAAAGAAATATCATCCTGATGTTGGCGGAGATCCTGAAAAATTTAAAAAAATTTTAGAAGCTTATAGAGTTTTATCAGATAAAAAATTAAGACAAGAATATGATATGAAAAGAAAAGTGGGAAGATTTGAATTTCCTGGATTTGGATTTGAAGATTTAGAAAGTTTTTTCAGAAAACAAAATTTTGATGATCTATTATCTGATTTATTAGAAGATTTCTTTTCATTTTATCCAGAAGAAAAAAGTAAAAATATTATTATAGATGTTGATGTTACTATTCCAGAAATTTTAAATGGAACAGAAAAGGTTTTAAATTTTAAAAGAAAAATAATTTGCCCAGATTGTGATGGTACAGGAAGTGAAACAAAAAGATTAACAAAATGCCCAATTTGTAATGGCTATGGAAGGATAAGATCAAAATCAAGCTTTTTCACAGGATTTATTTTTGAAACAAGTAAAATTTGTAAAAATTGTAATGGAACAGGAAAGATTCCTGAAAAAATATGTGATAGATGTCAGGGAAGAGGTTATATTATAAAAGATGAGATTGTAAAAATAAATTTACCAAAAAATTTTAATCCGTATGAGATTATAAAAATTGCAGGACTTGGTGATCAGGATCCAAAAAATAAAAAATCTGGTGATCTTTTAATAAGGATTAATATACAAAAACATCCAAAATATGAGATAAAAGGAAAAGATATTATAACCTCTATAGATCTTGATATAATTGATGCTATATTGGGAAAAGATTTAAAAATTGATTTTTTTGGTAAAAATATTAATGTAAAAATACCTGAAAATTTTACAGGAGATTTCATAAGATTAAATGGATATGGAATTCATGGCGGAGATTTGATAATAAAAGTAAATATAAAGCCAATTAAAAAATTGACACCAAAAATTAAAGAATTATTAAGAAAAATAAAAGAAGAATTAGAAAAATAGCCCCTATAGCTCAAGTGGAAGAGCGCCACCGTCCTAAGGTGGAGATAGAGGTTCGATTCCTCTTAGGGGCACCCCTTAGAGGCATATCCACAACTTATTAAGATTTTAAATTTTTAGTTTAATATTTTAAATTGATAAAATTAATTAAAATGGCAGAAGAAGTTTATAAAACATTACCGCATAATATAGAAGCAGAAGAAGCATTGCTTGGGGCATTGTTAATTGATTCAGAAGCAATTTATAAAATTGTTGATATTTTAAAGCCAGAAGATTTTTATAAACCATCTCATCAAATAATCTATTCAGCAATTTTATTTTTACTTGAAAAAAGAGAAGCTATAGATATAATAACTGTCACAAATAGATTAAAAGAAATTGGTGAATTAGAAAAGATAGGAGGGCCAGGATATTTAATGGAGCTTATTAATAAAACACCATCAGTAATAAATGTTATAAATTATGCAAAGATTATAAAAGATAAAAAAGCAAGAAGAGATTTAATACAAATTTCCAAAGAATTACAAGAAAAAGCATTTGAAGAAGAAAAATCACCAGAAGAATTGTTAGATGAAGTAGAATCAAAAATTTTTACAACAGCAGAAAAAATTTATCCACATGAACTTGCTCCCATTTCATCATTTTTAGAAGAAGCATACCAAAGAATAGAAAGTTTGCATACGCAAGAAAAAAAATTAAGAGGAGTACCAACTGGGTTTACATTATTAGATGAATATTTAGGAGGATTACAAAAATCTGATTTGATAATATTAGCATCAAGACCATCTTTAGGTAAAAGTGCTTTTGCATTAACAATAGCAAGAAATATAGCAATAAATGAAGAAATTCCTGTCGCAATTTTTAGTATAGAAATGTCAAAAGATCAAGTTATAGATAGATTAATAGCAGGAGAAGCAGGGGTTAGTTTATGGAGGTTAAGAACAGGTAAATTAATGTATGAAGGAGAAGTAAATGAGTTAGCAGCAATTTCAGAAGCATTAGATAGATTGAATCAAGCACCAATATATATTGATGATACCCCATCTTTAACAACTTTACAATTAAGAACAATGGTAAGAAAATTAAAGCATCAGATAGGTGATATAGGTTTAGTTATTATAGATTATTTACAACTTTTAAGAGGTCATAAAAATTATGATAGTAGGGTTCAGGAAATTACAGAAATATCAAGAAGCTTAAAAGATTTAGCAAGAGAATTAAATATCCCAGTTTTAGCAATATCACAATTATCAAGAGCACCAGAACAAAGAATTTCACAAATACCAAAATTAAGTGACTTAAGAGAATCAGGATCATTAGAGCAAGATGCGGATGTTGTTTTATTTATTCATAGACCCAAAGAACCAGGACAAATTGTTCCAAGCAATCAAGCAGATATTATAATAGCTAAACAAAGAAATGGACCATTGGGAGTAGTAACTTTATATTTTGATCCTGAAACAACAGCTTTTTATTCATCAGAAGAATCTATTCAAGAAATAGAACTACACTAATGATGTTTAATTTTTTCAAAAAAAGCAGAATAGATGAATGGAAACCGATTGTTGAAAAGATTAATAATTTAGAAAAGGGTTTTGAAAAAATCCCTGATGATAAATTGAAAGAAAAAACTTTTGAATTTAAAGAAAGATTAAAGAAAGGAGAAAGCTTAGATGATCTTTTAGTAGAAGCATTTGCATTAGTGAGAGAAGCAGCAAAAAGAACATTGAAGCAAAGGCATTATGATGTTCAATTATTGGGTGGAATAGGATTGCATAAGGGAATGATTATTGAAATGGCTACAGGAGAAGGTAAAACGCTTGTTGCTACACTTTCAGCATATTTAAATGCCTTAGAAGAAAAGGGCGTCCATATAGTAACTGTTAATGATTATTTAGCAAAAAGAGATACTGTTTGGATGGGACAAATTTATGACCTATTAGGATTAAAAGTAGGGTGTATTGTTCATGATGCAAGTTATATTTATGATCCATCTTATACACAAGAAAAAGATAAAGAAAGAGATGAAACAGGTTCATTTAAAGTTTTTTATGAATTTTTAAGACCAATATCAAGAAAAGAAGCATATTTATGTGATATAACTTATGGGACAAATCATGAGTTTGGGTTTGATTATTTAAGAGATAATTTAGAAATAAATGAAGAAAATTTAGTACAAAGAGAATTTAATTATGCTATTGTTGATGAGGTAGATAGTATTTTAATAGACGAAGCAAGAACCCCTCTTATTATTTCTGGATACGAAGAAAAACCCCAAGATGTATATTATTTTTGGGATGCAGTTGCTAAAAATTTAAAAAAAGATGAAGATTTTGTCATTGATGAAAAAAGAAAAACAATTTATTTAACAGAGGAGGGACAAAATAAAATTGAAAAAGTTTTAGGATATAACCCATATAAGGTTGAAGACCTTGTGTCTATTCATCATTTAGAACAAGCATTAAGAGCAAATTATTTATTCTTTAGAGATAAAGATTATATAGTGAAAAATAATGAAGTTATTATTGTTGATGAATTTACAGGAAGATTGATGTTCGGAAGAAGATGGTCAGGAGGTTTGCATCAAGCAGTGGAAGCAAAAGAAAGAGTTCCTATACAACCAGAATCAAAAACAATAGCAGAAATAACAATACAAAATTTATTTAGAAAATATAAAAAATTATCTGGAATGACAGGAACTGCTGCTACTTCAGCAGAAGAATTTTATAAAGTTTATGGTTTAGAAGTTGTTGTTATCCCTACAAATAAACCATGTATAAGAATAGATCATAATGATAAGATATATTTAACAAAAGAAGAAAAATGGAATGCTGTTGTTGAAAAAATTAAAGAATTAAATAAAATAGGAAGACCAGTCTTAGTTGGCACAACATCAATAGAAAATAATGAACTTTTATCAAGGAAACTAAAATCTGAAGGGATAGAGCATCAAGTATTAAATGCTAAAAATCATGAAGAAGAAGGAAAAATAATCGCACAAGCTGGTAAATTAGGTGCTGTTACTGTTGCTACAAATATGGCTGGTCGTGGTGTTGATATTTTATTAGGAGGCAATCCACAAGACAAAGAAGAATATGAAAAAATTAAAAAATTGGGAGGGCTTTTTGTAATAGGAACAGAAAAGCATGAATCAAGAAGAATAGATAACCAATTAAGAGGAAGATGTGGAAGGCAAGGCGATCCAGGAGAAACATGTTTTTTTATATCTTTAGAGGATGATTTAATTAGGATTTTTGGAGGAGATAGAATAAAAGCAATAATTGAAAGATTTAATATAAAAGAAGGGCCAATAGAGCATCCATTAATTACAAAAGCTATAAATGATGCACAAGCAAAAGTTGAAGGATTTAATTTTGATATAAGAAAGCATCTTTTAGAATATGATGATGTTATAAATTCCCAAAGAGAGAAAATTTATTCGGAAAGAAAAAATATTTTATTAAACAAAGTTGATTTAGAAAAATTTGTAGAAGAAGAGTTTGAAAAATTTTTGGATGAAGATTTAAATTTAATCAAATATTCATTGAAAATAAAAGAAGATGAAAATATTATAGAAAATGCTAAAAAAATATTTTGGGAGCATTATAATCATTTAAAAGAAAATTTTTATGAAGATGATTGGAAAAAATTATTAAAGATAACAATATTAAGAATTTATGATTATTTGTGGTCAGAGCATTTAACATATTTGGATGAATTAAAAGAAAGTGTAGGATGGAGAGGATATGCACACAAGGATCCTTTAATAGAATATAAAAGAGAAGCATTAGAAAGCTTTGAAAATTTCCATAGATATTTAAGAATAAATCTTGTCCAATATATATTCAATATGGAAGTAAAAAAAGAAGAACCAAAAATAGGCAGAAATGATCCTTGCCCATGTGGATCTGGTAAAAAATGGAAAAAATGCGGAATGCTAAATACCCCTGAACATCAAGAAAGGATGAAACAAAAAAGAAGATTAGGGATTTGATTTTTGAAATAAAATTTTTTATAATAATATATTAACACCCTTAATTAAAAGGTGCTAATGAGGGTTTGGCGCATTGTCCAAACTCTCTTTAAAAATATGAAGATAACACCATTAAATGATTATGTATTAATAGAGCCAATAAAACAAGAAGAAGTTACAAAAGGAGGAATTGTTATTCCAGAAACAGCAAGAGAGGAAAGGGCAATAAAAGGGAAAATAATTTCAGTTGGTCCAGGAAGGATGAATGATCAAGGACAAAGGCTCCCTATGAATGTTAAAGAAGGACAAATTGTATTATTCAAAAAATATGCTCCAGATGAAGTAAAAATAGATGATAAAGAATATTATTTTGTGAGGGAAGAAGACATAATAGCAATAATTGAATAAAACTATATAGCCCGAATTGTGGCTATATAGTAAAACAAAATGGCAAAGAAAATATTATTTAACGAGAAAGCAAGGAATAAACTATTAAGCGGAATAAATAAATTAGCAAATGCTGTAAGGATAACATTAGGCCCAAAAGGAAGAGCAGTTGTTTTAGATAAAGGATATGGAGTTCCTACAATAACTAGAGATGGTGTTAGTATTGCTAAAGAAATTGAATTAGAAGATAAGATTGAAAATCTAGGAGCTGAACTTATAAAGGAAGTAGCATCAAAAACAAATGATACCGCAGGAGATGGAACAACAACAGCAACATTATTAGCACAGATTTTAATAAATGAAGGTTTAAAAAATGTAGCAGCAGGAGTTGATCCAATAGGAATGAAAAATGGAATGGAGAAAGCAATAGATTTTGTTTTAAAAGAACTTAGAGAAATTTCTAAACCAGTTTCAGGAAAAGAAGATTATGAAAATGTAGCAACAATATCTGCAAGAGATCCTGAAATAGGAAAACTTATAGCAGAAGTTATAGATAAAGTTGGTAAAGATGGTGTTGTTACAGTTGAAGAAGGACAAACAGTTGGTATAACATATGAATTAGCAGAAGGAATGCAATTCGATAGAGGATATATTTCTCCTTATATGATTACAAATCCAGAGAGAATGGAGGCTGTTTTAGAAGAACCTTTGATTTTAATTACTGATAAAAAGATTTCAAATATTCAAGAACTTGTTCCTCTTTTAGAAAGAATTGTACAGGGAAGAAAAAGACCAATTTTGATAATTGCTGAAGATGTAGAAGGGGAAGCATTAGCAACATTAATACTTAATAAGCTTAAAGGAATCTTACTTTCTGTAGCAGTTAAAGCACCTGCTTTTGGTGAAAGAAGAAAAGAAATTTTACAAGATATTGCTATTTTAACAGGTGGTCAATTAATATCAGAAGAGCTTGGATTAAAACTTGAAAATACAGATCTCCATCAATTAGGTGAAGCAAAGAAGGTTATAGTAACAAAAGATACAACAACTATTGTTGGTGGTAAAGGAAAGAAAGAAGACATAGAAAAAAGAATAGCGCAAATTAAAAAACAATTAGAAACAACAACATCAGAATATGATAAAGAAAAATTACAAGAAAGATTAGCAAAATTAGCAGGTGGAGTAGCTGTTATAAAAGTTGGTGCTCCAACAGAGGTTCAACAAAAAGAATTACAACATAGAGTAGAAGATGCTGTAAATGCTACAAAGTCAGCAATAGAAGAAGGAATAGTTCCTGGTGGAGGGGTGGCATTAGTTAGATGCTCTACAAAATTGGATTCTCTTATAGAAGAACTTTCTAAAAAAGATATCGCTGAATATATAGGAGCAATGATAGTTAAAAAAGCAATTGAAGGTCCAATAAAACAAATAGCAGAAAATGCTGGTTTAGATCCAGCTGTTGTTTTAGAAAAAGTTAAAGAAGGTAAGGATGATTTTGGATTTAATGCCATGACACTAAAATATGAAAAATTGATGGAAACAGGTATAATTGATCCTACAAAGGTAGTAACAACAGCATTACAAAATGCTGGATCAGTAGCATCCCTTCTTTTAATAACAGAAGCTGTTGTAGGAGAATTGCCAGAAGAAAAGAAAAAAGAGGAGCATTATCATGAAGAATACTAATTTATGGAAATTAAAAGAATATTTTTACTCCTTATATTTTTATCATTTGCTTTAATATATATAAGAAATTTAAATTTGCCCAAAACCCAAATCTCGGTTAATGATAATATTGTTTTTGATATTGTAAAAAATTTAGGAAAGAATAAGGTTGAGATTGTAAAATCTGAAAATCCATTAATAAGCTTAAAAGAGAAATTTGATTATGAAAATTTTTGGATTCCAATAGAAAAATTAAAAATATCAGCATACGAAACTCTTATACAATTAGAAAAAGTTGATCCTAAAAACAGAATCTATTATGAAAAAAATTATTATTTTTATATAAAAAAATTAGACAAACTTGATAATTCAATTAAAAAAAGAATTCAAAATCTTGAAAATAAAAATATTGTAGCATATTCAAATTTTATTGATGATTTTGCAAAAAATTATGATCTTAATGTTTTATGTTATATAGAAAACTTAAAATATCCTAATGAAATTTTGAATTGTTTGCAAATCATTAAAAATAAAAAACCAAAGGCAATATTTATTTTGCCAAAGGATTTGAATAAAATATCAGAGCAATATTCAAAATTGTTAAATCTTAAATTAGTTATTCTTAAGCCAATAAAAACCGGAGAATATTTAAATGTTATGGAAGATAACTTTAATATGATTTATAATTCTTTAAATGAATAAATTGAAAAAATTTTTAGGGAGATTATTAAAAGATATAAACAAATCAAAAGATATTTTAATAGCTTCTCATATAGAACCTGATATAGATTGCTTAGCATCACAATTAGGACTTTATTATATATTAAAAGATAAATTTAAAAATAAAAAATTTTATCTTTACAATAAAGATTTTAAAAGCTTAGAAATTTTAAAGGATTTTAAATTGATAAAAAATAAATTACCGAAAAAATTCGACCTTGTTATAGGGATTGAACCTTCAAGCATAGAAAGATTGGGAATTTGTAAAGCAGATTCAAAAATTTATATAATTGATCACCATAAATATTTAGATAAGGATTACAAAGAAAATCTTTACATAGATGAAAATTCTGAAAGCTGTGCAGAAATAGTTTATGAGATAGCAAAAATTTTAAAATACAAAATTGATAAAAAGTTTAGAAAAATTATATTAATTGGAATTTTAGGAGATTCTGGTTGGATAAGGTATACAAAAAATAAAAAAACACTAAAATTAATTTCTAAATTATATGACGAAAAAATTTCTTTAAGAAACTTATATAAAAGTATTTTTGGTTTAAGTTTAAAGGAATTTCATCTTTTAAATGAAATTTTAGAATCAGGTGAGTTTTTTAAAAAAGAAAAAATTTTTATAGGTTATATAGAGAGTGAAAAAATAAAAGATAATGAGACATTAAGGAAAATAATATATTTATTAACAATGGTAAAAGAAGCAAGCACTTTTGTTTTAATAGAGAAAAGGAAAAATGAGCTTTATGTTCATTTAAGATCTGACGAAATTAATGTTGGAGAAATTGCTAAAAAATTTGGAGGTGGAGGCCATAAATTTTCTTCTGGTTTTAAAATAAAAATATGAAAGGTTTTGTTATATTTAATAAGCCCAAAAACTATACTTCTTTTCAAGTTGTAGAATATTTTAAAAAATTAACGAATGATAAAGTTGGGCATGGAGGAACGTTAGATCCAATTGCAGAAGGAGTTTTGATTTTAGGAATAGGAAAAGATTATACAAAAAGGTTAGGAGAAATTTTAAAAAATAGTAGAAAAGTTTATATAGGAGAAATAATTTTAGGATATGTTTCAAATACATATGATGCAGAAGGAGAGATTAAAAAAATAACTGATGAACTTCCAAATATTGAAAAAATTAATGAAGTTATAAAAAATTTTGTTGGTAAGATAAAACAAAAGCCTCCTAAATTTTCAGCTATAAAAATAAAAGGTAAAAGAGCATATGAATTAGCAAGGAAAGGAAAAGATTTTGAAATTCCAGAAAAAGAGGTAGAGATTTATAATTTAGAAATTTTAGATTATTTACCGCCAAAATTATTATTAAAAGCAGAGGTTCAGTCAGGAGTTTATATAAGATCATTGGCTAATGATATTGGAGAAAAATTGGGTTGTGGAGGATATTTAAATAATCTTAAAAGAGTTGCGATTATTAATAATTCATCCGGATTAAAACCGGATATATCCATTTCTCATCTGGGTAATATTTTTACAATAGATGAAGCAATAAGTTTTGAAGATATTGGAAAAGATTATTTGGAGTTATATGCAAAAATATATGGGATTGTTCAAGGAGTTGGATTTAGATATTTTGTTTATAAAAATGCAAAAAATCTTAATATTCTTGGATATGTTAAAAATTTGGAAGATGGAACAGTTGAAGTTTTAGCACAAGGAAAAGAAAAAGATTTACAAAAGCTTATTGAATATTTAGAAAAAGGACCAATACTTTCTAAAGTTGAAAAATTAGATCTAATTTTTAAAAAACCTTTAAAATTTTATTATAATTTTGAGATAAGATGATACAACAATATTTATTTGAAAATTTATATCCAAAGCAAATCGTTTTAAAAAATACTTTTTGGTTATGGCTTGGTAATATTTTGGGTAAATTATGTAAGCTTATTTTAATTTTATTTTCAGCAAGAATTTTAGGTCCAAGTATATATGGTTCATTTTCATACGCATTAGCTTTTTTAGGAATATTTTTTGTTTTTTCTGATTGGGGAGTAAGTAATATTTTAATAAGGGATTATCAGCAAAAAGAAGATAAAAAAAATATTATTGATGTAGGCTTTACTACAAAAATTTTCTTATTAGTATTAATCTCTGTTATTTCAATTTTGAGTTTTTTCTTTTTAAAAGATCCTGAAGCAAAGAAAATTTATTTTATACTTTTAATTTTTCTTTTTATTGATAATATTAAGATTTATTTTTCAGCTATTTTTAATGCTTTGCAAAGAATGGAAAAACCAGCTTTTATTGAATTTGTAGAAAGCTTAGCAACTTTAATTTTAGCAATCCTTTTACTTATAAAAATAAAATCAATAGTATCTCTTGCTTTAGCTTATCTATTCGGAGCAATTTTGGCATTTATTATCTCGAAGCAGTTTATAAATCTTTTAAATATAAAAATAAACTTTGATGTAAATCCAGAAAAAATAAAATACTTTTTAATAAATGGAACTCCACTTATGCTCTTTGGTGTTTTGGGTTATATATTTTTTACAACTGATCAATTGCTTTTAGGATATTTTAGAACAATGGAGGAAGTAGGCTATTATTCTGTAATCTCAAAGTTAATTTTAAATATAAATATTTTCCCATCTTTATTCCTTACAGCACTATTTCCATATTTAGCAAGTAAAGTTAATGATATTTTAAAAATTAGAGAAATAACAAAAAAAGTTCTTTTGATTTTAATATCATCAGCAATTTTAATTTCTCTAATTTTATATTTTTTAGCACCATATATTGTTCCTTTGTTTTTAGGATCAAAATATTATCAATCAATAAATGTTTTAAGGTATTTAATTTGGATTATAGTTTTTCTTTTCCCAACAATGTTTTTCGATAATATTTTATTTGCATTTAATAAACAGTGGCAAGATTTTGGAATAACATCATTTGCTGCAATATTAAATCTTCTTCTAAATATTTTCACAATTCCAATTTATGGAATGTATGGGGCAATCTTTTCAAGTATATTAGCGCAAATAGTAAATTTTGTTTTAAGCTATGCCTTAGTTTACAAAACAATAAATAAGTAATTGTGGATAAAATTGTGGATAAACTACTTGATTTTTTATTTAAAATAATTTATAATATATTATTATGCATTTGGAAAATTTATATTTTGCTTTTGTTTCAAGGCCTGGTCCCCGGCTTTAATATTTAATTTTTAATCCTTTTAAGGCCGGGGACCCGGCCTTTTTTAATTATTGGCTGGGAAAAGCACACTAAAGGAGGTGTTAAAGAATGAGTAACAACTGTATAAAAGGAATAAGGATCGCCGAGGATTGTATTATATTATATTTAGATACTCATTCTGATCCTCGGCAAGAATGCGCTTCAAGACTATGGCTGGGGGTGAAAAGGATATTTGGGGGTGATGCGTGTTTAAGGGCAAATAGGAGCAGGGTCCAGATAGAAATTCGGGGAAATCATTGGTCAAAGGTAGAAAGGGTTTTGAGGGGGCTCTTTTAGAGCCCCCTCACCCAACCCCAAGTATTTATGTTAAAATTTTATAAAATGAAAGGAGTTATATTAGCAGGAGGATTAGGAACAAGATTAAGACCATTGACACACATAACAAATAAGCATCTTTTGCCTGTCTATAATAAACCTATGATTTTATATCCATTAGAAACTTTAATTAATTCTGGGATAAAAGAAATAATGATTGTTTGCGGAAAAGAATATGGAGGAAGCTTTATGAATTTTTTAGGATCAGGCAAAGAATATGGAGTAAAACTATCCTATGCATTGCAAGAAAAAAATGATGGAGGAGTGGCAGATGCTCTAAGTTATGCAGAAGATTTTGCTGATAACAAAAGTATAGCAGTAATTTTGGGTGATAATATTTTTGAAGAAAGTTTTAAAAAATATTTAGATAATTTTAAAAATGGAGCAATGATTTTTTTAAAGAAAGTTAAAGATCCTGAAAGATATGGAGTACCTGTTTTTGATAAAAAAGGAAGAATAATAAAGGTTGAAGAAAAGCCTAAAAAACCAAAATCTCAATATGCGCAAACAGGATTTTATATATTCGACAACAAAGTTTTTGATTTTATAAGAAAACAAAAACCATCAAAAAGAGGAGAATTAGAAATAACAGACACTATAAATTTTTATGCTAAAATAAAAGAATTAAGATATGCAATAGTTAAAAAAGCATGGTTTGATGCAGGAACAATAAACTCACTTTTAGAAGCATCAAATTACATATACAAAAAATTACACAAAAAAGCAAAATATAATTCAAGATTAATATGTTAAAATTATTTTATGGATTTAATTAAAAAATCAATATTCGTTTTGAAAAATTACGGATTAAAAACTTTTATTAAGAAAGTTATTAAATTTCCTATAAATAGAATAGATATTTTAAAGAAAAAAATAACAGAAGAAAAAGTAAAGAAAAAACCAGAAGAGGTTATAAAAATGCTAAAATCATTTTCATCTAATAGCCCAGAAGAAGTTTTTGATTTTTCTTGGAATTTTTATAATGGTTTAATAAGACCAATGCAAATAAAAGAAGAATTTGTTGAACTTTTAAAAATTTTTCAAGAATTAAATCCAAAATATATTTTAGAAATAGGAACTGCAAGTGGGGGAAGCTTATTTTGTTTTTGTAAATTAGCAAAAAATGATGCTACAATAATAAGTATTGATTTACCAGAAGGTCCTTTTGGTGGAGGCTATCCAGAATGGAAGATTCCAATTTATAAAGCTTTTGCAAAAGAAAATCAAAAACTTTATTTATTAAGAAAAGATTCTCATAAAGAAGAAACTTTAGAAGAAGTGAAAAAAATTTTAAATGGAAATCAATTGGATTTTCTTTTTATAGATGGAGATCATACTTATGAAGGAGTCAAAAAAGATTTTGAAATGTATTCACCACATGTTAGAAGAGGAGGAATTGTTGCTTTTCATGATATCGTTAAGCATCCATCTGAAATAGGGTGTGAGGTAGAAAAATTATGGAAAGAAATAAAAAACAGTTTTAATTTTAAAGAGTTAATTAAAGATATTAATCAAAATTGGGCAGGTATAGGTGTTATTTCTAAATTATCATGAACCCCAAAGTTTCAATAATAATTCTTAATTGGAATGGATTAAATGATACCATTGAATGCTTAGAATCTTTAAAAAAATCACTTATCCAAATTACGAAGTAATTGTTGTTGATAATGGTTCAAAGGGAAATGATGCCGATGTTTTAGAAGAGAAATATAAAGGTTATATTAAAGTTATTAGAAATAAAGAAA
>Ga0080004_1195161_pt1 | contig 19445 bp, 17 predicted proteins | sample WasSprMetagenome_FD_69207 | JGI IMG/M metagenome (GOLD analysis project Ga0080004, IMG submission 69207) | Sulfidic aquatic microbial communities from Washburn Spring, Yellowstone National Park, USA - WS (SPADES assembly) (version 2) | ecosystem: Environmental > Aquatic > Thermal springs > Hot...
CTCGTGTTCCAACGAAGAGGGAAATAAAAATGGTGACGCTGATTCACACAATTAGTATGCTTCCTGTAGCTTCTGAATCATCCTAGGGAGGCCTTGAAGAATGAATATCGCTGCCAGTTTTGCCCCCTCTTGAGATGCCCTTTTGTGGTTCAGCTATTTTTACAGCTTCTGCGTGGCTTGTTTGCTATGCCAACTCTTCCAAAAACTCCACGTCTCTTTCAGCAATCCTCTGAACTCCTCCACAACATTTCTTAACTCATTCAGATATGGTTCATCGGAGTCGTCGTATCCAACAAATGCGCCAACTAGGTAGGATGGCGGGCTATCAGAATCCCATTTCAACATCTTGTCCAGGTATCCTTTGAAGTGTAAGAAGTCGTTAGAGGTTTTGCTCCATATCCTCATCATCCTCTCCGACAAATCCTTACCAATAACATTGAGAAGAAGCTGCTTGATTAGTTTAGACGGTCTAATCTCTTTCTTATCTAAGTCCTCTTGAATCTCTAGTAGCTTTTCGAGGAATATTCCATCATCCGATAAGGGCATTGACAGGTCAGCGTATAGAGAGTAGGCCAGCGCTTCTGTTGATATCCTGATGGGCTGGTAGCATAGTGGATAGGCCCCGAAGACATATGCGGCTAGCAGATGGTCCATTGCAGGCCTAACAATCATCATGAGCGATGCTGGCGTGCAGAAACGCATCACCTCCTCAGCCTCATAGCTTCTTGGAATCTCCATATTCACTATCTCAACGACATCGGCGAGAAGATCGCAAATCCCCTTCAAGGCCTCCCCAGCAACCGGATTACTCTTCAAAGATGAAACCGTTTCAAGAACATATTCGTCAACAACTTTCCCAACAAGATTAAAACACTCTTTCATCAATTGTTAACTCTCATCTAAGAGTTATAAGCCCTTCTCATTCCATAATGATGGCGTCATACAGGGAGCATATTCAATAAGCTGGCAGACGAGTCTGAAATGCATACGTGTCATATGAAGTAATTTATTTACCGAGCCTATGCAGTCGCATATGCTTCTGCTGCTCCAGCCCCTCCACCCCCATACCTCCTCCTAGTAGTTCCTCCACCTCCACCAGACTCATACCACATACCACCGCATGCTGGACACTTCTTAAAAGGCCCATAAACAATTGGGACAATCCTCGCACCACAAAAAGGACACGGCTCAGCAGCCATAACCCTCCACCAAAACAATCACACCATACACTTATCAATCTTTCGCACATTTTTCAAGCAAATTCCCCAAAATTAATAACCTCATAAATGCTGGGATTAACTATTCTTTAACAATAGCCCTCTAGAAGGTGGCTAAGGTAACAACATATTAGTTTTCTAAACTTTCCTACTAACTGATTAATAGATGAATTCATGATGCACCTCTACTAGCTAGTTCTTTGATCAAATCCTTTTGCTGATTTAAAATGGAGTAGAGTGTAGTGATTTCCTTCCAAGTTAAGACCCTTAGTTTTCCACGTAGTCTCGAGAAGGCGCCTTTTAGACGTGGCTCTATCAGCTTCTTAGCTCTCTCTAAATCTCTTTCATCCAAAACCACTAGGTATAGAGATTCGGGCCTCCAGACGTCATAGGCATGTGCTAGGCTGGCGAGCGCGTGGTCAATATTCCCGCTAACCTCAACCTCAAAGACTTTAAGAGGTGGATGCTCCTCATAATCGCGCCAAGTCACATCACAGCGATAAATCCTGTCAGGAGTAAAATCCTCCACCCTAACCACGAAGCAGAGCATCTCGCCAATTTCCTTTATCATATTCACTAGATCTTTGTGAGTGATAGGAGATGTGGTGGACTGAGCCATTAAAACCTCCTTCGGCGGCTTTTCCTCAATACTTATGGGTTTAAAAGATACGTTGACTGGCGGCTTCCTCAGCTCATCCAAAATGATTTGAAAATCTTCCTCACTTATAGGTCTCTTAAAATTTGCAGGAGCACCCATTAAATAGGTGGACCATGCATCCTTATGCTCTATGAAGGATAGTTTGTCCAAAAGGTTTTTCACATTAGCTGTTCCAAGCTGTATGGGTTTTATGTCCACTTTAAAGGGATAGATTATCTTCCCAGCTTTTTGCTCATCATGCCATGTAATCTCAGTAGAAGGATACCAGTCGCCAACCACCTCATAGGCACCCATGAAACATGGCGGATGGCTACCCTTAACAAAAAATACTATAACATCACCTCTAGCAATCCTCTTTCTTACCTTATCACTTTTCACCCCCCAAATGTTACGTGAAGCAACTATAAGCCAGTTTTCTGGAGTCACAGAGAAAATCCAAACCTTTCTATTAGACAAAGGTATAATCGTCCCCAATGCTATATGTAAATCTAAAAAAGCAGCATTATAATGTTTACTGGCAACTTTAAGAGTCTAGGCTCCAAAAGAATTTGTACTCAAAGATTAGAAAGATTGGATAATCCCTCTTCAATTCTCTTTTTGAGATTCCCATGACTACGTGGAATACCTTGAATACGTTGATAGGAACAGCTTTCAATTCTCTTTTTGAGATTCGGGAATGGCTGAGCGAGTAAGCTCTCAAGCTCAGGGCCAAGACTTTCAATTCTCTTTTTGAGATTCCTCTCCGTCGCTTTATCTATAATCACCGCAACCCTTGGCTTCCTTTCAATTCTCTTTTTAAGATTCCTCAGTTACAAAACCCTTAGCATCAAAGCTAAAATCATCTTTCAATTCTCTTTTTGAGATTCAACCCCTAAAATCCCCGTAGAATCGGCTTATCGCATTATTGCTTTCAATTCTCTTTTTGAGATTCTCTTACCTGGAACAAGACATTCCGCGCGAAGCTCGGCCTCCCTTTCAATTCTCTTTTTGAGATTCGCTTCGGCTGTTCTCGGGTTTCTAATTTTTCTGGTTTACTTTCAATTCTCTTTTTGAGATTCTTTGTGAGGATAGCTATTGCTGGACAAAAGACTGGGATGGCTCTTTCAATTCTCTTTTTGAGATTCGGAATTTGTCGAGAGGACGTATAACTGGGACTACAAAATTGTCTTTCAATTCTCTTTTTGAGATTCGTAAACATAGCGGATGCCAGTAAGATTGTAAGCGCGGTTTCTTTCAATTCTCTTTTTGAGATTCGGTGTAACATCGCTTGTTACAGGTGTAGCGGGCTTAAGATGCTTTCAATTCTCTTTTTGAGATTCGATAAAACCGGAGAAGCGCTTGAAAAGATATCGCGAATCTTCTTTCAATTCTCTTTTTGAGATTCCGACACGATTCAGGAGGTCTTAGACATGATCAAGGGAATGCACTTTCAATTCTCTTTTTGAGATTCGGCCGGGGCACTGATACTATTGGGGCTAAGGGCCATTGTATTCTTTCAATTCTCTTTTTGAGATTCAAAACTTAGCGAGCTGTATAGTGTAGCGAGCTGATAAGAAGAGCTTTCAATTCTCTTTTTGAGATTCCTTGCTGAAGCTCGACTCCACTATGACCCAGAACGCCTTGGTCTGATTATCTTTCAATTCTCTTTTTGAGATTCGGAGCTACAAGAGGCCCTGAGCAGGATTCAAAGCCTGCTCGAGGCTTTCAATTCTCTTTTTGAGATTCAAAAGAATGGATAGAAAAAACAAAGAAGACACTGGAGAAAAAACTTTCAATTCTCTTTTTGAGATTCAGGTGAAGACATGCCTCGAACATTGGGTCGTGTAATACTTTCAATTCTCTTTTTGAGATTCACAAGGAGGCAGTAGTAAGACAGTTAGAAAGAAAATTATGCTCTTTCAATTCTCTTTTTGAGATTCCTAGCTCGCTAGAGCCGGAATATTGGCCGGAATATTTAAAGACTTTCAATTCTCTTTTTGAGATTCCCCCGCTATTCTTCCGCCACATGGGCGCGCGGAAAATCTACGCATACTTTCAATTCTCTTTTTGAGATTCGAGGATAGCCAAGATGGCCAGAAAATACGGCAAGGATCTAGCCTTTCAATTCTCTTTTTGAGATTCAGGGCTTGGCTTACTTAATGGCTTACTTAATCCGCCCCCTGACTTTCAATTCTCTTTTTGAGATTCTCGAGGTCGAGATCCCATGGTTCGCCAAGCCCAAGGTTTTGTACTTTCAATTCTCTTTTTGAGATTCAACCCGGCATCAAGGGCCATAATTGGCCGAACAGCAAAACTTTCAATTCTCTTTTTGAGATTCTGATGAGCCTTGGCCGCGAGCTGGAGCGCGAGAGCGACCTCTTTCAATTCTCTTTTTGAGATTCGGAGTGGAACGGGTATTCGGCGCGGAGATATCGTATATTATTCTTTCAATTCTCTTTTTGAGATTCCAGGGGCGGCGTCGAGTGGGACGCGCCGCCGAAAGTCTTTCAATTCTCTTTTTGAGATTCCGCTTATTGTCATGCTAGCTAGGGAAAATATAGTTCCCGCTTTCAATTCTCTTTTTGAGATTCTTTGTCATGATTCTCACCTCGGATAAAAAATGAAAAAGACTTTCAATTCTCTTTTTGAGATTCTATCATCATTTGCGTGGAGCATATATATGCGTTGCCGTTCTCTTTCAATTCTCTTTTTGAGATTCGAGCTGGGTCAAATTTTATGAGTCCCACAAAAAAATAAAAACTTTCAATTCTCTTTTTGAGATTCCCAGAGGTCAGGAACGCAGTCATATCCTTCACGATAAGGACTTTCAATTCTCTTTTTGAGATTCTTTAAAAACAAAAATAAAAAGGAATAAAAAGGGTTTTAGATATCTTTCAATTCTCTTTTTGAGATTCATGCCGTTATTCGGCGGCATGGCCACAATATGGCTCATAGACTTTCAATTCTCTTTTTGAGATTCATGATTATCGAGACGGTGGGAGAGCAGTCGGATGAGAGGACTTTCAATTCTCTTTTTGAGATTCTTAGCGGCAGGCCTGCAGCCTTGAAAAGCTGTTCAAGCATTGCTTTCAATTCTCTTTTTGAGATTCATCCCGTTCCACCGGTGACGTAGGCATCCACATATATTCTCTCTTTCAATTCTCTTTTTGAGATTCGAAACCCCTCCTCTTTTTTTGTTGTCTCCAGCTGGAAAAGCACTTTCAATTCTCTTTTTGAGATTCAAACGTTCTAGCTGATATAGGTATATCATCGCAAATTGTTCTTTCAATTCTCTTTTTGAGATTCGATACGTTAAGAAGAAGAATGAGCCGATGATCAATTTGCTTCTTTCAATTCTCTTTTTGAGATTCAGTGGGGGCATGTTTGGATCATTGAGTTCGATAAGGAGGGGCCTTTCAATTCTCTTTTTGAGATTCTGCTGCCGTTCAGGGACGGGATAATGGACAACCCGGGAAACAACAAACCTTTCAATTCTCTTTTTGAGATTCAGCTGACTAAGAGATGAAGTGAACGAGATGGATGTGATACTCTTTCAATTCTCTTTTTGAGATTCCGTGCTGTTTTTCGCCTTTCTAGGCCTTGATTCCGGCATTCTGTAGTAAGGGGCTGGTGGAAGCCCTATTCCGGGATTCATTTATAAGCATCCATCGGTCATTAATAAACCTATCTTTCCCTAGGCAATAACAACATCATAAATCATAGCATAATTGAATATTATAGAGGTCGCGTCATAAACCCAATAATGCTCCCACAATTAGCCCATAACGTCATTAAGTCTCGTGAAAACTCCATAGACCGAATACGAGAGCCGCCTTAAACATATCAGATTCCAACCAGAGTCAAAACTTTATGCTTGACACTTGCGGGGGCGGAGTGAGCTGGGAATGGGATAAGAATATCTTGAGGGTGGTTCTTGATTAGTGGGCCGCTTACTGAAGATTCTTCAATAAGACAAGCTTCTCCATAATTTGTTTCCATATTTCCCGGGACCACTTCGGTTTTTGTGAAATAATATGCCCCATATTGCTTAAACTTCTCTTGCATTTTTATGCTAATCGTTATTCATGATCCTGCAAAATTGGAGAGGCATTGTTCATTAAATTTGTTTGTGTGCTTTTCGTCTCGATAGTATTAAGATCTTTGGTATTGTGGTGGGTCTTCGAGGTTGAACACCCTATTTCCTGAACTCTTATTACCGGGTTGGTATACGTTTTAAATTAGATGTTCTTCATAGATCCGCTTGAGTTGGATAGGTTGTTGAGGCAACTTCGCCAGATTTATGGTGGTATAAGTGAGGATCTCAGGGGCTGGAATTGGTCTAATGATATTCTTTCCCCGCCTCTTGAGGGGATTTATCTAGGTGTCTCGGAGATTGCTAATAGATATTGCTCGACTTATCGGGACATATATTTGAGGAGGGTTTTGGAGAGGCCGGCGCCATACACCTACAAGACTATTAAGGGGTGGATTTATCACGCGATTTCCTCTAGGTCCGTTCAAGAGATCAAGTCTATCCTCTATCGGAGGTGGCCCTGTAATGGCATGAAACTCCTGATCTTGCTTCAGGAGAGGAGGAAGGAGCTGATTGAATCGTTGCTCGCGGGATACAGGGTGCAGGACTATTTAGGTGAAAGCGATATACTTGATCTTAGGAGGGAGTCTGAGGCATTATATGACTATATCATCCTGCAGGCAGCGGCGCGGCTTGATAGAATACTCTCAGAGGTTACTAGGATCCCGGATGTCGAGAGCGTGATAGCGAAGGCGGTGTCAATGGATGTTGAGAGGCTGGTTAATGGGAGGCTCTTGGGGCTTTCACATGAGCTGCGCGTGGACATGTTCACCGATAGGCGTGTTGTCATAGATATAAAGACCGGGGAGGTTAGAGATTTTCATAAGTATACTTTGGCAGGCTATGCTTTGGCGATAGAATCCGACCTTGAGATACCCATAGACTACGGCATAATTACATATCTTTCGGTTGATGAGGGCATTGTCAAGATTAGAAACATGCTCTATTTCATCGGGGATGAGCTGAGGAGGGAGTTTATAGAGATGAGGGATGAGGCCTTTAACGTGATTCATAATAATATGGATCCGGGGAAGCCTCCAACATGCCCGAGTTACTGTATCTATTATAACGTGTGTAATGGGTGAGAGCATGGTTCTAAGGCTGGTTTTAAGCGGACATGGATACAGGATAGGTAAGAAGGGCGGCATGATTGTCATATATAAGGCGGATGGGGAGAGGAAGGAGATCAGCGTCGGGAATCTATCAACGATTATAGTGAACGCGAAGGGTGTAAGCCTGAGTGGTGAGGCGATCAGCTTGCTCCTAAGACATGGAATTCAAGTAGTTTTCCTCTCCAAGGATAGGTCCGTGGGAAAGCTTCAACCAATGAGGTTGAGGTTCCCGGTCACCTTAAAGAAGGAGCAGATTAAGGCTCAGATGGGACGCAAAGGAATCAACATAGTTTTTAATATAGTTTGTGAGCTATTCAACATGGAAGTAGAATAAGAAATGGCCTTTATACTTAATTGAAATAATTCTGATTTAGGTTTAGGTTAATCTCAGAATAACTGCTTTATTGCTTTGCTCCAATAAGTGTTAGTTTTCCAAGAGCCGTTATATTTAGCGTTAATGCCCTCCCATTCTTTTTTAAGGTAAGTAAACCGTTTTTCTCAAGCTCTTTTAGATGTTTATGGAGAGTTGATCGTGGAATATTAAGTTCTCTTAATAGTTCTGGCGTACTTTTAATACCTTTATCAAGCTTCTCCAAAATTCTTCTTTCAATATCTTTAAGTTTTATAAGTTCTTTTATTGAGAAGTTTGGCACGATGTAGCCTCTTTCTCTATCCTCAGTTTCAAGCTCAATCACTATATCCCTTGGACACGTTAGGAACGCGGCAACATAAGCTGCAAGTATTAGGATACGCATTCCACCACTTAAGTTAATAATAAGCCTGTCATATCCCTCTGATAGTATATTTCTTAACGTCTCGGAAATACTAACTACAGCTTCTTCGAAGCTTTGAAGCGGTACTCTTTTATTTTCCAATTTTATACCTTCTCCATATTTGCTTAAAAATTGTTCAAAATCGCGGAGAATTGCCTCCGATTTTTCATCCCTCTTAGCTGGGATCAGCAAGATTATTTTATCTCCTGCTTTTATTCCATGTTTGAGTATTGAAGATAGGACAAATTGTTCAGTCCATCCAAATGTTGCAATAATACACTTAGCCATCTTCTTTCACCACGTCATGTTCTTTTTCTATTTGCTCTTATATACAGATTTATGCATCCATTATATCATGTAAATTTATTGTCATTTTCCAAGATTTTATGCAAATTGCAAGATTAGAGGAAAATTTTTATCTCTCTAGTGGGATGATTATTTTGCAAGAAGGAGGTGTTGTAAATGTCTGAAGATATTAAAACAATTTTAGGGGAACCATGCATTGAAGCCTATGTAAGATATCTTGGCGCCTTCAAGGTCGTGGAATCGGATTATGGCCTTTTCGATAAACTTGCAAGACCTAGAGATTTTGAAGACCTCATTAGGGTTATTTACGAAAGTGTAAGAGTTCAAGATCGAGTATTAGGAAAGTTGAAGGAGGGGATCTCCAGAGGAGAATATGAATTCACATGGGATGTTAAAGACGTGGAAAAAGCTTTTCGCATAGATAAAAGTTGCTTATCTAGAGTGATTGAACTGGCAAAAGCTAATCCAAGACTTGTCGGAAGCATTATAGCCTCATTAGCCTTGGCTTATGAGGGGGTTAAATCTAGGAGGTGAAATACGGTCTTGGTCTATCTTCGTATAACCGGAAGGGCAATGGTAAATGTTCATTCGGCTAATGCTGAAGGCGCTGTTGGGAATTACATGGCTCTTTCGAAGATGTTTATCATACGTAGATCAGGTAACGGTTATGAGATCTCGGAAGAGCCGGTCATCTCAGGAAATATGTTGAAGCATTGGCATGCAGTAAATATGGTTGATTTGCTGAAATCTTCAGGGTATGATAAGATTTGTCAATATTGCGCCAGGCATGTTATGTATCGATCTCCAGATAAAAGTAAAAAGGATGAACTAGAATTCATTAGGAGCTGTGCCATAGAAGATTTACATGGATTTCTCCAACCAGATGTCCAAGTTAGAAGAGAAAGCTTGATGAAGTTCTCATTTATGCTTCCTGTCGAGGATCTTAAAACGGAATATGAGGCTGTAACTCATAACCGTGTTGTAATTGAAGAATCGGGCAAAATTCCATCCGAGGAGGCGGCCATGATGGTATTCAAGAGAGAACATGCTAGTGGAATTTATGGATTTTTAATCAGTGGGGATTTAGCTTATGTAGGAAAACCGCTAGCAGATCCAGAAAATACAGGTAAGTGGATTTCACTCGAAGAAAGAAGGTTAAGGGCTGAAACCGCAATATTAGCTTTAATTAATCTACTCTCTGGAAAGTTTGGAGCTGCGTCTTCAAGAGCTATGCCCGCGATTAAAGTCTCCGAAATCATAGTGGCAATTAGCAAACATCCCATACCCAATTTGGTTCATGGCTTCTACTATGATTATGTGGAGGAAAGCGTCAAAATACTTGAAGCGGTTTTAAAATCCGGTCTTGTTAAGGGTGTTCAGGATATGAAAGTGTATGTCTTCGGCAATAGACTAATTGAAATTGTTAAAGGTAGTGACATTCTCTCAAAAGCTGCTGAACCTGTTTCCTCGCCAATGGACACTTTAACAAAGGGTGTGGAGGTAGTTAAAGCTTGGTTAAGCTAAGAGCCATCTTTGCTCGTATACGCCTCCCTATTTTTTCTGTAAAACATCCAGAAACATTCCAGATAATGTCCTGTTTACCAGTACCTCAGCCATCCACTTTAATAGGTGCTCTTGCATATTGTATAGGGGTTTCACAAGGCTCCGGTCTTAAGGCTTTTGATGCTCTTAAAAGAAGCATCGAGAGAGGCGAATGTTGCGCCGCTAGGGCTAAGCTAACAGGGATTACTGTTTCTTCGCCGATAATTTTACGTAGATTTAGAATAGCTGACGAATATTCTAAGAGAATGGACTTTTATAAGATTCTTTTAAGGGGGGACTATCAAGAGGCCAAACTGTTCTTAGAAAGTAAGCTTATGGATGCATTCTATAGAGGATATGCCATGAGCTTCGAAATCTTATGCGCGTGGATTACTAAGGATAGTCTTAAAATAAATGAAACAGCGATTCGTCTATTACAAAGGCTTGGAGATACGGAATCTTTAGTTACGGTTTCGGATGCGTGGATTGAGGAGACGGAAATTAATGAATCATCCGAGATTGAAACTCCATTTCCATTTCCACTTGATGGCGCGAAGGTAAGGCAAGGTGACTTTATAGTCGTGAAAATGTGTAATGAGAGGCGTGTGTCAGAGCAATTCATTATACCGATTAAACACAAAATAAGGCAAACGGCTACTGGCAGAGTTATGATTATTGAGCCGACAAGTGTTCATGCGGAATTTTCCCACCCAATTACCTATTGTGAGACTGGTGAAGGATGTATAATTCTGTTAGGAGATGATAAAAATGATAAATAATCAGCTAACTATTTATACACCCGGTCACTCATTCTATACGGATACGCTCATCGCTTATGGTTTGATTTATCCATTACTGGGATCTATTGAGGACTTAGAAGAGAGATTAGAGGTATATGGAACAGGCTTAAACTATATGATAACGATTAAGAATGTAGATTTAAAGCACTTAGCTGAGCTAATGGCGAGTGGTATTAAGAATAGGTTAGACAGGCTTAGAAGAGAACTTATGTATGTGTCGAGAAGTGAGGCCAAGACATATGCGGATGGTCGTGTTGGACTATTTAACGAGAAAGATGTCTCATCCTTTATAAAAGCACTTGAGGATGTTGACGGCCTTAAAAGATTTTTAGAGAGCTTACAATTTCCAACTCATGCGTTAGAAGAGGGTAAAACGACAGCTGGTAAAATAGCCAAATCCAAGCTAAAACTACCCTTGATGCCAACAGCTGGAAAATATTTACATGAAGATTTAACAATCACAAATAAATTCTCAGATAACAAATATTATCGTGTATGTGATTATTGTGCAGCTTTCACAGCAGTAGGACTTTGTTGCGGAGCCTTAATAGCTAAATGGGATAAATGGGCACTAATACTTACTCTTGGATTTGAAGGAAGCGTTGGCGGTGGGACAATACAGTATATGGTTAATTTAATTGAAAATGAGGCTATAGTACTTGGAAGGCTTTTAAGAGATTCGAGAGCTTTGGAAGGAATTCAAGAATCATTACTAAGCCTAGAACTTAGCCGGTCATTGGATGTTATTCCGCTTAGAACACTTGTTCAAGCTATACTATGTCTATTTACAGATTCCGCAATCAAGGGGCTGAGTGAGTCCAACGCATCTTGGAAAGCATTATCGGTGAAGTTTGATGCTAGTCGAGTAAAGTCTGGAAATTTACAGATAAGAGGTTATGAGGAGATTATTTTAGACTCTGTTATAAATGCTCTTGCATATTTGTTACAAGAATCCATAACCGAAAATAAAATTATTATTGAGGATCTTCGAGAAAAGATAAGAAAACTTCTTAGAGCCTCCAGAAGCCGTGGCCCCGAATCAGGAGATGCGATAATAGCTTTAGAAAGTCTTTTCACATTCTTCCAAACTAGGCGGCTTTCAGATTTATACTCGTTCGTTAGAAGCTTTGAAGTCTCCATGCGAAGATCCTCATCCAAATACGCAGTAGGTCTTTCCAGTACACTCTGTCGTACCTTAGCTTCCCTTTCAGTGATGTTATGACGTCTGAAACAAGTCGGTCAAAAATTGAGGAATATTGGCAGATTGTTGAAGACGTAGTTACGGCGAGAGGTAGGAGTGTTCAGCGATATCAGTTTTTTGAGGAAGTATGGAAAGCCCTTGATAAAGATAAACGATTTATAATAGTTATGGCTCCAACTGGTGGTGGTAAGACCGAAGCAGTTTCCACTCCATTCTTAAGCGATTTAAAACTGGGTAGTAGGCGCTGGCTTTCTCTAATCCATGTTCTCCCAACAAGATCTTTGGTAAACTCGATGCGATGGAGGTATGCGGGAGCCATTGGAGCGCTTGGAATAAAGCATGCGGTAATCTCTTATGAGTATGGACAGCTTATTGGTGTGAAACCATATTTGGATGGGGATATTGTTGTGACAACTTATGATACATTGCTCTACAGATTCTATGGTGTAGGATTAAAAAGCCCACACATAATAGGCCAAATAAGCAAGCTTATGAACTCATTAGTGATAATGGATGAAGTTCAACTCTTACAAGATGAATATTGGTATGCTATGAGCCTTATACCGTATCATATCGCAGCTTTATTGAATTGTGATATTCAAATAATCTTAATGACAGCTACTCTTCCGAGCATAATTCTTGAAATGATTGAGAAGAAGATCCAAGAGGTCCCTCAGATAAAGAGTTTAGATCCAACTATAATATACTCTTCGAGTAGACCTGCTAGGGGGAAAATCTCGATAGAGTTAAGAAATGAGAAGCTACCTTGTTCTCAGGACAAATTAGTTAGGGTAATTCAAGAGCACTACTCTGGAACAGGATCAATTCTCATAATAGCCAATACCGTAGAAAAGGCGTCATTAATCTATACGCTTTTACTGAAAGCATATTCTGAAAATGTTGTCCAATCAAAACCAGTTCTCATACATTCAAGACTTAGACAAGGACTCAGGAGAAGTATTGAGGAACTTTTAGAATCAAGAAGAGATGAAAACTTCATATTAATAGCAACACAGGTTATTGAAGCTGGCTTGGATTTAGACTCAACTTTGTTATTAACGGAGATTTCTCCAATAGACTCCCTAATCCAACGGATTGGAAGATGTGGTAGAAGAAGGGACGGCTTAGTAATAGTTTATACAGAATCTGAAGGTGCATCGAAAGTATATCCAGAACTACTCATAGAAAAAACTAGAAGTGTTATAACTGAGAATGTAGATTTGCTTTCTAGAAGTCCTGAAGATATAAGTATAGCTCAAATATTGCTAGACCAAGTTTTTAATTCAAAAGCGATCAATTCTCTTATGAAGAACATAGATTTATCCCATATTGTAGGAAGGTGGATCATGGATTATTGGATTTCCGAGTTTAGTATAGATTCATGGATAGCGCATACCCCTCCTGGCCAGCTACTAAAGCTGGGTGTTGAGCTTCTGTCTTATAGGCCAAGATCTCCAGAAGAATATGATATGCTTCTTAAAGACATGAAACTAAAAGTTAGTGTTAATGAGTTAGAAGAGAATATTGTAAAATTGACGATAAAGGATATGAGTGATCCTATAATACCCGCTCTTCTTCATGATATAAATGGTGATAACTACTATATACTTATAAAACTCGGTAATCATGAAAATTCTGATGAGGTCAAGTTTATACCTCTCAAAATTCTTGTCGAGAAAATGCGTCGTAATCACTTAATAAGCATTATAGAGAAGAAGGTTGTAAAAGGTGAAGTAATATTCCTCCTAAATCCCGCATTTTATGAAATAGTTATGTTAAATAATATAAAGGCGGAGTTGGGAGTGGTTAAGCCTTGGAAAAAGATTTAGGAGAATGCGCAATCTTAGAAGAATTTCTTAGACGGAGACCACCATGTCATCAAACCTGCACTCGTAAGAAATTTCCATCCTATTACAAAGCCGGTATCGGGAAAGGGTGCTGGGTAGCCCATACCGCTCTTTGCATGCTTGAAGCAACAATGATAAAGGATGATATATTACCGATCTTAGAAAGAAAGGCTGTTAAATGGAGGACTCTTTTCCTCACTCTCCTTTTACATGATTCAGGTAAACTTTCAAAAGAATATGTACTAAGCAAAACGCCTAAAATACCTCACAATGAAATCTCCGCCCAGATAGCTCATGATGCATTGAAGAAATTACAAGGAAAAAATTATCTGGACGACAATGAGGTGAAGGTAATAAGTCGAGTATGTTTTCTTCACATGGAGTATTATGAATGGAAAAACTTGCTAAAAGGAGGTTATGCGACGATCTCTCAGACAACAACTCCTGGCGCAACTATTGAATTATCTGATGATGTGAAAATCCCACTCGAGAATTTGAAACTAGTGCTGGAAGAGGCTGGCTTGCTAAATGAGGTAATCCATGCCATAATATTTGAAATTCCAAGTCTAAAAAAGTTAAAGCTTATGCCAAGCAATTACACGATTGATAAATATACATCGAAAGAAATTTGTTTAAAGGCAATGACCTTACAATGGTTTGTGCTACTTCTTGATAATAGGGCAAGTAGCGCCCGTACGGGGATAGACGCATATTGGGCCAAGTCTTTCAAGAAAGTTAGAGGATCTATTGTGAAACCTTATAGCAACCCAGAAACAATAATAGAGTTTTCGGATAATCTTTTAAAAATGCTAAGGGGCAGGCTTACACCATTACCAAAAACCTATTGACAACTCATAAAGCTAGTTATCATTTCAATAAAATTGCCGGCTCAATACGTGTTTAAGTTAGATATTTAAATGTTCCTAAATCTATACATTTGAATTGGATAAGCCATTAAGACGGCTTCGCTGAATTTATGAAAATGTAAGTGAGACTTTTTCGAAGGTGTAATTAGTTCAATAATATTCTTTCTCATCTATTCTCACCTATGGAGGGGTCTATCTTAGTAATTTTCATAAATTACCGGTAGATATTACTTAACTTATCATGATATATCTTAAGAAAAGTTTAGGAAGGCCAGCATCGTATACTTACAAGGTCATCAAAGGATGGTTTTTATCATACAATCTCTTCTAAATCAGTTCAAGAGATTAAATCACCTCTTTACCACAGGTGACCCTAGTAGTGGTGTGAAGTTCCTGATTTTGCTTCAGAAGAGGAACAAGGAGTTAATTGGGATATGGGATGCGGGATTATGGACGACTTTTAGGATTTTCGCATGAGTTACGCGTCGATATGTTCACCAATAAGCGCGTTGTCATAGATATAAAGATCGGGGAGGTTAGAGATTTTCATAAGTATACTTTGGCAGGCTATACTTTAGCAATGGAATCTGACTCGAGATACTTATAGACCATGGTATAATCATGTATCTTTCAGTGGATGAAAACGTTATTAAAATTGAGAACATAATCTGTTTTTATCGGAAATGAGCTGAGGAGGGAGTTTATAGAAATGAGGGATGAAACTTTTCAACATAATCCGGTAATATGGATCCGGGAAGCCTCCAACATGTCCAAATTATTATATTTACTACTACTTACTAACAGTGTACGTGGTGGGTGGGAAGATGGTCCTGAGGTTGGTTTTAAGCGGACACGGATATAGAATAGGTAAGAAAAGTGGAATGATTGTCGTATATAAGGCGAATGGGGAGAAAAAAGAAATTAGTGTTGGGAACCTCTCCACGATAATAGTAAATGCGAAAGGTGTAAGTCTAAGTGGAGAAGCAATCGGTCTGCTCTTAAAACATGGAATTCAGGTGGTTTTTCTCTCTAAAGATACGCCAATAGGAAAACTTCAACCAATGATGTTAAGGTTTCCAGTTGCTTTAAAAAAGGAGCAAGTTAAGGCTCAGATTGATCAAAGAGGCATCAATATAGCCAGAACCATAGTTTTGAATAAGATAATTAACCAAGTCAAGCTCCTAAAGAGGCTATGTAAAAGCAGATTAAGTCTTAAATCCAGATCCCTTAGTGAGATCGCTAATCACATTAAAGACATTATGAAGATCTACTCCGAGATCACCTCCGTGAAAATTGAGGGCTTAACCCGTAGCTGGCTACTCTCAAAAGAAGCTGAAGCTGCCCGATATTATTGGGAATGCGTTTCAATGATTCTACCAGAGGAAATAGGATTTAGAGGAAGGAAAACAAGATACGATAATCCCGAAGATCCATTCAATATCTCATTAAATTACATGTATTCCCTGCTTGCATCTCAAATATGGTTTGCTGTCGAGCTTTCAGGTCTCGACCCCTTCATAGGATACCTCCACGAGGATAATAACAGAAGGCCAAGCCTAGTCATGGATTTAATGGAAGAGTTCAGGCAACCAGTAATAGATAAGATGCTCATAATATTCTTTACGAAGCATACGATTAAGAACGCTATAGACGAAAATAAAAGATTAAATGATGAATTCAGAAAGATTCTGCTCAAAATGTTTTTCGAAGAACTTGATAGACGAGTCACGTTCATGAATAGGACGATATCAATTAAGGGTCACATGTATCTCCAACCAAAGAGGCTGGCAAAATACCTCCTCACATTGACCCCATCATATACGCCCTATAACGTGATCTAAATGTATACCCTTGTAATATACGACATAACAGATGATATATTAAGACTCAAAATTGCTGAGATATGCAAAGAATTCGGGCTGGTTAGAATTCAGAAAAGTGCTTTCCTCGGGAAAATAGATTCACAGAAAAGGAAAAGCCTCAGGCATAGGCTTAAGGAGACACTCGGCAATAACCCTGGGAATATACAGATGTTTCTAATATGTGAAGCTGATATGAGATTTAGGGAGATGATTGGAGAACCGACAGGATATGAGGAGGAAGGAATAATGTTTTTGTAGGGTGACCCCCCATGGAACAGGAGTTCATAACACCGACGCATGTGAAGGAATACGTTTTCTGCCCAATGTTATTTTACAATAAGTATGTTGTCGGCTTGCTGGAACCAAAGACGGAGATAATGTTAGAAGGCTCTCGAGAGTATTTGAAGGATGAAAGTCGGTGGAGGGAGCGAAAAACATTATTGAATGAAAGGAGGATTAAGGTTGATCGAATGTTATTCTCACATCCATTAACAAGCAGTAAGCATAAAATTCATGGCGTGGCAGATACAATATTTTGGTCTAACCATAAAATGAACGTACTAGAGATAAAATATAGTGAATCATCGAAGCTTTTCCAGAATCATCTGTATCAAACAGCAACATACGCATTAATGGCTGAAGAAGAGTTCAGACAACCAACCTACAAAATAATATTATTTTATAAGGCTGGAAGAAAATGGATCGAGCGAAGATTTACGGTGCAGCTTCGCACACACATAATCAAGATTATAGAAAGGGTCTGGGAAACTCTTGAGGGAAGAATTATTCCCGAGCCAAAGCCAAAAGCAGCTTGTACTTCATGCTGGTATAGGCGTTTCTGCTACCTCTGAAGCAAACGAATAATACATGTCTGAAGAGATGGGTTTATTAGTAACTGATGAATACTTATAAACGAATCCCGGAATAGGGCTTCCACCAGTCCCCTTATTATAGAATGCCGGAATTAAGGCCTAGAAAGGCGAAAAACAGCACGGAATCTCAAAAAGAGAATTGAAAGCAGCACCCACTCCCCCTCTTTGGCGCTCGACACGTCGAGCAGGAATCTCAAAAAGAGAATTGAAAGTTAGAAAGATCATCCTCATCCCTTGATCAATTTTCTCGAGAGAATCTCAAAAAGAGAATTGAAAGCGAGTTAATGGCGCATAGGGGCCTCCTTACTTGGATTTTTCTGGAATCTCAAAAAGAGAATTGAAAGCCTTGGCATTCTTGAGCCAGCCGAAGAGCGAGTAAACCATGAATCTCAAAAAGAGAATTGAAAGGGTAACATCTTGGGTGTGGGTGGAGGGTGTTATGGGGTTTTGAATCTCAAAAAGAGAATTGAAAGTTTTATTTTTTGGTAATACCAAAGCCTCATTTTCAAAAATATGGAATCTCAAAAAGAGAATTGAAAGTTCTCGAATAGGGGGTCAAGTATAGGAGTTGTTGGAGGCGGAATCTCAAAAAGAGAATTGAAAGTCTTGACCAGGTATTCCCACTTCTCGCCGAACGGGCAGACCTCGAATCTCAAAAAGAGAATTGAAAGCTTACCATCTCGATCCTTGTCCAAGATGTGCCTTAGCTCTCCCCGGAATCTCAAAAAGAGAATTGAAAGAGGTTTGAAATTTGGATTATGCGAGATCGAGGAGAGTTCGGGAATCTCAAAAAGAGAATTGAAAGCGAACAAAAACGTGGTGATAGCCATATTGGGGATCTCGGGCGGGAATCTCAAAAAGAGAATTGAAAGCTAATGATCTTGCGGGTAGGGTCTGATGGGTAGAATGTCGCGGAATCTCAAAAAGAGAATTGAAAGATCTTCCTCATCCGCATCCCCTGACGTGTATTGCGACCTTATCGAATCTCAAAAAGAGAATTGAAAGAGATCATCATGGTCAGGCCGCCGAGCGGGGAGGTCTGTGGCGAATCTCAAAAAGAGAATTGAAAGGATAAAATGTTAGAGGTTTCGATATTTTTGCCTGAAAATTTGGGAATCTCAAAAAGAGAATTGAAAGCTTATAGCTTAGGTGCCGGCCACTACTGATGAAGCTAACGTCGAATCTCAAAAAGAGAATTGAAAGAGAATATGTGATAAGGCGATTGACGCGCAAGGAGATGTTCGGAATCTCAAAAAGAGAATTGAAAGTTCTCAAGAACTCGGCGAACTCTAGGATCTTATCAAGAATCTCAAAAAGAGAATTGAAAGTTATTGTGAGATTAGCGACTCGTATCATGGGACGGTTGAGGAATCTCAAAAAGAGAATTGAAAGTGAAATACGCGTCGGTTAAAGACCTGAGAAGCTATCTGAATCTCAAAAAGAGAATTGAAAGTTTTCTTTTTTTCTGATGGACGGGAGGCCGGTAGTATATGAATCTCAAAAAGAGAATTGAAAGGAATAAAGCTACAGCCCGGGGGAAAGGCAGACTTCTACATCGAATCTCAAAAAGAGAATTGAAAGTGACAGGCTGAGGGAGGCGATGGATAAGGTGATCGAGAGGAATCTCAAAAAGAGAATTGAAAGTTAATCCCACTCACTACTTATGATGTTTATGCACGTCAGCGAATCTCAAAAAGAGAATTGAAAGAGGTATCTTAGCGGGACGTTTATGTATCCGGTCTTCCAAGAATCTCAAAAAGAGAATTGAAAGAAAATATCTTATCAAATGTCTTCCTCGGCTGATAACATGATCACGAATCTCAAAAAGAGAATTGAAAGCATGGATATGCTGCTCACGGGCCCCGCATCATCCAGCATGGGGGGAATCTCAAAAAGAGAATTGAAAGCGCCTTGGGGATGGGGGGAGGAAACGGGAGAGGGTTGGGGAATCTCAAAAAGAGAATTGAAAGTTGATCCCGGAACATGATATTTACGTTGAGGTTTTTGGGAATCTCAAAAAGAGAATTGAAAGATCAGACCCAGTAGGAACGCTTGCGGGCCTAGTTGATAGAATCTCAAAAAGAGAATTGAAAGAGGATTATTCCTTGCTGAAATGCTGTGCCTATCAGCCCAGAATCTCAAAAAGAGAATTGAAAGTATAAACCTTAAGCCCGCAAAACCCCCGAAAAGCCCCGAGAATCTCAAAAAGAGAATTGAAAGTTCTAAAACCGCGATATGAGGCCTGTTGCGGGTTAGCAAAACTTATCATTGAGATGGTTTTGAATCACTTTGGGTTAAGTCTTGCCCATAGATTCCC
>Ga0080004_1102121_pt1 | contig 19433 bp, 23 predicted proteins | sample WasSprMetagenome_FD_69207 | JGI IMG/M metagenome (GOLD analysis project Ga0080004, IMG submission 69207) | Sulfidic aquatic microbial communities from Washburn Spring, Yellowstone National Park, USA - WS (SPADES assembly) (version 2) | ecosystem: Environmental > Aquatic > Thermal springs > Hot...
TCTCTAGTATTCCCTTTAGTGCTTCTCTGAATGCTTCCTCTGTCTGGATTCCCCCTCTTGCCTCTAGAGCAGATATCCTTCTTTCAATGAGTTCAAATCCCCTATTCATGTCTTCTCTTAGTTTGACAAGTTGTTCCTCATGTTTGTCCAGCCTTTTTAGTATTTCTTCTAGGCCGAGGAGGCCGGCTACGGCGTATCTGAACTCTTCGTCCTCCTTTAGGAGCTTTAGGAGTCTCTGCTTGAGCTGGGAGCTCATGGATCGCCTTCGCCTTCATAATTTGGATAGTTATTGCCCCTAAAAAAGATTGTTAATGCTTTCTATCTTTACAGATGATTATATTTTTGGGTTCCTTAATTCCCCGTCACTGTTAACATGTAAATTGATAGCTTAATGATGCCACAACCAGTCTGGAAGATCTTGACAGCACTGGTGGTTCCATATTTGTTTATCTTTGACCTGGGTCGACATTGATATGACTTTTTAGGGTGTTAATTGTTGTCAATTTTGAAGTGACTGCTTAGTTGCAGTAAAGTATATCATCTTGTTTACAAGAGAGAATTAGGCTATTCATGAGTGAATGATCCCTATGGACGGCAAGGAGGTTCCGAAAAACGGTGCCTCTTTTCTTAGATGGGTCAGAGTCTTCTTGATGGAGCTTGCTTGGAAAATAAGAATTCGTAGCATGGTTGAAAAATGGGATAGGCTTCTCGCTGGTGTGACGCCAAGCCTTGAGGGCTTTGCTGTTGAAAGCGTTAGGGAGGATCGTGAGAGTCATTGATTCTTCTGCCCTTGTTAAGGGTTTTTTGAGAGCTGGGACGGGGGAGGGTCAAACAGGTAATGGTGGAAGGCTGCTTAAGCTTGATCTCTCTGTGAATAATGTTGCGTTAAAATGGAATAGAAGATGGTGTCGTGTGCCTTTTTCACAGTTTGAGGAAAAACTATTTTAATATCCACGATAGAAATTACTGGTATGGCAGAAATTGTTGTAAAAATACCGAAAGAACTAGAGGAAGATTTTAAAAAGATAGACCCCCTGTTTTTAGAATTAGCCGTTCAAAGACTAATTAAGGAAAAACTTGAAGAGTTTGTAAAAGTAGAAAGAATAGTTGCAAAAAGTAAATTAACAGAGAAAGATGCTTTAGAACTTGGAAGAGAAGTCAACAAAAGTTTAGCAAAAAGGTATGAAAAGTTGTTAAGGTAATGGAATGATTCTTATTGTTGATGCAAACGTATTTTTCTCAGCTTTGATTTCAAAAGGCAAGACTTTGAGGGTACTTGCCATCAATAGCGTTACAGAAACTTTTGAGCTATTGGCACCCGAATTTTTAATGGAGGAAATAGAAGAACATAAAGAAGAAATTCTTTCTAAATCTAAACTTTCTCTGTCAGATATTGAACAAGTTTTTCAGCTTTTGCAAAGAGAAGTAAAGTTTATTTCTCATTCTGTTTTTTCAGAATTTTCGGAGGAAGCTAAGAAAATTTCACCTCCAGACGATTTTCCTTATGTTGCTTTAGCTCTAAAGGTAAAGTCCTTAGGGTTAAAAGTTGCAATATGGTCGAATGATAAAGAATTAAAAGAAGCATTGAAAAATAAGATTGATGTATTAACGACTAGCGAAGTGTTTGAAATTTTACGTGGCAAGTATAAAAATGTTGGATGAAAAATATTACTGGAAAAAGAATTAAAGGAGATGGATAAAATTTCTATTGAGTTTTAGCGCGCTAGTCAGCCTTTGCGGCCACCTCCCGTTGTTGGTTTTTGTCCCTGGCACGACCTGCAATTGTATTATTTACTGTCGCTCTTGGATCATTATTATTTTTTAAAAAGTATGCCAGCGCTTCAGTAACGTATATATGATTATTTACAATATTGTACACAGGAGGAGGATGAGCTCAGTTATAAGTGTAAGGATCCCTAGGGAAGTTAAGGAGATTCTGGAAGAGGGCGGCGTCGATATTAACAGAGAGGTTAGAGTGTTTTTGGAGGAACTCGCTTGGAAAGTAAAGCTTCGGAGACAGAGTGAAAAGTGGAATAGGCTTCTCGGTGGTGTCAAGCCTAGCCTTGAGGGCTTTTCTGTTGGAAGTGTGAGGGAGGACCGTGAGAGTCATTGATTTATGCTTTATTGCTAGGTACAGGTTTACCTGGCAGGAATTTGATGCCTCGTTAGAAGGGCTTGTCAGGTTTAAAGGATGGGGTTCAAGGAGGGTGGGGATATGCGGGTGCTAGTGGTTCTTTTTATTTTGTTTTTAGTCATTGGTGGTTTTGGAGTGGTTCATGCTTCGCCCGGCATGGTTGTCCATGGCGGCTTTGAGTCTGGATGTGGGGGCTGTAAGAGGCCTAGAGTTCTTGTATACTATGATTCGAGGTATCCCTGTAACTGGATTAGGCGTCCCGCTGACTATAGAGACTTCTTGCTGAGAGTGTTTGATAGGTATAATGTGAGCTATGAGGTTGTTGACGCTTTTTCCCTTGTGGAGAGGCTTAAAGCAGGCGTGGATGCTATACTGGTTCCCACGTGTGATGTTTTGCCGGACACTGTGTGGAACGGCACAGAGGAGAGTGTAGTTGTGAAGTGGCTGAGGAGTGGCGGCACGATTATTTGGAGTGGGGATTGGGAGTTCTACTATGTGGGCCACGTTGGCTCGTTTGAGCACCGGGACGGAATCGAAAATGTTCCTTTTGGGCGTGTTGTGACGGGTGCAGTGGAGGCCTATGTTAGAGCTACAGATGCTGGCAAGAGAGTGATACCAAGCCTGACGATTTTCAAGACTATGAGACCGTTCGTTGCGAGGGATATGGTTGTTGAGGCTTATGGACAGGCTGGAGACGTCTTTGACCCAGCGGCTGTCAGGGTGGGGAATGGAACCTTTATAAAGGTGGGGTCGACTGCAGATTCTCTCTCGTGGTTTGGGTTCCTTTACGTCGCTGAACTTGTGCTGAACAAGTATTATAATTTGAGCGTCAAGCTTACGGGGGATTGTGATTTTTCGTCTGTAGGCATCGTATATATTCTTCCTTCTAAGGCTTCCTCTCCAAAGTGGCAGGTAGAGTATGGTGACAGGATATTTTTCTATGTTAAGGAGGATGTCGCGAGATACGCGCAACTAATAGATGAGGACTTTAAGTTGATTGCTGGCGCCGGCTACGACTTTGTGATACTCCTCATACCCCTAGAAGATGACCCGTTGTTTCTTAACAACCTTAAAGTAATAGATCATCTTGCCCTTGTTAATGGCCTAGAAGTTATGTGGCTGATACTTCCCAAGTGGAAGTACGGCGACGAATGGAACTACCTTTCACCAGGAAGCGAGGCCCACATAGCTATCTTAAACCTTATGAGGTTTCTCTCCAGCTTGAGGTCGACGAGGAGCATAGCTGTGTGGTATGGCTGGATGAATAGGCTGTTTGATCCAGAAGAGATTAGGAGATTCTATGTGTCTCTCCCAGAGGAGCTAAGGAGCATTTACTGGGTGTGGCTGGACGAAGAGTATGTTCCGAGAGCTGTGGAGGCTGGACTTTACAGGAACATGAGTGTTGTAACCGAGCTGTATGATCCTCTAAGGCTGGCACTTTACAGCGGCGTCTTTGAGAACCAGATCGTTGTTACAGGTGTGTATAACGCTGAGAACACAACCGTCTGGAAAATGTTGATGTGTTCAAAGCTGGGATTTGGAAAGAATATCAGCACGGCAGGTGTTTGGATCTTTGACGACACAAATGACGGTTGGGGACAGCTATTTAGGGCGTATATCAATGGCTATCTGTCAAATCCAGTCACCAGGATTAGGAGACAAACATGTTTTCCAGGCCAAGAGTTTTCTTCATGCCTCGTGTCGCGACTGGGGAAAACCGTGTGCTCGGTTTGACGCGTGGCAAACAAGTACCATTCATGCTCCAGGGTTGAGTTAGTTTGAAAAGTGGAATGCTTGGTTTCTGAAGCATATCTTAAATTTTATGGCAAGCCTATGCCGTCCTCTGCTGTAACGCAAGTTTTTCTTCGCGTATCAGCCTTTGAGCGTATTCTTCGAACTGGTAGATCCTAGTGGAGACTGCTAGCCTGAACCCGCTTGGCTGGCTGATTACAACCGCTTCCCCCCTGTCTAGTGTCTTTATTTCGGCCTCTGCGTCGTCTAGGTATGGGCTGTGGTTTATTATGGTAGAGTAGTCGGGCCTCGTGGGGAGTGAGAGGATTACCTTTGTTAGGGACTGTCTCACGACCGTCTCCATTAGCTCGCTTGGCATCTGTGTGATGTAGAGGCCTCCAACCTTGTACTTCCTTCCACGCTTGGCTATTATCGAGAAGATGTTTTCCCTTATCTCGCCCTTCCCGCCCAGGACGTGGGAGCCGAGGTACCTGTGGGCCTCCTCTACCATTATTAAGACTGGGGGGAGCTGGCTCCACTTGTCTGGGAGCTCTTTCCTCATTTTCTCGTATGCCCTGAATATCCTCTCTGCCACTACAGTTGCCAGGAGCTTTTCTTCTCCCTCCGTTGCGAACGGTGTCTCGATTAGGACTACGCGTCCCTTTGCAATCATCGACAGCACTGTGCCCGCAAGGTCGTAGCCGCAGTCCCGGCAGAATACGTCTCCGTCACCGGTAAGGTACTTTACCTTTCTCTTTGCCACGTTTATAGTGTTTACCCCAGACATTCTCCCCAGCCTGGAGTAGAGCGCCCTTCCCTCTCCAGACAAGAGGTAGTGGACCCACTCTTCCCCGAACTGTTTGTACGCCATCCAGAGGAGCTCTTCCTGCGGCCCAGAGAACTCTCCCGTAAGGGTGAAGTCGCTTGGCCTTAGACGCGATATGTCCATCTTGAGTGGATAGGCCGGTATGCTCCTCTCTTCTCCCAGCTCAGGAAGCTCTATCCTGATTCTGCCTGGCCTCTGGACCCTGTCCGAGACGAGGAAGAGGTACTCCTCTGAGAAGGGGAGGTGCGCGAGCCCCATTTCGCCGGGCTTTGAGCCTAGAAGGTACTCGCTTTCACAGTCAAATATGACGAGGCTGTATTTGCCAGCAGTGTGGAGAATCGAGCCCGCCAGTACTCTTCCAAAGTTGCTTTTGCCTGCCCCAGTTCCCCCCACTACTAGTACGTGGTGGGGTATCGTCTTTGAGCCGTCTAGGGTAACGTCTACGTCTATAACGTTGTGGCCGAAGCGTACCTTGCCTATTGGTATGTCCCCCGTGTGTAGCCTCAATGCCTTTAGGTCTTCTTCCTCCAGCTCTTCTACGACGGCAAACAGAGAGGGGACACTGACCGGCCCGTGGACTTCCCTGTCCATGTCTATCTGTGCAACAATTGTCGAGATGGCTGTGTCGTATAGCCTGAGGTCCCTCTCGCGGAGCTGCACGGCTTCGCCCTTGTCTGCCTTGCTACTTATGATCGCTATTTCTGCCGGCGTAAGCAGGCTTTCTGGCTTGAAGTCTACCACCTTGAGTATGTATGTTCTACCCTTGTCTTCGACTTTTACCAGCATGCCCCTCTCTACAACTGCTTCCTGAGCTATCCTGAACTTTACCGTCACCCCCTCGGTCCACACTACTATTCCGAGCTTCAAGGTATACCACCCCAGAGATACTTGGCCTTGAACTCTGAGCCACCGCTGTCCTCAAGCAGCTTCGAGGCGATAGACGCCTTGCTGGATATGCCCAGCTCCTCAAGAAGTAGCTCCCTGTCCATAGACAGCTCGTCGTCGCTTATCCTGGAAAGGTTGTGGACAATCTTGAGCGGCAACGGGTAGCCCGGCGACGTGAAGTCCTGGAGGTACGCAAGCATCCCTGACAGGTACTCGAAGTCGGCCCTCAGCGAGAGCTCCCAAGCAACGTCGAGCCTAAAGACCGGCCCGCTTGGCGAAAGCTTCACGGCACCTATTCCTATGCCCAGCTTCTCGTCCTCTATGAGGGGATAATAGCTCCAAGCCATGTCCCTAAACATCTTGCTGCCAAGCCTCGACACGTAGCCCAAGGCGCTCTCCCCGCTGGAAAGCCTTATACTGCTACTCTTAGGCATCCCGACCACCCTCCAGTCCCTCTCGACCAGACGCCTGTAGGCCTTAGCGGACATTGTGCCGCTCCTAAACACCAAGGGCCTGTCAAGCAAGACGAGCGCAGCTGGGTAGTTCTTGACAAGGCCTGCAACTGCCTCGAGCTCTACTTCTGCCAGCCAGTCGGCAGCCTCCTCGAGGCTCTCGACCACCTTCACCCTTTTGATTGTATCCATGAGTTTTACACGCTCTACCCCCCTCCATACTCCCCCGGCGACCTTAGCAGTAACGATTTTGAAGCTACCCGCGTCGAAGAGTATTCGGGCCGCCGCGTCCACAGAGACCACGGTCTCCTTGTGTGGAACCTCCTCGACGGCCCTAAACCTTGTCTCCGAGATGGGTGGGCCCTTGATTATCTTTCCGTCAAACCTGAAGTAGGGGTAGGGCTTCACGGGTTCGCCTGTTAGCGTTAGCTGGACGAAGCCCCCCTTCTGCCTGTATATTTGGTTGACCTTCTCGACGAGCATCTTCACATCGACATCTAAATAGCCAGCTCTTGTCAGGGACGCCATACATGTTCATGTTCTACCCGTGTCTCGTCTCTTATAAAGGGCGCGAGAATAACGGGGACAAGTCTACAGAAAACAATTAGTATCCTCGTATTATACTGGTATTATGGTAGCATTTTTTAGTTACCAGGATAGATGGGAAGATCTGGGAAAATAGTTGCAATAAAATGTTACCATAAACAGTTCCCAACAATAATAACACTAGGTATATATACTGGTAACGTGAATTAGTTATAGAGGCAGAAGTGGCGTACCAATGGTAGTAACACTGCACTACGTAGGCTTCCATCCAAACCTGATACTTCAGGGCTTCGAGCAGGTCAGGCTAAAGTATCCAGTGGAGCGTGTCTACCTTTTTTACGACGAGAAGCCTGACCGATATGGAGCGGTGTCGCGGTACAACGTTAAGAGGCTTGCCGAGAAGCTCTCGTTTTTCCAGCCGGTGACTGTGAAGGTTAATCCGCTTAACCAGCAGAGTGTGTATAGTAAGTTTTACCAGGTGTTGTGGGTTGAGAGGGAAAAGGAGACCCTGATAGACATCACGGATATGCCTCCATTGATGGTTGCGTGTGTTACTAATGTTTCTATGATGTTTCCCAGGAGTAGGCTCTACGCGGTTCAGCCTGAACAGGTGGGCGAATTTATACCTGACCCGGATACGCCGGAGTTTGCGAGGTTCATAGCTAAGAAGGATAGTCTTAGGGCTTCTAGTGGCCCTGGAGCTGTCCAGCAGATAGAGAAGCCTGGCGTAGACTTGTTGCTTGACGAGAACAAGAGGATTAAAAAGAGGGAGCAAGGGAAGGAGGGGAGTACCGAGGAAGATGAAAAGCTTGAAAAGGAGATGAGGATTCTGCAGGTGCTCTATCTCAAGAATGGGTCTGCGAGTAGCCTTACCCAGCTTATTCAGTGGATGGGCGAGAACTGGAGGGATCAGGTTGTTAAGGCGACGTATAGCCGCTTGATAAAGGAAATGGAGGAGAAGGGTCTTCTGGTTAGGGAGCTGAACGGAAAGTCGAGGATAGTAAAGTTGACAAGGCTTGGGGAGGCTATTGCCGAGGCGTATATCAACCTAAATGGTGTTCAGGAGCAGAGGCCTCCTGCGCTGCAAATGAGGGAGTTGGCACCAGTTACCGAAGTCTAGCTTCACTTTTGTGCAGTATGGGTTCTGCGCGCACTAATCCTTGTTTTTGCATGCTTCTAGTTTTTCCGTTTTTAAGGTTTAGTCCCACCAGAATCTTATGTATACCTTCCCTTTCGCCAAGAGTGCTTCGAAGTCCCTGCGCATTAACTTAAGTAGCCATTTTGCCCATTAAACTATTCCACACTTGAGGCAAAAATCTTTCCGCAGCTTCTCTGTGAGGTGGCTGTCATATTTTTCCAAAGGCATGTAGGAGTGCTAGGGTGAGTTGTACTAAAAGTGTTGCAATAATGGTTAGTGTGAGCGCCCATGAGACCTTTGTTGCATGGTCTATTCTCTTATCTAGCCCATCTATTCTCTTGTCTAGTGCGTCTATTCTTTTGTCTAGCGAGTCTATTCTTCTGTCTAACGCGTCAATCCTTTTATCTAGGCCGTCGATCCTCTTGTCTAATCCGTCTATTCTCTTGTCTAGGTCTCCTATTCTCTCTACGAGCTGTGTGAATGCGCCCTCGAGCCTCGAGACTCTCTCTGTGAGGCCTGTGACCCTGTCCTCTAGGACTGATATCCTGGCTAGGATCTCGCTCCTCAAGGCCTCTATGCTTTCCCTAGTCTCCTTTCTCAGGGCTTCGATCTCTTGCCTTGTCGCCCTTTCTAGGGCCTCGATGTCGCTCTTTGTGGCCACGTCCCTCAGGACGGCGTTTATCATTGCCAGCCTGACGTCGGGCTCGCCTACGAGGAGCTCTGCCAGCCTCTTCCTAGCCCTAGCGTCGGCCTCGAAAAGCCTGACAACATCCTCGGCGGTAATCGACTGCATCCCCTTCACCTTATAGAGCCTCTTAAGTATCTTATATAGTTTTCAGTTTCCGGAGTGTGCTCCCTGGCCGAAACGCTATAAAGATAAACGTTTTCTATATGCATCCTCCAGATTTTTGGATGAGTACCGGGTAGCCCGTACCCAGGCGTCGCTGTGTATCCAAGCATGAGCTCATAAGTGATGGAGGGGCGCGCGTTTTCTGTTAAGAGTGATATTGGTGTGCTGGAGGTGTATGTAATCTGGGTAGTCAATATTGTGTGATTGGGCTGTTTTTCGTTTTTGGTTGCTTCTTGAGTTGGTGTGTTAAATTAAGAGTTGGGGTTATATTACCCCGTAGTTGTATTATTGTTAGAGTTGTTGATGGCGCCTAGGATCAAAATTGAGGATACGACGGGGTCTGGGGAGAAGATCACGTTGACTATTGAGGGGTCGGAGATCAGCGAGGAGAAGGTTCTGCAGGTTTTGCAGATGCTTCGACTTCTCAAGTCTTCTGGCGGGGGCGTGGTTGAGGAGGTGGAGAGTATGAAGGAGAGGATTTGGAGGGTTATTGTGGAGAATTTTGGTGATGGGACGTGGTTTAGTATTCGGGACCTGTATAATGTTGCTTCCCGGGAGATGCCGGACCTGAAGGTTACGGCTGTGTCTACGTATGTTTCCCGCCTTGTCGGCGAGGGGAGGCTTGTTAAGAGGGGGTCGAAGCCGAACACGCGTTACAGGGTCCAGTCGGTTAGGCGCGAGGCGACTTATCCATAGGAGGGGTCCCAGTTTAGCGTTGCATAGGTTTCCCGTTGCGCCTTATGAGGGGGTCTTGTTACCTTTTGGTGGCAGTTTTATGGCTATATAGTTGCATGCTTTGGATATAGAGCTTGGGATCAGAGCGATAACTATATATTGTCTTTTTCGAATAATATGTAGGTAGAGATGAAGAGCTTGGCGAAGCCACTTGTAGCCTTTGTCCTATTATTTTTGTCTTTGTCTCTTGTATCAAGCGTTCTCTTCAGTGCAAGTGGTAATGGTAGTAGTGGTGCGTCTAATGCACTTGAGAGGACGGGTTCTCTTAGTGTCGACTTGAGGGTTGCTGTTATTAGTAGTGATTCTGGCTTTGTGGAGGGTGTTAGGTCTGCTTTTGTGGCGAGGGACTTTAGGGTTGTTCCTGTGTCCCGTGCCTGGGAGGCTGTTGGAAAAGACCTAGTAGTTGTCGGCTGGGACGCGTTGGGCGAGCTGTCCAGGGACCCGGGGCTCGTCATAGCACTGGTCAATGGCTCCAGGCTTCTGGCTGTAGCCGAGCCGGGCGTTGACGCCCTCAGGGTGCTCTTCTCTGGCATCGTCAAGCCAGTAAGGCTCGGCGAAAAGGATGAGCCAAGCGACCCCTTCGCCTTCCTACCCATGGTCGAGGAAAACGGCTACCTATACCCAGGTTGCGGCCAGAACATGGTTCTCGTGAGGGCTGTACCATTGAGGGTGGGAAAGCTGGCCGTGGGGTATTCTGCGGCGCCGCTAAGGACGAAAAGCGAGCTTCCAAGAGTAGCATCACTACTGGTTAAAGAGTCGTTGGTGAAGTAGCGGTCGCAACAGACAAGGCTGGAAAGTGGGGCGGGCCCGTACGGGTTCTTGTTCGATAAGTCGCCGGCATGGCTATACATAGGAAAGTACACTAGTCTGGTGTTTGTTTTTTCTGGTGTTTTTGGAGATGCCGGAGCAACAGGCTTTGAAGTTCTGGCTGGCTGGGGACAGTTTTTGACTGACAATAGTCGTGGGACGTATACGTGGGAGATCGATGTACATTATCACGGGATGGAAGGCCTAAATGGTTATAGCCCGCCTGTAAAGAATCTGCTTGGTCTCTGGGCTGTTGAGCCGAATAGTGTTGTAGTGGATGCGCTTACGGATAGGTATGGTGACCAGAGGATTAAGGATTGGGAACCTTTAGGGTCGCCCGGTAACCGCTTTGTGTTGACTATAGGGGGTTACCCAAGGGTGACCTGGGATACGGTTGCCGATTTTTGTTATAGTCCCTTTTACGGCGAGAATGTTGTAAAGCGGGCTACGTGGAAGTGGGGCTTAACGGGCTATAGCTCCAAACTTTATTATGCAATGAAGAGCCAAGTGTGGATGAACGCCGTTGGGGTCCTATACTTCAAGGTAACTATCAAGGCGAATGCCTTCTTTTATGCGAACGGGCTCGGGGACTTTGCGTCTTCTGGGTGGCATGAATTCTACTTCCGGGCGACAACGTCTCGGCTATACTTGCTGTCTACATCATAAATATATATTCGGCTAATAGCAAACGGAAGCTTTTTCTTAGAACCTTTCAATGGCATGCGAGAGAAGTTTATACACGAGGAGGGTCTGCATGTGGTATATTTCGCATCTATGAGCCATGTTTAATATCGTAACACTTAAATATTTTATTGTATTAATTGCGTTTGATAACAATGGTTTCAGAGAGCCTCCTGGAGCAGGCGAGGAATCTTCATGGACATGTATGCCCCTACCTTGTTTTGGGCTTGAGGGCTTCTGAGATAGCTTTTGAGAGGCTGGGGATCACGCGTGTGGGGGTGGCCGAGACTATGAGAGAGGATGTTGTTGCGATAATTGAGGCTAATAATTGCTTTGCAGACGGTGTCCAGGTGTTTACTCGTTGCACGTTTGGCAACAATTCCCTTGTTTATCTGGATACAGGAAAGACTGCTTTGACTGTGTTTAGGAGAGGCGAGAAAAGAGGGGTGAGGGTCTATGTTCTGTCTGAGAGGGTTAGAGAGCTCCTCCCGCCGGAGGCGGGTGAGCTTTGGCGTAGGGTTGTTGCTGAGAGGAGGGGGTCTAGGGAGGATGCTGAGAGGTTGCACGAGGCGTTCGAGAAGCTTGGACGTGGGATGCTTAACCTGTCGGAGGAATTCTTTAAGATCAGCGAGGTGGAGGTTGTAGAGGAGCTTGAGAGGGCGCCGATCTTTGAGAGTGTTAGGTGTGAGTCCTGTGGGGAGCTGGTGATGAAGCCTAGGGCTGTCCTTAAGGACGGGAAGTGGTTCTGCGCGTCGTGCGCGGGTGTGCCTGTACAGGCCGTGGTTGGCAGGGGTATTTCCACCGTGAAGGTTCCCTTTAGGGAGGTGAGCTAGGGTGGAGAGGAGGACCATTGCATTGGTCATCGTTCTCGTTGTAACGGTAGTGTTGCTAGGCGTTGTTGCGGTAATGGTCTTCCGGGCACCTGGGTCGCAGGAGACGAAGCCTCAAGCGCCCCGTGTCATAACTGTGGTTGACTTTTCTAATAGGACGGTAGAGGTGCCCGTTAATGCTTCTAGGGTCGTCGCCATTGGTCCAGGGGTGTTGCGGCTAGTTGCCTACCTTGGAGCGCTCGACAAGATTGTTGGTGTTGAGGATGCCGAGAAGAGCTGGTCGCCGCTAGGTAGGGATTACGCGATGGCGTATGGTGATGTATTTAAGAACCTGCAGGTGATAGGTCCAGGCGGGCCTAGGAATCCTCCTAACCCAGAGTTGCTTAGGAGCGTGAAGCCGGATATTGTGCTGATGTCTCGGGTGTACGTAGACCTCTACGACCCTGACAGGCTGTCGCAGGAGGTTGGAGCCCCAGTCGTGGTGATCGACTACGGCGTGGCTGGTTACCTGAATGTCACGGAGTTCAAGCGCGCGATAACTCTGCTCGGGAGGATTCTGGGTAGGGAGGCTAGAGCGCAAGAGTTGGCCAAATACATTGACGGTGTCGTCGACGATCTTGCTCAGAGGGTCAGAGTTGTTAAGGTATCCCCCTCGGTGTATGTTGGGGCAGTGTCGTACAAAGGTGCTCAGCCGTTCACAGGCACGCAGGGCATGTTTCCGCCTCTACAGCTCTTGAAGACGAGGAGCATAGTCGACGAGCTGGGCAAGAAGGGCTTCGTGAACGTAGACTTTGAATACATACTGAAGAAGAATCCAGAATATATCTTTATAGACCTTAATAATCTGCAGACGGTTCTAGATGACTATAAAAAGGATTCAGCGAAGTACTGTGCTCTAGGGGCTTTCAAGGAGGGCAGGGTATACGCATTGCTACCCTTCAACTATTACCACACGAACGTGGCTACAGCCCTCGTGGACGCCTACTTCATAGGGAAGGTGCTCTACCCAGAGCAGTTCAAGGACGTAGACCCAGCGAAGAAGGCGGACGAGATCTACAGGGTGTTTCTGGGGAAGCCGCTCTACGAGGAGTTCGTGAAGGGCTTCGGCAGAGGCTTTGGACCCCTAAGCGACCTCTTCAAGTGCTAGGGGCTAGTGGATGGAGCGTGGCGTCTACATTATATTTGAGAGGAAGGTTTTCCTCATAGTTGTCCTCGCTTTACTGGCTGTTGTATCTGTCCCTGTCACTGTCGCGTTTGGAACTGTGTATAAGCCATGGGAGGTGTTGGCCGGCGTCCTTCTGGGGTCTAGCGACGTTTTCCAGGCACTAGTTTTAAGGTTTAGGAGGGCCCTGGTTGCGTTACTCGTCGGCGCTCTCCTGGGTGGTGCCGGGGTGCTTACGCAGGCGTCTTTCAGGAATCAGCTTGCGTCGCCTTTCACGCTTGGTATTTCAAGTGCGTCTGCGCTCGGCGTTGCCGTTGCATTGGTGCTGGGGGTTGGCGGTAGGGGAAGTAGCTGGTTTGTGTCCTTTTCCTCTCCGTTCGTTCTTGCATTGTTTGCGTTTGCTTTTTCTATTGTTCAGACTCTGCTTGTGCTTCTCCTAGCTTGGAGGGCGGGGCTAGATCCACGGGCACTCGTCTTGGCGTCTATTTCTCTGAACTTCATGTATCAGGCTGTCTTGTACCTAGTGCAGTACCTCGTGCTTAACGAGGTTCAGCTTGCCACGGTTGTCTTCTGGACTTTTGGGGATCTTGGGAGAGCAGGCTGGCAGGAGCTGGGCGTCCTTCTTTTTGGGACCCCTGTCTTCGCCCTGGCTTACCTGGTTCTGCACAGGGATTTGGACTTGCTTGTCTTGGGCGACGACGTAGCCGAGACGTCTGGCATAAATCCGAGGCGGGCTAGGCTTATCGCCGTGATGGTGGCCGCTCTGGGCGCCGCGCTGGCAACTAGCTTTGTGGGGATACTGGCTTTTCTGTGCCTGCTGTCTCCGCATGTTGCAAGGCTTTTGATTGGTGGTAGGCATAAATACATGGTTTCAGGGTCCATGCTTATAGGCGCCTTGATCCTTGTTTGGGCTGACGCCGTGTCGCGGACTGTTTTGTCGCCCGTCGTTTTGCCCGTGGGAATAACCTTATCGTTGACGGGTGCACCTTTACTGATATATCTATTGACTAGGGGTGGCGGGGTTGGCGGCTATAAGGGTTAGAGGGGTCTCGGTTTACTTTGGAGGGTTCCAGGCGCTTAGGAGTGTGGAGCTTGAGGTTGGAGAGGGGGAGTTTCTCGCCGTTATAGGGCCTAACGGGAGTGGGAAGACTACTCTGCTTAGGACAATCGTCGGCGTGCTTAGGCCCAGGGTGGGGGCTGTATACATTGATGGGAAAGAGTTGCGGGAGTACAGCAGGCTGGAGCTGGCAAGAAGGCTGGGATATGTTCCTCAAGGTTTAGAGCGACAGAAGTTTCTCACGGTTCTCGAGTTCGTGTTGACTGGGAGGAGGCCGTATATTTCCTTCGACTATGCGCGGGTCGACTACGAGAAAGCTATGGAGGCCCTCCGCAGGGTAAATGCCGAGCACTTGGCGGCGAGGACGCTAGATACACTTAGCGGTGGAGAGTTTCAGAGGGTGGTGATTGCGAGGGCTCTTGCAGGCGAGCCCGAGGTACTCGTACTGGACGAGCCTACGAGCAACTTGGACCCGAGGTTCCAGTTGGAGATAATGGATATGCTTAGGGGGCTCACGGGGGACAGAATAACTGTTGTTTCCAGCATGCATGACCTTACCCAGGCCTATAGGTACGCGGACAAAGTCGTGGCGCTCAAGGATGGTCGCATCTATGCAATGGGCAGGCCGGAGGAGGTTCTCACGGAGGACAACCTGCAAAAGATCTATGGGGTAAAGGTTAAGGTTTTTCAGGAATATAGAGCCGTTGTTCTGGACAATTTTCTATAGTGTTTCTGTTTTACCAGGATTTACATACGGGATTTTTGTGTGCTTCTGGGGCAGAGCATGTGTCTTATATATTATTTTCACTGAGGAAATGATTGGCGATATATATATATACCACCTTCGTTTATTATATAATTGAACAACCATGGATAAATCATTACAAAAAATTTCCAAAAAAATCGTAGCAATGTTGACTTTTGCTGTCATTATTTCTTTTCTATCAATGGTGGATGCACAAAATTCTACTGAGCATGCCACTATTTTGGAAGTCTACGATGTGCTTGGGATAAAAGTAGCTACCGCTCAGACTGACCAGGAAGTGGTTTTCGATTTTAACCCATCGAGAATTATAAGTGGAACTTTTCCATACGGTGGACCTGTTTGTTCTACTATTGGGTTGGGCTGGTCTTGTTCAAATAGTTTACCCCAATACCAATTCTATAATGCAAACTATCCGCACTGGACACAAGCTAAATGGTCCATTACTATTACTAGCCCCCTTACGAATATACATGGCGATTTATATAATAGGGTACGGCTTTGGACTAATACTTCTCAATATTCTTATGATGATGGATGGTTTAATGGATACGTAAATTCTCAGCCGACTAGCAAAAGTGGTTCAACTTTTTCTCTTATCACTATAAACCTTAACTTCGCTGGGATAAAGCTATCTATCCCGTAACTAGCGGAACTATACGGGAACTATACGAACTGAGATGAGTTGCTATGAAAAAAGTGGGTCTATTAAATTGTATTTTTTTGTTGATGATTTTTCTTGGTGTTTTTCTTGGCTTTTTGCCGACGATAATTTATTATGTAGCATATTATCCGGGGCTTAAAAGTCTACATGATTTTGATGTTTACCTTTACTATGGTATAAGAGGAGATTTTGCTGTTAACAAGGTGTTTTTGAAGGATGGTGTAGCCTATTTGATGAATTCTACGATTCCGGTTAATTCTACTACTCCGATTGGTTTGGTATTTGGATATGGGACTGTTGTTCTTAGGCGGTTTAATGGGAGCTGTTTTAGGTATGAGTCTTACATTCCTTATTCCATTATTTTGTGGGGCGGCGGTATCGTTAATGGCACGGCTGTGAGTAGGGGGCTGGTCTGCAATGGTTCCTTGGTTTATCGCTTGTTGCTTCCCAAGGGACGTGAGCGCATTGTTTTTCCGGATCTGGATGTTAGGCTTAATGATACGCGTTTGTCTCCCGTAACCTTTGAGGTTTTGTCGGTTGTTAATAGACCCTTTTACCCCGTTGCGTATAACGTTCGTCTCGTGGGAAGAGAGGACTACGATTATTACCTTTATTACTGGGAGCTTGAGGATGGCAGGCTGTTGTTAGTTGGGCTTACCACTAGTTATCATTCCCAGCGTGGTCGTGGTTCGTTTGTTGCTGATATGGAGTTGCTGAGGACATTGTTTTCTGGCGAGCCGCGGGTCAGGTCTTTGTTTAACGTGTCGACTGGCGATTATGTGCTTCGCCTTACTTTGGAGGATGATAATGTTCGTTTTGCTAATGATGTTGTGAAGAGAATTATTCTTGATAGCGTGTTTACGTTTTTCCCGTTGAATGTCGTATTGGTTGGTGCTGGGTTTGTGGGGTTGGTGCTTGTGCGTAGGAGGGTGATCAGGTGAGGGTTGAGGCTCGAGGCTTGTCGAGGTGGTTTGGAGGGGTCGGGGCGCTCCTGGACGTTGATTTTAGTGTTGAGGGTAGGAGGATAATTATTATGGGTCATAATGGGTCTGGTAAAAGCACTTTGTTGAGTATTCTGTACGGGGGGCTTTTTCCATCTTCTGGCAGGTTGCTTGTAGACGGCTATGAGCCTTACCGTGAGCGGGAGAGGGCTATTCGGGACATGACTATCGTCTTTGAGAGGCCGTATTTCGACGTGAACGCTCGGGTTCGTGACGTTTATAGGGTGTTGCGCGAGAACGGGGATGGGGATTGCTTAGAGTTTTTCTGGGATGTTGTGGGCGTTAAGGGGCTGGGATCCAAGCTTCTCCCCGACCTTTCTTCGGGACAGAAGCAACTGGTCCAGTTGATGCAGGGGCTTTGTAGGGTGTCGAAGATAAAGGTTTTGGATGAGGCCTTTTCTCATCTTGACCCGGTAAATGTCGACGCTGTGGGTAGCTATATTGCGAGGGAGCTTAAGGCGGACGTTGTCTTGTCTACCCATGTCCCAGAGGAGGCAGAGTGGCTGGGAGAGTACTTTATCGTTTTGAGGGATGGGCGTGTCGCGTGGCGTGGGACGCTTGAAGACCTTGCAAGGGAGAATATCTACGAGGTTTATGTGAGAGGACGGGTCCCAGAGGGACTCGAGGTTGTTGCCTCTCTGGGCTATGTGGCTCTTGTTAGGGCGTCTGAGGATGTGCTTTTTGAGCTTAACAGCCGGGGCGTGATTAGGGGGTTTAGGAGGGCTGGGGTGAGGGTTTACTATGCTGGGAGGGCTTAGGGTAGCCGTGAAGTGGTATTTTAGGGGCTTGTTTTTGCCTAGTGTTCTTGTCCCAATGTTCCTGCTGATGCTGTTGTTCTATGGCCTCCTTTATGGGTACTCGTTGGGGCTTGGGGACTCAGGGGAAAGATTTAGGGTTGTGTATTTAGTTGTTGTGCTTGCCTCGGTGCTTCTTAACCCTCTTTTTCTTGCGTCGGGAGTGGCGCATGTGGCTAGGACCCGGGATATGACGGTGTTCGAGGTGTCCATGCTTGGTTGTTGGGTCTGCGTCGCCGTGGCTAGGCTGGCGGCTCTGCTATTCTACTTGGCGCCGTACATGTTGTTCCAGGTTGTTGCTTTGTGGCTCTTCGTCCGAGGTGTGGGGGCTGTGGGCCTGGAGGTTGGGCTTCTTCTTGGGCTGTCTCTGCTTTTTTATGGAGGGATAGCTATTGTCTTGTCGCTTGGGGGTAGCAGGGTTGTGGCCGTGGTGGGGTCCTCGATGTTGACGTTTTTGTTGCCTACATCTGTCTTGATACTTGTAGGGTCGCTGACGATGTATAGGGTGTCTAGCCTAGATGTTTTTACGTCTGCTGTTCTCTACTTGTTTAACGCACCTTTGAGCTATGTTGCCTCTTATCTGTATGGATTCAGGATGGCGTTTTCTTGGACGCAGGGGGCGCTTTTACTTGTCCTGGTAGATGTTTTAGTTTTTGCCATGTATGTTTATGAGTTTTCGAGGAAGCAGGAACTGAAAATATAGGAGCATTTCTAATTTGTTGATCTTTTGATCTTTGATCTCCGTTGCCTGTTAAATGTATTGGACAATTTTACCCTTATCGAAATTATTCGGCTTAATAGTACTGCAAATATTGGCTGTTTTGTCAGTGTATTTTACCTATGTAGACCGTGTTTTAGGGGTTCTGTGTATTAATTCTCTATGAAGTGCCCAAATATGGGTACTTTTAATTCATGAAACGTTACGTTTAGGGGTATCTATGAGCGCGCGATCATCGTTGCTAGATGAAGGGGTAAACACAAGTGACAAACTCTTAGGATAAGAGGATCTCTTTATTTTATATACTGGCAGCCGGATTAAACAATGGTGTCATCTAATGGAATGCGAGGTGCGTAGATGTAATTTTCAGAAGAAGCTCAAGCGATTTACGGGGAAGTAGCTGGTTTGTGGTCCTAGTTGTCTTTGTGGGACTTTTATTCCGCCGATAGCTACGAGGCCTTTTGACCCGTCCCAGGCGGGAGAGGTGGTGCTGTATGTTCTTAGACATTCACTTGTCCATTCCCGCGCGCCGTCTTACCCCTTGTTCAACATTGTGGCCCTGGCTCTCCTTGTGTCCCTGTGCGTATGGGGGAACAAGGTTGCCAGGGTCTTTGCATTGTATGCAGGATTAAATTATATCCTGTTTGCCCTTTTGCAGGGCGTGACTATAACGGATAGGTATGGTGTAGCAATCGTTACGGGCAACGTCATCGTTATGTTGCTGGTAGCCTTTACGTGGCTGTGGGAGGCTGTTGTCATGAAGGGCGACTACTCGTTGCGTGGCGTGAGGAGGACAAGGCTCTGGGTGGTTCCACTGGTCTTGCTTGCCTTCTGGTACCCCTGAACCCGAGAACCCTCATGCTCGACTTTAACCCTTTCCACCTCGTTATGGGACCCGCAAGGCTGGTATTCTGCCTGATGAGTTCGCTGTATCTCAGCATTCTTATACTAATGCATCCCAGGGTAAACATTGTGACTATGAGGGTCGCAGGGCTGGCTGAAGCGCTTATCGGCTTCTGGAACGTGGTGAACTTTCTAATGTGTCCTGCTATTCGATGGTGGAACGGCGTCCTCCACATACTCCTAGTGGTAATCTCCGGCTATGTATTCATACTCTCCTATGCCAGGAACCTTAAAGATTAACAATCATTTAGAAAAAGGGGAAAGTTCTTATAGAATTAGTCGTATGTATGACCGTATGTTTGATAAATGTAAATGCATGTGGGTCGGAGGTTGAGCCTTCGCGGAGTTGTAGTCGTATTGTTTACGTTTTCTGACTCTATTTCGATGATAATTTTCCAAAAAAGCATCAGCGATATGTATATGAGAATTTATTTATAGGATATGTGAAAACAACATGGTAGCAATAGTGCTTGAGGGTGGCCCACAGCGACGCCGAACTGCGATGTTGACATGCGCGCTGATATCAAGGTATCGTGGGGTGGTGGAGCATGCAAGACGTGGTGATAGTTGATCGTGTTACCAAGGTTTATCCTAATGGTGTGGAGGCTAATGTAGATGTTTCTTTGAGGGTCTGTAGCGGGGAGATTGCTTGCGTCTTGGGTCCTAATGGTGCCGGGAAGACAACGCTGATTAGGCAGATTATGGGGATTTTGAGGCCTACGAGGGGTAGTGTGAGGGTTTTTGGGTTGGATCCTG
>Ga0080004_1117696_pt1 | contig 19428 bp, 18 predicted proteins | sample WasSprMetagenome_FD_69207 | JGI IMG/M metagenome (GOLD analysis project Ga0080004, IMG submission 69207) | Sulfidic aquatic microbial communities from Washburn Spring, Yellowstone National Park, USA - WS (SPADES assembly) (version 2) | ecosystem: Environmental > Aquatic > Thermal springs > Hot...
CTTAGACCCCTCGGAGCGAGCCGCCAACCCGCTCCTCCACTTTTTTGACCGTGAAGGCGCATAATCCACCTCCTTTCGCGCCCGGCTCTCTTTCGCCGGTCACTTCCTCCCTTCGAAATCTCGGGAATGGGCCTAGGAACGCGGTCCCCTCGAGGGCGGCTAGTTAAGGGATGCGTGCCTCGCTTCGCCTAACCTCGGGCTTAGCCTAAATTGCTATGCCAAGATCGCCAAAATGAAATTCAGCGGCAGGGGATGAGGGCGACTATGAAATCGTTCCAGTCCCAGTCCCCACCCTTACAGGAGTCCTCCCAGAAGATGAGATATATCATGCCTTTCGGCGCGGGCATGCAGCAATCGCATTTGCATTTTCTGGCCGCTGTTCCTGGAAGTTCGCAGGTCTCCTTCCACTTGTATGTCGCCTCGTAGATATAGGCATGCGCGAGCCCATCCCAATTTCTCGCCTTGCAGGTGAAGTAATGGCCGCCGGTATCGGGGTGGGCTCCGGTGGGAGGATAAGGGTTATCTAGCCAAAACCCGATCCTCTTGAAAGCCTCGGGGATAACTAGGCCCCAACCCTCGCAGGGGAGGACAGCCCAAGGGTCAGGTCCTGGCGTGAACTTGGCTGGATCGCAGCGGTTGTAGGAGCGGCCGCGCACAATGACATACAGTGCACCGCAACCCACTTCCTCGGAATACCAGCCAAAGCTATAGTAGGAACCGGGTTCCGGCGGAACGGTTGGGTCGTTGGTGTAGAAAAGGCAATATTTTCCGGCTGGGAATGTGCAGCCTTCGTAGGGGACAACCACCGTGATTTCCAGACAAGGTTCAAGGAGGGCGATGAATTTTTGAAGGGCGCCTGTTTTCTCCGGCGTTGGGATTACGGGAAGCGGGGTTATTGGGGTAAGCGGTATTTGTCCAAAACTTGCGAAAGCCAGAAAACTTAAAATCACTAAGCCCAGGATCCTCTTCATTGTGTTCACCTCCAAAAATTTGTTAGAAAAACCTTATGCCGGTTGGCTCTACACCCGGTGCGAAGCAAAGGACTAACGGACTGGACGGACGTTTATGGCGTAAGGCCCTTTGGGGCCGCGGGCTACCTCGAACTCCACCTCTTGACCTTCCTCGAGCACCATCTTGTTCACAACATCGTTTTGGTGGAAGAAGATCTCTCTTCCGTCCTCTTGGGTGATGAAGCCGTACCGCCGCTCCCTATTGAACCTCTTCACCTTACCTTTAGGCATACCTAGCGATCCAGGACTTAAGGAGTTCGATGCGGGTGCGGATCTGGGAAGGGCAGCGGCCAAGGGCCTGGATCTTAGCAAGCTCCTCAGGGCTCATCCCAAGGGAAATGGCCTCCTCCTCAAGCTCCCTTAGCTCCTCTTCAGGGCTTAGGGTTTTGGGCACCTCGGCAGAACAAGGACAGACATAGCCTCACCTCCTCCCCAAACCGGGGCAAACTTTCAGCCTGATTATAGGCGAAATTAAAGGTCAAGGGTATTTTTACCCTTCGGAGCCAGGACCTCCGTTCGAAAACCTCGGTCTTCCTCGTCTTTAGGCGGAGTGGTTGAGCCTAGCCCCCGATTTCTCCGTCGGTTTGGCAGCTTAGGAGCTACTCTCTTGCCATCAGTGGGAATCTATCCAAGCCTGGTCGCCAGAAAAACCACTGACAGTGAGGAGTTTTCCGCCAGTGCTAGCGTAGTGGGCCACCTGTCCAGCCAGCCCTGCTGCCCACACCGAACCGTCGACTTGATCTATGCCGAGGGTGAAAGATGGCCCGGCAATCGAGACCAGAATAGTGCCATCACTTCTGAACTTGTGTATTTTCCCTCCCCCTGCGACCCACAGGCTGTTCTCGGTACGATCCACCCGTACACAGAAGGGGCTGAAATCCAGGGGTACTCTTTGAACAACGTTCCCGTCCGGGCTGATTTTCAGTAGCCGGTTTGCGCTTCCAGGCACATCGGGATGTGCGCGCTCGGCCACCCAGACCGAGCCGTCCGCGGCGAAGTCCACCGATACCGCGCTCCAGCCGATGGGGTCAAGGAGGAGCTCCCGATCCATGGCCAAATTGAGTTTCTTTATGTCCGCCCCCACGATCCAGATGGCACCGTGCTCCCTGTCCACCACCAGGTCGAACCCGCCTTGATTCGCTTCCCCGAGCACCCTTCCATCCCGTGGATCGATCCGGAGGATGGCCTCGCCGTAGATGGTGCCGGTTGTGGTTAGGACATAGGCGTTATATGGATCCAGGAAATCCGCCGCTGCCACGGCTCTTTCCAGTCTCCAGCGCTCCTTCCCCGAGACCTCGAAGCAGACCAGTTTCTGGCTAGATGGCCCGATTACGCTCACCAGGGCGTAGGACCCATCCGGGGAGACGGCGAGCCGCCGGTTGCCGCCGATGGTTTGATCGATGTCGATGCCGGTGATGGTATTGATTGGGGTGCCATCGCTTTTGATCACGGTCACGCGGTCCGGGTCGGCATTGTCTAGAATCCAAACTGTCGATTTATGAAGTGGGGGTTGAGGCATGAGGGTGCAGGAGGAGATGCCAACTAGGAGAAGAGCCAAAAACAAAAATGCGATAAGGCAAAATATCCTTCTCACAATACTCACCCCCAAAACCAGGGTATATCGCCTTCATCCGTCAGTCAACTTAGAGGGTTGCCTCGTTGAAAGTTACTGCGAAAACTTACATACCTAATTGCGGCAAGCTCGTGCTTCCCCGGTTACGTCCAGGGGGCCAAAAAGAGTGCGGGGGATCTATAAGGGTGGGTTTGAAGTCCGCGGTTTGCTCGACAAAATTTGAACGGGAATGTACGCCTGCTGGTTTTGCGGGAGGGTGGAGCCAAGGCCGCTTGCGATCTGTCCGGATTGCGGTACTTGGGGAAGCTTTAGGCCCATTGAGGACCTAAGGCCAGTTTCGCCGCCTGCTCAAGCCCCAAAACCGCTTTCCTTGGGAGTGCTTGATGCTCTTGTGGGAAAGGTTCCTCCGGGAACGGTTCTTCTTTTGGGTGGTGAGCCGGGGGTGGGGAAGTCCACGTTGGCTCTTTCTGTAGCTTCGGCGATGGCGAAAAGCGGGCCGGTTTTGTACGTGTGCGGCGAGGAAAAGGCCCAGGTGGTGGAGGAGCGGGCCCATCGCGTGGGCGCCACGGGCCCAAAGTTTTTGGAGGAGTATTTGGTGGGCCGGATCCTTAGGGCGGCGGAGGGATATTGGGGGCTCGTGGTGGACTCCCTTCCCGCGGTGACCACGCGGGCTTCCCTTTCTCCGGGAGGGCCAACGGCCCAAAGGGAAGCGACCATGGAGTTCGTGCGCTTTGCCCGAAAAAGTGGGTGCACGGCCCTTCTTGTGACGCAGATGGCCAAAAGGGGCCTTTCCGGGCCAAAGATGGTGGAGCATGTGGTGGACGTAGTTTTAGTTTTGGTAAAGCAAGCAAATGGGAGCAGGGTTTTGCAGGTCACCAAGAACCGCCTTGGGCCCGCGCCTGTGGCTCTCCGAGTAGAGATGACTTCCCGCGGGCTTCAGCCTATGCGAATCCTGGTTTGATTTAACAAAGCTCGCTTGTGATAAATTAAATTTGTTATTTGCAGCGGTCAGGGCATGGTTTCACTCGTACTTGACACCCTTTTGGGGCAGGAGTAATATAAAGCGCTTTAAAATGAAAAGGGTTACGCTTAAAGAAGTTGCGAAAAAAGCAGGCGTTTCTCTTTCAACCGCTTCGTTAGCCCTCAATGGAAAACCCGGCGTACATCCGGAGACCCGGGCCAAGGTGTTGCAGGTGGCCCGAGAATTAGAGTACCAACCCAATGCGGCAGCCCGGAGCTTGGCCAATGGAAGATCCCAAGCCATTGGCCTCGTTAACCCCATCAGCTTGGAACAGCTCTTCTCTTCGGCGGATTTCTTCATGCACCTTTCCCGCGGCCTCTATCAAGCAGCAAAGGAGCATAATTATCACGTCTTTTTGCTAGTTTCCGAAACGGACCAAGATGCCGCGGAGCTTGTCAAAGAAGTGATCAGTCAACGGAGAGTAGACGGGTTGATCATCACCAACCCTTCGGAAGCGGCATCTTACCTTGGGGAATTGGAAAGGTATAAATTCCCCTGTGTTTTTGTGGGTCGGCCGTCCAACTCCCAACCTTTATATGTGGACAATAACAACATCGAAATAGGCCGGCTAGGGACAAAACACTTGCTTTCGCTGGGCTGCCAAAATATTGCTTTTCTCACCGGGCCGCTTCGATTTACTCACTGTCAGGATCGTCTTTTGGGTTATAAGCTAGCTTTGGAAGAGGTCGGATTTAATTTTCGGGAAGAGCTTGTGTGGCAGGCCGAACAAAGTGAGGAAAGGATATTAGCGGTGGTCAAGGAAAAGATTACACAAGTGCAATTTGATGCTGTTTTTGCCACGAGCGGTTTGCATGCGGTTTGTGCAATTCGCGTTTGTCAAGAGTATGGATTGCGAATCCCGGACGATGTAGCGGTAGTTTGCGTGGAAGACTCTTCGCTAACGAAATACTTTTATCCTTCGATTACCGCCATTGAACTAGACAGTTTTTGGCTCGGTTATTGGGCAACGAAGCTCCTTTTACGGGTCATCCATGGCGAGGATCCGGGAAGCCCCATACTCCTTCCCGGAAGGCTTGTCGTGCGCGCCTCGAGCGCGACAAGGAAAGGAGGTGATGTAACAGATAAGAACGCTCGGTTTGCTGTAAAAACCTGAAAAAGGAGGTGCAACATGAAAAGGGTTCACTATTTAGCGGTAATAAGTTTAGGGCTGTTGATTGGGGTTAGCTGTTTGGCCGAGCCTATAACGCTCACGGTTACTTCACGTGCTGTTCGAGGCGGGGTTAATACCCAGCTTGTGGAGTGGCTTGAGGATACTGTCTTCCCAGCATTCGTGCAGTGGATGAAAGGACAAGGGAAGGATGTAGTGGTTAAATTCATTCCATTCGGAGGCAGCGACGAGGAGCTGAAGCAGCAATATGCCTTGGATTTGAAGGTTGGCCGAGGCGCAGATATTCTTGGGTTTGATGGTTTCTGGATTCCCGAGTTCGATGCAGCCGGCTTGGTTAAACCACTGGACGAGATCGTAGGTCCTCAGGTCTGGGACTGGGATGGTTGGGCCTATATCCCGCAGGGAATGAGAGAAATCCTCGGATATAAGGGCAAGGTTTACGGGCTCGCATTGGGTACAGATGTTCGGGTGATCTTCTATCGCCGCGATCTGTTCGAGAAGGCTGGGATCATTCCACCCGGTTCCGGTTTGCGTTGGCAGCCGAGGAGCTGGGAAGAATTGCTTAACACTGCGCGTTATATCAAAAAAGCCCTTCCTGATGTAATTCCGCTTCAGATCAACGCTGGGACAGATATGGGCGAAGCAACAACCATGCAAGGATGGTTCATGGTTCTGTTGGGCACCGGTATTCACATGTATGACTTTGAGAGCGGGAAATGGTATGGCGAGCACCCTGGGATTTTGGACGCGCTGAACTTTTACAAGACTGTGTACGTCGATGAAAAACTTGGCGATGCCCGTTTGCAACTAATCTCCGGAGGGAGGGCCCGCACTTTTGAGCTTTTCAGGGATGGCAAGATCGCTATGCTTGTGGAGGGCGACTGGTTCTGGCGCTCGGTTCTGGCACCGGGCTCTGAATGGGCCATACCAAACAGGAATGAGGTTGTGGACTGGGCCATGATGCCGGCGAAGGAGCCCGGAGCAGGCTACCGCGGCCAAAACTTCGTTACCATTTCCGGTGGCACGGGTTTTATCCTCAACCCCAATACGGCTCATTCCCAAGAGGCCTGGGCTCTTATGGCTTTCGCGTTCAGCCGAGAAATGCAGCTTGAATTCCAAAAGATTCAGCCTCGGATTCGCTCCCGCACGGATGTTCCCGTGGTAGGTGATCCGGTGATGAGCGAAATGGCACGGGCGCTTCTCCAGTACACCACTGTGCGGCCCATGCTGCCTGGCTATCCAAAGATTTCCTACCAGGCCCAGCTCATGACCGAGCTCGTGGTTTCCGGCCAGATGACACCCGAAGAGGCAATGGCTGCTTATGCTGAAGCGCTGAAGGAAATAGTTGGGCCGGAGAACGTGATTGTGGTAAAGTAAAAGGGAAGCGGGGGCCAGGCTTTGACCTGGCCCCCTTATTTATGCAAAAGAAGCCATCGTCCCTGGTTTTGTCTAGATCAACCGGGTTAATTTTCTTGGCGCCCGCTTTACTGTTCATTGCCCTTTTTCTCTTCTTTCCCTTGGTATGGGTGCTCATTATCAGTTTTACAGACACCACCCTTACCGGGCCTGCCGCGGCCAACCCTTCCTTTGTAGGTATCTCTAACTACACCGGATTGTTCGATTTTTCCAGGTGGATGCGGCTTGGCAATTTTGGCAATGCTTTGCGTAACACAATTATCTTCGTTTTAGGGTCAGCAATTTTAGGACAAGTCCCGCTTGGACTCGCCATTGCTCTTGCCTTTCATCGCCGCAAAGGTTTGCTCAGGGAGATTGTTTTCTCTTTAGCGACCATTGCGTGGATCCTTCCAGGTGTAGCGGTTGCTTTTGCCTGGATAGCTTTTTTGGATCGCGATTTTGGCACGTTTAATGCCTTGCTCGCGCTTTTGGGGTTGCCGAAAATTGATTGGTATTTCGATTACCCGCTTCTCGCGATCATTATTTTCAACATTTGGCGGGGGACGGCTTTTTCAATGCTTCTTTTTTCCGCAGCTTTAGGGAATATCCCCCCATCTTATTGGGAGACTGCGGACGTCATCGGAGCCTCTCCCTGGCAAAGATTTAGGGACATCATCTTCCCCCTCATCCGGTCGAACCTTTTTACAGCACTGATCCTTGTAACGCTCTGGACCTTCAATGTTTTTACTCCCTACCTTATTACAGGTGGTGGCCCCCTCTATCGAAGCGAAACGGTTCCTATTTACACGTATAGAGTTGCTTTCAAATTTTTTGAGTTTGGGAAAGGAGCGGCCATTGCCGTTGTAATGATGACCATCAACTTTATCTTGGCTTCGTTTTACTTGCTCATGCAGCGGAGGAGAGTGGGATGAGAGGCTTAAGGAAATATGCTTTCAAGTTCTTCTGGGGCGTTTTTGTTCTTTTCATTATGGGCTTCTTCCTCCTTCCGTTGCTTTGGCTTGTTACTGCGCCATTTGATGCTAAAGCGACGCTGCGCGTTGCAATTCCAAGCAAATTTACTTTTGCTAATTTTCGGGCCATTTTCAGGAATACATTTGCTGTAAGAGCACTTTTCCTGAACAGCATCGTTATCGCTGGAGGCACAATGCTCGGGGTCACGTTATTCGCGACCCTTGCGGCCTATGCCCTCGCCCGCCTAAATATCCGGGGGCGGGACATTCTCGCCTACCTCCTTGTGCTTTTTTCCTCTGTAGTGCAGGGAACTGCGGCAATGGTTCCCATTTTCCTTTTACTTTTCCATCTGAAGCTCATCGATACTTATCCTGGGGTGATTTTTGTTTTGATTGGCGGCCTTTTGCCTACAGGCATTTTTCTTATGCGGGATTTCGTGGCAGGAATACCCAAATCTTATGAGGAATCAGCTCTTGTCAGTGGCGCACGTCCTTGGCAGGTTCTGCGGGATGTGGTTTTGCCTGTGTTGAGGCCAGGCATGATGGTTCTTGCGGTATGGAGTTTTGTCCAAGCTTGGGGAGATTTCCTCATTTCTCTCATTGTCATGCGGAGTCCAGCGAAAATGCCTGCACCTATAGCTATCTATTCTTTTTACACTGAAGGCGGTACCCCAGTCCTTACCTTGGTATCCGCTTATTCCCTCATTTATGCGCTCCCTGTTGTTTTTCTCTACCTTTTTGTGAATTGGCGGTATGGGTTCAGATTTTTCGGGGGAATTAAGGGAGGCGGCAGGTGACGGACTATCTCTATCTTGAGGATGTGACAAAGGCGTTTGGCAAAGTTGTGGCTGTGGACGGGGTGACGCTCGGGATAGGGAAGACGGAATTTTTCGCGTTACTTGGCCCATCGGGTTGTGGCAAGACCACCACCCTCAGGCTTATTGCGGGTTTGGAGCAGCCTACGGCGGGCCGTATATACATTGATGGCCGCGAGGTTACCAACTTGCCACCCCAGGAGCGCGATATAGCTATGGTTTTTCAAGATTATGCCTTGTACCCGCATATGACGCTCTTCGAAAATGTTGCCTATCCTCTCAAGGTTCGAAAGGTACCTAAAAAACAAATTACAGAGAAGGTGCATGAGGTAGCTGAACATTTGATGATCACGGAGCTCTTGGACCGGCTCCCCTCCCAAGTTTCCGGTGGGCAGCAGCAACGGGCTGCGGTAGCCAGGGCGTTGGTGCACGCACCCAAGGTTTTCCTTTTCGATGAACCTCTCTCCAACTTGGACGCAAAATTGCGAATTGAAGCACGCGCTTTTTTGAAGCATTTACAAAAAGAGATCAACGTAACCACAGTTTATGTGACTCATGACCAAGCTGAGGCGATGGCTATGGCGGATCGAATAGGTGTAATGTTCGCTGGAAAAGTGGTACAGGTAGGAGCGCCTTTAGACCTTTATCGATTTCCCCAGACAAAGGAAGTTGCCGCCTTTTTAGGTAACCCGCCGATGAACATTCTCTCAGGAAGAGTACAGCCGTCTGCGGATGGGATTCAATTCGTTGGAGAGGGTTTCGTCCTTCCTCTTCCTGGTCTCCATATTCCCCCACAAGAAGCCTATCTTGGTTTTCGGCCAGAACACGCAAGAATTGATATCGAGCCCAGGGACTGCGCGATCCGTGGGCGAATCTATGCGGTGCAACCGCTAGGAAGCGAGATTTGGGTTACGCTTCAAGTCGGTAGCACTACAGTTACTGTCAAAATGTTCGCTGAGGAGATGCCAGAAGCGGTGGAAGAGGTTTGGTTGGTATTGAATCCGCAAAAAATTCATCTTTTCGATAGTGCTGGTCGGCGCGTTCCCCTCGCCAGTTAAAAACATGAAAACTCTCATATTCGAAGGGGTTTTCCATCCTCAGGATGCGGCAAATAGTCCCTATGTTTTCCTACCTTTTATTGTGCCTCCAGGAGTAAAAACTATAAAAATTCGCTATTTTTATGACAAGGGTGAAGAGAACATCATTGATCTGGGATTATTTGATCCGCGGGGAAACGAGTTTTTGCAGGGGCGTGGTTTTCGAGGATGGAGTGGAAGTGCAAAAGAAAGTGTAATTGTCAGTGAAACTTGGGCTACACCGGGTTATCTTCCTGGGCCCATTTATGTTGGGACTTGGCACGTAATCTTGGGTCTATACAAAATAGGTCGTCCTTGCCATTATTATGTGGAAGTTAATCTCTTGAAGGAAGAAATAAAATCGTCATTAGCATTGGATTTTTCGGTTCATCCCCCAAAAAGTTCCAAAGGATGGCAAAAAGGCGATCTTCATTGTCATACAATTCACAGCGATGCTTTTGGCACAGTGGCGGAAGTTTGGGCCGCTGCTCAAAGAAGAGGGCTTGATTTTCTAGCGATTACGGATCATAACACGATCAGCCATTTTTCTGAGATCAAAGAGCTCAACCGTTTGGGTGGCCAAATAATCCCTGGAGAGGAGATCACCACCTATCACGGGCACGCCAATGTGTGGGGTTTATGGGAATGGACGGAGTTTCGGTGTACAAGTTCTGAGGAGATAAAAAAGGTTTGTACCGCGGTGCACGCTAAAGGAGGCCTTTTCTCCATTAACCATCCTAAACGAGGTGGGCCGGAGTGGGAGTTTTCTTATGATATAAATGCGGATTGTATGGAGGTATGGCAATCCTTTTGGCAACTGAACAACATTCAGAGTTTAGGTGTTTGGCATTCGCTTTTAAGGCAGCGGAGGCGGGTAGTCGCCGTTGGCGGAAGTGACGCTCATCCGCGGCTTTTAAAGGGAAGGAGGATGATCGAATGGCTAGGCTTTCCCACCACCTGGGTTAGGGTGGAAAAGCCGGATGCCGAAGGGGTGTTGGAGGGTATTAGACGTGGGCACGTAAGCATCTCTGCTTGCCCCCATGGCCCTTTTTTGGAGGTAAACTTTTTATCGGGCGAGAACGTTTTTTACCAAGGCGACGTGGTTACCTTACCCTGGGGAAAGCTAAGGGTGCACACCCAAGGTGGGGCGGGCTTAGAGGTTTGGCTCTTTTCGCAAAAAGGCTATTTTACAAAGCGCCGAGTAGAAGGGGACGACTGGGTTTGGGAGGAAAAGATTGACCTAGCTCATCATGGCTACGTTGGAGCGGAACTCCGCGTGCCGCTCGCTAGCGAAAATTTTGAAATGGCAGCGATCGCTAATCCTATCTGGCATGGACCTTGGCTAGAAAGAGAAAAGGAGGAGTGATGCAGCAAAAAGTTCAAGTTTTAGTTGTGCCTCATACCCATTGGGACCGCGAATGGTACTTGAGTTTTGAGAAGTTCAGGCCGTATTTGATCGAGGCATTAGACCGAGTACTGGAAATGCTCGAAAAGTACCCAAATTACCAATTTACGCTGGATGGGCAGGTAATCCCTCTTTTGGACTATTTGGAAATAAAGCCGGAAAACGAGGCAAGGGTAAGACAAGCAGTGCAAAGCGGCCGCTTGCACATCGGTCCGTGGTACACCCAACCTGACGAGTTCCTTGTGTCGGGAGAGGCGTTGGTTCGGAACCTCCTTTTAGGGACACAGATAGCGAAAAAGTTTGGGGGCGTTATGTTGCAAGGCTACGTTCCCGATGCCTTTGGACATATCGCACAACTTCCCCAAATCCTGCGGGGATTCGGCATAGATACTGCGTTTGTGATGCGGGGCGCCGAGCACGCTGCGCAAAGAGCAGGGGCAGCGGATTTTTTGTGGAGCGCTCCCGATGGATCGACCGTGCAATGCCATGTTTTAGAGACCGGCTACTGCAACGCGGAACATTTGGACAAAGATCCCTACGCACTAACTCGACCTTTGGCGTGGCTTAGGAAAGAGGGACTTCTCGACCCTTCGGGTCCAGCCTTGGTCCAGTTCCTGCAGAGGTTAATTGAGCGCTCGAAAATGGGCATTGCCTTACTTTTAAATGGTTGTGATCATCGTGCACCTCAGCCAGATATTGTTCCCGTTTTGGAGGCGCTAAATGAACTTTTAAGCGGTTTCGAATTCCGCATTGCCTCACTTAATGACTATGCTGAAATTCTTCGAGAAAACGCTTCAAAATTGGCACTGATTCAGGGTGAATTACGGCAAAGTAAGTTTCACCCTATTCTTTCTGGGGTTTTGTCGACAAGGATGTATATAAAACAGGCGAATTTTGAGGTTCAAAACAAGCTGGAACGCTATGCAGAACCGCTCGCAGCCCTCGCTTTGTTAAGAGGAAAAGATTTTCGTCCGCTTTTGAAGAAAGCTTGGATGGTACTTCTTCAAAATCATGCGCATGACTCCATTTGTGGGACAGGGGTAGACGAGGTACATGAGGAAATGATGCATAGATTCAGGCAAGCGAGCGCATTAGCGGACGCCGTGACGGAAAGGGGTCTTAAGTGCGTGGCAGAAAGTTTTGAACAGGGAAACTCGAACGAATCCTCGATCATTGTGTTCAATCCCACTTTGTGGCCCAGCAGAGCCGAAGTGGAAGTGTTGATAAGCGATGACACTGCTGGCTTTCTTTTACAAGATTCAGAACAAAAACTAGTTCCCTTTGTTGAGAAGGGGGTCGAAGAGGTGCCCGTCAATATCCTGGAAGGTGTAGGATACGTCCGCAAAAAGCGAATTTGCTTCCAAGATCGTCTTCCTCCCCTGGGTTTGAAAAGTTATAGGCTCGTAAAAGCGCATAGCCGTTTTTACGAACCAAGTGTAAAAGCCGTAGGGAATGTAATTGAGAACGATTTTTACATAGTCCGGGTTAATCCTGACGGGACATTTGATTTCTATGACAAAGAAAACGAAAAATCGTATGAAGGGGTAAACGTTTTAGAAGATACTGCCGATGCCGGAGATGAATATAATTTTTCTCCGCTTTTGGGTGATATTCCCATCACCAGCATCGGATTAAGAGGGAAGGTTGTTTCCAGAATGGCGACCCCATGGAAAGCTGAGGTGACGGTGAGTCTCCGCATGAAACTGCCGATGCGGTTGACCTCAGACCGCAAGCATCGGTCCAAGAAGGGGGTTAGCCTTCCGATCCGCTGGGTTATCTCTCTTCAGGAAGATGTGAAACGGATTGATGTGCACATGGATCTAGAAAACAAAGCTTATGATCACCGGTTGCGCGTAGCTTTCCCCACAGGTTTAGATGAGGCACAGGTTTTTGTAGACGAAACTTTTGGCGTTTTCCAGCAGCTCCTTCAACCCTTGGATGAACCATGGGTTGTTGAGAAACCTTCTTCCACGTTTCCCCAAAAAATGTTTGTTGTTTTAGAGAAAAGCGGGGTTGGCTTTGCTTTGATTAACCGAGGTTTGCCGGAATGCGAGGTAACCAAGAATGGTACAATTTTTCTTACCTTATTGCGCTCCGTGGGTTGGCTTTCCAGAGGGGACCTTTTGACGCGACGAGGGCAGGCAGGACCCTCTCTTCCCACCCCGAATGCCCAATGCCCAGGATTGCATCATTTCGACTATGCAATTTATACATTCAAAGGAAAATGGCAATCTTCAAAACTTCTTGAGTTAGCGCACAGTTTTTGTATTCCGCCCATAGGTATCGAATATCCCGGTTTGCCCCTGCTATCCGCTTTTTTCCTTCAATGTGATTCTCCACAAATAGTCTTAAGTGTAGTTAAGCCCGCCGAAGAAGGCGAATATATCGTAGTGCGGCTGTATAACCCCACTGGAGAGGTTTGCGAGGCCTCCGTAAAGACGCTTTGGGAGATCGCGGAGGTTTGGGAGGTGAGGCTTGGCGAAACGGAGGTTGCCCGGGTAAAGCCCATGGCTCCCAATGAATTCAAAACCACTTTCCGGGGATGGGAAATCAAAACTTTCAAAATCTCCTTTAAGGAAAAGCGCTAAAGAAAGGCCCCAAAGCCGCTGGCTGTTTGTTCAGTTTAGCTTCTTAAATGTGTTCGAATCGGCGGAGCTTCGACGCGCATACCGAACAGGAATTTGCTTTTGAGGTCTGCGCTGTAAGGATCGTCTGGTTTTGAAATGACAACTTGAGCGTATCTTCCGCTGGCGTGAATCATCTGTCCTTGCCCAAGATAAAGGGCTACGTGGCCGGGAAAACATAGGATGTCGCCAGCTCGCAGATCCTCAAAGTGGGGAACCTTTTTGCCTACGGATGCTTGCTCCTGAGAATCCCGGGGGAGCCAAAAGTTGAAAGTGAAGTGAAAAAGCCTCTGAATGAATCCAGAGCAATCGAAACCAAAAGTCGTTGTTCCTCCCCATAAATATGGTATGCCTACAAGGCTCTGAGCCAAAGCCAATAAATCCCGAATCCCTCCGCACTGATTTACGGGTATAACAGCTTTAGCTTCAACGTAGGCGCGTTCACCTGTGGGCCACAAAAACACGATTTTCCTCCACCGCTTTTCCCCATCGAAGGCGGTGTCCAAGGGCAAAATACCCAATGGCTTACCATGGCTTATCTCTCTAACCTGAGCCCAAGGAGTGGCCACCTTCCACTTCGGTGCCGTTGGCGTCCCGATTTTGACGCAGCCCTTTTTGACCCATCCTTTATACCCATCCGGACCACGGACATAAACCCAATCCTGGTTTTCCTCGAGGATTTCTATAGGGCTGAAGATGAGGAGCTGGGAGACGCGCTCCGATTGCACGTCTGGTGCACGGCGCATATCAGCCACTGTAGAAGCAATCCAACCTTTCTCCGTCATTGTTCAAAAATTTCGCCTCTAATTAAGTCGTCAAGAGCCTCGCGAGAGCGAATAAGGATGGCTTTTCCCTGGTGAATTAGTACTTCTGCAGGCCGGGGACGGGAGTTGTAGTGAGAAGCCATGGATGCACCATATGCACCGGCTTCTCGGAATACAAGCAAATCGCCCGTCCTAAAAGGTTTTAGCAAATAGAATCCGAATTTATCGGTAGACTCGCAGACAGGTCCGACGACGTGGACGGAATTTGTCTTTCCACTGCGCTTCGGCGTGAGTTCCACAGGATGCTCTGCTCCGTAGAGAGCTGGCCGGATGAAGTCGTTCATGCCGGCATCTACAATGGCAAATGTTTGTCCATGCACTTTTTTAGTGTACAAGATCCGTGTTACCAAAATCCCGGCATTGGCCACAATAAACCGGCCTGGTTCGAAGTAGAGTCTCCACCGCAAAGAGCCACGATCTTTGAGGCCCTTGACGAATTCCGGGAAAGGGAAGTCCAGGTGAAAACCGCCACCGAGGTCAAGAAATTGCAAGCCAAAGCCTTGTCTTTCCAACTCCTCTGCCAGGGCGACGAACCGATCCAGGGCCTCCAAATACGGGGAATATTCCTTTATCTGTGAGCCAAGGTGAGTATGGAGGCCGATAAGGCGTAGATTCCCTGAAGACCGCAGGATTCTTAAAGCCTTGCGTAATCCATCCTTATCTAGCCCAAATTTCGACCCAACCGAGGATGTCCGAAGATCTGGATGGGTTTGCACGTCTAGGCCTAGGTTGACTCGCAGTGCTACGGTAATCTCTCCATTTTTGAACTCCTGTAAATGTTCGAGCTCCCCACAATTTTCGATAACGATGGCGTGGATTCCCAAGGACGCGGCCATGAGCAATTCTGCTTTCGTTTTCCCTACCCCCGTGAAAAGGATGCGTTGGGGAGGAAAGCCCGCCTTTGTGGCCCGAAAAAGCTCGCCCTGGGAAACAACTTCTGCGCCCAAGCCTTGCGAGCTTATGAGGGAAAGAATGGCCATGGAGCTATTCGCTTTAACCGCATAAAAGAAATCCACCGGAAGCTCGGTAAAGTGGGAGCGGAGGAAAGCAATGTTGGATAAAATTGCGTTCGCACTATAGACATAAAGCGGGGTTCCAAAGGTAGAAGCTAAACCGGCGATGCTAATTCCATCGGCAAGAAGTTCGTTCCCTTCCCAAGAAAGCCAATCCATGATTTAGCGCATTCTTGGGTCCAGGATGTCGCGGATTCCGTCGCCAAGGAGGTTGAATCCAAGGACCGTGATCATGATCGCCAAGCCAGGGAATGTGGAAACCCACCAGGCGTGGGGCATGAAATTGCGGCCTTCGCTTACCATGAGGCCCCATTCTGGGCTGGGTGGCTGAGCTCCGAAGCCTAGGAATCCAAGGCCGGCAGCGGTCAGGATGATCCCACCCATACTGAGAGTCCCCTGGATGATAACCGGGCTTAAAGCCAGCGGCAGAATATGAACGAAAAGGAGGCGAAAATGGCCAGCCCCGCAAGCCCGCGCGGCCTCGACGAAGTCCTCCTGTACGACAGCAATAGCTCGGCTTCGCGCCAAACGGGCGAAAACCGTCCAAGCCCCGAAGGAAATGGCCAAGACTACATTCGTGAGGGAGGGACCAAGGGCGGCGGCCACGGCCATGGCCAAAATGAGCTGAGGGAAGGCCATAAAGATGTCCGTTATCCTCATGAGGACATTATCCCAAAATCCTCCAAGATAGGCGGAGATTATCCCGATAACCGTTCCCAGTGTTCCGGAAATGATGAGGATTAAAAATGCAATCCACAAAGAAATTCTTGTCCCGTACAGGACACGGCTCCACACATCACGGCCTAAGCCATCGGTTCCCATGGGGTTCCTTTTGCTAGGCGGCTGGAGCTTATTTATGGGATCGGTAGCATAAGGATCGTGCGGGGCAATATAAGGGGCAAGCAAAGCCAGAATGCATAGGCCAAGGATGATCACAATCCCAACTAAGGAAAGAGGGTTACGAAAGAGATGTTTTACGACATCCCTCCAAGTTAAGCCGCGCATGGCCGTTTAAACGTAGCGAATTTTCGGGTTGAGATAGGCGTAAAGGAGATCGACAACAAGGTTACAGAACGCGTAGAGAAAAGCCGTGAAGATAGCCACTCCTACCACGGCGTTGAAATCGATGGAAAGGAAAGAATAGGTGGCATAACGCCCTAGGCCCGGCCAAGCGAATACAGTTTCCGTAAGGACTGCACCTTCCAAAAGGGAGGCTAAGCGAATGCCGACAACTGTAATTATGGGAAGAAGGGCGTTTTTGAAGGCGTGTTTCATAACGACGGCGGTCTCTTTGAGACCCTTCATGCGGGCAGTCTTTATATATTCCTCTCGCAGAACCTCCAGCATGCTCGCGCGAGTGATGCGCGCTATGGATGCCGTGGAAATCCAGCCCAGCGTAAAAGCTGGCATGATCAAGTGCTTTAAGTAGCTAGTCAAGGCCGGCCAATCGTGAGCCAAAAGAGCATCGATAAAAAGAAAGCCGGTTAGCCGCGGGGGCCGGGGCATCCAATAGGGAAGTTGCCCAGGACCCGGAAGCCAGCCTAGCTTGTAATAAAAGCCAAGGAGAAGCAAAAGACCCAACCAGAAAGCGGGCATGGAAAGACCGACAATGGCGAAAACTCGGGAGGCATGGTCGATCACGCGTCCAGGATAGACCGCGGAGACAACACCCACGGAAATGCCGAGGACAATACCGATTAAAAATGCGCTTAGGGCGAGCTCGACCGTGGCAGGAAAAAACTGGGCGATGTCTTGGAGAACAGGCCGGCGGGTGCGCAGAGATACGCCTAAATCGCCCCGAAGGAGGTCGAGGACGTAGCGCGCATATTGCACATAAATGGGTCTATTGAGGCCCAATCGCTCCCGCTCCCTTTCGATGGCTTCAGGAGGTGCCTGCGGGCCCAAGATTGCGCCTACCGGATCCGCGGGGATGACCCGGGCGACGAAAAAAGTAATGGTCATTACACCCCACAGGACCAACACCATCCAAAGGAGACGGCGGGCGATGTAGCCAAGCACGATGGAGGGGCCCGGCCATGGCCGGGCCCCTGCCCTTTTATCCGGTCTTCACGACCGGCCAGAACTCCGTGAAGCTAAGCATGGGGTTCAAAACCAGGCCTTTAACGACCTCCCGCGTTACCACCTGGTTCAAAGGATAGTAGAGGACCACATAAGGTCCGTTGTGGAGGATGCGGCGCTGGATTTCCTCATACATGGCTCGCCGCTTGTTCGCGTCAAGCTCCTTAGCGGCCGCTTCAACCAGTGCGGTTGTTTCGCAATCCGCGTACATGTTGCGCCACGCTAGCTGCCGCACGGGGGCCTCCGGGCCGGTGGTACAGCAGTGGGCGAAGGGTTTGGCCAAGGCGTCGGGATCCGCGTAGTCTACGCCCCAGCCCGCGACAAGGAACGTGTGCTTTTGCGCTCTGTAAAGCTCGTAGAACTGAGCGGAGACCATTTGGGTAATGTTCACTTTAATGCCAATCTGAGCAAGATCGGCCTGAACTTGGGTAGCGATGGCTACGCGACGAGGATGAGTGGAGGTAAGCATTTCCACTTCAAACCCTTCGGGATAGCCTGCCTGAGCCAGGAGAGCCTTGGCTTTTTCGATATCCTTGTGGAAAGGAGTTTCGGGAAGGTGTCCAAACATTCCCGCGGGGATGAAGGTTTGTCCGGGCATGGCGGCACCCTTTTGGATGCCGTAGATAATGGCATCGTAATCGATGGCCCATCGGATGGCTTCGCGGACGAGCGGGTTATCAAAAGGTGGCTTCCCTGCATTCATGGCCAAGTATTCAATGCTCCACGATGGGCCCTCAATTACCGTGAAGCCCGGAGTGCTGCGGTAAAGGTCAACCTGTTCGGGAAGGAGATCCCAAGCGATATCGATGTCACCGCGATCCAAAGCGAGTTTTTGGGCGGCCGGCTCGGGGATGTCAATGAAAATAATGCGCTTCACACCGGCTGGTCCAGCCCAATATTCGTCAAAGCGGTCAAGAATGATCCGCTCGTTGGGGGTCCACTCCACAAGGATAAAAGGACCAGAACCCGCATCATTAGTTTTCAGCCATTGGTTAGCCCAGGGGTCGGCCTCCGTGGCATGAGCCTTGACCAGCTCACTATCCACTATGGAGCAAATTCCCTGAAAGCCTACAACAGAGGCGATAATTAATTCAGCAACAGGTTGATTCGTAGTAATGGACACGGTGTAGTCATCGATTTTCTTAATCATCGACGGATCGGGAACGTATTGGGAAAGGATCCATATGGGAGCGAAATTCAAGCTTAGGGAACGGGTAAACGAATAAATAACATCATCGGCAGTAACTTCGCGGCCGGAATGGAATTTTGCACCCCGCCGCAGATGGAAGGTCCAAGTAAGGCCATCTTCGGAAACCTCCCAGCTTTGGGCGAGACCGGGCTTAGCCACTACCTCTCCTTGATCCATCACGATATTAACGAGGGCGTCGTAGTATTGCTCAATGATGAGGTTGGTAAAAACTTCATAAGCCCGCGCAGGATCAAGGTCAACAATGATATCCGTCCGGGCGCCGATGATGAGAGTATCCTTGGGTGGAGCGGATAAAAGCGGTAAAGCTATAACCGAAACCAAACACCACAAAAGAATGCCCCGCATTTTCACCCCCTCCTTTTATTTGGAAGTAAACCAGCATAGCAAAATAATGCTAGGGCGTCAAGATTTGTGGGGAAGGCCACTAGCCTCTATGGTATTAGCTTTGAAGAGGATCCGAGGACATCCTCTCCCTGGGCAAACCAACTTTAAAACGAGCGTCAACTGGGAGCAGGCTACCATTTTATCTGGCAAGCTTTAAAAAATCTTTCACTTGGAGAGTTCGAGATGCGTCAATAAGCATACTAACCGCCTCAATGAAAGTCTCCGCCTACTTATTCACATTACCTTCCAAAGCTGCTGCAAGTTCTCGAGGTAGTCCTGAACTTTTTCGTAAAGCTCCGGGGGATAGCTCTCAGACATGGCCACGAGATGAAACACGCATCCTTCTTTCCCAGCTCTGCGAGGGCCTTTTCGCTAGGAGGGGGATAGGCCCAAAGATCACCTTCCAATTTCCCTTCGCTAGAGCGACCGCGATAACCGGACCTTCGCTCTCACAGATAACCGCGGCAACCGTGGGATCGGCGAACAATCGGCAAGGGGGAGGGGTTAAGGGGAATCCGGGCCTAACAGTATTCTCGCTTCCCCGCGACTTTTGGCGGATACCGGTTGCGGATTTTGCCAGTCGGCCGTGGGTTTGGGAACCGGCAGGGCATGGGTGTGATCGCGGGGGCGATTAAAACTACCGCCCAAATCCTCCACATAAACCCCTCCCTGGGAGGATCGTAACCTTTGCGTTACCTTTTTAGAACATTTCAAGGCCTCAAGAGGGGAACCATGAAGTTCATCATTCGAGAGCTACGACCCGAACTGGAGGATTTCGCGGCAGCGGTGGAAATCGATAACGCCGTGGATCCGGAGCATCAGTATACTCCGGAACAATTCCGCTACAACTATGAAAACTTTGACACCCGAAAAAACATAACGCGCTATTACTTAGCGGA
>Ga0080004_1151988_pt1 | contig 19414 bp, 17 predicted proteins | sample WasSprMetagenome_FD_69207 | JGI IMG/M metagenome (GOLD analysis project Ga0080004, IMG submission 69207) | Sulfidic aquatic microbial communities from Washburn Spring, Yellowstone National Park, USA - WS (SPADES assembly) (version 2) | ecosystem: Environmental > Aquatic > Thermal springs > Hot...
GGTTTGCCCAAGGGCTGGAGGTGGGGGGTCCTCTGCGGCGTGGAGGAGGTCGCAAGGCTTTTTGAGGGGGTACCAGTGAACGTTTATTCAATGCCCGAGGGAAGCATTTTCAGGCCCCACGATTATCGGGGGGTTAGAGTTCCGATCATGGTTGTCGAGGGGGAATACGGTGAATTTTGCGAACTGGAAACCCCCCTGCTCGGGCTTATATGCCAGGCCTCAGGGGTGGCCACAATGGCGGCGAGGATAAAGAAAAAAGTAGGGGACAAGCTTCTGATAGCTTTTGGCATCAGGAGGGCGCACCCTGCGTTGGCGCCAATGTTGGATAGGGCCGCCTACGTGGGGGGATTTGATGGAGTCTCAAGCCTTGTCGGGGCAAAAATTATAGGCAAGGAGCCAATGGGGACTATGCCGCACGCCCTGATAATCGTCTTCGGCGACCAGGTTAAGGCGTGGAAGGCGTTCGATGAAGTCATGCCTGAGAGTGTGCCAAGAGTCGCCCTTGTCGACACTTATTATGATGAGAAGAAGGAGTCGATTATGGCGGCGGAGGCATTAAAGGGCAGACTTCATGCCGTGAGGCTAGACACCCCAGGCTCCAGAAAGGGAAATTTTGCGGAGATAATCCGAGAGGTCAGATGGGAGCTTGACATCAGGGGGCATAGAGACGTTAAAATAATTGCGTCTGGCGGGGTCAACGAGGAGAACGTCAAGGAATTGGCTGACGCAGGCGCTGATGGATTTGGGATAGGGACATCCCTAACGAGCGCCCCAGTGATAGACTTCGCCTTTGACATAGTTGAGCTTGAGGGGAAACCAGTGGCGAAGAGGGGCAAGCTCGGGGGGAGGAAGAGGGTATGGAGGTGTGGGGGCTGTCTGGTTGACGCCGTTTTGCCTGAGGCAGAGCCCATGCCAAATTGCCCAAATTGCGGGGGGAGGATGGAACCTGCGCTGCATCAGATAATAAAGGAAGGGAAAATCCTGAGCCTTCCGTCTGTTGATGAGATTAGGCGCATGGTTATCGAACAGCTCTCAAAAATTAGCGAATAGGTGCTCCGCTTGTGGGACCTCTTGCGAAAGGCTAGGAAGATTGTGGTGAAGGTCGGCACCAGCAACCTGACAGATGAAAACTCAAGGCTTGACCTCTCTAAGGTGGAGAGGGTGGTCAGGGGAACTATGGAGCTTCGCAGGCAGGGCAGAAAGGTCGTATTAATCACCTCCGGGGCGATAGGGGCTGGCATGGGCCGAATGAACCTTACACGGAGGCCTGAGAGCATGCCGCTCCTGCAGGCGGCAGCGGCAGTGGGTCAGGGGATCCTCATGCAGGTTTACGAGAAATATTTTGAGGAGTATGGACAGCCGGTGGCTCAGATACTTTTGACCAGGGAGGACTTCACAGACCCGAGAAGACATCAGAACTTCATAAATACGATGACCACGCTGTTGGAGTGGGGAGTAATCCCGATAGTTAACGAAAATGACACGGTTGCGGTTGAGGAGATAAAACTTGGGGACAACGACAATCTGTCCGCGCTTGTTGCGATAAGCATTCAGGCAGATTTGCTAATCATGCTCTCGGATGTCGACGGACTTTACACTGGGGACCCGAACAAGGAGAAGGGCGTGAAATTGATAAAGATAGTTGAAAAGGTCACGCCTGAGATCGAGAATCTGGCTGGGGCGGCCTCACGCGGATTTGGAGGAATGTTGACCAAGGTTCAGGCCGCGAAAATGGCCTCGGAGTTCGGGATTCCTGTGGTGATAGCAAATGGGGCTGAGAGGGAGGTGCTCCAGAGGCTGGCGGCTGGTGAGGAGATAGGGACTCTGTTCTTGCCTAGGAGTTTGGGAGGTGAGCGAAGGTGAGGAAAGGAATTTTGGAAAAGGTGAGGGAGGCAAGGGCCGCAGCGCTGAGGCTAGCAAATGTGCCGACGGAAGTTAAGAACAATGCGTTGCGCGCAGCGGCATCTGCGATCCTGGATAAAAGGGAGGAGATTTTGGGGGCGAACGAGAGGGACGTTGAAATCGCTAACAAACTCATGAACAGGGGAAAGATATCTAGGGCCTTGGTGGACCGGCTTAAGTTGGATGAGGCAAAAATCAAAACAGTGGTGAAAATGATAGAGGATGTAGCAAAGCTTGAAGACCCCGTGGGGAGGACCCTTTACGCGATTGAGCTTGACGAAGGGTTAGAGCTGTATAGAGTTTCTACTCCTATAGGTGTGATAGGGGCAATATTTGAGTCCCGCCCTGACGTTCTGCCCCAGATTTCGTCTCTCTGCCTTAAGTCGGGGAACGCAGTCATCCTCAAGGGGGGGCGCGAGGCCAGGAACTCGAATGAGGTGATTTACGGGGTCATAAGGGAAGCGACAGAGGGGGCGGGGATCCCCAGGGGATGGATGCAGTTAATAGAGGCGAGGGCCGAGGTGAGGGAGATGCTGAGGCTTGAGGAGTACATAGACCTCCTCGTCCCCAGGGGGAGCAAGGAGTTCATAAAGTACATTCAGAAAAACACCAAGATTCCCGTCCTTGGGCATGCGGAGGGGATATGTCACGTTTACGTGGACAAGGACGCAAACTTGGAGATGGCAATAGAAATATGCTATGATGCAAAGGTCCAATACCCCGCCGTATGCAACGCAATGGAGACTTTGCTCGTGCACGAAAGTATAGCGGAGGATTTTCTGCCGCGCATGGCTCAGAGGTATCTTGCGGCGGGTGTCGAGCTGAGGGGCTGCGAGAGGACGAGGAGGATTTTGAAGGGCTACAAAATTAAGAGGGCAACCGAGAAGGATTGGGCAACCGAATATCTGGACCTCATCCTTTCGATAAAGGTGGTTAAGGATGTGGATGAGGCAATACAGCACATAAACACGTATGGCTCAAAGCACACGGATTCGATAGTCACGGAGAATAAAAAAACAGCGCTAAAGTTTTTGGAGGGCGTTGATTCATCTAGCGTGATGCATAACGCTTCCACTAGGTTCAGCGATGGCTACAGGTATGGGTTGGGGGCGGAGGTTGGGATCAGCACGGGGAAGATCCACGCCAGGGGGCCAACGGGATTGGAGGGGCTCACCACTTATAAGTATTATCTGATGGGCAGGGGAAATGTCGTATCAAATTACCTCGGCCCTAATGCGAGGCCATTCACCCACAGAAAGTTGGAAAAGGAATGGAGAGAAATCGTTCAGGCTTACTCCGGGGGCAAGTGAGATGAACTTGAAAAAAGTCGGCATCATAGGGGCGGGCAGGATGGGGAGGGCTTTCATAGACGGTCTGCTGAACTCTGGCGCGATGAGAAAGGATCAGATAATCTCAAGCGACATAGATAGGTCAGGCTTGGAGGTCCTGAGGGGGAAGGGGGTGGAGGTGACCACGGATAACCGCGAGCTTGTCAGCAAATCAAGCGTAATTTTGCTCGCGGTCAAGCCAAAGGACGTTGAAAAGGTGCTTGAGGAGATAAAGGATATTTTGGGTGGAAAATTGTTGATATCCATCGCGGCCGGAGTCTCAACGAGCTTCATTGAGGGGAGGCTGGGCGAAGGTGCGAGGGTGGTTAGGGCGATGCCAAATTTAGGTTGCATAGTTGGGGAAGGGGCGACCGCTTACTCCCTGGGAAAAAATGTGGATGAGGGGGAGGAAAAGTTCGTGAAAGAACTTTTGGGTGGCGTGAGCGGATTTGTCGTAAGGGTTAGGGAGGACATGCTAGATGCGGTAACTGCACTGAGCGGGAGCGGGCCTGCTTACTTTTTTTACATGATCAAAGCGCTTGTCGAAGCTGGAGTTGAGGAGGGGATATCTAGGGATATAGCGCTGAGGCTTGCGGCTCAGACTGCTAAGGGGGCGGGTGAGATCATCCTCGAGACAGGAAAGGGACCGGATGAGCTTATAGAGATGGTTCGCTCGCCAAAGGGGACAACCGAGGAGGGGCTGAGGGTGCTCGAGGCGAGGGGAGTGTTTGAGGCATTTAAGGAAGCGGTAAGGGCCGCGAGGAGGAGGTCGGCCGAGCTAGCGAAGTAGTCGGCGAAAGTGAAGGCGAGGCATGCACAAGTTCAAGGGCGGTAATTTGAAGTTCAAGAAGGTGGCGGTCGGGGGAACTTTTGACCACATGCACGATGGCCATAAGGCCCTCCTGAGGAAGGCATTCGAGGTTGGGGAGAGGGTGGTGGTTGGAATATGCTCAGATGAAATGAACTTGGTTAAGGATTCAGCTGGGATCAGACCATTGGAGGAGAGGATGTCCAAGCTTAGGGATTTTTTGCAGTCCGAGGGGTTCTTGGAGAGGGCTGAGATAGTCCTGATCTCCGATCCATTTGGGCCCGCGCTTGAGGACGGGACGTTTGATTCCATTGTGGTTAGCGGGGAGACAAGGCCGAGGGCTGAGGAGCTCAATCGCCTCAGGGCTAAGAAGGGATTAAAAGAGCTCGAGATCGTTGAGATCCCCTTTGTCCTAGCCGAGGATGGCCTTCCCATTTCATCCGTCAGGATAAGATACGGGGAGATAGACGAACACGGCAAACTCCTGAAGAAATCCTTTTTGTGATTTCCGCTTGGAGGGTCTAGCCAAAATCTATTTTGAAGGGGGGGAGCCCTGAAACCCTAGACTTGCACCATGCGCGATCGTTTCTCACGATCGGGGCCAAGGTTTTGCGTTAGCAGTTATTTTTTAAGTTGACCGGTCAAAGTTAATTGGGCGAAGCTGATGCACCCATCCCTAGACATTGTCGGCACCAGGGGAAATGAGCTATCTGGGAAGAAAATAGTCCTTTGCGTCACTGGAAGCGTGGCGGCTGTGAGGAGCCCGGAAGTAGCGCGGGAGCTGATGCGCCACGGCGCTGAGGTAAGGGCGGCGATGACGCCGAGCGCGGCCAAGCTTATTACTCCGGAGCTCATGCACTGGGCAACAGGAAATCCCGTTGTGACAGAGCTCACCGGAAAGTTGGAGCACGTTGAGCTTGCAAGCTGGGCGGATTTGATACTGGTCGCCCCAGCCACAGCCAACACCATAAGTAAAGCGGCTTGCGCTGTAGATGATACACCCGTTACCTCGATAATTTCGGTTGCGTTGGGCCTCGAGAAAAAGGTGATCATGGTTCCTGCGATGCACGGGTCGATGTATGCCCATAAGTTGCTTCAGGACAACATCTCTCGCTTGAAGGGAATTGGAGTTTCCATTCTGGAGCCACGCGTTGAGGAGGGCAAGGCCAAAATGTTGGATGTGGGCGAGATCGCGGATTTCGTAATGGGGGAGCTAATGCCCAAGGACATGCTTGGCCTGAAGGTTCTTGTGACCGCAGGCCCGACTGTTGAGCCCATAGATCCGATTAAACTCATCACGAACCGCAGCTCTGGGAAGATGGGAATAGCCGTCGCAAAAGCCGCGGCGAGGAGAGGTGCCGAGGTGACCCTCATATACGGCCCAGGGAATGAGGCTACCCCTCATGGCGTGAAGGTGATAAGGGTCGAAACCACCTCCGAAATGAAGGAAGCTTTTGAAAATGAACTCCGCAAAGGTCAGGACATTATCGTCTCAGCAGCCGCGGCGCAGGATTTTATGGTCGAGAGCCCTCACGCGGCCAAGCTTAGACATTTTGAGCCAGTTGAGATAAAGCTCGTCCCCGCGCCAAGGGTGATTGAAAACGCCAGGCGCTTGGCCCCGCACGCGTACATAATAGGCTTCAAAGCGGAGTACGGCGTGAGCGACAACGAGCTCGTCGAGGCAGCGAGGGGAAAGTTGGAGGAAAATAGACTTGACATGGTTGTCGCCAACGATGTCTCTAGGGCTGGGGCTGGTTTTGCGCATGAGACAAATGAGGTCGTAATCGTCACCCCTTCAATCACGAGGAAAATTGCATCCGCTAAGATTGAAGTGGCAAACGCAATTCTGGATGAAGCCCTAAGGGAGTTAAGGAGCAAATGAGAGAGGCCATGGCTTTTGTTCCGGGCCATATATCTGGTTTCTTTCAGGTGTGCGATGAGGCTTTGGAGCCAGAGCGCAGGGGTTCGAGAAACTGCGGCCCGTGCATAACTGCGGGGGTCCTGACCGAGGTTAGGGTTGAGCCACACTCGAGAGGGAAGGTTAGGGTCTACATAAACGGCGAAAAAACCTCAAGCGCTGAGACCACGATGAACGCGGCGGAGCAGGTGCTGAGGATGGCGGAGGGAAAATTTAGGGTTGATATTTACCACAAATCGCAGGTGCCTATAGGTGCGGGCTATGGGGCGAGCGGAGCCGGGGCTTTTGGGGCCGCGCTTGCTCTTTCCAAGGCGCTCAAGCTGGGGCTGTCGTTGGATAGAGTTGCCGCCGTAGCGCACAGGGCAGAGGTTGAGTGTGGCACGGGTTTGGGCGACGTGGGGGCTCAGGCAATTGGGGGGCTCGTGATAGGTTTAGAGCCTGGCTCGCCAGATTTTGGCAGGTGGAGCAAAATTCCGGTTGAGAGGGACATCAAAATAGTCTGTTCGACGATTGGGCCGTTGCTCACAAAGGAGATTTTAAAGGACGAGGGCATGAGGGCTCGCTCCAAGGAGCTAGGGGGGCAAGCTCTGAGGAGGCTGCTTGCGGAACCCACCCCAAAGCGTTTCATGGAGGTATCATACGAGTTCGCTAGGCGGATTGGGCTGATGGATGATGAGGTTGAAGGCCTAATAAAATCGGCGTTGAGGAGCGGGGCGATTGGGGCGAGCATGGTGATGCTTGGGAGGGCGGTTTTCGCGATGGTCAAAGAGGGCCTCGAGGCAAAGGTTAGGGGTGCCTTTTTAGAGCTCGTCGAACCTGAGGACGTGATGGTGGTTGGGGTGGATGGGAGGGGGGCGAGGGAGATAGCGGGGAATCAATAGCTTTTTTATGTAGTTGTGAAATTTAAGAGTAATTCGGTGTCGATGAGACATATTCATTTGGGGCTCATTCCGGATGGCAATCGGAGATGGGCCCGCGAGCACGGTCTTGCACCCACGGAGGGGCATAGACATGGGGCAGTCGTGATGGAGAACTGCCTCAAGTGGTGCCTTGAGAACGAGATCGAGGAGGTTAGCGTTTACTCCCTTTCAATAGAAAATCTGATGAAAAGGCCACAGGATGAGCTCAGGGAAATTTTCAGGGTTCTTGCCCACTATTTCAATAAGCTCTCCACAGACGACCTCGTGCACAAATATGAGATAAAGGTGAGGGTGCTTGGCAGGATTTATAAGTTGCCTGATTTCGTCGTGAAGGCCGCGAACAACGTCATGCGGTCCACTCGCCCTTATCAAAGGCACGTTCTTAACCTGTTGGTGGCGTACGGCGCACAGGACGAGCTTCTGAGGTGCGCCCAGGCTTTGAGCAGGAGCAGGATAGGCAGGGTCACGAGGAAGATCCTTGAGAGGAGCCTCTGGGTCTCAAGGCCAGTAGATCTGATAATTAGGACAGGAGGGGATCACAGGCTCTCAAATTTCCTGCTTTACCAGTCAGCGTATGCGGAGATCTTCTTTGTTGATAAATATTGGCCGGATTTCACCCGAGATGATTTTGAGGCCTGCCTGGAGGCTTTTGAGAGAAGCCAGAGGAGGATGGGGGGTTAGGCCCTGAAAAAATTTTGATGGACGATCTTTTTGAGGGGGGTCCTTGGGGGCGGGCTTGGCCTCTCAGCGGGCCTGCCGATTGGGATTATCGCCAGGGGCCTCACCCCCTCAGGGGCATTAATGGCCTCTGCGGCTAGGGATTCGTTGAAGGCACCCACCCAGCAGGTTCCATAGCCCAGGGCGTGAGCCGCGAGCAAAATGTTTTGCGTGGCTGCGGCCGTGTCCTGAATGCAGTAAAGGCTCGCCCCCCTGCTTCCGTAGTGGCCTGAGGTGCGGGGTACATTTGCACAGGCAACGATCGCAACTGGGGCTTCGGCTATGAAGCTCTGTCCGTATGCGGCCCTGGCGAGCTTGTTTTTTATGGCCTGATCTTTGACCACCACGAACTCCCAGGGCTGTAAGTTGCCGGCGCTCGGGGCTAAGGTGGCGCTCTCAAGGATTTTTTTCAGGTCCTCTTCGTTCACGCTTTCACCGGTGAATTTTCTGATGCTCCTCCTGCCGCGTATCGCTTCGAACACGTCCATTTTCCGTCCCAAAATATTTTAGTCGCATTTAAGTTAAGTTTTATCGTGGTCGCTTGGCGAATCCGGAGCTTGATTGGATTGCTGAGAAGGCATGCGAGATGCTTGTGGACAAGGTGAAGGATGGCCCACTTACGGATCACGATGTAAAGTTGGCTTTTGAAATTTTCGCCCAGCCGAGATTGAAAAAATTGTACTGGGGGAGAGACGAGCGTGAGTTGGGCGAGGCCATAGATTACGTAATGAATAAGCTCAGGGGTTATGCGGAGCAGCTTAATTTGAGTCACTGGACGGGTCGAAAAATAAATTTTCCAAAGTAAGTCGCGATTGGAGATTTGTTATAAATATAACAAATGCCGCGTTTCAGCAGCGAGCCATGAAATAAGGAAAGTCGCTGAGCTCATTTGTTATAAATATAACAAAGATTTGAGCACGACATTTGTTATAAATATAACAAAGATTAAAAAAGAGAGCGCTTGTTATAAATATAACAATTTTTCTGGCTTTATTTTTACGTGCGGGACTTTTTGGGGGTATGGGGAGTTCATTGCAATGACGCAGCGTTGGAAAAGCGAAAAGGTTTTCGTTTCTTGAATACATTTACAAATTAAAGCCCCCGCGATTCGGCAAATTTTTAGGTCTCAAACCGAATGGAGAAAGGGGAGGGCATGTTATCCGTTGAGGAGATGCGGGCGTTAGAGCTCAACTCACAATATTTCGGAGTTTCGAGGCTCAAATTGATGGAAAACGCGGGGAAAGGAGTTGCGGACGCCATCTCCCAAAAATTTAATCCAAAAAATTTGAAGATAAAAATTTTCTCAGGCCTAGGGGGGAACGGTGGAGACGGATTTGTTGCAGCGAGATACCTAGCTGCCGCGGGCGCGGATGTGGAGGTTATCCTGCTCGGCGATCCAGGGCGAATCTCCTCTAAAGAAGCGAGAGAAAACTGGGACTTGCTCAAAAAGCTGGGTTGCGCGCGTTTAACATGTCTCAGGGAATCTTCAGAGCTCGGACAACTGGATGCGGACGTAATAGTTGACGCTATCCTCGGCACAGGGTTGAAGACCCAACTAAGGGGGCTTTTCCGGGAGGCGGTGGAAGCGATAAACAGAAGCGGGGCCTTCAAGGTCGCGATAGACGTGCCGACGGGTATAGACTCGGACACTGGTGAGGTGATGGGGGTGGCCGTGAGGGCGGATCTCACATTAACTCTGCACGACTTGAAGATAGGCATGCCTAAAGCTAAAGAGTGCGGCGAAATCGTCGTCGTTGACATAGGGATTCCGGAGAAAGCCGTGACGCATGCTGGGCCGGGGGATGTCCACATTGCCATAAAGGACAGGGCCCCAGGGTCTCACAAGGGGGACTTCGGGAGGCTTCTCGTCGTTGGGGGATGCCCACGATACGTAGGCGCTCCGGCCTTGGTCGCGCTCGGCGCTTTAAGGGCAGGGGTAGATCTAGCGATAGTAGCCGCCCCTGAAAAGGTCGCCTGGGCGATTAACGCCATTTCACCTGACATAATTACCGTAAAGTTGCCGTGCGAGGTGATCTCAAGCAAAGTTCTGGAGCAGCTTGGGGAGGAGATCAGGAGCTCCAGTGGAATCGTTCTTGGCCCAGGGATGGGAAACAAACCTGAAACTCTGATGGCAGTGCCCAAGATCATAGGATTAGCGGGTGAGGCAAAGGTTCCAGTTGTGGTGGACGCGGACGCGATTAAAGCCCTATCGAAAGACCCAAGCGCGATAAGGGACGCAAATTGCGTGGTAACCCCTCACGGAGGCGAGTTTAAGATTCTCACCGGCGCGGAACTCCCGGAGGAAATAAATGCCCGAGCAGAGGTCGCGAAGCAGCACGCTAAATCTCTTGGGACGACGATCCTGCTCAAGGGAAATGTGGACATCATCGCTAGCCCTGATGGAAAAGTTAAGCTGAACTCCACCGGGAACCCCGGGATGACCGTGGGGGGCACCGGAGATGTGCTCTCTGGCATCTTAGGCGCGCTTCTCGCCCAAGGATCAGACCCGTTTAAGGCGGCGGTTGCAGCGGCCTTCATAAACGGTTACGCAGGCGACCTTGCCGCCCAGGAGAAAGGTTTTCAGCTCGTCGCAAGCGATTTGCTGGACAAAATTCCATCGGTGATAAGGGAAATCAAAAATCAGACGGTTTGCATAACGCCCTTAAATCAAAATTGACCCCCGTAAACCGGATGGCGCGCATTGAGGCATGATGAAATTTTTTATTCATGAAGGTTAAGTTAAAATTGTTTGCCCCGGTGGTGTAGACCGGCCAATCAGCTCGCTTGGAATAACGGCTAGGGCCAATCATAGTGGCCTCATAGGCTGGCGAAATGCCGCCTAGGCCAATCGAGCCACTGACGCGGGTTCAAATCCCGCCCGGGGCACCTGATTTCAATTCGAACTTAGCTCCTTTGATCGTGTTTTCCTCAGACCTCCGGCTATCTTCTCTAGTCTCCTCAATCACGTCAAAAACCAGAGGCTATTGTTACACGTGTAACAAAGAAATTCAACCAATTCCAAGCACTGAGAATTTTGTTTAAGATGCCCCCTTTTTCAAATGTGCAAGGGTGAAAATTTTCCTCAAGCGAGTGCAAACTGACATTGAAAATGAACCCTGGTGACTCTAAAATGTTACATGTAGGGGATCAAACATAGGAGCTTCAGGATGGTGTCACCAGTGTTCTTGAATTGGTGTTCCACATTCCCCGGGATGAATATCGCATCCCCGCTTTTAAACATCCTATTTTCGTCCCCGGCCATGACCTTGCCTCTCCCCTCAAGGATGAAAACTTCATGCTCCCATTTATGGGTATGAAGTGGTGTGTGGCCCCCCGGCTCAATTTCGAAAAGTCTCATCGCAAAATTTTTCGCCCCGTCCTCTTTGGTTATAAGCCACCTGATTTTCACGCCCTGCGCCCCCTCCCCGGCTTCCAAGGCTTTGACCCTGCGATAGTTGATCAACTTCAATTTCATCCCCTGCAATAATTTCCTGACGGGGGTTTAAGGGTTACGCGCCCATCCTGCGCTCAAAGCTTAGGAAAATTTAAAAGCCGAAAGCCAAATTTTTAGATTCGGTTCAGATCGTCTCGCGGTAAGGTAGGGCTAGGCATGGCCTCGTTTGAGGGGGGATAAAACGCTGAAAATTTTCAACACCCTCACTAGGCGGAAGGAGGAATTCAAGCCGCTCGGTAAAGTGGTTAGGATTTACACATGCGGGCCTTCGGTTTACGAACGTTCCCATATCGGAAACTTCAGGACCTTTGTCTTCGAGGACGTGCTTGTGAGGTATCTCAAGTTCAAGGGATACAGAGTGAAAAGGGTAATGAACATCACGGACATAGAGGACAAGGCCATCGAGGCGGCCAGAAGGGAGGGGAGAACACTAAAGGAGCTGACCGAACACTACACAAAAATATTTTTTGAAGACGTGCGGGAACTGAATTTACTCCCCGCCGACGTTTTTCCAAAAGCGTCCGAGCACATCCAGGATATCGTAAGGCTCATAAAAAGGATAGTGAAAAATGGCTGCGCCTACGTTGGTGGGGACGGCTCCATATATTTTGACATATCCAAGTTCAAGCGCTACGGTAAGCTCTCCCGCTTAAAGCTTAGGCGGGGGAAAAGAAGGATAAAAAGAGATGAGTGGGGGGAAGAAACTGGCATAGTGGCGGACTTTGCCATATGGAAATCCCACGACAAAAAAGATGGAGATGCATTCTGGGTGACCGATCTGGGCAAGGGCCGCCCGGGCTGGCACATAGAGTGCTCAGCCATGTCATACAAATACTTAGGGGATCATTTCGACATGCACATAGGGGGCAAGGATAACATTTTTCCCCACCATGAAAACGTGATTGCCCAGACCTTTGCGGCGTTTGGGAAGAACCCGTCAAAATATTGGCTTCACTGCAAGCATTTGATAGTAGAAGGCAAAAAGATGTCGAAGTCAGCCGGCAATTATTTTACCCTGTCCGACCTGACCCGGCAGGGGTTCAAGCCCATGGCGATTAGGTACCTGTTACTTTCGGCGGGCTACCGCAGGAGGCTGAATTTTAATCTAGCCGCCCTTAGGGAAGCTGAGGGAAAGCTGGAAAAGATAAAGGATGCCCTTAAAAGGATTCAGGGGTCAAGTGGCGACGATGACGCGGAAAAATTCTTGGAGAGGGCGAAGAGGAAGTTTGAGCGCGCTATGGACGATAACCTGAACACTGGCAGGGCTTTGAAAGTGCTCGAGGAATTTGTTGATGAGATTGATAGGCTTAGCCTTAGCAAAAGCTCACGCAATAAGGCCATCAAAGTCCTCAGGGATTTCGATCTGATACTGGGGCTAAAATTATTCGAATAGTGAGTTTACTGATTTTCAAAGCCGAAGGCGGGTAAAAATCCCGGTTTCCCCCAAAAGTCCACGCCAAAATTTTTAAAACAAAGGTAGGAGCCCAGGGGCACTCGAGCTGACTGATGCGAGGTTAAAATGTTTACAGAAAAATTTAAATAAATAACACTGTTATGAAAAAACGGCTACTCAAAAAGCCCTCAGCCCTGGCAGACCGGGTGATTTTAACTCGGGCCCCGCGCCCGGCTTGAACTTTTGCTCATATCCAACCTCCAGTCGGGCGCGGAATGGCATCAATAGCCAATTCCAGGCAATCGTGAATAAGGCATCGCCGGCAAATCGTTCATTCGGATAAAAATCGTTCATTCGGATAAAGTTAAAAGTCAAGATGCCGAATCCTTGCAGGTGGTCGCTTGGTGGATTGTCCGGTATGCGGTGAGCCTCTCTCAGCTCCAACGGTCAAGTGTTCAGGCTGCGGCGTCCTGCTCCACAAAAAATGCGCTAAGAGGACGCTGGGTAAGAGTTATTGCAAGAGCTGCTATAAACAGGCTAAGAAAACTGCAAGATACGAGATCATGGCTAGAAAGAGCGCGATGTTTGGCTGAGATTAAAAATTTGTCTGCGGCGGTGAGATGAGGGCTGGGCGAATAGTTTTGGCCGGGGTTTTGCTCATCGCTTTTGCCTCGCTCTTGCTGGCGCTGGTTTTGATGGAGCAATCGCATGCGCGGGATGAGCTCCTCGAGGCAGGGGCGAACATGAGGGAGTCGATCAAGGCCATTAAAGCGGGAAACTTTGGCACCGCCTTAAGCAATTTGTCAAAAGTTAGGTCATCCCTAGACAATGCGAAAAGGTTGCTTATTGAAGGGGGCGTTTTCGGGGAAAATGAAAAATACGCCTCCGCATTGCAGATGTACAGCGACATTTACAGGGTTTTGAACAAACTGGGCTTTCTTTTCAATGAGGCGGATATCCTGTTCAAATCTGCGGAGAATTTGCCAAGCTCGGAGGTGCCTCTTCTGTTTCCTAGAATGGAGGTGGTTGGCAGGGGAATTTTGGAATCAGAGGTTTACCTAAGGACGACCACCATGAAGCTCAACATCTTTTTGAGCGTAGACCCCGAGATGGCAAAGTTCGGCTTGACGGGCGAATTTAAGGGCGAGTTGGAAAATCTGACCTCTTGGTACTTGGAATCCCGCAGCAGCTTTCAGAGTAGGCTCTCCTCAGCAATCTCAAGCTTTAATGGGTACAGAAGCTTTAACTCGAGGGAGCTCCCGACAAATGAAAATTTCGCCCCCGCCCAACTTAACCCAAACGTCACCAAATTTTTCAACGCCTTGGATGACGACAAGAGCAAGACCTTGAATTTCGGGGAGGTTCAAAATCTTTTCTACTGGAGCAAGTGGAAGGTGGAATACAGCGCTGACGGAAAGGATAAAATAATGGAGGTCCTTTCAGACCCTAACTACTGGTCCACCCCATCTCCTGAGAGGATAAAGATCGTCGCCAACGATGAGGAGCTCAGCTCGCTTTACGCCAATTTTTTGAATTACTATGGCGCATGCGCTTACGTCGCTTTTCTCGCCCCAAATTTAGGGACGCAAGGTCATTTCGTTTGCATCTTCAAAATTTCTGATTCCCTAGCCGAATTTAAAGCAAAAGTGGGCGACATGCCATCTTTTAAGATCGAAGGGGAATTCAGGATTCCTAGGGGATATTATTTGATTTTAGATCCGCTCTCGGATGCCCCGTTCTATCTGATCGGGGGCAAAAGCCCTGGCGAGTTTAAGATGGAAAGAGTTCTATAAATCAAAAATACGGGCTATTCTTCAATTCGGGACATGATTTTTTGATGAATCACACAATTAGCCCGATGCGCCGAGTGATGGGCAGGTTTGAATAATAAGCTTGGGGGCGAGTTCGATTTTACGCCTTCAGTCATAGCGAAATCGCCCCGGCCTGCGTTCTAAAGGCCCTTAAGCAGATAGCTTGGCTGACCTCTCTATGCGACTTCAGCACCAAAAGGACCAGAAAACAAAGAACCAAAAAGAATAATAAATAGATAGTTAAACAAAAAAATTGAAGGTGAGTATATAAAAACCTCTGCTTGTGAGAAGAAAAGGGATCGAAATTCAATGAGTGAATACAGAAAAAAGTTTTGCGGAATAGTAATATCAACCCTTCTGATAATTTCAGCGCAAATTTTCCTCTTCGGCGCAGCGGGAGTAAGCGCATCTCCAGAGCCGGCGAGTCTGACGATACTCTTCACAAACGATCTCCACGGTTACATGGAACCTCTCACGCCTTCTGAAGGAGGGTTTTCATACATAGCTTCAATTTTTGGCGATTATCCAGACGCGCTAAAACTGGATGCAGGGGACATAGTAGATGGGGGTTACATCAATGATTACTTCAACGGCATACCGGCCATCGAATTTATGAATGCGTTGGGGTACGACGCGATGGTTGTGGCAAATCACGAACTTTCAAAGTACCAAAGAACCAAATTTATGGAAAATCTGCTGGCGATGGCAAAATTTTCAGTTTTAGGGGCAAACGTCATGCTTGACAACAACTCATTGCAGCCTTACGTAATAAAGGAGAAGGCCGGGCTGAAGATCGGGATCATCGGAGTTTCCTTGTTGACCACCGAATACAAGGCTGGGGTGAAGGTTGACACCAACTACACGGAGGTTGTGAAGAGGTACGCTAAGGAAATTGAAAACAGGGTTGACATAAAGATAGCCTTAGTTCACGGGTACAAATCAGACATAGAGAATATAGCTGAGAACGGCGGTGTCGACATAGTCATCGCCGGGCACGAACACGTCCTCTACAACTATAAAATAGGAAATGTCCCGATCTATGAGGCGCTGTGCTATGGGCAATACGTGGGCAAGATTACCCTGACTTACGAGGGCGGAAAAATAAGCAATATCAATGCTGAGTTCATCCAGGTGATCCACCCGCCTATCAAACCAAACCCAAAGATCCAATCAATGATAGACAATTACAAAGCGCTTATTCCTCGAGAAACTTTCATGGAAATTGCATACGCCCCGCCCGGGCTCGGGGAGAACATGTCCACGATAGAAAGGAGGTGGATCAACACCCGCGACATGACCGTGTCCATGCTGATTAGGACGGGGGCGGACCTTGCTTTTGACGGCATAGGGGGCGCCAGGAACCCGCTACCGCCAGGGGTTGTTAAGGTTCAGGACGTGCTGGGAATCGAGCCATTCGGAAGTAAAATTTGGACCTTCAGGATAAAGGGGTCTGAAATAAAAAGACGGATGGTCGAATACCTGCCAGGGGTAAAGGATAGGGTCAAGATAGGGATACCGCCAGTTTACGAGGGTTACTTGGCCGGGCTTACACTGGATAAGATAGAAAATGACAAGTGGTACACATTTGCCTGCGCCGACTTTATAGCCGCTACCTATTTCGGCCTAGGCTGGCAAGCCGAAAAAAGAGTGGATGGGATAGAAAACGTCATTACCTCAAACACCCTCAAAAGGGATGCGTACATTGACACATTGAAAGTTCTTTATCCGTTACCTTCGGCGCGCGTGGAGAACTTAACTCCAATGCGCTATGTTGCAATCAAACACGAAAACGCATCTGCAAGTGTTGAGTTCATATCATTGGGCGGGACTATTGCCATAACTCCATATTCCGAAAATCCTGTCAAATTCCCCCCAGCCGGAGTGAAACCCCTTGGGAAATATGTGGACGTCACATACATAATTCAACCGAGTTTCGTGAATTGGCCGATGACCGAATATCAGCTACCTACCCAGATAACCGTGAAAATAAGCTATACCGATGCAGATTTAAAGAAGGCGGGAATAGAAAACGAATATTGGCTCAAAATGTATCGCTGGGACAGTAAAGAGGGCACATGGAATGTATGCCCCGAAACCGGCGTGAATGCAGATGCTAACTACGTATTCGTAAGGACGTATAATTTGGGTTTATTTGCGCCGATGATGAGCCCGCCGGGACCGCAGGGAGAATCAGGCCCTATCGGACCTCAAGGCCCTCAAGGACCCCAAGGACCAGCTGGACCGCAAGGGTTGCCGGGTGAGCCTGCGCCCGTGGAGGTCGTATGGACTTCGCTTGCCATCTCGATTATTGCTTTGATATTCTCTATATACAGCGTAAGCAGGGCCAAACGAAAATAGAAGCGCTAAGCTTCTCGGTCAAGGCTAAAAAGGGCGCTGTCCGCTCAAACTGCTTCGCCATTGTAGTGGCAACTAGTTCGCTTAAGTTTGCCTATGCGAGGTCAGCGTTCAGGTAGAGAACCAGATGCAGTTATTCGGGCACGATCCTTCATAGTGGCAAAGCGTTCTTAGTTTGAATCGGACGAGTTGTGTTGTGATGGCTCTGCGAATTTAAACCACCAAGCGACTTTTCAAGGGGGTCGGTGCTGGAAAGTTTGCAGCTCCCACTCCGAAAAACATATGAAAAAGCTGGGCTAAGTTTGGATTAAGCAGGGCGAGTTAGGGAACTTCCGGGGACTCGACGTTAGCGAGGGCGAGTAGCGCGAGAGGATGAAGGCCAATTGCGGGGGGCAATGGTGGCCGCTGAATCTTGCAATATGGATTTGGTTGCGGGGGTGGCCGAGCCTGGTCAAAGGTGCGAGGCTTAGGACCTCGTCCCGTAGGGGTTCGAGGGTTCAAATCCCTCCCCCCGCACCATTTTTGTGTCTCTACGTCAGGCATGGGGGAGAACCCGGCCCCTTTCCGTTTAAATAACAATCGAAAGTTTTTTTAAAGATAGTTAGATAAATAACAATAATGAAAACTTTGACGAGATATCTTTTGTCTGAGTTCGGTGGGGGCGCGGTGACGAGGGACGAGATCGAGGCGGCATGCAGGAAGTTTGGGGCGAAATACACGAACACGATCAACTTCATGATCTCCTATGGGTACCTGGTGAGGATTCTCAGGGGGCTATACTACGTTAAGACCCTCGAGGAGTTCAAGCTGGAGAAGGCCGTGGATATCCACAGGATAATATCCCTCGGTCTGAGCAGGCTTGGGGTCAACTGGTACTTTGGCCTCTACACCGCGCTCAGGCTGAACGGCCTCACCCACGAGTTTCCTGCCACCACCTTCGTCCTGAACGACAGCATATTCAGGCCTAAGGAGATAGAGATAGCCGGGGGGAGAACAAAATTTCTGAGGCTGAAACGCGGGCTTTTCGGCTTCGGAGTTGTTGACAGCGGTGGCATTAGATTCTCCGACCCCGAGAAAACGATTCTTGACCTCGCCTATCTTTCCAGGTACCGCAGCTTACCAAGGGAAAGAATAATCTCGACGGTAGGCGAGTACGGGGAACACTTGGAGAGGGGGAAGCTCCAAACATACCTGAAATTTTACCCTAAAACCGTCGGGGCGGTTATAAGAGATGCCGGACTTATCTGAGTTCGTCTCCTTCGTTGCCAAGAAATCCGGGATGAAGAACACGGGGCTGATAGAGAAGGATGTGGTGCTGCACAGGGTGCTCAGGGAGCTCTGCTCCTCCCCACTTTCGGCGAACTATCTTTTCAAGGGAGGCAGTTGCCTTGTCAAATGCTACTTCGGCTACTACAGGTTCAGCGTAGATCTTGATTTCACTTGGCGCGATCAGGATACGTGGAGAGGGCTGGGGGAAAAGGGGCTGAGGAGAAGGCTTTCGGCGGAGATAAGGAGCCTCGCTTCCTTTCTGACGAGGGTTTCAGGGGGAGTCGAATCTGGAGTTCAAAGCTGAGCCGGGGGAGAGGAAGTTTATGGAGTTCGGCGGGGGAGGGAGAATGGCGACATTCAAGCTCTGGAAGGGATCGGAGCTCTTGAAGATTCAGGCGAATTTCGTGGAGAAACTTCAGTTTCCCCCGAAGGTCGTCAGGGCTAGAACCCTGCTGGATGGTGTTAAATTGTCGAGGGATGAGCAGGCGTACTTCGGGGAATTCCTGGATTTATACCGCCCCTTCGAGCTGATGGCCTACGATGAGAGGGAGATCCTGTGCGAGAAAGTGAGGGCCATACTGACGAGAAGGGCTCAGAAGCTCAGGGACTTCTACGACCTGTTCGTGCTCGCAATGCACGGCTTTAGGCTTAGGGATCTGAGGGAGGAAATAGCAGAAAAGGTGAGGGCCTCGCTCTACTACAAGAAGTACCGGAATAACCTCGAGCAAAACAGGAAGGAACTGGAGGTAAATGCGGGGCTCTTGGAGAACCCTTTTGAAAGAGGCCTGTTGGTGGAGGAACCGAGGAAAGATTTCGAGGATTTTCTCAAGCTGGCTAGAGAGGAATTGAGGGATGTCGCGAACGACATCATCTCCGGAGGCACTTAACACGCGATTGAGATGGTTCTCGATTCAACTGCAGATTGGAAGCGCGCGCTATATAAATCTCCCCGAGCTAAGGAATGGACCACGCCCGAATTTTGCCCAGGTCCTGCCGGGATCTGAGGATAGATTTAGAGGATAGAAATCATCTCTCCCCCGCACCATTTTGTCGCAAGCGAGTGAAGGTCGTGAATTTTTGGCTATGAACGAAAATGTGATAGATAATTTTTCCCAGACGGCAATATGCCCGCGCGGATGCAAGTTAAAAACTTCACATTATCTGGCGTTCAAAAGCTAAAAAATCACTACGGGTTTGTCGAATTAATCAAAAAACAAATAAAAAATTCCTCTTTATTCTGCGCGCGGACGCGCATAAGGGTTCTCAGGTTGTGGGCGACAACCATTAGTAAAATGCAGTAAACCTCCAGATGAAGCAGCTTACACCTCACCCTCGCGCCGTACCTATTTTCTATCCCCCCGAAAAAGCCTTCAGCCACCTTTCTTAACTTGTACAACTCGCGGTTTTCCTCAAATTCTCTTAAAGCATCCCTTCTATCCAAGCCATGAGGCCCGTCCTCATGCTTTCTTGGCTCGATTATTGGCTTGAAACCATGCGCCCTAATGAACTCGCGCGCGAAATCCCAGTCATAGGCGGGAT
>Ga0080004_1122106_pt1 | contig 19403 bp, 30 predicted proteins | sample WasSprMetagenome_FD_69207 | JGI IMG/M metagenome (GOLD analysis project Ga0080004, IMG submission 69207) | Sulfidic aquatic microbial communities from Washburn Spring, Yellowstone National Park, USA - WS (SPADES assembly) (version 2) | ecosystem: Environmental > Aquatic > Thermal springs > Hot...
ATTAAGAGAGGAAATATAAAAATGTTGTTTAAATTGTAGGTTTATTAGATATGCTTATGCTTGCTGCTACTGGTACGTATCTATAGTATTTTGCATAACTTTCCTACCTTAAATGTATGTTGTGGTTGATCTGATTGAGGATTTGGGGATGGAGGGAAATACAGATTCAGCGTAAACATTGATGACGATGGTGAAAGAGCTTTAGCGAAATACTGGAGGCATACATGGATGAATTGGCTGAAAACTTGAAGATGCCGAGGCCTATGGAATAGTCTTCATCAAATTTTATGACTTGATACCTGGAGGAGTTAAGCTTTCTGTAGGAGATGTGAAAGCATTCGTGGAGAGTTGAGAGCTAATGTAGTACATTACATGCTAACTTTCTTATTGAAATGTTATCTTCCTTAACTTAGGAAGTTAGCTTCTATGATGAATCTGAAGCCTTTCACCTTGTATAGTGTAAGGGCTTCAAGCTGTTCCTAGTAAGACTACCTACTTTAGGCTTACTATATTATTTCAAACTCTAAGGGTACTCCTCTTAGCTTCAATCCTTCAGGTATGAATACTATGTCTCATGAATTTACGCGCGAGGGTTGTGAAGCTGGAGAGTTGGTTAAAGCTTTAACCAGCCAGATTTATAAGTTTGGCTTGATTTAAGTTGTTTGGTATTATATGGAGAAAGTGGTTATCAAAAGGATTAATCCCCAAGGAAGAATAGCGCTTCCCACATCATTGAGGAAGCCGGCGAAAAGCGGTGAAGTAGTCTTAGTGAATCTAGGGAGAGAGTTATAATTTATCCGAGGAAGTCCTCACTTTTAAAGTACGTGAATTCTCTGGAGGCTGATGTTAAGTTTTTCGAGGATTATCATAAGTTAAGGAGGGAAGTGAGGAAATTTGAGATTTCTTGATTCCAACATCTTTATCTATGCTTTACTTAAAAGGAGGATTTCAGAGGATGAAAAGAGAATCAAAGAAGTATTGAAAAGGTTGAGAGAATAGATAGTGGTGAAGATGCGATAACAACTATTGTCCATTAAGCGGGGTAGCAAATATTCTTGAAGACATTGCTGGAACAGACTTTGCAGCCAAGTTCATAGGGGATGTGCTGTTGAAGAAGAACGTTACTGTTGAAGACTATATCGAGATTCGCTAAGGAATGAGGGATAAGTGTAAACGATTCTCTAGCTTACCTAATAATGAGGAGCATAAATGAAATCTACACATTCGACAAGCACTTCGAGAAACTTAATGTAAAATAATTAGGGAATAATACTTAGAATGAAATTTGACACTCTCCACGACTGAAGTTGGGGGCTTTCAGCCTCTCCTTCTTTTAGGCTTCATTCCCCACAGCCTGCTTCGCTGGAAACATAGCTTACGCGCGGTAATACCCCAACAACTATCTTGAATTTAAGTTAGAAGTAAAAAATAATTGGATAACTATCTGCTACTGTTTCTATTTTCCTCTTCTCCTTCCAATCCAGTATACTACTCCAGCTATTATCCAGCAGATTACTGTGCTTACCGGTGTGAATGAGCAGTGGGCGTAGTAGCCTAGAAGTGAAGACTTACCTGCAGGTGCTGGAATAAGGGTGGATACCCCTAAGATGATGGCGACAACAACCCCAACCCAATAATACAGTTTCAACAGCTCACCTCGATAATATTCCAAGCATATTTATAAATCTTAACCTAAAACCCTAATGTCTGCCTTATCGCATATTCTCTTTAACTTCTCTGAGCTAAAATCTGCGTCTTCCATAACATTTCTAAAAGGTTCAAGAAGCTATAAACAGAGCTTGTGGCTTAATTTTGAATCTCGTAAATTAACGTATAATAGAGACGGAAAATTCAATATTTTCCTTAATTCATACTGATTAATATGGAAAGTACGAATATCGTATTAAGCCGCAAACTAAACAGTAGATTCTACAAAAATTTTTCTTCAATTTTAAGTTATTTTCACTTAAGCAATCCCATCTAAGGTCAGCTTAAAACTCTGAGATTTGTTTCTCGTAGATTTCCTTCAGCTTTCTGGAGTAAAGTCCGTATAAAATCTCCCAACCCTTTTATGTATCCAGACTAGATGGGTTAAACTTTTCTAAGCTTAAGGTTAACCACTATAAATAGACTGAAGCGAAAACCTCATTAACGGGTAATTAAGCCATAATGCCAAGGATAGATCTCTCACGCTGATTACTAGTAGACAGCGCTAATTCACGTCTCCTAATTAACATCTTTCTATTTGATCGTTTCCTCGCAATAGTAAAGATGGTTAGTAGCATCAAAATAGACATAATGGCAAACCATAGAAGAATAAGTTGCCCAAACATTATCTCTATGAATGCTGTTTCAAACATTCTTGTTTTCGAAACCATCGTGGGGAAACTCATAGATGCACGTGCAAGTTTCGGCTCTAAATTCCAGCCATAATCGGTGTATGATATGTCCATGAGATTGTAGTAATAGTGGATTTCTGCATGATATCCAGTAGTATAGTATGGCACTGTCACTACTTCTAATTTAAGCAAAGGCTTCTCTGGAACACTAATATTTTTGAGTTCTGTAAAGTAGGCTTGATGAAAGCGGTTGAGCTTATTATAACTCATGGATTTATAAGGTTCTAGCTTGCTTATTATAAGCCTTAACTTAGCATTCGTTATTTCGGTTAATAGTCCTGCATGCGGATATAAGGAGTTAAATATCTCTTTCCTAAGTTGCTCCTCATCAATGGGGGGAACAGTAGAGGGGGGTTGTATACTTTGTTTTCGCAAATCATTTATAAAGTCCCAGTAAAAGTTGAATTCACCTGTAAGCGTTACCAACTTCTCTATCGTAGTAAGCCCTAATCCCCGTTTTACTCTTTCTTCAACAACCCTCTTTAAACCCTCCTCTATACTTTTCGCCGTACCGCCACCTTCCTTATAAGCGTTCCACAGAATTAAGATATCCTTCACGGATATGATATCATTACCTAATGATGTTAGTAGTAGATCAGCTGTGTAATTCCCAAGCAGATGATAGTAGCTTTCAATTTTCCTCTCCAATATCTCTTCATAGTTCTTAAGATTGTCAATTTCTTTCCTCTCAAAAGAAACTATATCTATGCTACTACTGATTATTCCATCTTTAATATCTTGATTTAGCATGTATATCTTCTCCCCATACTCTTTTAGCACATCGAAATACTCTTCAGCTATTTCCCTTACCCCTCCCGGAGGTATGTCTGGGTTTGTTAAGTAGAAAAGCTCTACTGGAAATGGAAATTCATAACCGGAAGATCCGGCTAGAGAAGATCCACGTAAATAACTAATGGAGGGCATGGTTTCAGGATTAATCAACATAGGGGACAAAGAATACAGAATGATGCTTAATGTTGCCACCGATACAATTAGCATTTTTCCCCTATTCCCCCTAACCATGGAGGCAATGATGGAGGACGGTAATGAGAGGAATATGGAGTAAGATAATAATGACCAAGATGAAAAATATTTAAGGTATGTGGAGCTACTAAGAACTAAGAAGATGAGAAAAATCATACAGCAATATGGCAGGAAGACTGTAAGGAAGTGTTTAAGATAAGCATCCTTACGAGACTTAGCCTCCCTAAATAATAGATAAGAGGCAGAAGGTAAGCCTAACCCCGTAATAAATATTGTAACTATGCCAACTAGTAGGCTTACAGCAAAACTCGATAACACTACAACAATACTTACAGCCAGGTAACATATTATAAACCAAGCGAATTCTTTAGATTTTTCCAATTTCGAGTAAATCGGCGGAAGGAGAAATGCTAATGGTAAAGAGGCGAGAAGTAATGCTGTAAGAGGGATGCGGGTATGAGAGATATCGGTATAGAATGGCTTATCAAGATGTGAAAGATATTCAAGCCAAGTTTTCGCATAGGCACCCTGTATACTAAACATTGATACACTAATGAAAATGTAGTAGAAGAAAACCAACGTTCCCACATACAAGCTTGCAGCAATCATGGCTCCTCCACCCTTAAGCCTACCAGCATCTACTATCGCAATTACAGCAACAACCATTACCAACACTAATGGTGATAGAATAAAACTTAAAATGAAACCATTCTCAGTAAACCATGCTTCCCATACACCACGCAAATAAGCATAAACATCTATTTGAAAAATAAATTTGAGAAATGCTATAAGTATTAAGAAAACAACTATTAAAATGAATATCTTCCTCAATTCTTTACACCCTTTATGAATCATTTTCAAACCTACCGTCTTCAAAGCTCCTTATACTTTACATGTACTAAAACATTTAAGCCTTTTCAGCTTAAAACCTTAAGATCAGCTTTACCGTAAATTTCCTTCAGCTTTTCCGGTGAGAAATCTATGTAATGCTTCTTGGAGCTCTTCCGCAAAATACATCTACATATCCGTCTGCAACTCCTAGCCTACATTTCTGAGCAGAACCATTCCCTTAATATTTGAGGGTTAAGATTTATACCGATCTCCTGAAAATCCTCCATAAGGTTGCTTGAGCTAATGGAAAGAGTTTTGGATTTTACCATTTCCTGCTGCTAAATACCTTTTAAGAACTTCTTAGCATTCTTCACGCGCATGTAGCTTTTAGCACATTGCTTCACGAAGCTTAGGCTGACTCCCTATGAATGTACAACTATGTATATAAACCAAGCTCCTTCAGCAGCTCATCTACGTCTAACACCTCGATCGCCGTCACCCCACCAGTTTCACAATCCCTAAATAGGAATACTGGCGTTTTTAGCTGAAGCGGTTCAACCTCCACCTCAACCCCCTTAGGATAGGAGAACCTCACATGTAAAACATTCCTAACCAGCGAAGCCTCAATTACCCTCTCCGGAAGCTTCACCCCATAGATGCTCTCCAACCCCTTTAGAAGAAGCTTAACGTTTAGATCCAGCAAAGACTTCACGCCACCTCCCCGCTACAAATCTCTTGTTTTAGTTATTAAGTATGCTGTCCTAACTTCATTTTCAAGCACAATAATGGTTAGCCATAGACCGTTCACTTTCTTCAAGAAATACTTAATGGGGTTATGGGCATCTAGATGTACCTCATCCTGACTGGCGGGAGCTTCTTCAAGAAGTCTCTTCAACAGATCTAACTGTAATTCCAAGCACTCTACTGAAATCCATCCCATGCTTCCTGATAACGTGTTTGAGAACTTCTTCTGGGATGACGTATTCCACGGCATACCACTCTATTTCTCAAAAGAAGTATAGCGTCTGTCTCCCCAGTGTAGAGTATGGTGTACGGCCACAGCAGCCTCCATGTATGTCTTTATCTTTCTGCATTCAGCACTCACATGATTAGAGAGGCTTAATTATAGTAGCAATATTTCTGTTTCTTGAGTTCTCAGTTGCCGGATCAACTGTTAAGATTGTCAAGCATTTCCCGTAAACATGCGGGCAAGGTTCTACAGCTATGATGTGTTCAGCGTCCTTCTTCAAGAAGTATACGGCAGTCTCGCCATAACCCCTAGATTGGAAAACTCCTGCAAAGCAGGATAGCAGAAGCATTCTCGGAGAATGCACCAACCATCCTCCTAATGAAGGAATTGCCTCAGAAATGATGTATGTATCACCGGCATAAACCATGGAGGAATCACCCCAACGAAAAACCTCGCACGAGAACTGCATGACCAAAGCCCTTACAGGCTGATTAATAAAAGCGATCCTAGAATCCTCAACCATGCGGTAAAACCTGCCAAGCTCAGCGGCCAGGCCGCCTTTACCCCCATCATTAAGCCTCCTAACAAAATCCCAGTCGGGAGTGAAGTGATCCTCAACGCTCCTCCTACCACGACCAACAACAAAACAAAAACCAAAACATAAGCTGCTTAAACAAAGCCTGAAGAAGCTTCAAACCCACCCCATTCACACCCCCTAACAAATATTGGAAGCATCTCCTTAGGAAGCTCCTTACTCATAGGCAAAAGCCTAGCGCCGGGACCAGCAGCAGTAACAACAACCTTCCTAGGAATCAAACACGATCACACCTACAAAACTCTATCTAAATTTAAGACGTTTTCCATGTAATTCAAGGTCTTCGTAGATGCTGATGATTGGCGGGGTTATTGTTTGTTTGAGGCTACTTTCTGCTTCACGTAGTTCAACAGCCATCTATATGCTTAATATCCTCTTTAACATCTTCAATTGTGTATTTTGATTCATGGAAGCCCCATACATATATATCGTATGCTCTAGCCCATACGTCTGTGATCTTAGGCTCATTTAATGTCCTCGATAATCCTCTAGCTGCTTTGCCGAGCAGCTGCGTCCACCACCTCCCCTCCTTAACTGCTACTTCATGCTCAGGCATATTGTAGTGCTGCGCTAAAGCTTTAATGCATTCTTCAACAACCTTATAAATCTTCTCAGATGCCTGGACGGCATCGCCTCTCCCCACATACTCCTTAGCCTCTGCAAAATACTTCTCAGCAAGCTCAATGCGGGCCTCGACAACAGTCTTAAGATCAATATCCCTACCCAATGTGGAGATGATCAAATCCGTTACGTTGAAGCCTCTCCTCTCGACCTCCCTAATAAGCCTCTCAGGTATGTATATGGATGCGTCGATAATACTCATCCCCAATAGCTCATCTTCAACATCAATTAGTAACAAGCCCATATAAAAGGCTATCGCATCATTTGCGCTTTACTATGTATGGCATGTTAATTGTATACGTAAAGCTCAAATGTAATCTACAGCCCTCATCTCATAAACTCATTCTATAATGAGTTTTGTTAATAGTTAATTAAAACTTTTCTGGAAATCAGATTTTATACTCAATATCTCTGTTTAACTTAGGTTTCCCGTTGACTTTCATTCAGAACTCATTTATCTAGGTTGGTAATATTTTACATTTATGTTTAGTTCTCTCATTATGGCTTCCTTCTCCCTTTCAAAGTCATAATCTGCTGTTATGATTTCATCTATTTCTTCCCCTTGCTCCTTTAAGGTTTTCAGGTAGGCTAAGTGGAGTAGGTCAAGGGTTTTCAATTTAAGTTTAGATGAAATATCTATGGCGGTTGCGAACGGCGAGTATAGATTGCCGATCATGAAAACCCTCCTATAACCATTAACCCTCCTATAGCTTAATTTAAACCTCCTCAATATGTATAGGAGAACTGCTGGTATTGTTAGCTCCTTCCTCACCTTAACCTTCTCAGAAAGTTCAAGCAACATATCCTCCCTCTTAGATAGTGTGCTGGCAAGTTCGGCTAAAACAAGTTCAGAAACCCTCTTATCCCCCTCCATCTCCAAAACTTCTTGAGCTAACCTCTGTCTAGGATCAAGCTTGTCGAGAGCCGCTACAATGATGCTGGTATCTACGTAACTCATCTCTCCCTCTCCCTCAAAAGTTGCTCAGTTGCACCACTAAGGTCTATTGGTATCCTACCCTCAACCCTCTCAAGCTCAAACAATCTTTCCACAGCCTCAAGAACCTCAGATAGGTAAGCTAAATTCTCAACACCAAGCCTTATAAGCTCCCTTATAGCTTCACTCCTAGACTGAAAGATGCCGTACTCCACAAGTCGATCTATTCGCCTCAACTCCTCCTCCCTTAGCCTTACGGGAACTATTTTCGTAACCACATGTAATACGTATGCGTAATAATATAAATTTTCCCAATTACGTCAATCACGCGCACGTAAACTGGAGACCTCAATTAACGAAAAGCCGTAATCTATCAATGATGGTTTAAAACCAATAAAACCGGAGGCCTTATATGCTTCCCTAAATGCATCCACCAATTCGCTGAGGCTCAGCTCACTTAGAGTAGGTAAATTGAAGCGTTGCTCAACTAAACCGTATAGGATTAGCTTCAAAGCAACACCGTAAGCTATTTACCATAATAGTGTGTTTGAACTTATACGCTTGGCTTCAAATCCAGTTTCAGCTAGTTCCTTATGAAGAGCCGCCATGACAGTCTGCTGTTTTGTAGACAGCATCCTGTAGGTGTATTCCACGAGTTTTCGCAAGGCTAAGAGATCCATGTTTATGTCGACTAGGATTTATAGTTTTCTCTCTTTAAGAAGTGAATATTAAGCTTGTGAAGGTTCTCAATATTTATATTAGTAAAGTCGCCTCCTTTAAGCGTGACGAAGGGAATGAGCTTACCTTTCCTATCAAATTCCACTTTAGCATCAAAGTAAACCCCTTCTATATCGGCTAAATGTGTTTGCGTAGATATTGGGAGAAAGTAGGTTTCCTTCCTAGTAGTACGGTCACGACGTAACTTCCCCCTACTCATCACCTCTTCTAGTGGACATGCATGTAGCTCGTCTAGAAATACTTGAAAGACCACTATTGGAACCCCATATCTCTTCAACCAACTTCTTAAAGGTTGGACATCTTCTTCCTTCACAGTAAAGCTTAGAGGTGTTCCGGCCTGTACGGCACGTTTAACAGACCATATGCTATGCTCAACCTCAAGAGTAAGTACAGCCCTCTTAACTAGATCCTCGATTTCTTCATCAGGCCGCCTCATAAGCTGTACGAGTTCTCGTTCATATCTCTTCGCGACCTGTACATCGAAGAGTAAGAGGTTCGGCCTTTTACCATATCTCTCCAATTGAGCCCTTTCTCTCTATCTCTTCAAACTCAGCTAAACTTTCAGGAATGCGACCAGCTGAATATCCATAACGGTAAACGTGGACATTAAGCTCTCGAGCAAGCATATCTTGACAAAACTTATAGGCAACCTCCTCCGCCCAGTTACCAATCGACCATTTAAGGTAGAAATCTAACCCTCTACGCGCGCGTATGTGCTATCAGGAATCTTGTGTCCAATATCAACGCCACGCCTTCCTCTCCTCATCCAATAGCTTGATAAGACTCTTATATTCCTCCTCACCAACCGGATCTCCCGGTTCTGGAATTCCAGATTTCATAAGCACTATCTTGCCCCCCTCCAAAGAAGCACATATAATATCCCCCCCCTTATGTTTAAAGCATCTCTATATTTTTTAGGAATTGTTACTTGGCCCTTTCTGGTCTAAAAATATAATGAAAGATTTCATAGCATACTAGATAGAGAGCTCATCTCAAAACTATTTAAGCTTCTCTTTCTTTGTTTTTGTTGTTTCTTTATGGGTTTTAGAAGAGGCTTAAAGATAGTGTAGCCCTAGTAATAATAGCATCAATAATCATACACATAAGATATAGAATTTTGAGATGGGTTCAGAGTTAATCATCTGGATTAGCTTTAGAGCTAAGGAACGGTTAGAAAACCTATCAATTATTTTCCTATGCATTTCAATATTACTAACAAAGACACTATCTTCAACAGTTAGCATCTTTTACAGTTTCTTAAAGCTATCTACTGTTAAACTTTTCAAGTAAACAACAAGAGGAGAATTGTCTGCGATGTATCTAATTCCAGATAAGTCGCTTGCTATTACAGGCTTACCTAATGCTAAAAACTCAACGTTTCTATACAAATTATTGATATTAAGCTATTTCAACAATCTTCCTCTCGGGAACCTTAAAAATCTCCGTTAAAATATTTCCAAAAACCCTGCTTGCATCAAGTATTTCGATCTCAACAACCCTATTCTCCTCATCATAGTTTATTATTACCTGACCGTACTCTTCAGCGTAATGTATCTGTCCATCTCTAACCAATATGTCTAAGACGTCGCCCTCCCTATCATATTTTATCTTCATACGTATCTCTCCCTCCTACAAGGATAAACTGTGATAACCAATATTTCTTCATTCTCTTCATACACAATCCTCAACATTAATTCACTAGTTAATAAACCTTGCGCAATTCTCCTTCCATAACGGCCGTAAACAATCTTCTCAGGATTCCCAATAATTTCTAGAACCCTCTCCTTCGTAACGCCTAAACTCACCAATCGCTTAAGTTTATCCTCTGCATGTGCAGTAAACTTCACCCCCTTAATTCCCATACTCAACCCCCATAATAAACAAAGAGTTGGTTTCAAAATATTTAATTTTTCTGTTGCTTATTTTGTTATGGAGTTTCGTGAGTTAAGTGATGGGGAGTGGGGTGTTATTCCATCCTTCCTCCCACCTAAGAGGATTTAAGCGATGATAGGTCGTTGATTAACGGTATTCCACATGTGGCTGTAGGTAGCGTTGGAATGCCTATGGATCATAGTAACCCGCGCGCGAAGACCATGCCCTAACACTTGAGGAATGAGAACAATAGAAGCTACAGATAGCATATACGCGTGTGAGCGTGGATATATGAAACCAAGAGGGACGAAGTTTTGAGGAAGAGCAAAATTCTTGAAAAAAGTAGCATCACCACCAGCTATCAAAAACGTAACTTTACTCATTTGCCGCGCCAATTTAGCTATGAAGAAAGCCGAAAAAAGATTTGTCCTTTGATTCAAGGGAATACAACATAAGGTGGCTTACGAAATTCCAGATCAGCATTCTTCTCTGCAGTTTTCATGGGCTCATATGGTAAGAGGCTTAATTGAACATTCGAAAAGTTCCAAGCTTTTATCAATTCTTCATATTTTTAGATACAACGAGTATGATGTTTGCCTTCTTTAGAGATAGTGCTCTCCTCTCCATTTTATCCACGACTTGTTTAGCTAGCAGTCTATCTAAGCGTAGTACTTTGCTACGCGGAATGATTCTTATGCCCACATAGTCTTCCCATTAGTCAATATTGCTTATGCTCCTTGGAACACTTACCCAGTAAACTCTTTCTACAAGAGGAGTAGCTAATAAACGTGATAATGTGTAGGGAAGAGGGCTACCATCGGGCCCCTCATGAATTACTATATCAAATGCTACGCGCGCATAACGTCACTATAACTAATTCAACCATATCGCTTTAAACTTCAACATTCTAGAGTAGACTTTTGGATCATATATTCTCCTAGCGTTTTCCATGGACAGTAAACTTCTTGAGTAAGTGAAGCAGAATTTTATGAAGTAGTATTTTTCCTACTTCCAGAAGCTTGCAACTTCTTAATGTCAACCTCTACGTAACTTGCCTTCAATATATTCGTGGTACTTTTCAACAAGGTCTTGGGGGAAAGGGTTTATAACTACTACGTCCTTAACTTTACTGAGCTCTTCGTCTAATGTGTACACAATGTTGTTTCCAATACTCTTCGCCAGCTTAATTATGTATTCATCCCAGGACTTTATTTTATAATCTCTCGCATACTTAATAGCATCCTCTAAAAATATGTGGGGATAGAAGGCTGGCGACATGGTTTCTAGCATCTTTATAAGTACCTTCATCATATCCATTGCAGGTAGCTTTAAGTACCTTGTAGTCACGTGAAAAGCCCCTAAAACTGCTGTAACAGGTATGGCGGCACGCTTCTTCCGTGAGAGGACATCCGATAAAAATTTAACCGCTCTATCACGTAAGGGATTTTAAGAGTGTGACAACCAATATGCCTACATCAACAACCCCGTCGGGGTGGTAAGCCGAGTTTTCTCCTAGCATATTCCTCATCCATCCAGTCCCACAATTTCTCCGATTCCTCCGGGAAAGGCTCAGCTTCTATGCTAAGTGCCATTTCCGCCCATTCTTCGATCCTCCTCTCAAGATCTATAGCTTCAGTTATCACATCAACGATTACCTCGCTATCTTTAACCCTAATTAACGTTTTAACCTCACCTCCACTTTCGATCATAATTCTTTTGGTAAGCGTGTATGTTGCTCCCCCGAAACATGTGGACTTAATGATGTCTTCCTCAGCCAACAAAGACGATGCCCTAGCGATATTGCATCCTCCCCCCTCTTTGTATGTGGTGTCTTCGTCCCTGATTATTTTGGAATACTCGTAGCTTTCATAATGTATCATATCTGTTGATGCAGCTTTTGAATTCGTACTAAGAGATTGAAGAGTTGGTTGCATAATCAAGGGATCACCTCAAGCTTTCTTCACAGGTCTCCATGATATTTTATAGACCCATGAAACCCAATATATGGGTTCATTAACAGGAGTTCTGTACATCGTATTGCGTGAAGCCATCACTGCTTCCGCCACTACCTTAATTAAGAAGCCACCCATGGAAGTGGAAAACTCTTCAATAGCTTCCGCAGGCTGTTGTTCCACTATATCCAAGATCTCCCATCCCTCCCTCGGAGGCTCCGGAGGTGCAAGGGGCTTACTTGTAACCAATTCCTTAACATTATCAGGTACATGCTCCGTAGATACACCACCAACAGCTTTCACATCAAAATTAACGCCTCCAAAAGGTGAGAAGCCCGATTCCTTCACATCAACAATAAGAATCTTAAACTTGAGAATAGCGCCATCCGATAACTTAACGTGACCAACACCTATAGAACTGCCCATAACATAAATCCCCCAAAACCATTTAAAGCCACCTACCTCTATACTCTCCCTTAAATTTATAATTTTCTAAACTATTTAAACAATTCACCATCAATAAATTTAAAAAATGTAAACAAAACATTAGTTCAAACGCTTAGAACTTCCCTGCTTAGAAAAACCACCCAGAATCCCTATCTGCGAAAACAATCTTCCACATCCTAAAACAGATAACTTAATAAATGTATTTATGCTTACTGTACAGCGGATTTGGTGTTATAGGATGAGTAAAGAAATTGGCGTTAAACAACGTATAGATCTTGCATTAAGATATCTTGAGGAGGGGGGAAGCTTAGCTGATAAAGATCCTGTACAAGCCAGTGAAAAACTGTACAAGGCTGCTGAAGAAGCCGTCAAAGCGCTTGCAATACGCTTCAACATGGAAGACATCCTCAAAATTGTTGGTGAGAGAGGTAGATGGACTGTTACAGAGCTTGAGAAGGCTGTTTCAAGAATATCCAGGAAGCTAGGCGAATGGTTTAGCGTAGCATGGGATAGAGCAAACTACTTACACGTTTGGGGTTTCCATGAGGCAAAACTAGACTCAGATGCTGTGAAGGAGAGGATGCTAGATATAGAAAAGATGATTTCAGAAACAAAGAAGATCATCTATGAAAACAAAAATTAAACACCAGAATAATGCAGCCAATTAAAGTTTATTAGAAGACATTTAAGAGTTTGAAGAAACAGATATCAGCTCAAACACTTAGAATTCCACTACCCGCGAAAATCACCCCCACATCTTAAAACTCTATTTTCATATACATATGAATACCCTCAGAAACATTAGGAGGCCACCAATTAAACAAAGCCCCCAATCATATTACACAGTCATCCTCAACTCAATCCTATTGCTTTAAACTTTTGAGATGAGTTCATCTGTAGATTCTACCTCTGACATCTATTTTATGACTACTATTATTCTTTCCCGCTCATAAACCTTAAATAGTGCTCTATATTTCCCACACGTAACCTAGTGTATCAGCTTCACCTACAATCTTAACAATGTCAAGCCTAACTGCTGGGAAATCCTCGAGCTGCTTAAGCTTATCAATTATGCGTTGCTTCTCATCAGATTTTAGGTCCCTTAAGAATTCATACGCTCTTCTATGGAGAGAATTCTAAACTTCATTAATGGACTTCAACTCGCCAAAGCGTTTACTCCTAACCATCTCATCAGTCTCCTTCAATAATATGTACTCCTCAACAGTTAAGAAAACATCCTCAAGAAAAATCCATTAACTCATCAAGCTTCCTCCCAACCTCCTCAATCTTCCCAAACAGCCTCGCTCAAAAACCACCATAACACACTATTAAACATATATAAACACCTCCACCAAACTCACGTAATTTCGTCGATGACGTAAACAACATCCTCAACATTACCGATAACTATCCTATCCAATTCATCAACCTTCAAAGAAACAAATCGTAGAAGTAACAAACCCATGACCTCTATCAGCATCCTCATGATTAAAAGCTCTAGAAACGCACGCACGTAGAGAAATGCTGAAAGATTGGCTCCTCTTGAAGTTTATTCCAAAATTAAAGATGGTCTTTGGCTGGAAAACCTTAAGTTAACAGAGCATGAAACTCAACGGAATCCTTAAATAAGGGTATCACTCTACAAGATTTGTGAAGCTTCAAGCCATAATTTGGAAGGAGGAAGACATGTTCGTAATTAAGGAGGCTTTTACCGGCGTTACTACTCAAGGTAGGACGATAGAGGAAGCTATGGAAAATCTGAAGGAGGCGATAGAGCTCTACTTGGAGGAAATGCCGGAAATAGCTACTGAAATAAAAAACATAGAGACTGTAGGTACATTAAATGTCGAAATTACCAAAGCTGTCAGGTAAAGAAATAGTTAAGATTTTGGTTGAAAAGTTCGGATTTGAAGTCGTTAGGCAAAAAGGTTCACATGTTGTTTTAAGGAAATTTAAAAATGGTGAAAAGATAGTTACTATAGTACCAATGCATAGAGAAGTAAAAACTGGTACGCTACTGGGAATTTTAAAACTTGCAAGAATAACCAAGGAAGAATTCATGAAAAACTTAAAGTAGCGCACACGCCAAAATCATCCTTCCTACATATCAGAAGCCTTCTTAAGCGCGCGTAATACCTTTGTTTAAACTTTTTCAAAAGCTTTCCATTTGTCATCTATTCTTTGTTTATGGCGGCCCTAGATTTTTGCTCTGAGTTCTTTTCTAACTAGCCAATCACTTAATTCTAGTTCTCCCCTTAAAGCTTTTATTAAAGCCTCAGTATCCACAGCTAAGCTTGTGTCTTAACACCATGCTTTATCATTTATCCATATAGGCGCCCTAACTTTAAAGCTAGCAACGAAGAGCATATCCCTTTCATCAAACCCTTAGATACTGCTAGGCTTCTGAAATTTTGTTGGCTGATTCTTCAACAATGTTAAATTTGGAAGCATTAATTCTAAGATAAAGCTGAAAGATTCTGTTTTAAACCTATGCATTTACATATTTCCTCTCTATGTTTCCCGACTTCCACTAATTCTTAGGTGCGTAAAAGCTTATACCTGAAAATACAGCAATCCTTCTAACGATTCCCTTACTTACTACTGCAGAAATTATTTTGTTACTATCGATTATATCCATTTCCGTTTCAGTTCTTCCCATGCTTTTTCCTTCAGCTCATCATCTATTCTAACTATTTCCTTTCCATCTACAACTCCAGTAACCTCCTCTGCTACAAAATACTTCAACAAAAGCTTTCTGAATTCTTCAACAGCAATACGTTCCATAGCCTTTTTAAGTAGCTCATCCTTTGAGATAAGAATCCAAATTTCTTCCGGAACGTTAATGGAGATGCTCTTACTCATAATGTCGAATAGTAAAGTTTACTATTTATACTTTCCTCTTCATGCTGTCAAGCTAAGCCTTAGCTTAATGGATCTACTATATGTAACTTGACATATCTCATGCTGTGTTGAGAGAACAAATCATTCTCCACTACATATAAGGTTGTATGGGAATCCTCATATTGGGAGAATGGCTAGATGACAATAGAATTGGATGATGACCTATGGAGACGCCTCAGCCTAACTCATACTGTGAGGAGGAGACGGGAGAAAGAAGAATGTAGTCATTGAAGGGATATATGAAGTTAATTATTCAGGGCTGTTGCTCTGTAAACTTAAGCATTGTTAATCACCTTCCAGGTAAGGCTTAAGTTTACAAAACATAGGGCTGTGAGTGTAAAGTTTATTAAATCATCACTTCAAGTATTATTATGGAGCTTAGTATTGAGTCACTTTGGAGAACTACCTATCACTACATTTTGCTACTTGTTGCTTTACTAGTTGCTCTTTACGCTATTGGATGGTCAATTGAAATAGTTTTACAACTCTTCACTGTTTTCTTTCTTGCAATGCTAACATCCTCAATCCTAATTATGAATAGAGATATGAAGGGGGAATTTAATGCTCTCAAGGATATATTGAAGAAGATTTCCAATCCATTATCTGAAAGGGAGAAGCAGGAGGTTAAGACTACTGGAGCAGGTGCATTGAGTGGTATGATGATAGGTGGGCTGATAGGGCTAATAGGAGTCATAATTGGGGGAATAATCGGCGACCAAATAGAGTATAATCAAGAACTGGAGAGGAGGAAGGCTGGAGTCCAACAACTTAAGGCTCTATGAACTTAAGCTAATATATTAGCTACATCAAAACATTCAGCTACCCTCCCAAATACAGCTTAAAATCTATATCAGCTCTAATTCCATCATCTCTTAAACCTTACGATAGGCAGAATCACCTTTGACACTCTCCACGACTAAAGTCGGGAGCTTTCTTGCCGAATCTATGTAAACTTAAGATTGCAGCTCTTGGGCAGTATCAGCTTCAGGATGTAGAAACATCTATCATCATAGAGGCTTCCATAATTTATTAAATTAACGATAGAATCCTCAATCTCATCGTTGAGATCATACCTAACACATCATTAACTCTTCTAACAAGTCTAAGGTAGAGGATCATCCTTAACTAAAGACCAAAACCTCTTCACATACCTTCCCTCCAAGATTGTGGCTATCATTTTGCTCAATTAAGCAAGCATTATTCAGCATGTAAATCTTCTTTCTCCATTTCTACCTAAAGAATAGCGTAAAGTGCTTTATTGCACCAAGCCTTTTCATCATTGGAATCCAGGCTTATAGCCTTATTAAACGATTCTAAAGCTTCAGTATATCTACCCAACTCCGCCAATGCTATACCTTTACTTCAATTAATCTTCTAAGCATATCCAGAATCTTCCTATTAACTATTACGCCATTAACCTTCATGTAGGTTAGGCAGCCCTAAATAAACCCCTCAAATGAATTTAACTTGCGAATATTACCATTCCTACAAGCCTTAACCCATACACTCCTAAGCTTAAAGTAGTCATCTTCAAGGTTATAAACAACCACGAACGCTTGTTCGTTTCCTTTAATAGCTACCATTAGGCTTGAACGCTTATCCAGAAAAACCGTATCCGGAGATTTCACGACGTTAAGAATGAGAGATTCACCAATCCCTTTTAACTATAATGTCCTTAGCATGTTTCATAAGCTTTAATCTCAGACATTAACCCCTCTTTCCCCCCTTAACTTCAATTTCCATAAGCATTATAAGTTCATAAGAAGGCCAAGTTTAATGAAAAGCAGGAAGAGACTAGCAATAATTCCAGCTAAAACGCCAATAAAGATATCTTCTTCAGAGGTTAACATGCGGGGTCTAAGGATGCCATATGGATGTGGTGTCTTACCCGTTCAACCCGAAAGCCCTCCCATGATGACCGTGGGGATGAAAGTTGACGCTAGACTAGAACGGTAAATGTGGAAAGTATGAGTGAATACACTTCTACTCAGATGCGAAGCTGATTGATTAAACTTAAATTCTTCATTACATTATTCTCTCCCGAACATATTGGTGGTATTCTCTCATAATGTCTCTTGGAATTGGATTTTCAATATTCACATCTTTAACTTTCCCTGTCAGCTCTTCATCTATCGTATAGATCTTGTTTATTCCGAGATTCTTGGCTAACTCTATTAAATAGCAGTCCCACGAGGAAACATTTAACTCCGACGCTGAAAGTATAGCTTTTTCCACAATATCCTTAGGGAGATTCTCATAGAATGCTGGGGATTCAACGGATAGAGTTTTCAATAAAGCCTTTGCCACATTGACACTTCTAAGTTTCAGGTACTTCGTCATTATAATGTAGGCTCCCATATATGTGCTCACGGGGATTAAGATGCGCCTTTTGAGTGTAAGTGCATCGAGCAACAGTTGAGCCGCATATTTTCGTGCAGGATTTCTGAAATGTGCGAGGACTATAATGCCAACATCAACCAATGCTTCGAATTCCAATTTTGCGTAGCGCATACTCCCTGTCAACATACTTATCTTCACCTTCAACTTTCACGGTATCCAATTCTAAGCTTGGAGCAATCTCCTCCAACTCTGAAAAAGCTTTATGAATATCCTCCATGGAGAACTTCTCCAATATAATCCTATCCCCAACAACCCTACACACCATCTCCATCTCCCCCTCCACCCCAATAGCCCTCCTAACATCCTTCGGGAGAATTATTCGACCCTGCTTATCCACCTTAACAATTACCTCCACATTTAACACCATTTATTCCATAAAAAATGCCACATATAAACTTTGTTATAAGAATGCAAACATCAAGCTGAATTTGATCGGATAATGATTTCCCTAGAATTATCATGTATACTTTGATTATGCGTTGTCTTTCATCTGATTTTAGGTCCATTAAAAATTCAAATGCCCTCCTATGAAGGAGAATTTTAAACCTCATTAATGGACCTCAACTCGCAGAAACGTTTATTCCTAACAATCTCATCAGTCTCCTTCAACAACATGTACTCCTCAACAGTCAAGAAAACATCCTCAAGGAAATCCATCAACTCATCAAGCTTCCTCCCAATCTCCTCAATCTTCACCAAAACAGCCTCGCTCAAAAAACCACCATAACACACTATTTTAAAACATCTATATAAACACTCCCCACAAACTCCCATCAACTACACAAACAACACTAACATAAAAGACAAAAGATGCCATCAAAACCGAAACCAACAATAAAATCATCAAAAGCAAAAACTACAAATCCAACAAAAACAAATATCAACCTAAAACCTACAATTCCTTACCTGCAAAAATCACCCCCACAATTTTAATCTCATTTTCAAATCTATATGGATACTTCACTTAAAAACATTAAAAGACCATTACTTAAACAAATAATTCAACCATAATTACATCATGAGACAATTAAACCCAAAACTCTCTAACGTCAATATAAATAATTCAACCCTATTGCTTTAAACTTCAGCTTCCTAGAGTATACTTCTGGATCATATATTCTCCTACCATCCACAACTGCTGGAATCTTCATAAATCTTATGAAATCCTCTGGTTTAAGCTTCCTAAATTCATCCCACTCAGTAACGATTATTGCGCATTCCGAATCCTTCAAACACTTCTCAACACTACCAGCATACTCAACATCTCCACCAAAAATTTTTTTAGCATTATCCATGGCTTTTGGATCATAGACAACAACTTTAGCCCCCTCCTCAACAAGCCTCCTAACAATCCTTATTGATACTGCATCCCTCATATCATCAGTTCCAGGTTTAAATGCCAATCCCAAAACCGATATCCTCCTCCCACGAAAATCTCCAATAAGCTCCCTAGCCAACTCAACAACTCGGTACGGTTGGATTTTATTGACTTTCAACGTAGCCTCTACGAGTGGTAGCTCCACACCATTCTTAATGGCAAAATCCAGTAGAGCTTCAAGATCCTTCCTAAAGCAGCTTCCACCCCAACCTGCACCAGCCTTAAGGAATAGTGGGCCAATCCTCTTGTCAAGCCCGATTCCCCTAGCAATAACCTCAACATCTGCTCCCGGAATTTTTTGGCATAGGTTTGCAATCATATTTATGAAGCTAACCTTCATAGCCAAAAACGAGTTATTAGCATACTTAATCAACTCAGCAT
>Ga0080004_1128807_pt1 | contig 19396 bp, 16 predicted proteins | sample WasSprMetagenome_FD_69207 | JGI IMG/M metagenome (GOLD analysis project Ga0080004, IMG submission 69207) | Sulfidic aquatic microbial communities from Washburn Spring, Yellowstone National Park, USA - WS (SPADES assembly) (version 2) | ecosystem: Environmental > Aquatic > Thermal springs > Hot...
GAACTCTATTACCTTTTGCCTCACCTCTGGTGGGTCTCTCTTGTCGATCAACACCATCCTAATGAACCTAGCGATCTCTCTCATTTCATCCTGCTTCATACCCCACCTCGTGAGCTCTTGCGTCCCAAGCCTCAGGCCGCTCGGGTCTTTGACATCTTCTGGCCTGTCGAACGGCAGCATGTTCTTGTTCACAATGATGTTCGCCTGCTCGAGCAGCACGGCGCACTTAGTCCCCCTACCAAGGTTTGAAACGTCGATTGCGACCTGGTGGCTAGAGGTGTAACCGAGGTGCTCGAGAGGCACTTTGAAGCCCTCGGCGGCGAGGGCCTCTGCGAGCGCCTTGGCGTTCTTAACCACTTGTTGCGCGTACTCTCTACCCCATATCTTCATCTCGATAGCTGTAACCGCTGTGGCTGCAAGCCTGTGTAGGTGGTGGTTTGAGACGAACATCGGGAAGATCACTTTGCCTATCTCCTTGTAGTCCTCTTCGCTCGCAGTGGCTATTAGACCTCCCTGTGGGCCGGGGAAGGTCTTGTGAGTGCTAGACGTTATCACGTCAGCGCCTAGCTTGAGCGGGTTCTCCCAGACCCCGCCAATTATTAGGCCTAAGACGTGGGCTACGTCGTGTATCACCTTGGCGCCGACCGCGTGGGCTGCCTCAGCGATCTCCTTTGTCGGGTGTGGGAAGAAGTATAGAGAGCCGCCGAGAGTCACTATCTTCGGCTTCACCTGCTCGATCATCTTGACAGCCTTGTCTACGTCGATATTCCAGTTCTCCATGTCCACCGGTAGCTCGATCTGCTCGATGCCGAGAGCTCCCAGGGTGCCATACCTCGTGTGGCTGACGTGAGCTCCAGCTTGAACCGGCGCCACTAGCGCCTTGTCTCCAGGCTTCGTGAAGGCTCTAAAAGCTGAGGCGTTGGCCGTGGTGCCGCTAATTGGCCTCAAGTCGACGTACTCAGTGCCTAGGAGCTCGCCCATGAGCTTCTGCGCCTTGACCTCCAACTGGTCTAGGTAGATGAGGCCCTGGTAGAACCTCTTAAAGGGCTTGCCCTCAGCGTACCTGTGCATCGAGTCGTTTAGGTAGATGAGCATCGCGAGAGGTGACATGACGTTCTCGCTAGCGATCATGTTTAGGCAGTACCTCTTCCTCCAAACAGTGTGGTTGATAGCGAGCTCAACCACCTCTTTGAGGTCTGGGTAGAGCTGCATTAAGGCATCTAAACCAGGGGACTCTCCATACTCCAAAAGAACCCCACCCGGCTTCAACTATGCCCTAGAAGCTTATAAATAAGTCGATAGCGGCGAGGGGTGAGTGGAGAGAGTTAAAAAGCCCGCTCACGTGGGAGGCTACTTCTTTTCGATGAATGGGAAGTCGACGATCTTCGCTGGATACCTCTTGCCGTGTATTTCGACCTCTACCTCTTCACCGAAGACAGCGTACCTCGTGTCGAGGTAGGCCATGGCGATGCCCCTGCCTAGCACTGGCGAGTGGCAGCTGCTGGTGACCCAGCCGACATATATGTCCTCGACATAGACGGGGCTGCCCTGCCTTGGGAACAGCCTGCCAGCCTCTTTACCCATCTTCAATCCGACTCGAATCCACCTCAAACCCTCTTTCTTACAAGCTCTCAACGCCTCCTCTCCAACGAAGCCTCTCTTACTCCACGTTATGGCCCCCATGCCGTATCTCAGCGCTAGGGCGCATGGAAACTTTGTTGGGTCTTCACCATACTCGTGGTCTCCGAGCACGAAGCCCATCTCGATCCTCAACGTGTCTCTCGCTATGAGCCCCGCCATCTTCACGCCTTTAGAGACAAATAGCTCTACGAGCCTCTTGATCTCCCCGTGCTCGCCCCATATCTCGAAGCCGTCTTCGCCAGTCCACCCGCTCCTACTCACTAGGAACACCTTGACCCCTCCCACCTCCTCGTTAAGCCTGAACTCTAGTGGTTTGAGGTCTCCAGCCCACTTGGCACCGAGAGACTCCATAACCTCTACCGACCTAGGGCCTTGGAGGGCCAGCATAGAGTACTTGAAGGTCAGGTCTTCGACCTCCACCTTGAAGCCCTTCGAGGCTATTACGCTCTTGATGTAGTCGAGCATCTTCACCCTCACCAAGGCGTTTGGCACTAGAAGCCACTCCTCATCGGTGACCTTGTATAGCATCTCGTCGTCTTTGACTCTAGCGTACTCGTTTAAAGCCAGTGTGGGGCCGCTCATAAAGCCCTGTTTGACCTTAGACATGTCTTTAGTGTAGAGGTACTGGATCAAGGGGAGGACGTCGGGGCCTCTTAACAGGACCCTACCCATGTGTGACACGTCGAAGAGCCCGACGCCCGTTCTAACAGCCATGTGCTCTTCTATAGCAGAGGTGTACCTCATCGGGACTTCCCAGTCTCCGAAAAGCCCTGGCTCAGCCCCTAGCTTCTCAACGTAGAATTCTAGTAGGGGGATCCTTTGCATACACATACACCCAGAGTCAACATAGCCAGACCTACAAAATTTATTTTCTTCTCCAGCCCTCTACTCCCAACCGGTGTGACTTGTTGGATAGACACCCCTGGATACCTTCTCTAACGCCCGAGCAAGTGAAGAAGATGCTAGACACTATAGGGGTTAAGAGCGTTGAAGAGCTCTTCAACGACATCCCTCCAAGCATAAGGCTGAGTAGAGAGGCCTGGGAGAGGCTCGAGATCGGCGTTCGGAGGCCGGTCTCGGAGATCGAGGCTAAGAGGATCGTCACCGAGAAGCTCTCGAAGAACAAGAAGCTCAAGATGCCCCCGTTCATGGGTGGAGGGGTGTACCCACACTACGTCCCACCACTAGTCAAGTACATCATCTCGAGAGGGGAGTTCCTCACAGCGTACACGCCATACCAGGCTGAGATATCTCAGGGCTTGATGCAGGCCCTCTTCGAGTATCAGAGTCTCATGGCTGAGCTCCTAGACATGGACGTGGTTAACGCGTCGATGTACGACTGGGGCTCTGCAACGGCTGAAGCGGTCTTGATGGCTTTGAGGGTGAACAAGGGGAGGGGGAAGGTGGTGCTCCCAGCAAACATGAACCCATACCACAAGAGGGTTGTAGAGGCGTACACATGGCCGCACGGGGTTAAGCTGGTCTACGCCCCCTACAATAGAGAGACTGGCGGGGTCGACCTAGAGGAGTTGAAGAAGCTCGTCGACGAGGACACAGCCGCTGTCTACCTCCAATACCCCAACTTCTTCGGCATCATAGAGGCCGAGGCCAAAGCCGTGGGCGAGATCGCTCACGACAAGAAAGCCCTGTTCATAGCCGGCGTCTACCCGATCTCTCTCGGCCTACTCAAGTCTCCTGGCGAGCTAGGCGCAGACATAGCAGTTGGCGAGGGGCAACCTCTCGGGCTAGGCCTCAACTACGGGGGGCCGTACCTCGGGATTTTCGCCACCCGCTTCGACATGAACCTCGTGAGGCAGATGCCTGGGAGGATCATAGGTCTCGCAGAGTCGAAGACTGGCGAGAGGGGGTTCGCAATGATACTGCAGACCAGGGAACAGCACATTAGGAGAGAGAAGGCTACTAGCAACATATGCACTAACGAGGCCCTAATGGCGATCGCCGCAGCCGTGTACCTATCCATGCTGGGCAAGAGCGGGATTTTGAAGCTAGCTGAGATCAACTACTACAGAGCCCACTACGCGTGGCGCAAGATGAAGGAGGCTGGGCTAGACGTGGAGATCTTCAAGTGGGACTTCTTCAACGAGTTTCCAGTATCCTTCAACAAGACCGGCTTGAAGTACAGCGTTGTCCACGATAAGCTACTAGAGAGGGGGATCCACGGCGGGCTGTACATCGGTGACTTCTACAGAGAGCTTGGCGAGACAGCGCTATACGCGTTCACAGAGCTACACTTCAAGGAGGACATAGACGCTCTCGTCCAGGCGCTTAGAGAGATCGTGTATGGGGGGTGAGACTGTGCGCGTCTACAGGCAGGCTAGGTGGTCCGAGCCCCTAGTATTCGAGCTAGGAGCCCCAGGCAGGGTCGGGATCGCTCTACCAGAGGTTGAAGAGGAGGTCAAGAAGGTCGTTGGCGAGATAAGGATCCCAGAGTCTATTAGGAGGTCTAGCCCGCCGAACCTACCAGAGCTAAGCGAGGTCGAGGTCACCAGGCACTTCACGAACTTAACGCAGATGGCCTATGGCGTCGACAACGGCCCGGTACCGCTGGGCTCTTGCACCATGAAGTTCAACCCGAGAATAGCCTGGGACCTCTCCTTCAACTCCGGCCTAGACCTGGTGCACCCACTACAAGACGAGAGGACAGTGCAAGGAGTGCTAGAGGTGATGTACGAGCTGCAGAAGTGGCTGGCTAACATCACTGGCATGGACATCTGCACACTACACCCAGCTGCTGGAGCTCACGGAGAGCTAGCAGGGGTCTTGATAATCAGGAAGTACCACGAGGTGAAGGGCCAGCTAGACAAGAAGACAGACATCATAATCCCAGACAGCGCCCACGGGACGAACCCAGCTAGCGCTGCCATGGCTGGCTTTAGAGTGATAGAGGTCCCCTCCGCCCCCGATGGAAACGTAGACTTCGAGGCTCTCAAGAGCGTGGTTGGAGAGTCCACGGCCGGCCTGATGATCACCAATCCGAGCACGCTGGGGCTCTTCGAGGAGAGGATACTCGACATAGCAGACCTGATACACAAGTACGATGGGCTACTATACTACGACGGCGCCAACTTGAACGGGATAATGGGCTACGCTAGGCCTGGAGACATGGGCTTCGACATAGCACACATAAACATACACAAGACGTTTAGCTCGCCACATGGTGGCGGAGGCCCCGGCGCAGGCCCTATCTGCATCAAAGACAGGGTGATAGACCCAGAGAGGGGCATTAAGCTCAGCGACCTGATACCAGGCTACGTGGTGGTCTACGACAAGGAGAGCGGTCTGTACAGGCTCAAGGCGCCTGGGCCCTACAGTCCAGGGCTGCTAAGGTCGTTCTTCGCCAACACGATACCGCTGCTCTGGGCTTACGTGTACATACTGATGATGGGGCCTCAGGGCCTTAGAAAGGTGACAGAGCACGCTGTGTTGATAACCAACTACTTCATGAAGCTGATGGAGGGCGTTAGAGGCTTCGACATCCCCTACGGGAAGGGCAGGTTCAGGAAGCACGAGGTGGTCTTGAGCGCCAAGCCCATGGCTGACGAGGTCGGGGTCACAGCTGAGGACGTGGCTAAGGGGCTACTAGACGCCGGGTTCTACGCGCCGACAATGTACTTCCCACTAATAGTCAAAGAGGCTCTACAAACAGAGTTCACCGAGTCCGAGACCCCTGAGAACGTCGAGAGGTATGTTGAGAGGCTAAAAGAGATCAGCAGGATAGCCTACGAAAACCCAGCTAAGGCTAAGGAGTGGCCGGTGAACACCAGCGTCGCGAGGATCGACGTTGCTAAAGCCAACCACCCGAGATACGTGGCTCCAACGTGGAGGGTCTACGTTAAGAGGCTTAAGGGAGAGGTCACGTGAAGTACGACGTGGTGATCATAGGGTCTGGAGTCGGAGGCTACCCAGCAGCCTCCTACCTAGCTGGTAGAGGCCTCAAAGTAGCTGTTGTTGAGAGGCACCTAGTTGGTGGAGAGTGCACTAACTACGGCTGTGTACCTAGCAAGGCGATCTACCACTTCGCAGAGGCTCTCAAGACCATAGAGAAGGTTGGTGGTGAAGCGAGCTACAAGTGGAGCGGCCTCATAGAGTGGGTCAAGAGCGTCGTGAAGGAGTCTAGAGAGGGGATCACGCACCTCCTAGAGTCTAAGGGGGCCGAGCTACACCTCGGAGAGGCCGTGGTCAAGCAGGGTAGGCGCGTCCTCGTAAAGAGCGCTGAGGGCGCTAAGGAGCTAGAGGCTGAGAAGATAGTAGTCGCGACCGGCACAGACCCCGCCGACATCCCGGTTGCGAGGTTTGATGGAGCCGGGATCATTAGTAATAGAGAGGCTCTCTACCTAGAGGAGAAGCCCGAGAGAGTCTTGATCATAGGTGGCGGCGTAATAGGGGTCGAGCTGGCGAACGCTCTCAGCGCTCTCAAGGTGGAGGTCTACGTTGTCGAGCTACTAGAGCACATACTCCCATTCCTAGATAGAGACGTGGCGCTCGCCGTGAAGACGCACCTCGCTCAGCGCGGCGTGAAGATCAGGGAGAGCACCACGGTAGCTAAGGTCGAGAGGTCTGGGGGGAAGTACATCGCTGAGCTAACTAGTGGTGAGAGATTAGAGGTCGACAAGGTCGTGGTGGCTGTTGGTAGGAGGCCTAACTCCCGCGGGATAGGGCTGGAGGAGGCTGGCGTGGAGCTAGACTCTAAGGGCTTCGTAAAGGTCAATAGTAGGATGGAGACGAGCGCGCCAGGGGTCTACGCGGCTGGAGACGTTGTTGGAGGGCCTCTACTAGCTCACAAGGCGATACTCGAGAGCATCGTGGCGGCTAGAAGCATTGTTGGCGAGGAGGCGCCTACAGTCGACTACAGGGCTGTGCCGCTCACAGTATTCACAGGCCTCGAGGTGGCCTCGGTGGGTTACACTGAGAAAGAGCTCTCCTCGATGGGGATCAAGTATACAAAGTACAGGATACCGCTGTATTACCTCTCAGCTGTGAAGATCAAGGGGGCTAAGGGCGCTTTTGCGAAGATCCTGCTAAGCGAGGATGGCGAGAGAGTTCTCGGAGTGCACATAGTGGCCCCCAACGCCTCAGAGGTCGTGTCCTCGTATTTAGCTGTATACCTCGGGAGGGTGAAGCTGAAAGACGCCGCTTTCACGCCATACCCACACCTAACAGTGTCTGAGTCTCTAAGAGACTTCGCAGAGTACATCCTAGGCGAGCCAGTACACTTGTTGAAGAGGTAGCTCAAGCTCGTTTTTTATTAATCTCTACTCCTAACACCTCATGAGGGGTTATGTTTTGAGCTATGTTGGAGCTAGTGAGAGCCTCGTTAGCGAGTACTGTAGAGGTAAGAGGCTGTGCTTCTGGGCTGATTACGCCGCTGTGACCCCGGCTGGTAGTAGAGATGTCTACTTCTTCGACTGCTCGATGTACAGGTTTGCCAGAGAGCAGTACTCTCAAAGCCCAGAGACTAGGCTCGTCCTCTCCTTCAAGAGCCCCGCTACACTAGACCAGCTCTTCTTCACCGTTCTCGGCGAGTACTCGAGGGTGGAGTCTGAGACTACGTGTGATAAGAGAGATGTTGAAGGGTGCCTTGCGAGGATCTCTCGAGAGATCGAGCGTGCGATAGATGAGACTAGAGACTATATAGCGAAGCTACGCGAGCCACCATCATGGTTGAGATTTCTATTCCCAATTAGAGGCGCGAAGGCAGAGGCTAAAGCTGTGTACTATGGACTACTCGCTAGGAGAGATATGTACCTAGAGCTAGCCTCGCTACTTGGGTATAGGGATGGGAGGCTAGACGCCCAGGTCAAGCACGTGAGCGTCTTGCTAAGCCTGAACCTCTACAAGGGCCACGTGTACGCTCTCGTAGGGAGCAGGGCTGTCAAGCTAGATGCGCACAAGAAGATAGTGGACTTCGAGAAGGTGCTCTCAAGGATCACCAGGCGCGAATGACCCCGCCTCTACGTAGTTAAGCATATTTCCCTCTCTCCACCTAGAGCGAACCTGGTGTTCGCCGGTGAGATTGAAAGATCTTAGTAGGGAGATAGCAAACATCGTGAAGAGCGTCAAGAACTCGGTCGTCACGATCTCCACTGAGATACCACACCCAATGAGCTTTCTCGGCTATGAGCCTGTCAAAGGCTATGGGTCTGGCTTCATCATAGCCCCCGGGTACGTGGTGACGAACGCCCACGTGATCGCGGGCGCCGCCAGGGTTAAAGTGGTGTTCTCCGACGGCTTCATCAGCGAGGCAGGGGTGATCGCCGCAGACCCGGTCCGCGACCTAGCACTGCTCGAGACCGTCGAGCATGGAGAGCCAATAAAGCTTGGAGACTCCGATAAGCTAGAGGTCGGCGAGATAGTCCTGGCGATAGGCTCTCCCCTAGGCCTCCTCGAGAACTCTGTCACGCTCGGCGTTGTGAGCGCTCTTGGTAGGACCATAGCCTCTGTCAACGTGTTGCTTGAAGACCTGATACAGACAGACGCTGCGATCAACCCTGGGAACAGCGGGGGGCCGCTCGTAAACCTAGATGGAGAGGCTGTGGGGGTCGCCACCGCCATAGTGCCCTACGCTCAGGGCATAGGGTTCGCAATACCGATCAACACTGTGAAGAGGTTTATAGACATGGTGAGGAAGTATGGAAGGCCCGTTAGAGCCTGGATAGGCGTCTACGTGTTCCCCATAAACCCCTCGATAGCTGCGCTCTATAGGATACCAGTCCAGGAGGGCCTGATGGTCGTGAGGGTGGTGCCAGGCTCACCAGCTGAGAGAGCTGGGCTGTGGGAGGGGGACATAATAGTCTCAGCGAACAACAAGCCGACGAGGCGTGTTGGAGACTTGAGAGCCGCCATCGAGGAGAGCGTCGACAGAGGCTTTGTCGAGCTCGAAGTCGTTAGGGGGCGAGAGCGCTTCAAGGTGAGGAGCAGGATCATCGTCGAGTAGCCTAGGGCTTGATGAGAGCCACGAGCGCGGGGAACACGACGAGCAAGAAGAAGACCGTGAGCACAGCTAGTATTAGAGCTGCCTCTTGAGCCCTCCACCCAAACCTCTCAGCGACAACGACGTTCATGACGGCTGGCGGGGCCATCGAGACCACCACCAGCTCCAACCTGTCTAGCTCCGAGAAGCCAGCGATGAGCGTGACCGCGTACGCCAGTAGTGGTGCCACTACGAACCTGTAGACCCCTACGAGGGCTAGTTCACGGTAGAGGCGCTTCACACCGCTCAACTCGAGGGGTATCCTAAAGCCCATCGTGAACGTGGCTGTGTAGCTCAGTAGTGGAGGGCTCCACGCCAAGGCAGAGTAGAGCGCGCTCGCAGCCCCGCCGAGAGAGTAGTGCGCGATGATCCCCGCTAGAGAGCCCAGTAGGGCTGTAGACCTCGCCAGCTGCTTGATGGCTGCCCACCCGCCTCTATAGGTGGCCTCTGGGAGTATCACGTTCAGCGCGACCGTCAAGGCCCCGAAGACAGCTGCCACGTAGACCCTGCCAAGCAGCGTGTAGACTAGTGGGAAGCCGAGGAACACACTGTTTGGGAATATAGATAGATACTCTAGAGCTGGATCACCAGCTCTCGCGAGCCTCTTGAGCGAAAGGTGCGCGATCGCCATGAACGCGGCGAAGTAGAGGATCGTGTAGGCGTCTAGGCTCTTGACCCCCCTACCGAGGAATATGGTGAAGAAGGCGAGAGGTATCAAGGCGTTGAATATCACGTAGACTAGGGCTCGCAGGGTCGCCTTGTAGAGGTCGCTGCGCTTCAAGACCCCCTCTAGCACAGCCCTCGAAGCATACCCCGCCGCCATGAAGGCTACGAATAGGTAGAGCTCTCTCAACGCTCTCACGCGACTAGGTGCCACCACTAAGTGGATGTCGCGCTGAGGATATAAACGCGTAGGAGCCCAGGCTCGCCCACCACGACGCCCCTAGCTTGTAGGGCTTCGCGCTTAAGTAAGCGATATCTACCCCGATCAAGCTGGTTGAGTAGAGACCGGTGTCTGCTGTGGTGTCGTTTAGGTGTAGACTAGATGGCTCATGCTGCAAGAAGTACTGGATACCAGTTATACACCTAGACCTCTGGAGGCTACACTACTACGGTGGGATAGTGGACTTGGAGAACTACGTGACGCTAGTCGAGAGCAAGGGGGGTGAGGGGACCCCTAAACCGCTGCTCTTCAATGGCGAGTACATGTACCTAGCGCTAGCGTGGCGCGACGACGCCTGCATCTTCCTCGCAAGCGATGGGAGGTGCACTGTACACCCATTTAAACCCCTCGTCTGCCGCTTCTACCCCTTCGTCTACCACGTCAGGGGGGATGGCGAGGTGGAGATCGACGTGAACGATGGAGCTGTCGGCGAGTGCCCAGGCCTAATAATGGACGATAAGCCAATAGACCCAGAGATCGTTGAGTACTTGAAGAGGATAGCTAGAGCTCGCATACTAGAGCTAAAGCTGTGGGACGCGTTCGTAGAGGAGTGGAACGAGCGGTATGGGCGGAGCTCTAGCCTATCTAAGCTCATAGAGCTCGCTCTCGAGAGAGCTCGTAGAGACTTCAAAGAGCTGGTCTCCAAGAACAGGTGGATCATGTAGCCCGCCCCGTCGCGAAGGCCTTTAAACACTAGTCCAGCTCTCTAGTTAATTCTAGCACCAGCTTTTGAAAATCAAAGACGAAGTGCACTCTCCCTCTGATTTTAACATAAGCTATGTTGTTAATTGTTGTTAATTACATTTAATAACCCCACCCGTTAGTTACTATAGTATGGAGGGTGTGTCGAGACGTGCGTGTGGAGAAACGCCTACTCTTAATCATTATAGCAGTCATTATAATAATAGCGATAACTGCCACACTACTCCTACTCTATATACCAGGGCCAGGCGTACCCACCCCCACCCCCACGGTGAAATTGAGAGTTATAGGTCCATGGGCTGGCAAGGAAGCTGAGTACTTTATGAAGGTTTTAAATGCATATAAGGAGGTCAATCCAAGCGTTGAATTCGAGTACATTATAATGAGAGCTGAGGATTTAGCTAGTGTCTTGCCGCTAAACTTCGAGGCTAAAACTACACCCGCAGATGTCATAATAACGCCTTGGGGCTGGTTTATTGCGGAGATGGCTAAGAAAGGGCATGTCATAGAGTTAACTAATTACATCAATAAAGATGATTACGTAGCAGGCATTTTAGACCCCGTTACTGTTGATGGCAAGATCTACGCGGGACCCTTCACTATGTGGCTCAAACCTGGATTTTGGTACAGGAAATCCTTCTTCAAGGCGCACGGGCTCTCCGAACCTAAAACATGGGACGAATTCAAAGCCCTCTTAGATAATATCAAAGCTATCAGCGGCGTTAAGAACCCGATCGTCGTAGGAGACAGTGTTGGCTGGCCTGTTGATGATGTAGTTGAGCACTTTATAATAACTTTCGCAGGTCCTCGAGCATATTTAGATCTTATTGAGGGTAAAGTCAGGTTCACTGATCCGCAGATTAAAAGCGTGTTTGAGAATTACCTAGTTCCACTAATTAAGAATCGTTACTTTAGCGAGCCCATTGAGTGGACTACAGCTATCGAACTATGGTGGAAAGGCGAGTACGGTTTATACTTTATGGGGACGTGGATAGCTGGTATGGTACCAGACGCGGGTGACATAGCTTTCTTCCCACTACCAGGATGCAAAGGTGTTGTTGGAGGCACAGACTACGTATTTGTGCCAAAGTATACACCTAATAAAGACGTGGCCTTAGAATTCGTGAAGTGGCTGATAACGGAGGGTCAAGTGGTTCACGCCTCCACGCCAGCTGGTAAGATCCCGACATGGGTTAAAGCAGAGCCAGGGAAATTATGGGCACCTATGCAGGATGTATACAAGAAGGTTAAAGACTTAGGACTTTCAATACTCCCTGACTTAGATGACACTGTGGGTGGGGATTGGCAGAGACTATGGTGGGACCAGATGAAGCTCCTGTGGGCCAACCCAGACAAGTTAGACGAGATTTTAAACGTATTAACAACTCAGCACCCCCGGATTAAGGGTGGGTAAATAGTGCGTTTGAATAAGCAAATAAGATTAATTTTTTTCCTACTCTTCCCATTCACATTACTGACCATATTCGTTGTTTATCCTATAGTTGCAACCGTGTACTATAGTCTCTACGATAAGAACACCGGTTCTCTCAATCTTAACAACTACATAGATGTGATCTCGTCTATTAATCCAATTTACATGTTAGTATCCAGGAGCTTTACTCCTACACCGCCGTGGGGCGCATTAATACATAATCTCGCATGGGTTTTGATCCACGTCCCACTTACGATACTCTTAGGTCTAATATTGGCATTTATACTCAAATACTATGTAAAAGGAAGCGCCCTAATAAGAACGATCATATTTCTAGGCATGGTAGTACCGCCAGTTGTGGGAGGTCTCATAATAAGGTTTATGTTTGATGGCGTAGTGGGGATAATACCAGCTATATTCTCATTTATGGGCATTGAGGCTCTTTCTAAAACGTGGACTAACTATCCATCGACAGCTCTTTATGCTTTAATATTGGGTTCGTTGTGGATTTGGCTAGGATTTTCTATAACGGTGTTCTCAGCCGCATTAGAGAACATACCAAGAAGCCATATCGACGCAGCAAGAGTCTTTGGAGCCTCAATGCGACACATATTCTTAAAAGTCATAGTACCTCAGCTAAGACCTGCAATTGTAATAGTGACCGTAATGACAGCCTTATGGGACATGAAGATATTCGATGTAGTCTACGCGTCCACAGGAGGGGGCCCTGGTGGTTCAACGAGCGTTCTAGCGCTAGTAATGTATAGCTATTTTGCTAGAGCGCTGGATTACTACAAATCAGCTGCAGTCGCCGTAATACTAGCGCTCATAGTAGCGCCGTTTATAGTAATAGTTATGAGGTGGTTAAAGGATTGAGGGGCAAACTACTTAGAACAATGTTGATAAACTTAATAGTGTGGACGCTAGCTTTAGCCTGGGCACTACCCTATATAGGTGTTGTAGCGGTTTCTGCAATGCCATATAAAGAGGTAGTCACAGAAGGGTGGTTAAGAATTCCTAACGTAGATTCCTTGACTCTGAGAAATTATATAGAAGCTCTCACGAACCCCCTTTACGATTTAGCTACAGGCTATAGAAACTCCCTAATAGTAGCCTCCATAAGTACTCTAATACCGTTGATCGCAGCCGCCTTGGCAGCTTATGCCTTCTCAAATCTAGATTTTCGATTAAAGCCTCTGCTCTTTGGACTGGTACTTGTCATAATGATGGTGCCGCAACAATTAACAGTAGTACCTCTCTTTTTCCTTTATCGCAATTTAGGACTATACGACACTATGCAAGGTATAATCTTGCTTCATAGCGCTTGGGGCATAGCGTGGATCACGTTTTTCTTAAGGAACTACTTTAAATTCATACCTAGAAGTCTTATTGAAGCGGCAAGGGTCGATGGAGCGTCTGATTTCAGAATATTTAGCAAAATAGTTCTACCTCTCAGTGTTCCTGGCTTGATAGCGGCTGCCCTCTTACAGTTCACATGGGTCTGGAATGACCTATTTTATGCACTTGTATTCCTAATTAGTAGAGAAAATCAAGTCATAACGCAGAAAGTTGTAATGTTAAAAGGGGAGTACCACATAGACTGGGGCTTACTAACAGCAGGATCTGTTATATCTATGTCTATGCCAGTAATACTATACGCTGTCTTTAACAAGTATTTCATGAAGGGCGTTGCGGCGTGGGGTGTTAAAAGATGAAGGGAGCTTCTCTTAAACTTTGGAGAGTTACTAAGAGGTTTCGTAATGTAGTTGCTGTTGATAACCTCAACTTAGAAGTGGATCGAGGAGAGTTTATAGTGTTACTAGGACCTAGTGGTTGTGGCAAGACAACTACTCTTAGAATAATAGCTGGTCTTGAAACCCCTGATGAGGGCAGGGTGTATATCGATGACGTTGATGTTACAGATTTAGAACCCGGAGAAAGAGACGTGGCGATGGTCTTTCAGGACTATGCACTCTACCCACACATAACCGTCTTTGAAAATATAGCCTTCCCGCTCGTCGTTAGAGCACGTAAGCTAAGTCTTACCAAGAGAGATATAGAGGAGAAGGTTCTTAATGTTGCTAAGATGCTTAAAATAGACGATCTCTTAGATAGAAAGCCTACACAACTTAGTGGTGGTCAGCAGCAGAGAGCAGCTTTAGCTAGAGCGCTTGTTAAAGAGCCGAAAATATGGCTCATGGACGAGCCTTTAAGCAATCTCGACGCTCTTATTAGACTGCAGGTTAGAGCCGAGATCAAGAAACTACAGAAAGATCTAGGTATAACCACTGTCTACGTGACGCATGATCAGACGGAGGCGCTATCGCTAGCCGATAGAGTGGCTGTTATGAATAGGGGGCGTATATTGCAGATTGGATCTCCTCGCGAAATTTATGATGACCCCAAACATATCTTCGTAGCGACTTTTGTTGGAGTACCACCAATGAACCTGCTGGAATGTAGAGTTAGTGATGTACTTGAGTGTCCAGGTTTTAGGAGGAAATTACCTGAAGAGTCTAAAGAATACTTCAAAAGGTTAAACAAGATCTATATAGGAATTAGGCCAGAGCATATAGAGATTGTGAGTAAAGAAGAGGGAGATTTAGAGGGCGTAGTCTACGTGATCGAGCCTCTAGGTCCAGAATACATCATTAATGTACTCGTAGATGACACTTTGATTAAAATAAAGACGGTAAAGGAGTATACACTACACTCCGGAGATAAAGTATATTTGAAGATTAACTGGGCAAAGGCGATAGCTTTCGACACTGCAACGGGGCTGTCACTAGGCAAGATCTCAATTGCGTAGCTGACTATAAAGTAGCGAGGTCGCCTCTCAAGGTCTCTACTATTCTCTCGTTTATAGACGCGCGTGCCGTCGATAGAGCCTCCATGACTTCGGTTTACCGTTAGAAAGTTGCGAGACCCTATTTGAATGGAAAGGGGTGAGGCTAAACAGTCTCGCTCGATCGACCTAGTCGTAAAGAGTGAAGACGCTGTCTAAGTGTTTGCAATGATCAAAACCCACCAGCCACCACAGATCCCACGACGCGGTCGTATGTATATGTAAGCTATATCGCTATATTATCGTTATATACCCGGACCTGCATTCTACATGCTCTGTGTGCTCTATGAGCTGGAGGTCTGAGCTACTGAGTTGGCTCAAAGAGTTGACCTCTATCCCTGGACCTAGTGGTAGAGAGGATCAGGTTAGAGAGGTTGTAACTAGGCTTATAAAGCCCAATGTCGACAAGCTCTGGGTTGACACGCTCGGAAACCTCGTTGGGCTTAAGAGGGGGTCTACTGGTGAGGGTAGACTGATGATCGCCGCTCACATGGACGAGATCGGCCTCTTCGTCTCCCACATAGAGGACGATGGCTACTTGAGGGTCTTACCGATAGGCGGGCTACCCGAGAGAGCGTTGATCTACCAACGAGTCGTCTTGAGGACTAGGGATGGGAGGCTCGTTAGAGGCGTCATCGGGCTCAAGCCGCCACACGTAGCTAAGCCCGAGGAGCTGCAGAAGGTCCCGGAGATGAGAGAGCTCTTCGTAGACATCGGGGCCTCGAGCAGGGAGGAGGTTGAGAAGGCTGGGGTCAGGGTTGGAGACGTCCTCGTGTTCGATAGAGAGATCGCTGAGATGCTTGGTGACAGGGTCACGGGGAAGGCTTTCGACGACAGGGTTGGCCTCGTCGCGATGATCAAGGCCGCCCAGATGATCGCTTCTCCCAAGGTAGACGTCTACTTCGTAGCCACGGTGCAGGAGGAGGTGGGTCTAAAGGGCGCTAGGACCTCCGCCTTCGCGATCTCTCCAGACGCGGCGATAGCTATCGACGTGACGATCGCCAGCGACGTGCCCGGGGTCTCTAAGGCTGAGTGGTACACTAGGCTCGGCAAGGGGCCGGCCATAAAGATCGCTGATGGCAGGGGCGCCACGGGCTTGATAGCTCACCCCAAGATCGTCGAGGCGCTGATCAACGTTGCCGAGAAGTACAAGGTCCCCTACCAGCTCGAGGTGGCTGCTGGAGGGACCACAGATGCGAGCATAATAGCCTTGAACGAGGAGGGCGTCCCAGCCGGCACAGTCTCTGTGCCGACTAGGTACATTCACAGCCCAGTCGAGGTGCTAGACCTGAACGACGTCTACAACACGGCGCTGCTCGTCGAGTACTTCGCTGAGGAGGTCACCCCTGAGTGGTTGAGAGAGGTTAAGGGCAGGGTTATAAAGTGAGCTCTAGACGTAATCTAGCTCGCCATCTTTAACCACGGCGCACCTGCTCAACCTGTGCTCGACTACCCTGCCTGGGCCTAGGATGTGTAGCACCTTGAAGCCCCTGGCCACTAGGTAGTCTGAGAGTATCTTCCTGTGACAGAGCCGTGGGACCCTCTCTCTACACATGACCACCGCCACCTTAGAGCTCGCGATCTCCACGAGCCTCTCTAGATGCGGCTTGACGTCGCCACGCCTAGTGATGTAGGTCGCGTATGCCCTGAAGCCCTCAGACTCGAAACACCTCGCCACGCCGTAGTCCTCGACGTCTACGCCGAACCTCCTGTAGCCTCCTAGCTCTGGGATCCACACGTAGTCTAGACCGGCCTCTCTAAGAGCTCTTGCTAGGTTTTCACCAGAGTACTCTGGCAGCCTCCTAGACCTAGTCCACCTTCTAACATCCACAACAACCTCGACGCCAAGACCCCTCAAGACGTCCACGAAGTCAATTAGACGCCAACCACCATAGCCAATAGTGTAGACGACCCTAGAGCCCGCAACACACCACCAAGCACACAATGAGAGCAGCCTCCAACCCCATAATAAACCACCACAAGAGAGGATCCAATGTAAAGAATCGACAAGGATCCATAGGCGTGTATAAATCCGGTGAAAGGCGAGACGGCCTGAACCTCGAAAACCCTGTAAAGGGGTTAGAGGCTTAGACGCCCCTGTGACGTAGTCTTGGAGGTTGAAGCTTTATAGAAGTCTATATGGGCTAAGGCTGGTGGCTGAGGCTACAGTGTTATCGAGAGGTTGAACTTGGAGTTTATGATCCCGACGAGCTCGGCTCTACTCCTGCACCTCGTACACCAGTAGATCACGTCTCGCCCACGTCTACGAGCGCTCTGCATTCTCGACATCAAGGCCTTCGGCATGTATGGGTCTGCAGCTCCGTGGTGGTGAACTACAGCGTAGACCTTAAGGCGGGACATGGCAGGTCGGTTTGAGAGGACCCATTCAACAGTATTCTCAAGAGCGTCTACATCGTTTAATTTAGACTTCTCTGTCTCTTCGACCACCACTACGAAGTCTACACAGTCGATCACGTAGTCGGCGTGTGCGAATTTCAAGCCAAGAGATTCGATATCCACTAGGCTACACTTGTGCGTAGATCCTACTACGCTCACCGAGGATCTCCTCAGCTATCTTACTGAACTCCTCCTCAGAGATCCCGTCTTCCGAGACCTCGATCGGCTCGACAACAGCCTTATCGCCGAGAGGCTTGATCAGGTACGCCGCGACCTGTCCAGGCTCCAAGACCTCGTCCTCTCTGTAGCCGAGCTCTTTCAGCCTATCTCGTGGAAGCTTAGAGGCTACTATGAGGTTGTTAATGTAGCCGATCAGGTAGTCGCTATGAGTAGTGATCAAGACGTTCTTACCACCGTTTACAGCTCGAGCGATCAGCCTCACGAGGTGTCTAAGAGCTCTTGGATGCAGGTGGGCCTCCGGCTCCTCCACGAAGACGTTGATGTATCCGGGGTAGACCAGCGCTAAAGCGACAGATAGGACCTCTCTAACCCCAGATGGAGCCATCGAGATCGGGGCGCACTTGCCAGCCCATGAGCAGACCTCCACCTCGTAAACACCAGCTTTAAACACAGGTCTAGGTGTCACTCCAAGCTCCTCGAGAAGGGGTCTAAGCTCCTCTAAGACGCCTTGATTCTCGTAAAGCCACTCAGCGAGCCGGAAGTATAGGTCTCTATACTCAGCGTCGACACCGAGAGGCATGCTCACAGTGGTATATGGCTTGAGAAGCGCTCGCGCAATACCAGCCCTACTGTCTGGGAGCAGTGGCGATGGCCCCCAGGTTGAGAGAAAGAGAGCTTCGAATGCTAGACCTGTACTGTAGGCTATAAGTCCTATAATGAAGTCTCCTGGGTCCTTGACGCCGTATATTGCGATTTCTTTCTCTTTATTGGCGTACCTTACGCGTATGTGCTTATCTCTCGTCGATCGCTCTACGTGGAGGGTCTCTAGCACCCTATCTAGGCATATGTCTAGCTCCTCGATTTTTAGGGTCTCAGATATGGTTGCTTTAAGCCTCCCACACTCAGCTTGAAGCTCTATTGTCGCCCTCTCTTTACCTTGCTTCACGAGCTCTCTTAGCTCGACCCCGAAGGCGTGTTTGAGTCTCTCTTCAAGCCCTGCTTCAACTGCTCTCGCGAGGATGTCTCTATAGAATAGTCTGGCCGCCTCGATGATCTCCTCTCGAGGGCTCTCACCCCTTTCAACCTTCTCGACAACGGCCTCTACGACCTTTATGTAGTCTTCCCAGCCAGTCTCAACCTTCTCAAAGGCTGGTGTAGCCGACGAGAGCGCCCAGGCGAGGTATAGGAGTAGTGATTTGCCAACAGAGTTCCTCCCTATGAAGATCGTTAGTGGCTTGATCTCTACGCGCGCCTCCTCGAAGGGCCCGAAGTTCTCAACCCGCAGAGTGATCAACAGTAGCACCCAGGCTATTAGAGCACCCCATAATATGTGTAGCGCTTGACGCTTAAAAGCCAGCTCTAGTGGTCGATCGCGCTGCCCAGCTAGTCTAACGCGGTGGTTTCGCGTAGGCTATTAGGGCGATTACGCATTACAACTTCTATGGGCGTGATGAGCTTCCCTGCACCCGATACGATGACGAGTTGCGCACTCGCTGACCCCAACTACAAGCCCCTCTTGGTTGACAAGGCGCCTCCTCGCTAATTCGAGTTCGCTGCTAGAAGGCTAAGAACCCGGGGGGCAGAGGAGCTTTCGAATCCTCGCACTATATCACCGCTACCGAGCCACTTGGAGCTGGAACATGGCGTGGAGTGTTAAAGGTTTCACGCAGATCATCGCTGAGATCGTGTGCGTCGCGATTTATTAAGGCTCTGCACGCCTCCGCCTGGTCTTGAGGGTTGTCAAGGAGGTTAGGATCAGGCTTATAGACAGAGAAGCTATAACCACAGCTCTACTCGATAGCCATCGTGACGATCGTCTTAGACGACTACGAACTACTACCCCCTGAGACAGTGCTAGTGCTCAACGAGCTCGTAGATGAGGCCGTGGTCGAAGGTCGAAAGATCAAACTACCAGACGTGATCATCGACGCAGGCACGATGTACAAATACGGGATCACCCTAGACCCGAGAGAGGAGGTCAAAATCCCCAAAGCAGGGCTACTACTCTAACCCTCCTCTCGACTCTTCACACTAAACATCTCCACCAGCTAGACTCAGCATCAGCAAACCCCACGAGATCAAACCGTAGAGAACGTCCCATGGTGTACATGGGACGATCATGCACACCCGCAGAACCGTTCACATGATCCGAACGGTACAGTGTGATTAACAGTGTTATCTATCATTTGTTTCTCCCACAGATCACCTACAGATCGTCCCATGACAGCATGGGACGATTCAAGATCGATCCACCGTGAACAGAGT
>Ga0080004_1120860_pt1 | contig 19389 bp, 48 predicted proteins | sample WasSprMetagenome_FD_69207 | JGI IMG/M metagenome (GOLD analysis project Ga0080004, IMG submission 69207) | Sulfidic aquatic microbial communities from Washburn Spring, Yellowstone National Park, USA - WS (SPADES assembly) (version 2) | ecosystem: Environmental > Aquatic > Thermal springs > Hot...
GCACCAAAAGCATTTCCCGCAACAACCAACAAATACATTGGCTTCCCTGTAACCCAGAAAGGGTTACAGGAATTAAAGGAATGGTACCGAGATGCAAAAGCAGCTTGGGAAGCTCTTGTTGAGCTTGCCCAAGAAGCAAGAGGTGAGCAGTAAAATGAAAGGCACAAAAGTAGTGCTACTTTCTAACACTAACAGTTCAGAACTTTGGCAGCTAAATCAACGGTACTTGAACAGTGTTGAGGAATATGTTGATGATGAGTACTTCAGGTACTTAGGTAACGAAATTGGTGCTGAGCTAATAATACTTTTAGGGCAAACGGACGCCGAAACAGGAATTCTGGCGTTCGACGAGGAGGGCAACCTCCTCGAAGTACCAGAACTGCCAGAAGAAGTTCTACAAAAACACTTCGGGTTGGAGTTTGACCCGTACGACGTTAATAGCCTTGAGAAACTTGAAGAAATAAATCCCAAGGTGTTAGCAAAAAAAGTAATAAGATATTATAACGCACGGCAAAAAGAAAAGGAAGGTGAGCAGTAAAATGAAAACTAAAGAAGAAATAGCAAAGGAAGAAGAACACAAGCAGACAGACTTAATTAGAACTATGAAAATCCTGAAGCAATACGGTCTCGACAAGTCTGGCATTTCAGCCACCAGCATCGCTGAAATGTCCCACCAGAAATTCATGAGAATGCAAAAAAGGCACAGTAGATACTGTGACTATCCGTGCTTTACCGAGGATGACGTAGTAAAAATGTTTGCCATTACTCACCTTACGGGTGAGGAGTGGCAGCAGGCATGGGACGACTTCAAAGCCAGCTTTGGGAACGTATCATGGGACCATTTCATTTGCGAATGGGAAAGGTGAGTTGAAATGGACGAAGTCTACTTATTTTTTCTACTTATTTTTCTACTCTCTCTCTCTTTCTGTGTGTTTGTGTGTGTGTGAGGTGAGTTGAAAATGCCAAAATGCCCAAAATGTGGTGCAGAGATTGACTATTTGATAGCGTACACTACTAATTTAGCAGAAGAGGACATCTTTAGAGTAGATAAAGATGGCAATGCGGAATATGAAGAAGTTGGTTTAGACTATTGGGACACAGATACAAGCTTCAGTTGTCCTGAGTGCGGAAAAGAACTCTTCCACAAGGAAGAAGAAGCAATTAGGTTTTTGAAAGGAGAAAAAGTAGAGGTGATAGAGGAATGAGATTTTCTGCTGAGGAAAACATAAAAAAATATCTTGAGGAAGACAGCAAAAACAAAGAACTTAACGAATACCAAATTTTGCAGAGAAAGAGAGAGCTAAAAAAGGTAGAAAAAGCGTTGCAGGGATTAAATAAAATTTTTGCGTCAGAAAACGCAATAAGCACTGAGATACTAGAACAAGTGATGAAGTTTATAGCTTTAAATACATGCGATAACATAATACTAGTTAGCAAACTTGGAATAGACTATGAACATGCTGACGCATTTATCTACGCTCATAAATTTGGGAAGGACGGAAGGGCAGGAATAGGGTTGTTTTACAGCTACAACACTGAGCTATTTTATAGGGTATGCCAATTAACAGGTCGTTGGCTTCCACTCATTATTGAGCGATACAATGCAAGAGAACTGAAAAAGCTTTATAGGTCTTATGAACCTTACTTAAATAAAATTGTGGAGTATAACAAAGCTAGGAGGGAGCAAGAATGAACGTGCAGATAATTTGTCCTAAATGTGGAAAAGTTTTAGGAGAAATGGAAGGGAACATAGAAGTTGGTCAGTTAAAATGGACATCTAACTGCGAACACTACGCTTGGGCTTACACTTACGACAAGAGAGAAGCAGAGAGCAGGAAAAACAAGGCTTTAGCAGTAGTTGAGATGATGGACTTCGCAAGAAGGAAGGTTTACTACATGTGCTTACCAATCGAGGTGAAAGAGGTTGAGTAGTGAAGAAAGTAAAAAATTTTTGAAAGTTTTTACCGCTATCAGAATACTAGAAACGTTGAGAGATACAGAAGAAAAACTAGTTTACTTTTATGCAATGGAAGAAGATGAAAAAAGAAGGAAAAAAATCATAAAATATTCAAACGTGTTAGCAAAAATGGGAAAAGAGATAAGTAAAGAAGCACTAGAATGGGTAACAAATAATGAACTAACGGAGGAGAGTAAAAAATATGAATAAGCGTTATATTGCTGGTAGAAACTTTGAATATCGAGTAAAAGAACATTACGAAAAGGAAGGGTATTATGTTGTAAGAACGGCAGGTAGCAAGGGGATTGCAGATTTAGTAGCAATTCCTAACCGAAAGGATTTCATTGAATACGCTTTATTAATACAGTGTAAGAGGATATCTTACAAAAAAGTAAGTAAGCAAGAAGTGAGAAAGCTTCTTGAAACAGCTTCCAAGTATAAAGCCATACCTGTCCTAGCTACAAAAGAAGGTAAAAGAACAGTTTTCTTTGAGGGAGAAGACGCATTGAGAGATTTTTTGTTGGGAGGTAAGAGAAAATGAACAAGTACATGACAGCTTTTTTAACAGCAGTAGAGTTCTTATTTACGTTCATTGGTATGCTGGTTATTGAAGAGAGTTTTTCAGCAGAGTTTGAGAGAGTAAAAGCGAGTAATCCATACATTGCGGTAATTATAGCTATCTATTTCGTTATCGCAATTGTGCTTTTTTTAAACTTAAATATAAAGATTTTTGAAAAAATATGGGATACGGGGTGGGACTGTTAAAATGAAGCCTATCGTTCTAGAAAATTGGAATGGAGAGGAGATGACTAAAGAAGAAGTCGAAGATATGATAAGAGATGCTCTTGAGATAGCAGAGAAGAAAAAAGATAATGCATGCGTAGTTTGTGGAAATACGCTTGTTTATGCCTCCTACTACGATGACGGGCATATTGAACTTTATGTTTGTGAAATAAAACAAAATGCGGAGGTTGAGACAAATGGACAATAAAACAGTTGATATCAAAAAAATAAAGAAGATAATACTGTTGAGAAGAGCAGAAAGCTTTCTTTCTCCATACTTTAGGACTATAAACATAGATTACCAAAGTGAAGAACCTACACTAGTTGGAAAACTACAATTACTTGAAAAAACTAAAATTACAGAGCTAGTAGTTAGAATTCCAATTGATAGACGGTTACGTAGGGTTATGCGACTATTAGAAAAGCTTGAGCCCGCTGTAATTGGAGGAAAAGTAAAGTTTAATGATGTCGTTTTGCTAATCTGGAGCATTTACGCACCTATAAAATCTCTACACCGTTATAGAACAAAGTTGAGAAGGATTACAGGTCTTGCAAAATCAGAACCCAAAATATTAAAATACTTAGTTTGGAAAAGAATAATGTCTGGAAAAAAGGAACGGTGAGAGATAGGATGGTCTCGTTCCTTATTATTCCTGCTTCTCAGCAGGGTTACCATATGTGCTTTCCATCCTATCCACCAGAACAGGTGAAAGGAGAGATGGTAAGATGTAGTCATACTCCTGCTTTTCAGCAGGTCTTGTTTGCTTCATTTTCCATCTCTCCCACCAGAGACAGGATGGTATGCTCAAATCTTTATCCTGCTCAAAAGAGTAGGCTTTCCGAGATAGATTTCCATCCTGTCGGCGAAAGATGGAGTGGCTCATCTTGTTCACTTCCTACCTTTGCGGTAGGGCACGTATTTTCCCATATCCACTCCATCCGCCAAAGAGAGGTGAGATAGAACAATGAAAGAGCTAATAGCAGGAATACTAGGATTAGTTGTATTAATTTTAATATTTTACATCATGATTTTAACAGGACAGCAGTACAATAAACTAATAAGTTATGCTTGGAAAGAAAATCCCATGATAATAGGATTTTTAGTTCTCCTTTACTTATTTGCAGTAATGTCTTTTTCCTTCTCGGCTCTTGTTCTTTTAGTCGTAGCTTTTGGTGATGCAACATGCAAAAACTAGAGACATGGAAAGAGATACTAGAGGAGCGAATAAGAACTAAGAAAAGCAAGAGAGCAATAGTTTCATACTACAACAAAAAGGTATTTGTACGCTTTGGAAGAAAGCAGTACAGTTTTGAAGGCACGAAGGAAACGGCACATGAAATAGCTAATTTTCTTAAGGAAAAAGGCTACATAGTTCTTAACTATTACGAAACCTCGCCGATTATGGGTTATAGTTCTACGAGGGGCTACTTTGTAGAGGAAGAAGAAAGGTACTTCTGCGAGCTAAAAAGGGTGGATTTCTCAGAATGGACACCACCTACCTTTTGAGAAGCTTTGTAGATAGGATTTACGATAGGCTAGAAAAATTTGCTAAAGAGTATGAAATATCAGCAAACAAGTGCTACCTATTCTCCTCAACTGCCTACATCGGAGGAACTTATGTTAAGAATTCTGATAGAGTAATGCTCGTTGCGAAAAGTAGCTCAACTATAACTGAGGAAAGGACTTACGGCTTCTGGGACTTTTCTCTTCGCACAGTAATAGGCACACCAACGGGAATAAAGAGGCTAAGGACTAGAAGGGTAATACCTGGTTTTGGAATTACATTTTTAGAGAACAAGGTTGTTTTTAGACCTGTTTTATTGAAAAAGTACGACAAGAAAACAACGGTAACTAGGAGAAAGGACACACAGGACGTAATCTACAAGTCCTTGCTTTATGCTACGCATAAAATGAAAAAGTTCAGTATTTTCTACGTAACACCAGATAGATTTGAAGAAATTGGAAAAATAACATTTTAATTTTTAAAGTCATAAAAAAGTTTTTAAGCTTTGCACGTTCTAACTAAAGGCATGGCAGAAGCTACTATAACTACTACTTCCTTCAATCCAGCGAAGTTATCAGACCGTTCTTTGGATATAATATCGTTCATTTTTGAGAATGGTGGAGCGACCACATCAGAATTGGTAAAAAGAGTACAGGAGAAATGGGGGGCATTAAAAAACACCACAGTAAGACACGTCTATAACCTGCGAAATTATGGCTTAATCACCAAAATTTTCCGTACATGGATTTTAACAGAAAAAGGAGTAGAGGTTTATGAACTATTCTACAAAGAGCAATTGATGAAAGAACGTTATAAAAAACAAAGTATGTATCAAGCGGTTGGTAAGTTACATCAAGTTACATCATCTTACAGTAAGTTACATACTATAAATAATATAATAGAAAATAAAGAAGAAATTAATAATAAAACTAACCAAATCTTACATATTATACAGGATAAATTAAGAGTCACTCTCTCTGAGAGTGAGGTAGTAGTAGTTAGGAAGTTATTTGAGCATGCTTACGAAACCTACGGTCAGAAGTTTGTTGCTTTCTATGAAAGTCCAGCTCCTCATAATCCAGCGATAAAAACACCTGCTACCTATGAAGCAGAAGACTATTTTGGCTTTCGCAGAAGCTCAGATTTTATAAACGCACTTTCTAGCTTAAGAAACAAGGGTCTTATTTACTTCTTTATTGGAAAAAAGGGCAAATTTGTTAAAATTGGCATACTTAAGTACCTTTACGACTCTTTAGCAGTTAGCTATCCTGAGCTAGGTTTAGTTTTAAGAGAAGAGCCAAAAGAGGTGATGACAATTGCCTAATCAAACAAAGCTAAAGTATTGGTTAAATCCCTACGACGACGAGCTTGTAACTAAGGTTTTAAACTTCATCAACGATAAGCTTCCTCTTTCAACAAATCCTAAGTACAAGGTCTACTTTAAGGAAATCTGCAAGCACTTCTATGAAGTTCCTCCTCCTGTGCTTTACGACATCATGGTCTTTATTGTAAAGAACGAAGGTCTTGTTTTGGACTATTCTACACGCTACGATGATTTTGTTTTGAAAAGAAACGTTCCTCGCTTTAAGGTTTCTAAGTCTCAAAAAGCAGAAGAATAAAGTTTATAAATTAGCTTACAGTACTATACTGTATGAGAAAATGGACTTCAATAACAATAAAGAAATCAACTATTAAGAAACTTAAGAAGCTAAAGCTAGTGGAAGGAGAAAGCTTGGGAAGTGTTGTGGAAAGGCTAGTTAAAGAGTGCGAAAAAACCAGAAAGAAGGAGGCTAGGTAAAATGAGTAGTATTGACGAGCAACTTTACCAGCTTCGCACTTTTCATATATCTGATAATGTTGTCCCATGCGAAGTTTGTAACGAACAGGCGTTGTGGGCATGTTTTTATGAAGGAAATGTTCATTTTCTTTGTGAGAAGCACGCTCAAGAGTTAGGGAAAAAGCACAAAGTTAAGGTTTTCAAAGCAATCCATACTTCTGCTGTGAGGGAATCTTAGTTGCTGGAAGAAAAGTACAGCAAAATAAAGCCTTACCTACCTAGCGAAGCTTACAGCGAAGGAACTCCCCCTTGTATTTTGTACTATTTAATCGCCCGACCTTTTCTAAGCGAGGACGAACAGCTCAAGGTTGTTCAGTTGCTCGCTGAGTACTTCATTTTCTTTAAGAAGTACAGCTTAGAAGAAACGAAGGAAGTGCTTAAAAATTGGGACTCTAGCTTAAACGTTGAAGAAGTTTTGAAAAAAGCTCTTTCTCTTTCTTCCTCGTTCTACTGCGAAAACCCACTGCTAAAAAAGGTATGCAAAAAGACGGAGTGCAAGCTTCCTACTTGGATACAGAGAAACTTCTTTTTCGGCGAAATTGAACTAAAGAAAAGGAAAGTTATCGAAGAAGCCTACGGCAAAGTAAAGTACAAGGCAGTTTACGAGCTTGATGGGAACACAATTATTTACAAGGCAAGAGGAGTAACAAGCTACTGGACGTATCCTTCTCGAAAGGAAGCAGAAGAAGTTTTTTACAGTCTTAAGAAGAAGACCAAGTTAAAGTTTTACATTTCTCCAGAGGAAGTTAAAAAATGGCTGAGGAAAAAACCCTAATGGTGACTCTAGTAGTTACTAAAAGGCATACAAACTTACATTTAATGGACTTTAGTACACGAAGGGAACTAACAATAAGAGATGCGGGCGTTATTCCAGATTTCCAACGACTAATAAACTACGTAAGAAACAATGGGGAGATGAAAAAGGTTAGCACTAGTTTCTTTACTCTAAAGGGGAAAATGCGAAAATGGAACTTTGTTCAGTACCGTCTTTTTATGAAGAATGTTGATATTCTCCAGCTTCTTCCTCCAAATTATTTCGGCGAGGTCAAGAAAGTTATTGACTTATGCAAGTAAAGACTTAAATATACCCATATAGGTATGTATGTTGGAGATTAGAGATGAGCAAAGGGAAAAAGAAAAACGTTTGGGCTTTATATGTTGGGAAAGTTTGTCCTTTCTATCAGGGTCAGTGCCAAGTCCAAAAATGCGTTTTCTGGGACGATAAAGAAGGTTGCCTCTATCTAAAGTTCATTAAAAGCAGGGTAGAGTACTTTGAAGAGAAGAAAGAAGAGGAAGAAAAAAAGTTGGAAGAAGACAAAAGAATAGCAGAGCTTATGGAACCAATACTGAGAAAAGCATTTAGAGGTTCTTCAAAAGAACTTGAGAAAGAAAGGTGAAATTGGAAACGAGCAAACAGTTAATAATCTTGAAAAAGTTGAAAGAATGTGGTAACAAAATATCACGCCATTTCTCACGCCGTTTCAAGTACGCACTCAACGTAACGATAGCAGACCCTATAATAAGATTCTTGAAGTTTGCTGAGCAAGATGACTTAATAGTGTGGTTCATAGTGTGGTGGATGATTATAACAGAACAAGGACCAGAAGTACAACCAGGTTTTGATGCTGTTAAGGCAATAAGAGAAGATAGAGATGCAAGAGGGTGATTAAAAATGGAAACTCGTAGAATTGACCCTGAGTTAATAAAGGCGTGCTACAAACATTACAGTACTGCACTAAAACTTTTAGAAGAAATTGACAGCGAGATTACTCAGTTCTGCAAAGAGCATAACCTTTCGCTTGCTGAATGGAGAGACGATGAATTTGAGCCGTTCTTTAGGTATGAAGAAGACTCTAGGCTAGAGTTTTTAGCATTTAAGAAAGGAGGCTTCCCTGCTCCTGTAAAGATTATTGTTGATAAAGATGGAAACATAACTGTAGAAGAGAAAAAATGAGGTGTAGCATATGCTAGTACGTCTTTGGAAAAAAGGAGATGTTTCTCCACCAAAGGCAAATAGAATAATGCAAAACGGAAAGCGTTACTTAAGTGTCCCAATGGCCATGCATGATGTCATTTCCCATTATCTTGGTAAACCATGCATACTTATACTCCCGAAGAGAAAAGGTAACAATTACCCCTTAGTTCATGCGAGAAACATTGTTCAAGTTATAAACCATGAATCTTTACATTGTGCTTTGTTAAAGATAGGAGAAGAAACAGGGCTTGAAGGGGATAAAAATTTCGATAATTTGCTTGAAGACAAAAAGTTTAGGAAAAAGTTAAAACGTACAGGGTTGTTTTAATTTGGGTGGAAAAATGAGTAGCAAAAAGAGAAACGTTTGCAGAAACTGTAAGCATTTCGCAGTAATAAGCAAGCTCAACGGGAAGCTTGAGAAAACATGCCTTCTTTTTGGTCTTCCAACTGGAGAGTTTGACTCATGCGAGAGGTTTGAGCCGATAAATGTACAATAAAGAGCAGGTCTATTTTCATGGAAAGCCAATAGGCTACATCCTTTACTTTGGAAACGAAGTTACTTACCATACTTTTCGTGAGTACATGACGTTTTTCAGGATGTACAGAGGTTTTGGAATTTCAGAAGAAGTTTTGGATTACTTAAAGAAAAAGGGAGTTCAAAAGGTAGTTATTCATTACGAAGGCAAAAGAGAGAATGCGTTGTTCATTGCCCCTCTTGAGAAGTTCTTTTCTGGGAAGGAGTACACAGATACGAGTGCAGGCTTTAAAGACAAGCAGAGGCACCTAAGCGTGGAAGAGTTTGAAAAAGTTTTAACTGCAAAAAAGACAGAGTAAAGATTTAAATATGCCTATATGGGTATGTATGTTGAGGTGAGAGGAGTTGGTCATATTGGTGAACGACCTAGAAACCGTGAAAATGCACTATGAGAACTATTCTCAGTTCGTTAAAGTTTTCTATAAGACGTACAGCAAGGAAAACGTCGAGTACATAAAGATAATTGCGGGTCAGCTTGGCTGGGAAGGGAAGCTTAACGAAGAGCTGAAGAAATGGCTCGAAGAAGTTAAAGCAGTTGAAGTAAAGGAAGCAATACCTGATGAACTATTCTTTATGAGGTGAGAACATGATATTTGAAAACATAAAAGGAGAAGAGAAATCGGTGAACAGCGTAACTGACTTTCTTGGGTGCGACAGTACTAATGTGGGCTTTACAGTTTATTTCAATAGCTACGGTCATATTATTCTAGAGTGGAGCAGTCTTTCAGACGACAGCAAGAAGGTAAGAATTTCCTTAAACCCAAGAGATTCATTAACGGTTATAAAATTTATAAAAAGCTTAGGAGATGGAGTAGAAAAATGATGGTCATGGTAGTAAAAATAAAACCTGAAGCTTCCTACGGTCTTGAATACTATTGCGTTGAAATACTGTTTAGAGAGTACTACGAAATTGAGTACAATACTGGTAAGCATAAGTACTTCGCTGACAAAGTAGTTCTAGATGGGCAACCATATAAATTTGAAGACTGGGACTATGTTCATTACCTAGATAACATAGAAAAAGTAGTTATTAACGGAACATCGAAGTCCTCTAAAACCGCATACGAAACAATATATTTGTACACGGGTGGTAAGAAAAATGAAAACTAAAGAAGAAATAGCAAAGGAAGAAGAACAAGACATGCAGAAGTTTGTTGATGCTCTCAGTGACTTTATAGGAGCTTCTCCTTTCGCCTTCGGACCAGGTCATGTTATTGATGCTATGGCATTATCAAACGGCTTTGCAGTCGTTGATGACCTTATAGTTCTCATGAATCATTTTAACGATGTGTACTACATAAAAATATTAACGTTTTTAGGAAAAGGGTATAAAGGAGAAGGTCAGGAAGGCATTACACTTAGAATTTTGTACTCTTATGTTACGGGAAACTATTACCATATTTACTCAACGATAGAGAACGGAGAGGAAATAAAGTATCGTGTTGAAAAGTTTACTGAAGAAGAGCTTAAAAAAAGGTTAGAAAGCCAAGAAGTTAAAGTGAAAGAATTAGGTGAGGTAGAAAAATGAGTGAAGAATTATACGTAAAATGCGAAATTTGTGGGAAAGGCTTCGATAACTATCCTAGTCTAATAGCTCATCTATATCAACACATTAAGGAATTAAGGCAAAATATTAAGGAGCTACAAGACGCTATCTTGAAGCTTCAGGGAGCTTTGGAAGAAGCAGAAAAGTATATATACAAACCCTCAGAGCCTTCACGACTACCCTGGAAGCCTGTGGTTACTAAAGAAGAACCAAGATGGAAAGTATCGAGGTGGGAAAAATGAAGTGCTCAAAGTGTGGGTTTGAGGCTCCAATTGAGGAGTGGAAAGTAATTGAAAAATCTAGTTTTTATGAGTTACCAGAAGAACTTATCAGAGAAAGTGAAGAGCGAGTTGGCAACCTGAAAGACTTGTCTTTTCTTAATAAAATAAAGGTAAAGATAGCTCTCAAAATCTTAGCTAAGTTTCGCAGGTTACCTTACCATGAGGTAGTATATGTGTGTCCGAAATGTGGGGCAGAACTTGATAAATTGTCGCCTCCTGTACCGCCTCCTCCAGACTGGTCAAAAAGAAGTTGGTACAGCGAACTTATAGGGTGAGAGCCATGCCAATTAACGAGTTCATAAACACCACTGACCAAGTACATGCTAGCTATTACGGAGTACCAATTTATACTGAGCGTATTTACTATGCTTTTCCTGTAGATTCATCTATTAAAACTTGCCCTAAGTGCAAAAACCCTGTTCTAACTGAATGGAACTATTGTCCTTTTTGTGGAACTAAGCTAAGAGACTTTCCTGTAACTCCAGCAGGCGAAGTTATAACTATTGTTCAAGAAGACGATGGTTATGTTGCTTATTCTAAGCTTTACCCTGGAGCTATTGGTCAGGGAGAAACCGTAGCAGATGCATTAAGCGATTTAAATGAAGCGATTAAAACTTTAAAAGAGGCTATGGAGATGATGAAGAAAAATGATAGAGAAAAATGAAAAAGACGAATTTATAAGTAAAAGAAGCAGAGCTTCAACAATAATTTCCATCGTTGAAGCATGGGACTACAAACCTGATGAGTTGTTTAAAGCACTACCGCATATATTTGCTGAGTTAGTTGATAAATTAAAGCTTGATTTCGGTTCTGAGGTTCTTGATTTCGGAGTAGAGGCAGAATACTATTATAAACGGTTAGAGAGGGTGAAGAGGAAAAATGAAAACTGACGTATGGAGAGAATATCCTGCTGATTGTAGAACTTGCCGTTACGCCGTTTCGATGCCTAATGGTCTGTTCTGGTGTGCCAGAAGGTACATTATAATTATGGACGCTAACATTAAGTATTTTAAGGACTGCCCGTACTACGAAAAAGTAAAGGTGAAAGCTGAGAAATGACCGAGTTCTTTCCTATATTAGTAGAAGTTCCAGAGCAGAGCCGTCCTATTTCAAGAGAAGAAATTCGTTTAGTCGTTAATGACCTTTTCCCTGAGATAAAGGCTTTATGTAGTAATGCAATGGAAAAATTTAAACTTTCTAATCCTTTGTTTTTGCTAAGGATAGTGGCGGTTGAAAGGTACAGCGTCTCTGGTCCTGAGGAAACATATCTATGGGACTTGTTTATATTGGAAAATAATCATTCTGTTTGGATAGGTGGTTCAAAATGAAAAAGATTAAAAAGATTAGGAAGAAGAGGTTTGCTACATTTATTCCTTCAGTTTTGATACCGCAAGAAATGTTAGACCTAATAGATGAAGTAGTTTACTCTAAGAATAGGTATGCAACAGTTTCAGATTTCATAAGGTACGCATTGTTCAATCAGTTACTTAAGGAAGGCGTAGTTACAGAAAAGGATAGAGAGAGGTTAGTAGGATGGTGATGGCAATATTTTTGCAGAAAGTTAAAGACTTCCTGAAAAGTCAGGGGCTTACTGAAGAAGACTACAAAATAGAGTTGTCGAAATGGTACGATTACGAAGTAGAGGGCTGGGGCTACACTCAAATTAAGATAACTTTAGTTAAGCAGGGAGTTGATAAGTTCAGCATTCTAGAAAGCTTAACTAATCTTGCTTCAAAAACACTTCCAAAAGAAGTGCTTCAAGAAACTGCGATTATAGTAGAGTAAGATGTCCACTCCAGAGCGAAGACATTATCTAACAATTTACACTTATCCTATTTCAGAGAACATTTACGTAAACGGCGAGCTCTGGGGCAGAGGCTACGTAAGAAGGCTAGTTCCTGAAGACATTTACACAATAAGCTTTGGCTACAGGGAAGGCTATATTGCACCTCCAGACCAGAGAGTTTATGTTGATAGAGCAACAACTGTTAGAGGAAGGTATGAACGAGTAGCTAAGGTAGAAATTCCAAAGAAAAGGCATTACCTTGAAATCTACACATCTCCAATCAGTGGTCCTGTTTACATAGACAACATTTATGTTGGTGTTGCTCCTGTAATAAGGCTAGTTGCTGAGGGCTGGCATACTGTTAGTTTCGGCGACGTTGAAGGCTACATAACTCCTTTACCTCAAAGAGTAAACGTAGTTGAAAGAACAAGGGTCTATGGTCTTTATTCCCCTATTCCTAAAGCTCCAGAAATAGTTTACTTTAGGGCAGTTCCTCCAGAAATAAGACGAGGAGAAAGCTCAACTCTGGAATGGGAAACAAGGAACGCAGTTCGAGTTACGATAGATGGAACTGAAGTCTCAACTTCTGGAAAGCTTGTGGTTACTCCTGAAAGAACAACTACTTACACTTTAACGGCTACTTCTCCTTATGGATTAAGAGCGACAGCTACCGTTACAGTAACGGTTAAAGTTATAGGAAGGTGGAAGCGAGTTATTTTTGTTCTAGGAACCTATGGTGAAAGGCATAAGAAGCATGTCAGAAACTTAGAGGTTCACTTCAGAACAACGTGGAACTTAGAGTGGGGCAGTGTGAGAGGCGAAACATGGTCTACAGATGTTCCTGATGAGATTAAAGAAGTATTTGATGATGCAGAAGAACTAATGCATGCTTTTTTAGGTCATGAAGACGTTCAGTACGATGACATTCCTGTTTGGGACTGGGATTACAACTTTGGAGTTGATGATGATAAAGATTATAGAGGAGAAGTCTTTTCAGAGGAAGATGTTCCAAAGTTTTACGAGTTCTTCATACTTGATAAGGACTACCTAGACCAACATAGAGCAGAGTGCAAGTTTGAAACAGACTTTGCTGACTGGCGAGCAAACATGGAAGAAATGAAGCGTCTAATAAGAGCGAACACTAGAAAGCTACCTTCTCAAACCCCAACAAAAAGAGGGAGGCGACCCAAATTAATATGATAAGCATAGATATAGACAGCACTTCTGTAGTTGCAGTTTACAAAACAATATGGAAGGGTCTTAGACTAGGTCTTCATTTGGACGTAGTTGAGGTCTCTCCTTCTGGCTCTGGCTTCCACGTTATCTTTAAGGACGACGTTTCTCCTATATCGAACATAATTTACAGAGCACTTTTAGAAGACGACCCATATAGGCTAAGGCACAGCATAATAAGAATGTTTATGAACTCTCAAGTAGATATTTGTTTTTGGGCTAAAGCTGAAGGCGTTTCAAAAGTTGTTTATCCTTCAAGTGAAAACTTTATAAACCTAAAAGAAATAGAGAAGGCAGAAACTGTAGAGGACGTGGTTAAGTTGGCTGAGGCTTCTAAGCTTAATGAACTAAAGGTAAAAAGCTATGCTACTGTTATTCCATTTAACGGTTCTGAACTTAAGGATAAGATTGATAAAGTTATCAACGACATAATGGACAAGGATAAGAGTTTTAGAGCAAGGATTTACCCCTCTTACTTACCTAATTTTGACTTTGTTTTAGTTGCTTTCTCTCCAGATAAAGATACCGCAGAGAAGCGTGGCATATGGTTAGTTAAGAAGGCTTTTCCTGAAGGTCACTACTATTGGATTAAAGAAATGGTTCAAAAATGAGCAGAGTTCCTGAAGCAACGTACAGAGAATGCCCTGTTTACATGATGGGAAGGAGAAAGCCTATAGGCTATACTTCTTTTGAGAATGCAAGGGTAGCAGTAGAAAAGTGGAAGGTTGCAGAGTGGTACAGAGATGGAATTATAGTCTATGACTTTATGGGTCTTATTGCTCTTGGTCTTACTTCCTAAAGTTTTTCTAAGTCATCTATGTTTTCTATTGGGAATGCAAAGAAAACTTTGACTTTTTCTCTTCTCTTTCTTATGTAGTCGGCTAAAACCCATGCGGTAGTGCTGTCATCCGTAGCAACTGTTCCTATTCCTATCTTAGTTAAGTTGAGTTTACTGACTATTCTGGGGACTAGTGCTCTAGTAGTACTCTTTTTTATCGAATAATTTACGAAGAAAACTGCTTTTTCTGGTTTGGCTTTTATTTTTTCAATTATTTTTTCTGCTTTCTCCGACTTCATGAGTTACTATTAAGCGTTTGTGTACTTATTAAGCATTTGCTTATCTTATAGAAAGACTTATAAATTAACGTTTAAAGTATTAGGCTAATGAACCTGGAAGAGTTTAAGAAGTTTGTTGCTACAAATCCAGATTACGAGTACAAGGACAACCGAGTAAGGAAAGTCGCTGAAGTTCTAAAGGAGTTCTTAGGTCAAAACAAAGACCCAACAATTCAAGCCATTGCTAACGAACTAGGATGGAAGCCAGTTACTGTTCAAATTGCGATTTCTAGGTTTTATCCGAAAGAACTTAAGGAAGAAAACCTTGAGAAAGAAGCGATGAAGTTATCAGTTCCTCCTCCTAAGAAACCTACTACGATAGAAAGAGGAAACCTAGCAGAAAAGCAAATTCAGGCAAGCTTAGGCGAGAGCTATGCTAAGGGAATAGAAGAACTATCCAAGCACTACGGCTGGTTCGCAGAGGCATTAATGGGAATTGGAAGAATCGCATTTGAAGCCTACTTAATGAACCTAGATGTTTCTCCAGAAGAAACCGATGCCTTCCTATCGAGGTTCAACAATCCAAAAGAGCTAATTGATGGCTTTCAGACCTTCTTCATAGGGTTGCTTAAGTTCAGAGTAGGAGCCTCAGAGATGGAAAACCTACTTGACCAGCTCGACGAGTACAAGATGGCTGTTGAGTATGGAAAAACTTTAATACAGCGGTATAGGGCAATAATATCGGAGCAACAGAGGATGTTAAGCATGTTGATGGTATCATTACCACCAAAGAAGATTCAGCAGATTATGGATACTCTAGTTTTAAGCAACGTTCCTCTTCAGGCAGTTCCCTTTGAAAGACCTTCTGAGGAGGTTGGAGAAGCATGAGCGAAGGTTCGAGTTCAGTTGAAGAGTACGTTGCAGACAAGACACTAGAAAAGAGCGGCGTAGAAGAAGACATAAAAGAAATGGTTAAGAAGTCAATACTTGAGAGGAAGAAGGAAAAGAAAGAGCTTCCAATTGATAAGTTTAAGAAGATGTTTGGAATAGAAACAGAGCCAATTAAAGTTAAGCTTCCAAACGAAACCTTGAACGAACTGTTTTCGCAGTACTTCAGCATTGAAATGCTGAAAACATTAAAGAAGAACAACAGCGACAGCGACGAGGACGACGAGTATGCGAAAAAGCTGGCGAGAGATATAGCTTTAATAAAGGCGGCTTCTGGTGGTGGTTCCCAGGAAATCGAAACGCTTAAGCGTGAGCTGGAATATCTAAGAGCAGAGCTTCAGAAGAAAGAGAAAGAAGCACTAGTTGCTGAAGTTACTAAGAGGATAGAAGACCTGGATAAAAAATATGCGGATATGTTTCAGCAGATAATGGCTAGTCTACAGCAGAACCAACAGCCTCAAGCTACTCAAGAGCAAAAAAGCCCAGCAAGTCAAATATCAGAGCTTGCCAAGTTTATAGAAGACCTCTCAAACGCACTCTCTACTCTTGGAATAAAGGTTGTTAAGCCAAGCGAAGCACCTCCTCAAAGCTTAGATGTAGAAAGTATTAAGGGATACTTGGAAAAGATGGGGTATGAGATAAGACCTACAAAGCTTTCTAAGGAAGAAGTACAGAAGATGTTGAAAGAACAAGAAGAAAGACTTAAGGCAGAATTAGAAAATATGTATAGACAACAGTACGATGCAGAAAAGATGAAGCAGATAACAAATCTAATATCTGAGTTCTTTAGAACAGTAGGCTCTAAGTTAGCAGAGATACCCCTAGAAGAGAAAAGGTTAAAGCTGGCAAAAGAAGTACAACAGGTTATGCAACAAGGAGTTGGCGAAGGAGGTGATGAGGTTGCGTCAGGAGGAGCTACAGAAGGAGCAACAGAGCCAGGAGCAAGCTTACAGTCTTATTGATGTGGCAATAGACTTCGCAATAGAGAACGTTGATGCGTTAATTGACTATATCCCTGGAAAGCAAGAAATAGTGAAAGAACTAGCGAGAAGGAAGAAGCCTTTCGCAGACGCTTATGAGAAACTGGATGCTATAGAGTACTTAATCGAGAATAACAAGATTAAGCTTGACATTTTAGAAATTGTTAAAAACTACTTTTCTAAGAACAAAAAGAGCGAGACCCTTCCTTTCCCTTACAATGCTCTTTTAAGCACTGGTCTTTTTCTCCTATCCAAGTACAAAAAAGAGCTTTCAACAATGTCTTTTGAGCAGTTTAAAAATGAAGTATTAAAAACTAAATATTATAATTTTGCAGTTAGATACCCTGAAATATTGAGAAGTATTTATAACTTTCTGCGTAGCTTTTAGAGTAGAGATGTCGGAAGACCCAACTTTCGCAGAGTGGCAGAAGAAGGAACTAAAGAGGATATGGGATGAACGTTACCGTGAACCTGCTAGAAAAAGAAGCGTTGAAGAGGCGATAACTTGGGTTACTTTTCTATCAACTGCTACGCATTGGTACAATAGACTGATAGAAGAAGGGGAGCACGACGCTTGGACTGCATTAACTACTGCCTTAACTTCTGTGGACCCTGACCTCACACAAGGAGAGTGGGTTTTCAGACTTGAGAAGTACTTCCATATCCCTTACGAAAGACCAAAACCTGAAAAGCCTCCAAAGGAAGAGAAGCCAAAGAAGAAAGTTCCAGCAGAAGAAATCGAAAAGATTAGAAAAGAAATAGAGAAGCTAAGAAAAGAAGTAGAAGAGCTAGCACCTAAGCCACCGCCTGCACCAAAGTTTTCTCCTTCTCAAGAAAAAGTTCTTTTAACCCTTGCAGGCGAGATAAAAAGAAGGGTAGAGCGTCTAGTATCAAGCGGATTGATGACTGAGGACGAAGCCTCAGAATTTATGGAAGAAATCAGCACTAAGAGGTTGGGTGAGCTTATAGATAAGCTGTACAAAGGAGAAGAAGACTACTCTGCAGTTAAAGAAGAATTCCAAACTAAAATAGACCTTCTTAGACACAGAGAGCAGGAAGTTGTAACTGCACCTCCACCAGAAGAAACACCTAGCCCTATTTCTGGAGCTATAAAGCCAATAGTGACTAAAGGAAGAGGAACAATGGCAGGAGTTATGTCGGTTAGAGCGGCACTAACTTTTCCTTCTCAGGTTATTGTAAGGGTGAGAGAATTCTCTTTTTCGATTGACCCTGAGCGTTCTAAAGGAGCAGAAGAAGAAATGATGCTTTTTCGTTTAAAGAAAAAAGAATTTGACCCAGACTCAAATAAGATATTCTATACTTACGATGTTATTGCTCTAGACCAATCAACAGAAGATACTTTAAAGCTTGTTATTCCATTTCCTGTTCAATATTGGAAGAGCGGAGAGTGGCTCTACGGCTTTTTCTATGTTACTGGCTCTGCTCAGCCAAGCCTAGATGGATACTACGATATGTACGGCGAGGAAGAAGTTCCTGAGCAGTTTAAACCCTGGTTTAAAAAAGTCTGCACAGAAATAGTTCCTAAAATAAGAAGTCTTGGATGGAATGCAGTTGGTCAAATGTTTCCAGTAGGTTGATAAAAATGGAAGAAGAAAAAGAACCTCTATTTCAAATCGTCAGAAGGAAAGGAAAAGCATACGTAAGAGCAATGCCTTACACTGTTGAAAAGCCAACTGAAGCCCAAAAAGATGTAAGAGACTTAGTAGCAACTGCAGTTAAGTTGGCTTCTCAGCTTACGGCTGAAGAAGTTGCTGAGCTAATAGGAGGAGAAGTTGCAGGAAGCAATCTTGTTTACTACGAAGGTCAGCTTTTACCAACACAGGCGGCTCTTACAAAATGGATGGTCAGCGGAATGAAGTCTCCAAAAACTAAGGGAAAAATTCCAAAATGGATGTCAATCGCTTTAGACTTATTGGAAAAAATTAAAACAAAAGAGGTTGAAAAAGTTTAGTTATTTGGTATACCAAATTTTTTAAAAAGAAAGATTTATAAATCTGCTACTATTGTTGTAAAGCGGTGAGAAAAAAGAAATGACCGTATTAAGACCAGCAACCTTCATAAGTGGTATCTTCGGCAAGGTCGGACAGATGGGATATGACAGAGCAGTAGGTGTAATAATAAAGAAAAGCGTTCCCTGGGCTAAGGCACCAATAACAATATCAAACACTCCTTACACGATAATATATCCACACCCAAGACAAGCAGAAGTTAGGTACAAGGCATTTCCTGCATTTGTAAGGTCTGCCTCTGGTCGCAGATGGGAGACCCTCAAAGATAAGAAGTACGCCTCTTCTCTAACCAAACCAGCTGTTGGAAAGGTGGCTAAGAGAACATACAGAACTGAAGCTGAAGGTCTAAAGCTACTTGAGAAACTCAAGTAGCTAGGAACAGAGGTGACATAACAAAATGGCAGTCGAAGACATCGTTAAGCAACCTGACGTTCAAGGTTCTTTCGCAGTAGCTCTAATTGACAACCTCTTAGTCTACATGAGAGAGAATGGTATTCTCTTAACTGGAAAGAGAGCGGCGGCAATAGACCTCGCAAGACTCATAGAAACAGCCTACGGTGCTTGGGAAGTTGCAGAAAAACCAACAGCTGTAACATTGGGAAGAGGATTTCTAACTGGTTCACTTCCACTAACAGTTCACTCAATAAGGTACTTTGTTGAAGGCATGATAAAGGGATACTCCAAACCTGTAATCCACTCTTCATATACTCCACCTCCAACTCCACCTCCAGTAGTTGTAAGCTCTGGTGGAGCCAACATAACTTCATACTAGACTACTAAACTAGTGAATAAACATGTCGAGGGAAGACCTCGAAAGTACTATACGTGCTCTCTCTAATGAATTTAACATAAAGCCACCTAAAGTTGTTTTTGTTCCTAATTCTATTTTTTTGGGTTATTATGTTCCTGCTGAGGATACTATTTACTTAAGAGAAGA
>Ga0080004_1057757_pt1 | contig 19364 bp, 23 predicted proteins | sample WasSprMetagenome_FD_69207 | JGI IMG/M metagenome (GOLD analysis project Ga0080004, IMG submission 69207) | Sulfidic aquatic microbial communities from Washburn Spring, Yellowstone National Park, USA - WS (SPADES assembly) (version 2) | ecosystem: Environmental > Aquatic > Thermal springs > Hot...
ACTAACAGCATCGCATCCTTGACTATAGTATTTCGCATAACTTTTTCTATTCTGTTTCCCTGAGTATATGTTATGGTTAGTCTACTTGAGGATTTGAGGATGGAGAGGGATTACAGATTCAACATAAGCAGATACCTAAATGGAAAATGGTGAAAGAACTTTAGCGAAATGCTATTCCTGAATAGGCTTGATTAGATTATTTTAGCTTTTGCGTAAGGAGCTTGATGGTGAGGGTATCAGTGATGAGTTGAGGAGTTGGAGTTTTGCTCCTCTTCATGTTCAATCCTCTTTAGTGCTAGTGAGTTGGTTGGTCATTATTGCGGGTCTATGAGGGATATTTATTTGAGGCTGTTTTGAATGTTAAATTCCTCCCAGTGTTAAGATGATTTTACATATTGTTAACAGTAAGTTTTTGTCTATTGTTAGGGGATTGTTGTTTTTGGATGAAGTTAGCCTAGTTCTGAGCTTATTGAGAGTCTTCTATCCATAACTGGATGCGTCGTTTCATCTTCAAAATAGCCTTGAAACAAGATACGATAAGATATATGCATTACAGCTTAGAGAAGTTGAATTAGCAGTTTTAATTCTCTTTATTTGAGATTCAAGCTCTGGATAGACAAGGCAGATTGGTGTTACCAAACTTTCAATTCTCTTTATTTAAGATTCACAAGTATTGATTCGGTAACATATTTAAACCTTTTCCCCTCTTTCAACTCTCTTTGTTTGAGATCCATAATAAGATTTGATTAGAATGGAACTGGAATTCTACGTGTGTGCAAGATCCATAAAATCCAAAACATAATCTAAACGTCAAGAAGCCAACATCATAAACCCTAACATCCCACCTCCTAGCATAAGAAGAAATAACCAAGAACTAAAATAGTAGTTGGACATGTCCCTTCTCAAGAGGTTGGTTTAGTTAAGGATGTTAGATATCTTTTAATTTTAGATTTAAGCCACTTAAAATTCTTCAGCTAATTCCTGTTTTGATCTTAAGACTCTTAACATAGTCTTCCTTCAGTCTCTCATCATACGTGCGCTTAAGCCACCTCTTAATAAGTTAGCTACAAGTGAGGCTTATAGATAGGTTTAAAGCTGAAGTTTACGAGGTGGAAGTGTTGAAGTTAATTTTATATATGGGGTTAAGAATGCTTCATTAGGTGTGCGTTTTGGTTAGCTTGCTTGTACTGCTTGAGAAGATAAGGGAGTTGCTTGATGAATCACTTAACATTGTTGATCAGCATAGGAAGAGCGTAAAGGGGGAGGAGATTCTCTGGAACGAGTATAGGAGGGATTTAAGGAATACTTATGTTAGGCTACGTATGGTTATGGAGAAAATGTATGCTGATAGGGTGCTTGATCCTGAAGAGCGGAAAGTAGTGATTAAGATTTTGAAGGGGGAGTTGAAGGAGGTGGTCTAGTATTGGTTACAATAGATCAGGCGGTTGAGAAGGCGAGAGAATTCTTAACGAGGAGGGTGGGGCTAGCTAATTGGTTCCTGTATCTTGAAGAGTTAAAGCTGGAGGAGGGGAGGTGGAAGTTAAAGTTCCGCTATGAACCACTCCTAGATAAGGAGAGGTTTTACCTAGTTGAGGTTGATGATGTGAAGGGGGATATTATTAACTTTATGAAGACTCAATCCTAATCAACTATGTTTGAGGAATCTCCAACTTAATTGCTGGTAAAGGAACTGTAAAAGTAGATACGATTTCGGGAAGCTTAGGGATTGGAGACTTCAAAAAACGTGGGATCCTATAGTTTCTGCTAGGCTGATGTTTATGTTTGAGGACTACAGCTATTTTACAGCGAGATATGGTGTGGAGGTTATGAAGTAGTTTTCCAACGATAGTTATTGATCCAGTTGACGGGTATTTAAATGTATTATTGAGGAATTCGGTGAAGCTATTATGCTAGATTCTTCCTCCAACGTTTTCTCAACCCCACCACTATAATACTTCTACATCATATATTTCAGCCTCAATCTATAACAACCTTTAGTCTGAAACTGAGCCTATGTGTAATCTTGGAGGAGCTAGTATAAGCTTAGTATGGATGAGGATCTAGCGGCTTAGCATATTTCGGTTATCTTTAATCTGCAATTGAGTGTAAGCTCCTACTTCCTCCCCATCTGTAAATTGCAGAGTTTAACGGTTTTAACTGTTGAATTAGGTATTCTCATGGAATTATCGACGTATTGTAGTTATAAAATTCATTTTGTTGGTAGCTGGTTATAAAAAATAATTAGTTATAGAGTTTCCACGGTTACGCTTAGGATATCTCCCTTCTTTATATTTTCCTTTGCCTTAATCCTCTTCGATAATTCCCTATACTTCGTTATTGCCCATAGGCTTGTCTTCTCCCCTTTCTTCCTGGTTATGTCGGCAACCGATTCGAGAGTTTCAAGCTTGCTTATCGTGATTTTCAGCTTCGTCTTATCCCTCTCAATATCTGACTCAAGGGTGAATTCCTTACTTCTCTCCGAGTATGGGAATAGGTCTATGAGGCTTGTTTCAGTGTTAGCAGCAACATCCCTATCTGCTTTAAGCTCAATTCTTCCAACCACAGGCATACACTCACCCTAATTCTATAGTAGTTAGGGGAGCTATTTAAAGTTTAATATGTTGGAACCCAATACCTAAAACTTCTCGTAATTTTATAGGTATGTATGCGTCGGAGTGTCTTCTTATTAAGTATAGATACCTTACAGCATGTTTAATGAAGATGGAAGGTAGCTCACTCCTAATTGAGGTTTGGATAGTTCACCTAAGCTTAGAGTTCTGGTTACTTACTAGACTGCAGGCTGAGCGATTTTATTAGGAGGAGTATGAAAGCTTTAGGAATGGTAAGCTCATATTCTACAATTTTTAGAAGAATTAGGCTTGTTATTGCATGGGGAAATCGGAGATATCAAATTATACAGGATTAACTTGAACAACCCATTGTCAGCTTATTGAATACAGAACCCAACCATCCTACAGATAGCAGGGCGGGAAAGGCAGAATGTGGGAGGCTTCAGTAAACAATTCAATAACTTCAGTCTTCTCCCTGTAAAATGATAAACCAACTTCGATATATACGTAAAATAATTTGGTTCAGTAATAAATTATTAGGTCTTGAACGTCCAAGATGTCTGAATGTCTTCACTGGAGGGAATTGTTGAAAGCTATATGCGGAAGTTTTCCGGATTAAGGGGGCATTGTGAGAGATGTCTTAGAACTGGGAGATGGGGAAGTGTTGTTTTAATGGTTGTTGGTGCAACATCCACTTCTATAGGCTTAAACTACTTTACTGCTGTTGTTCCTAAAGTTGAGGAGTTCAGCAAAATTTGTAGAGGATTGGAGGGTAAGAATCTGGAGGATTTGGCGAGGGCGGATATCGACGGGTTAAGAGAAGTTTGGAGGAATAGGAGGTCATGGATTATTGCGAAGAATATTGCCTCCCCTCTATCTACATTAAGTGAAGATGATAGATTGCTCTTAGAACTTGGGCGGGGAATTCAAAGCTTGAAGGATGGAGGGAGGCCCTATTGGAAGAATTAAAGGAGTTGGCTTAGTAACTTTTCAATACTTGAGGATGATGGAAGAAATCGATACGGTGATGCCTGACAAAATCGTTAAGAGAGTGATAAACGAGATTCTGGTTAAATCCGGATTAGAGCCTGTAAATGATGATATAGAATTCATTAAGAGAGCTGAAAAGTTGCCTTAACCTGCGGATATAAGCCTATAGAGCTTTGCTGGATGACTTGACTTATTCAACCAGAGGGAAAATTATATAGAGAAGTATTCAAGAATTCTTCATAAGATCTAAATTGAAACTTAACATCCAGCTTCTAAATAAAGATGAAAGTATACATTCATTTTATAAAAAATCTATAATTGACTGGAAGCCTTCAAGACGGGTGGAAACACTTATTTTGTTTGAAAGATGCAGGTTTAAACTATTCAGGTTTAAGAAGAGATCTTCCGAAGAGAATCTGAGCTTTAGACTCTACTCTCTAAATCCCAAACAGAAGTTAAAGCTTTTTGGAGGGATTGATGGAAAACTGTTAAGCCTAGCAGGATTTCTGACTTTAAAGATTCTGCTTGTGAAACTGATTTGCCTTAAGCTTCAAGATAGTTTAAAAGATTCTAGAAGTGATGCTTCAAAGCTGTTTTATGTATGGTTTCCCATGCTTCATTTACCTGCTTTTAAGATTTTAGAGCTTCATTTAATCTACATGTTCCTTTCAGTAGGAGGCATGCGGATCCGGCAGCTTAACGTATTGCATCTAACCTCTAGTTGTCATGTCCTGCTGCTACGTGAAAAATGTTTAAATTTCACAGATTATTGTTTCTTTGTGCCGGAACTTAAGCTTTCTGTAAAGAACTTCAAGTCAATAAAAGATGTAGAATTAAAGCTGACCCCAATAACAGTTTTAATTGGTCCTCCAGCTGCTGGAAAATCAAATCTACTGGATGCAATAGTTCTTCTCGGCTACTTAGACAGATTCATGTTTCTGGAAGAATACGGAAACAACGCATCATATATGGAGAATCCTCTCGAGATAACTAGAGCGTCTGAGGTCTTAGACTACTTCAGATATTTCAACAGTATGGAGAGGATTTCTTTAACATTGGAAGTGGAAAAAGCTGTTAGAAACTTGGAGGCTTACTTCGAGGCAGGAAGCCTTAAACTGGAGCTGAACAACGTTAAAATTCCTTGGAACTTCGGACTTAGATCGGATTCGATGGGTGAAGTTAGGAATGCCGTAGCTCAGGCAGTAAAGGAGCTTTTAAACATAAAGATTTACAGCTTTGATAGGTTCCGAGCTTCAATACTCAATCATTTTCATTTAAAAACTTCAACCATGATTCCCCCTAATATACTGAGAGAAGATGGGATGAATGCATTCACGATTGCTAGGAGAACACCGGAAGTTTTAATTAGGCTCAATGAGGTCTTAAAGAAGGTTGGGCTTGAGTTAAAGATGTTGAGAAGTGGTCAGCTAGTAGTATTCGATCACCACTACGAAGTTAAGCCGTCAAGCATCTCAGACTCAATCTACCGCATCTTCTACATTCTCTTAGCCCTGAATTCGGCAGTGAACTTCTCGAAGCTGAAGGGATTTGAGGGACGTTCCATAATTGCGTTGGAGGAGCCTGAGAGCCAGCTCTTCCCGCAGCTTTTGGATCTCATAATTGAGGGGATTTCAAAGTTTAAGAATCTCGGCTATGTCGTTTTGACAACTCATAATCCGCTTTTAGTGTCGAAGCTAGGAGATGCTTTTAAGGATTTGATGGTTTACTATGTCTTCAGAGGGGAGGATGGTTCTTCGAGTTTTGTCGAAGTAAATGTTGAAAAGATGGCGGAGAACCTCATAGGATCTGAGGACCTGCTTCTCCTAGATCCGGAAGAGGTTCTTAAGAGATGTACAGGATCCTAGCGGAATGTTATGCAAACCTATGCTTTGCGGAGAAGCTTAAAGAGTTTTTAGGTATTGAGGAAATTAAGTTTATACATAAAAAATTCTATGGACGAGACCACGTAATCAAGAAAGCGGAGAGGTTAAGTAACAACTTAATAGTTATCGTAGATTATGAGGAGGGAAGATATAGGGTATTCATCGAGAAAAACTTCAATCTTGAGTATGTACGTCAAAATATCCTCGTCGGAATTAGAAGGGGTGTGAAAAAGTATATTGCAATAGTCTTTGATCCTAATATGGAGGAGTTCGTTAAGAGTTTCAGGATTAAACTGGAGGGGAAAGAGTTGAAGAGTAAAGAAGCGGAAAAATTCTTTGAAAAGTTAAGGTTTTTCGAAATGAAAGATGTTAGAGAAATTCTCAGGAAGGTTGCCGAGACAGCTCTTAAATACTTAAGGAAGGATGATTCCTGAACGCTTAACAACAATAGAAGAGATAATCCTTATCAACATCTGGCATAAACTAAACTAAACCATTAACTCTAACACATTTCTCATCTAATACTACAATTCTTCTAGGTATTCTAGATTAACTAATTCCCTCATTAAACCTCCTATTCACCTCAAACAACAGTCTTAGAAACCTTATAAACTCAGATAATGCTCCAGCGGTTCTCCTAAGACTTGAAAGCTGAATATAGGATGCTAGCATAAATCTTAAACTCCAATGGGCTCTCCTCAAAATACCTAAATCCTCAACCAGAAACCTAATACCATAAAATAACTAGCAATAGAATACATGAACCTTAGGCTACTATACCTGAGACATGTCCTGAATATATTTATATACCTTAAAAAAAAAAATATAGGAGAGTTGCTGTAGATGAAGCCATAACAATAAGAGTTTCGGAAGATATGTTTAAAATGCTGGAGAAGCTACGTCGGAAGCTACAGGCAAAAACTCTTGATGAAGCCATACAGCTATTCATCGCGTGGCAGCGTATAAAGAAACTTGAGGAAACATTCGGTGTTGACAAGGGGAAAATAAGGTCATTCTCAGAGGAGGATCGCGGTGAAGATCATAATTGATACCTACACATGGATTGAAATCTTCATTGGAAGCAAAACTGGGAAAGGGAGGTCTTCAAAATCTGAAGAAATAATTCTTCCATAATTTTTATATAAGCATTTTAATGTATATGTTATGCTATGTAGGGTTTTAGCTGTTTTATTCATTCTTCCACTAGCTTCAGCCCTCCCATTCCTTAAATCCTGCAGCTATAGGGATGTTACTGATAAAGCTGTTAATTATCTTGCTATAAACTATAATGGCAGTATTGGCTTAATTCCTGAATTCGTTAATAGTTCAACCTTCTGGATTTATAGCGACAACTTTCTATCCGCAACTGTCCTCCTATACTATGATGAAAACAACTCGACTTTAACGCAGATAGGTAATGCAATAAATAGCAGGATAGCATACTACTTGAGCAAATACAATATTAAGCCCTACAGCCTATATAATGTTCTAGGTGATGGCGGCTTTATAGCTTACAATAATACTTTAACGTTTACGCTTGAAGACAGTGTTAAAATAGACTTGAACAATGGAACTACTCCATTAAATCCAAGCGAGTACGGCGATGTTGCCTTTCTCCAGTCGCTTTACTACTATAGGATAGGCGATCTTGAGAAGGCATTAGATTACTTCAATGTTGGCGCTTTAATGTATGATGGTGTGGGGATAAATGATAAAGCGTTTAGGGAGGGTGATAGTAGGGGGATTTATCAAACCTATAAGCTTGCACTCTTCCATCTTGCAGGATATGTTTTAGGCTGTAATACTCCAAATAGTGTTGTTAACCGTATTCTATCACTTCAAACATCTTCAGGCGGGTTTTTAACAGGCTATTATCCTAATGGAACAATACCGTCCAGCGTCACAGCAAATACTGAAACAACAGCTCTAGTTATCTATGCTCTTAGCCCCCAAATTATTGAAAAATTCTTTCCAAAACATGCCTCCTCCAAACCCCCAACGTTAGACATCATAAATATTCTCCTACTGCTTACAGCTATAATTCTAGTGCTTGGCGGCATGGTTAAAATACTTGGTAAAGCTTTAAAGTCTCAAGCGGATAAGAATCCTGCTAAATATAGCTGCAAACTCCTCTATAAATTCAGATAATACCAGTACTGAAGCCTTTTAGGCCTGATCCAGGCATTAACAGTTCTCTAGGAAATGCGGGGAACCATATTGTCTTTTCCTTGCCGTTATGTCTCTCACATATAGCCTTAACTATATGGAGCTCGCTTTTCCTGTTAAAAGGCATGTTACTTCTTTCCCGTCTATTTCCTCAAGCATTGGATGATGCAATTCCTCTACGAACCTCATAATCCCAATCTATCTACTAGAAGCCTTGGATCTAGACTTGCATTAAGGAAATCCTCTACGTCCTCCAAGCTGTATTCCTGATGCTTTAAAATGTCGTCTGGGCCTTTCCTTAGAAGAATGATGCTTGAATCCCTTGGCTTTATTTCCATTAGCCTATAGAGTACATCTATACTATGAGTGGAAATTATTACTTGCCATTCTTTACTGCTAAGCCATTTCAACATTTCCCTTATTAAACTTGGATGGACGGATACTTCAAAGTCATCCCAGAGGATTATTTCCGGCTTAATGGCTTCCAGCCAGAGGGAGACTACTAAAGCTTTCTCCACACCGTCCCCCAGGTCTTTTGGCTTTATGTAGAAGTAATTACCCTCCAGCAGCTCCTTCCTTAGCCTTAGCTCAGGAGAATCTACAAGAACCTCTGTATACTTGTCATCAATGCATTTATTGATTAGGTCTTTTACTATTCTAACATGAGCTCCAAGCTTTTGGATCTTGCTTCTCCACTCTTCAAGCTTCAACATCTCCAACATCCTTCCAATGAGGTCAGAATCGTTTGGAATGAAGAGAACTACCCCATCAACTCTTTCCACATCCATTTTTAGCAAGTTAGCTACATCCTGTTTTGATAGTAGTCTCTTATCTTCAACAAAAACATCTGCTCCTCCATCAGATATTATTTCAACCCTTAGGCTTACATCATCAACTATATACGTTATTCTTGCCCTCCCATAATATCCATAAACAAGAGAGGATCTACCGCCATGAAGCTTCTCCAATAAGCCGGTAGCTTCCATCTTACCGTAGACTATGTGAAGTTTCTTGGGAAAGGGGAGTAAGGATATTGCCTCTAAGATGGAGGATTTACCGGAATTATTTCTTCCAATAAGAACTGTAAACTTTGAAAACCTTAACGGCACATCACATCTTCTTATACCTCTAAATTCCTCCATGCTCATGCTCTTTAGAAGCATAAATATCATCCTAGAATACGATCCAGACTTATATAGATTGCTGGAGGAATGTTAACGATAAGCAATTAGTCATTAAATAAGTGTTTCCATCATTACTCCTATCCACTCTCTACGATGCATATCTATTCTTTGAGTTTGCTGTTTTCAATTCTATCTCTAGCAAGGCAGGGTACTATTGCGTAGAGCATTGGTTTAGAAGGATTATAGCTTTCTCCGCTTAGCATTGCGGCGGAAACCTATACCATTCTAGGTTGGATTAAAGCAAATTAGGTTTACGTATACGCTGCTATCTGTATGTTGCTGTGAATGGATAGTAATGGTGTGAAATATTGGGTTAAGATCAGGATCGCGGATAGAGGATGAAGCTATAACGGGGTTAACTCTTGATGCTAAATTATGTATTTCCCGTATTGGGCTGTGTATAATGTCTGTGCATTACGTTATGGTTTTGTAGTTATGGAGTTAAAGTATTTTAGTATTTTTATGAGGAATATTAGGATGATAGCTACAGCTATAAGTAGAATTATTTTTTCACTTATTGAAGTGTTGTCTACTGCTTGTCTATGTTCTAATCTGCAGCTTTTAAATTCTGCTTCTCCATAGCTTTTTACACCATCAATATAGAGTTGAACTGCTGCTAGCTTACCCTTACCAATATTCCAGTAGTTCATGGCTTTACGAATATATTTACTTACATCCACATTAAGCTCATACCATTTGTTAAATTCTGAATCTACAATTTTGAATTGTGCATGGTAGTCCGGATCTATTGCTTCATTATACCAGTAGTTTTCGCTAAAAATATCGTTTGCATACAGTAGTAGGTCGATGGCTAAATAGTTCTTATCAAGTAGGATGTATAATGCAACCCCAACATGTACTATTTCTCCATATGCATTGTTTATTTTGTATTTTATGGTTAAGTATAGGTTTTCAATATCTTTATCAACTTCAAAATCTCTTAATGCTTCAGCCTTATCACAGTATTTTAAAAGCCCCTGCTGGGAAACGTTACCCATCCAGTATTGATTTGGGTTGTTAAACATTATTGTGAATGGTAGCTCAGCATAGCCGTAGAATCTTGCCGGGGATCCTCCATGACTCCACTCCCACATATACCATTTATCCCGTATTATCTCTACTGTTTGAAGGTTTTGGAAGAAATAAAATAAAACAGCTAAAGCCAGTAATGCAAATACTATAATTTCCTTCATAAAAGATAAGGAATCCAGAATTTATAAAGCTTTAGAATCTTAAGCATTCCACCATACCTAAATGCAGTAAGAATTACCGTAATGGTGGAGTTAAGTCTTAAGTAAATAGGTTGAAAGCTCTCACCATTCCAGTAGGTTCAGATAGAAGTAGTGCTGCGAGTTTATATTCTGCTTCTCATGGAGCTACTTTAACTTCTCTCTGAAGCTGTTTCTTAAATCCTTCATTAAAGACATCATCTCAGCAACTCCTCAACACTAATACCTCTACCAAGCCTAGCAACAGCCTCCTCCTTAAATGAATAACCTTTATTATTGGTTAATGATTATGCTTAGCAATATGCTTCATACCAATACTTTAATTGTCAGCATCTTTACTAATTGATTATGTATTGCAGAGTTATTGTAAATGTTTAGTTAGCCAGATTATGGAGAAGCCGAGGATTGAGAGGAGGCTATAAAGTAGAAATGCTATAGTGTATGAGTGGTATAGCTCTATAACTATTCCTGTAATAAGAGGGCTTGAGAGTGAGCCAGCCTGCCCAAGTGAATTTATAAATCCAGCACCTGTACCTGCTAAATCACTCTTTAACCTGTCAGCCGGTATGGTGAAGTAGATTCCCTCCGACATTTGGAGGGAGAAGCTAGCAAGCATTAGAGCAGCTAGGCTTATTACATCTTCAGAAATGGTGAATATGAAAAGCAGGAAGCCTGCAAGAATAAGTGAGATTTCAATAACGGAAACTCTACTAAGCCTATCCGACAATACCCCGCCAAGAGGCATAGCGAACAAGCCGATAAGTAGAAATACTCCAACAATCAATCCAGCATTCTGTAGTGCCTCGAAAAAGAATGTAGGCAGCCAGTAGGAAAGCCCTTCAAAACCAAATTTCCAGCAGAAATACGATAATGCAGCGCTGAAAACCACTCTATCTCTAAAAACCCTTCTAAAACCAATACTTCCTACATCACCCATGTTAAAGTAGAAGTTTCTAAACCAAGAAGTAGGAGGAATGTGAGAAACAGTAGGATTAGGGAGGGGATGAGGAAAACCATCCTCCAACCAAACCACTCTAAAACTACTGCGGAAACTGTTAGTGATATGAAGGATCCAACAGCAACGCCGGAGGTAAGAACTCCTAACGCAAATCCCTCCCTCAGGGAAAGACTGTGAAACAAGCTTTGTGCTTGAAGGCCAACCCATACCTTGACCTACACCGCAAAACACTCTAGATAATGAAAGCATTGAATAATTTACAGCTAAGCCAGACATCATGCTGAAAAGGAAGGTTATAATGTTCCCAGCAACCAAGGTTTTAAAACCGCCCAGCCTATCAGCAAGCCATCCTGAAGGAATCTGGGCTAAAGCATACGTTACGAAGAAGGCTGAAACAAGAAAGCCAGCCTCCGAATACGAGATCTTCATCTCCCTAATCAATACTGGTAAAACAATTGAAATATTCCTCCTATTCAAATACAGTCCAATATATGAAAGCCAAACCAGGAATAACGTCAAGTACGCTTGCCTACTATCAAAAGCCTTCAAGCCCATCCAAAACTCAGACAAACTAGGCATTATAAAGCTATCGATCCCTGCGGGAAGCTAAGAAAGACTGTAGAAACCAATAAATCACTATAATCAATCTAAGCAAAAGCCAAGAGCAACACACTATAAGCGAAAAATAGTAATCATCAAATACGATGTTTGATAGTTTAGATTCTAGCTGTGAAGAATTCTTGCTTCACGCTATAAGACATGAAGTCTATAAGCTAAAGGAAACTTATAAAGATGAAAGAAGCTCTTAAAGATAACTATTAAGTTGGGAAACTCCCCGTTAAGAATCTTAAATAGAGAAAGCTTAAAACCCTGGATTAGATACCGATTTATGAATTTTAGGTAAATATATAAATTTACAAGTGGTAAGTTTATGTTGAAATGATGTGGAGAACTCATATAGCGGGAGCTATATCTAGGTTGCTGGGTTTGTCTAAATATTTGGAGAAGGCGTTGTTTGTGCGTGCTACAGTTATTCCTCCATCCTCTTAACATATAAAAAGGTATGAAGTATTTACTGAATGAGGCATCCTCATCTTAACGGTTCTCTTTCAATTTTGAAGATAACTGGTCTATTTACATCTGGGCATTGAATTACCTCCTTACGGTTTATCCAGTCCTCTCTCGGCGTATCCCTGCAGAGAGCGGTGAGGTATGGTGCTAATGCTGTAAGTGCATAAATACATAATCTACCACTCTCCTCCTTAATGATTTCAGCATCCTCAAAAACAATTTTATCCCCAACCCTATAGTATGGGCAGTTCCCCTTAGACTCCTTAACGGTTAACGTTACACGATAAGGCATCCAAACCCCGAAATAAGTTAACAACCATAATATAAAGCTTCTTCCCACGTAAAAGAACAGATTAAAGCTAAAATAATATATTAATCTGCTAGATCAGGACTTGACATGTTCATGATAACCATAGGTTTTCTCCACCATAGATTTAATCTAAAAGTGGCACTTCTATCTAAACCATCTATGTTCCTCCTTTGAGGATTTAGGATAGGGGTTGTGGGCAGTATGGTGGATTAACTAGTGTATATGGTATGTTGTATTGAATGTTGTTGAAGCTGGTATTAGGTTGAATAGGATTTTTGCCTTTACCTCTCCTTTAATAGTTATCTTAACCTCACCCCTCATAATTGCTTCAGCTAATCCACCGGCGATCTTCGCATATTCTATACTGATCGTTGTTGCTTCATAGATTGTTGAGTCTGCAGGAACCTTTACTGGAGGTAGCTTTCCAGCTCCAACATAGTTATTGTTTATGTATATGGAGTAGGAGTCAATCCAGAATAGAGGTGTATCCTGCCTTACAGGGTTTGTAAGTCTAAGCTTTAGGGATAAGTCGCAGCTTGTTAATCCAATTCTAGTAATGGAGGCATCTACAAGCTCAATCTTAAGGCTTCTAACAGCATTTATCTCCTGCATCATAGTATATACTAGAAATCCTGTAATGATGATGGCTGCAAGAACCATTACCGAAATCTTCACTCCAGACATAACCCTGATCAAACCATACTTCAACACTCCAACTTATAAGTATAGCCTCCAACAATTCTCCTAACCACTATTCTAAATAGTGTTTAGCCCTCGATTTAGATGATGTGAGAAGCTCTTTGAAACCTATTATAAGAATAGAAGCTGCTAAGTAACGACTGTATCAGCTTAGTCTCTAATCTTTGATCTAAACGCATCTCTACTACTTTATCCCCTTCAGATATTGTGGTTGGTTTAATCCTGTTTGTAAACTTTAGCTTTATTTGAAGCTTGTGAATTCACCCCTACGGCGAAGATGGAGGTTCAACATTATTTATTAATTCATGATTAGAGTATGACTATCAGATAATAAGCTGCAAACACTTAGCTGCATTAAGCTTTCTTTAAAACCAGGAAATAGCTAGTTACATAAATTTTCCCCTACAGGCTTTCTATACTACAATTAAGCTGAGTATTAAGGGATTTGGTAATTGATAGAAACATTAGCTTCATTCATCATAATCTCAACAGCTTCCTCAATTTCCTCAACACTAATGCTTCTACCAATTCTAAACACAGTTCTTCTCTTCTTTAACGGGATAATCTTGATAACCCCTTCATGCTCATCATAAACAACTTTAACAACATCACCCTCCCTTATCCCTATCTTTGCTCTAATAGTAGCAGGAATAGTTATTTGATAATTACGTGTAACCTTAATAATCCGCTCCATGATACTCCAGCAAGAATTAGAGGTTAACAGTATATAAGTTTTCCAGTAAACAATAAATACAGGAAAATGCTACTTGCAGCAACTTCTCTAAGTTCAGACAGTAAATAATAGTTAGACAGTCCTGAAAACTGTTTCCCTTTACTTCTCTAGAGAAACGTTTTTGGGATAGCTTCATAATTTACGGTGTCTATTTATGCTGGTTTGTCTCTTAGGAGGGTTTCAGCAACCTCATTTTCCGGGGTTTGGAAGCTTTTGGCTTGTTTAGAAGTTAGGGATTACCACATCTATTCTAGAACAAAATATATTAGCTTCGCTAATAGCTTTGCTCAGCAACTCATTTTAACCCAGATTCAAACTCTTGGGGTTGATTAGTATGTTTAAAAGTTTATTGTTTAGCTGTTTTCCTTATCTTAGCTTGCGGATCATTAACATGTCTCCATAGGCCTTTACTAAAGCTTAGAATCATTATTCCAAGCATAATCTATCGTTATATCTGTTATTAATGGTTCTTCAAGTCCAGGATGTATTACGAGATGAGCCTGTACCTTGGACAGCTCCTCCCCCTCCTCACCCAGTAGTGAAATCTCTAAAGCATTTCTTACCAGGTATACTTTACGTTTAGCATCAGCTACTAATGCCTCAGCAGCCTCCCCCGTCAAGTATCCCAGTTCTCTCGCTATGTTTTCATCAACTACAAGCACAGGCTCAGGGCTTGAAGCTCCTCCATTAGCTAAAACTACATACTCCCTAACAGTGTTTCCAGCCTTAACCCTCAGCTTTACATGTACAACCACTTGAAACACCTACATGTAGAATCCATCTACCAATCTTAATGTACGGCTTACTAATCTCCTTCTTGCTTAAAATCCATCTACCAATCTTAATACTAAACTTATCCACATCAACATAAAGTAGTAAAACCTATAAACCTTACTATATTAAGTTGGGCTTTGCAAACTTAAGTTTGCTGATTAACTTCTAGGTAAAGCTTAGGTTTACAAGACGTTAAGTTGGGATGCTGCAGCCTAGGAACAGTACGTTAAGTTGTCAGTAGTATTTCGCTAAAGTTATCTCCACTGTTGTTTTCATGTTGGGCATCCGCTGCTTCTATGTTGAATTTGTAATCCTCATTCTTAAATCCTCAAGCAGATTAACTATAGCATATGCTAAGAAATAGTGGTAAAGTTGCGTGAAATGCTAGAGTCCAATAAAATTGCCTTTGCCATTTTCTCCATTTATATTTACATTACTAAACGCTACGGCGTTAAGTCTTACTTCAATAGATTCGTAGAAGATTCTGTCCTGCTCTTCGTTAAGGAGTTTTAGGATTCTTAATTAATGCTGATGATATTTATGGTTTTGATACAAATCTGTTTTCCGCGATGTAGAATCTTAATTTTACAGGAAGATCCTTCTTTACACCAATTCTATGTGAATCTTTAATGCTGAAGTTTTCCTTTACGCCTTCTAGGATTTGAATTTCGCTACTGCTGTCTGTAACATCAATACCGTTTAGCTTATTGGTTATCATCATTGCTTCTGTAAGTTTTCCAGGTCCATTGGTTAGGGAGTGGATGTCCTGTATTCCTCTATTCCTCATCATTACCTCCACTCCTTCAAGAGGCTCTAAAGCCCTTATTAATACGGCTCCTACCTCACCTATTGGATGAGCAACTACGTTTAGAAGCCAGTTTCCATGAACCATGTAGATAAACGTTTTCCCAGCATCTCTAAACATTAATTCATTAAATCTCTTCCTACCCCTATATGCTTTAGATGCTGGATCATTCTGACCATAGTATGCTTCAGCTTCAACAATTCTACCCTTCAAAACAGTATTGTTAAGTCTTCTAGCTAATATTTTTCCAAGAAGCTCCCTAGCAACCTCAGCAGGATCTCTCTCATAGAACTCCCTACTAAGAATCTTCATATAAGTATTTAATTATAACAGTATATATGCCTTCTCCTCTAGGGATTGTAAGCTATATACGTTAGTTTGTTAGGAATGGTTTCCATCAATTACGTTAACATCTCTGGCAGCGACATATATCTTGGGTTGGTTTATAATACTTATGGATGAATTTACTCTGCTTGATGGATGTGTTGCTGGGTGGTTTAGCTTCTTCCATGCTTTACTGGGTGTTTAGAGGTTTAGCAGCATATTGAGTGTTTCTTCTGAAGCTGCTGTGTATGTAGGGTTTGAGGTGGGCTTAGCTTAATGGCGTGTTTAGGTTCTTATTGTTTAGCCTCCTTCGCCGTGATGTAGCCTCCAAATATTAAGGCCCACTGCAGTACAGGGTAAACTATCATTCTCTCCATTCCTCCACATCCTATTCCAAGATAGTTTTCGGATGTGAATAGTCCAAGAGCGGTTAAGGATGTTATGCCCATTACTATGGATATGTATGAGATAGGTTTAGGTGTAAACTTGTAGGCTACCGTAGCGGTTATGCCTGCTGAGATGAATGTTGCTGCTGACATTATTGTGTGTAGACTGTATGGGCTTCCCTCCGGAAATAGTCCTACACCTAATGCTCCAAATCCTGTTAGGAATAGCAGTATGGATAGTGTTTTGCTCCTAAATACTTTGTAGAGGAGTTTTGAAGAGGCTATTATGGCTAAGCCTAGAAGTATTATTGAGCTGTTAAAGATTGAGGCAGTTACGCCTACCCCAAGGTCGCTGATGTAATTGTATGCTACACTATAGTTGGGGTAAAGTGATTCGCATACTATCATAAGCATAGTAAACTGGGATACTCCTACCATGATAAGTAAGCCTGCTACTAAACCGGGCTGAGGCATACTTACCGGAACATGCTTACCTTTTAATTTTTTAGGAAGGGTTTAAGTGTCTTCTAGCCTTATTATGTATCGTAGCTTGGTTTTAGCTTACTACTTTAGGACATCAATAATTACTGATGGGCATAGTCTACGTACACCATCTATTTTGGAGATTTTATCATGGATTGCTGAAAGATTCTCTGTGTTTTTAGCTATGATTTCAGCCATTACTGTATGGTCTCCTGTTGTTAGCCAGAGTGATTTTACCTCTTCTATTTGCCTAATTTTCCCTATGGTGCTCCATAGTTTCTCAGGCTCAACATCGATGCCTGTAAGGGATGCTGCTAACCCGGCTGATTTATAGTTTATAACTGCTCTGTATGAGAGGATTACTCCTGTTTTTTCAAGTTTCTGAATTCTCTTCCTTACAGCAGCCTCCGTTATGCCTAGTTGCTTAGCTAAATCTGTTTTTGAAATCCGCCCATTCTTCATCATTACTTCAACTATTCTCCAATCCTTTTCATCCATAAATGTAGTTTTAATATTGGGATAAATGTTTTTGGTTCGAATTTCGAACAAAAAATTTATATTTTGCTAAGCAATTTTACTATTGCTGTAGGGTGGTTTTATGATTTTGTTAGGGGAGAGGTTTCCGGAGTTAAATGTTAGGACAACACATGGAGAATTAAAGCTGCCAAGCCACTATGCGGGGAAGTGGTTTGTACTCTTCGCCCATCCAGCAGACTTCACACCAGTCTGTACAACAGAGTTTGTTGCCTTCCAGAAGAGGTATGGGAAGTTTAGGGAGATGAACTGTGAGCTTATCGGTTTAAGCATTGATCAGGCTTTCAGCCATATTAAGTGGGTAGAGTGGATTAAGGAGAAGCTTGGGGTTGAAATTGAGTTCCCAATAATTGCAGATGATGTTGGTGAGGTTTCGAAAACTCTTGGATTAATCCATGCTGCAAAGGGAACAAATACTGTTAGAGCTGTTTTCATAGTTGACCCGAACGGTATTGTAAGGCTAATACTCTACTACCCCCAGGAGATTGGGAGAAATATTGATGAAATTCTTAGAGTTGTTAAAGCACTACAGGTAAGCGATATGAATAAGGTGGCTATTCCTGCAAACTGGCCAAACAACGAGCTAATAGGCGATAAAGTAATAATACCGCCAGCTAGAACTGTTAAGGATGCAATGGATAGACTGGAAAAAATAAAGAGAGGTGAGCTTGAAGGCTACGACTGGTGGCTTACATTCAAAAAACTTAACTAAAATATTTTTACGACTTAACTTAAACATCTACACATCCTAGTCTATTGAGATCATAAATGAAACTCGTATTTTAACATTTAAATAAGTAGTCTATAAGACCGAAAATTTAAACGTAATCCATTACGTAAAGAAACTAACTGACTGGTAAACTATTAGCTACGTAATTTCATCAAATGAAGTTTAGGATCTTAAAATGTTAGTTTAAGCTATATCCGGCTATTAAGCTCCTCCACGTAAGCTTTAAATGATTTAAAATAACAGTAGGCTACTCAATACATTATAAATCACTCTACATGAAACCTTGTTAATATCGAGGATGGTAAGCAATCTCAACAAATATTAGCGGGCTAAGACTCTAACAATTAATAAGTCTTTTCAATAGATGTGGCAACTTAAGAAGTTGGATACAATATGTTAAGTTGCTAGGTTCACTCAATATAAGCTTGTATTGGTTTGCTATTTTTAGCTATAGGTGTACTAGGTTTAACTCTTAAATTAAGGGTTGGTAAGAAAGGCTATATAATTTTGCCAAAAGCTGTTCGTGAGGTTTTTGGTATTGATGAAGGTGATGAGGTTATTGTTGAGATTAGAGACAGTATTGTGATCAAGCCTGCTAAAAAGATTAGTACTATCGCTACTATAACATATACTTTAGAAAGCATATTTATTATTCCTTTACCTATCATCTATAACCACCCTTTTTTAATCCCTTATTAATATAGTTAAAAACGCTTAAATACCTGTAATAGCTGAGCATTATTATTAAGTAAGCATATATTGGTCTTATTTATAACTACTAAAGGGGAGAAAATGATGTTTCCGATCAACCAGGAATTGTTATTATTTAACATAGTCTCTGGTATAATGTTAGGCACTCTTTATGGCCTTGCAACTATGGGACTAAGTCTAATATATGGTGTAATAAAGGTAGTTAATGTCTCTCATGGAGCTCTAATAATGTTGGGTGCTTATATAGCCTATTGGTTATATACCTTATATTTAATCCCTCCTTTCATATCCTTAGGCACCGCATTTCTTATTGGGCTTGCTTTAGGTTTCTCAATATTTCATGGAATAATTAAGAATGTGCTCGGTAAGCCAGAGATGATCTCCCTTGTTGCTACTTTTGGTCTTGCAATACTTTTTGAAGAGACAGCAAAATTTCTATGGGGTCCAGACTTCAGAGGCTATACGTGGGAAATTGGGAGGATAGAGTTTATGAGTTTTACGATTCCTTTAACAAGAATATTAGCGTCAGTATCAAGCCTAATAATAGCCATATCTATATATATTTTTTTATATAAAACAAAAATGGGTATGGCTATTCGAGGCGTTACGCAAGAACCTGAGGGCGCTGCATTATGCGGAATTAACGTTATAGGAATATACTCAATAAGTGTTACTCTAGCAATTGCCCTTACTGTAGCCAGCGGCGTATTATTAACACTGTTTGTTCCAGCTGGAATAGAGCCATATATGGGGGGCCCCTATACATTAAGGGCATTTGTAATAGCAGTATTAGGCGGTCTAGCCTCACCTATGGGGGATTTTGT
>Ga0080004_1136066_pt1 | contig 19355 bp, 24 predicted proteins | sample WasSprMetagenome_FD_69207 | JGI IMG/M metagenome (GOLD analysis project Ga0080004, IMG submission 69207) | Sulfidic aquatic microbial communities from Washburn Spring, Yellowstone National Park, USA - WS (SPADES assembly) (version 2) | ecosystem: Environmental > Aquatic > Thermal springs > Hot...
CTAAGGATCGCCTGTACTCCCCTTTATCGCCTTCAGCCATGAGCTTCCTCAGCCCTTCCTCCTCAGCCTCAGAGATCACCAAAGGTAGGGCACGTCTTATGGCCTTAGGATAGCGAAAGAAACTTATAAACGACTCCAAAGATTGGACTTAACTTAATACGGATGTGCATCGCATATGCTCTACCTTAGAATACATGGCTAATAAACGACATCATTCTCGGACTTAACTTAAGTCCAAGTAATCAAATCCTTCATTAGACCAGCCGCCTGTTCTATTTGCCTAGGTATCCACCCAGCCTAAACGAGGTTGAAGGTACGGTCATATGGAGGCTTAAGAAGAATGTATGCGCAAACCATACGTACCGAAGCATAAAGGAGATGGAGGATGCGGCTAGCCAATATCTAAGGAATCATAATAAGGAACATAAATACATGAACTTAACTTAATCCTTCTCGTTTCAAACTAAAAATGGAAGCCCATTCTTGCAAAGATCACAATCCCTATCAGGACTAAAGCCATCACAATAACGACCTCTGGTCTCACCTTTATTCCGCTTGTTTCCTCCTCGAAGAAACGAAGCAAACCAGCACTGGCGGCCGGCATAGGAGCCTCGCGACTTCTCCGCTTTTTCCGACTGCTCATGAACCTCTCCTTTTTACTAAAAGAGAAGTTGCCAATAAGGCTTTTGGGAACAAAGTTTATTGGAAGCTTTAAAGCTACGGTATGGAAAAGCCTTTAGGGCTGAAGCTTATGCTTGGACTTGGGCTTGGGATTCCTCTTTTCATCATTAGTCTCCTGATCGCCACTATCTCCTCTTTGGTCGGTCTAGGTGGCGGAGTCTTTCTCGTTCCAACCCTTGTATTGGCCTTCGGTCTTCCCTCCCAGAAAGCTGTAGGAGCTAGTCTCTTCGCTATGACTTTCACAACCCTTTCCGCTACGATAGCCTATGCCAGACAAAGGAAGATCTATTATAGGATAGGAATCCTTCTTGATGTCTTGGATGTCCCTGGGGCTGCCCTAGGAGCCTATATAACGACCCTAATCGATTCCCAGCTTTTAGCAATTATTTTTGGTCTCTTCCTCTTCATCGTCTCGATTCGCCTATTAAGGAGCGAGGCATCCCAAGAAAATGGGGCTCTTGAGGGCTCTAGAACCATCTGCCTTACAAAGGGCATAGTCGTATCAAGCTTGGCAGCAAGCTTCGCCAGTGGGATTGTAGCCGGAATGTTGGGAGCTGGAGGGGGTACAGTGGATGAAACGGTTATGATCCTAGTTCTTGGAATGCCTGCGAGCTTCGCGGCCGGAACAGCAGAGTTCGGTATGGCATTGACGAACTCTGCTGCCCTAGTATCTCATTGGATATTGGGAAATGTGATGATAGATTATGTAGTACCCTTAGCCATCGGTGCCGCGATAGGGGCTCAGATCGGCCCTCATCTATCGAAGCAAGTAGGAGAAAGGATCCTCAGGAAGGTCCTTGGAATTGTGTTTGTTCTTATAGGATTAAGGATGGTGCTCATAAACACTGTTTAAATTTGCTTTATGTTATAAGGTTACAGATTGTTATTAAGAAGCTTATGCCAAAGGGAATATCCTATGGAGGATCTTGATAATCATATTTGATAGATAGGCCCTTAATCAAATAGGAAAGCCAAAAAGAAAGAATTCGCATCTGAGAGACCAAAAAGAAATTGTTGGCATCTTCTAATAAAAGAATATGGAGATTCCTTTTCCCCTCCCCTTCCTTTTTTCATCCCAATGCCTTTACAGCCTCTATGAGGGCTTTGATATAACCACAGGCATAGGCCCGACCCCTATGACCCCATGGTGTATCATCTGGAGAATGAGGAACATGGTCGTCTATGAAGACGCCATCATATCCTACTTCCTTATAGGCTAGCATAGCTTTCAGCATGTCTGTCTGTCCATCATCAACGAAGGTTTCATGGAACCTATACGGGTTTCCTCGAACATTCCTGAAATGAACATAGAAGATCTTACGCCTCGAGCCAAAGTATCTAATTGCCTCGATTACATCGATTCCCATCTCTGAGAAGGTTCCTTGGCAGAACTCTATGCCATTATATTCACTTGGGAACTGATCTATAAGACGCTTGAAGGCTTCCACGTTTCTGAATATCCTTGCTATCCCTGCTAGGCATGGTACGGGAGGATCGTCCGGATGAAGGGCCATCTTGACACCTGCCTGCTCTGCCGTCGGAAGGACCCTTTTGAGGAAATAAGTGAAGTTCTCCCACATCTGTTCATCATTGAGTCTGCCAAGCCTTGGAGGTGCATCCTTTACAAGCTCATAATCAAAGCTCGTTACGCGGGCCCCCCTCCATGGCATCTCCGTGCAGGTTCTCCATACTCCTGTCGGGCTAAAATGATAGCCCAGAATCGGTATTCGAGCCCTCCCCATATTCTCCAAGGTTTTGCAGAAGTTCTCTATTTGCTCATCCCTCCCCTCTTGGCCGAGCATGACCTTCATGTACCAGTTTGATGGTATGTTCTCTATGGCAACGAGCCTAAGTCCATATGCTTCAATCCGCGTCTTTATCCTTAGAAGGGGTAGGAACTCGTAGTAGCCTGGGCATCCGGATAGGGAAGGGTCCACAGGGGCATGGACTATGATATCTTCAACGCCCAACTGTTTAGCGAAGACGAGCTTGTCGTCTGTCAACTCGTATATCGATCCGAGGGCTAGCCTCATCCAAATACCTCCATTGCTTTTCTTCAGTCCCCATTTTAAAAGTAACGGAACCCTGGCAAATTTAAGCGTATCTTTTCGCATTTTTTGGGCATTTATATCCGTATCCGTATCTGCATTTTAGAAGCCCCTTATTCTTCCTGCTTCAGTCCCCATAAGATGGAACCGAATGAAGCGGAGCCTAAAAGGGCAATGAGTAACGGATGCCTGAACACCTGAGAAGCAAGAATCTTCGGGCTTCAGCCATTGAGAATGCCAACTTAATAAATAAAAGGATCCATTCAGGTTAGGACGTATAAATGTCCCGCTTTGAAGAAATCAGCCTAAAGATCCTCGAAAGACTGAATTCCCTGCCTAATCCAACAAGAAATGACCTAGAAAGGATAAGGCTAGAAGTCTGCCGGGAATTCGGTGCAAGAAGGATCCCTGGGAACGCTGACCTCATACGCCTTCTTAGCCCAAGCCAGAAGGGGCTCCTGAACCTCCTCGTTCGTAGGAGAGTCCGAACCGCAAGCGGTATATGCATAGTGGCCGTTATGACGAGGCCTTTTCCATGTCCCCTTCCCGAACCCTGTGCCTACTGTCCAGGGGGGCCTCCCAAGGGTGTTCCCCAGAGTTATACGGGCTATGAGCCGGCTGCCAGGAGGGGACTACAGAACCACTTCAGCCCTTATCGTCAAGTAAGGAGCCGATTGAAGCAACTGGCTGCCATAGGACATAGGGTCGATAAGGTTGAGCTTATCGTACTTGGCGGGACCTTCACGGCAATGCCTTCTTGGTATCAAAGATGGTTCATCAAACGATGCCTCGATGCCCTTTCGGGCGAAGCCTCGAAAAGCCTTAAGGAGGCTAAGGCAAAGGCTTCGACGTCCCCCATAAAAAACAGCGGTATCACAATCGAAACGAGGCCAGACTGGTGCAAGCGCCGGCATGTGGATAAACTTCTCTACCTAGGAGTTACAAGGGTGGAGCTCGGAGTCCAGACGGTTTTCGATGATATCTATGAATTTGTGGGTCGAGGCCATAAGGTTCAGGATGTTGTCGAGGCGACAAGGACAGCTAGGGATGCAGGCTTGAGCATATGCTACCATCTCATGCCCAACCTTCCAGGCTCAAGCCCTGAAAGGGATTTGGAGATGTTCAAAAGGATCTTCGAAGATCAGGCCTTCAGACCCGATGCCATAAAGGTTTATCCATGCCTTCTCCTTGCCGGAACAAGGCTCTACGATTTCTGGCTCAAGGGTCTCTATAAGCCCTATGACCTAGAAACCCTTGTAGATCTGCTTTCGAAGGCCTTTGCCCTCATTCCCCCCTATGTTAGGGTCCAGAGGGTTCAGAGGGACATTCCAAGGCCCCTGATAGAGGCGGGCTGTATCAAAGGAAACCTTAGGGAGCTCGTCGAATCTAGAATGGCTGAAAAGGGGCTTAGATGCCGTTGCATAAGATGCCGTGAAGTAGGTTTGCTAGAGCTAAAAAATTCCATAGGATTGAGGGAAGAGGATCTAAGCCTCATAAGGCGGGACTATGAGGCATCCGATGGCCTAGAATTCTTCCTATCTTTCGAGGAGCCAAAAAAAGACATTATCGTAGCCTATCTGAGGCTCAGGAAACCCTCTGAAAAGGTCTGGAGGCGTGAACTAGCCAAGGCGGCTGTAGTGCGGGAGCTCCATGTCTGTGGGCCCATGGTTCCTGTTGGAGAAAGGCCTCTTCATGGTTGGCAGCATAGGGGTTATGGAGAGCGCCTTCTCAAGGAGGCCGAAGCCATAGCGGCCCATGAACTTGGATGCCGAAGGATTGCCGTTCTAAGTGCCTTGGGAGTAAGGGAATACTACAGAAGGCAGGGATATAGGCTGGAGGGAGCCTACATGGTCAAGGACTTCAACTAGCGTAGGGCTTCCTTAGGACTTCACAATCTCAGGCTTCCTGAATTCTAGAGGGGTTCTAGGGCTACAGCCCTAATCCAGCTGGAGTCTATATCCCGAATCTTCAAGGGAAGCCCAATGAAGAAGACCCTATCCCGGCTTAGCTTATCGAGGTTCACAAGACCCTCTATGATCGGTATGTCGTGAAGAAGAAGGCTGTCGTGAGTTTCTGTCGACCCTTCCGCTTCAACCCCTATGCCCTGGATTCCCAGCATTTTTATACCCTTCTTTGCTAAGGTTCTGGCTGCCTCTGGAGAAATGAAAGGCATCTCCCTACCGCTATAGGGGCTTCTCATAAGGACGATGTCGCCAGCTCTAACATTCTCCAGGTCCTTCGGTTTTATGGACTGCCCATGGCCTCCTTGAGGCTTTAGGTGGGAAAAATCAAGAACGAGGGCTTCACCTATGAAGGTCTCCAAGGGAAGATCCACCAAGCAACGGTTGCCCTTCGGATGGTGGGAGGGACCTTCAACATGGGTTCCTATATGGGTCTCTGTTTCGACCCAGTGCATGAGCATCTTATCCGGCGCATATACGAATTGCCTTACTTCAAGCCTTCTAGGCTGGCCAGCATGAAGGTACTCCCCATTCACCTTCAAAACTCCCGGACGCAGCTCCGCTGAAAGGTCTACAATCCTATAATTCTTCAAATCGATCATACTGAATCCCTCCTTTCATCTCATGCTATCCATATTAAACTTTCATCGGGTTTCGTATTAGAAGCTTTACAATGCTAAGAAGGACCAGGAATCCCTTTCCTTCAAAATCTGCCTCAAGATTTCCGAAGCCTTCCTCGGCTCCATAGAAAGGAAAACTCTCCCTACATGCTTGCAGAACTCCTTCTTCAAAACCCTCCTGGACCAATCAGGGCAGTCGTGTAGAATCTTCCTCTCGGAAGTTTCAACGACAATTCTGTATTGCCTAACCCTGGCTTCGAATCCCTTGGCATCGACCCTTTTGAAAATGACCTCTTCTTCGCCTATCTCTGCAGAACGATTGATGAGGTATGGCTCCATAAAGGCCATAAGAAGATTCTTTACGGAGATCTCCTCACCATTCGTAAGTTTATGTGAGGCAGGGATATAATCCGTAAGCCTTCTAGTTCCATTTTTGGCGATCCTTCTGCTGGAGGATCCCTTGCCTTGGATTTCGATGCTTAAATTCTCGCTTTCATGCTGACGATAGGCTTCAAGATCGCTTTTTGCCCTTGATTGGGCATCGCTTACTTTTCCGAGCATATGAAGAAGTTGTAGCGAGTTTTCGACGGCATAGCCCTTAAAATGATTGTTGAAAAGCCCGTATAGGACTTTGACCCTTTTCGAGACATCCCTAATCTTAGAAACCCAGGGCTCCAGCTCCTTCTCCTCATATCGGTAAAAATACCATGGCTCTTTTCCCCTTCCATGCCAACGAATATACGCGATGTCTGTTGTCACATGGGTTTCGGGAGGAAGGAGCGGTTCATCGACGATGGTGTAGGCGATGCTATAATTTTCCAGAAGCTTAAAGGTTTCTGGACGAAGCCAGGAAGGCTCCCTGAACTCAAGGGCAAACCTGAAGTCTGGGGGAAGAATTTTTAGGAAGGATTCGAGCCTTTCTGGATTGAAGCCGAAATTTGGGGGAAGCTGGGCTAGGAGGCATCCTAGGCGTCCTTCAAGCTGGATCGGTTTTAGAAGCTCGAGGAAGGCTTTCAGATCTTTTTCGACCCCAAGGTTAGGATTAAGAAGTTTCTCATGAGTAATGAGCTTTGGAAGTTTAGCCGTAAAGATAAGGTCCCTTCTGCTGTTCCTAAGCCAACCTAAGACCGTTCCCTTTGATGGATACTCGTAGAAAGTAGAGTTTATTTCTACGACATCGAAGATCTGCGAATACTGAAAGAGTTTTCGGCCCTTAGATTTGTAGAGAGGCCCAATCCAGTCATCGTAACTCCAGCCCGAGCAGCCAATCTTAATCTCGCCCATATTAAGCCGCCGTTTCTTTTTAAGGAAAAATTACATTTAACAATTCATAGGGATCGTTAGAAGAAGGCTTAAGGAACCTCTTTATCGATTCTACCTTTCGCGCATTCCTAGGCACTCCAGCACTTCATTGAACTTCGTCGAAGATGAATCAATATCCCATTGGCACCTTTTCTTCATGAGGCATCCAATGGGGCCTCGGTTAAACTATGTATGTAATCGATTTTCTCCGCTTAGCTTCCTGAAGTGCTTCCTCGAAGATCTTCCTCCCTTCTGGAGAGAGCTCCTTATCTTCATTGACCACCTCGATGTCCACTAGTTCCTCCAAAATGCTGAGCATAAGGATAGAACCTCCAGCTGAATCCGATTTAATTTTATGCTTTATTTCTTTTCTCTTTATAATCTGAAGCTATAAAAATTTAAGGGATGGAGCTACGGACATGGCAACTTAAGGTTTATACATCTTCTTGGTTAAGTCCTTCGCTATTAATCAGGGAATTTTTGGCCATGGAAAAATCCTTCAAAAGCCTAACGCATGCCAACAATCCTATAAATAAGAGCGAAGGCCTTTTGTTGAGTGTTAAGGCTTAGGTTGAAGCTTTATGCGTTTTTCTAAAAGCCGGAAGGGAATGATGGACCTACAACCGTCCCCCAAATCGACACCTAGGAGAGCTAGCGGATGCTGGATGCTGCTTAAGGCATCTAAGAACCATATTAAGCGAGAAAAAGCGATGCTTCAACTGGACTTAAATACTATGGCTGAAAATGCTAAAGCATGCTCAACCCTGAGGAATACAGGCATCTATTTCCCCATACGAAGCTCTGCACTTTCCTAGATCATGCTGCCGTTCCGCCTCAGCCTACGCCCGTGAGGGAAGCCGTTTATGAATCCATAGCCGAGGACGAACCAAGGCAGGAGGTGCGGTGGCAGAAGTGGATGGAGCGCAAGAAGAAGGGGCTAAACCTCATCTCGACGATGATAAACGCCTCCCCAGAGGAGATCCTTTTCACAGGCAATACGACCAGGGGCTTCATCATCCTCGCTAATGGAATAGATTGGCATAAAGGCGATAACATAGTGACTACTGAGGGAGAGTTCCCAGCTAATGTGGTGCCATGGATGCTCCTGAAGCGGTTGGGAGTGGAAACCCGCTTTGCTCCCCATAGGGATGGAAGGCTTCTTATCGAAGACATAGAAAACCTTATAGACGAAAGGACGAGGCTCGTCACGGTAAGCTTCGTCTACTGGCTGACGGGCTTCAGGAGCAACCTCAAAGCCCTGGGCGAGCTCTGCAGGAAGAAGGGTATCTATTTGGCGGTGGACGGTGCCCAGGGTGTGGGGGCAATACCCATAGATGTTCAGGAAAGCCGGATAGACTTCCTAACAACCTGCGGGTTCAAATGGCTCCTGGGTCCCGTAGGAAGCGGCTTCTTCTACTGTCGAAAGGAAATCGTTCCGAAGCTTGCCCCTTCCTTGACAGGTTATTCGGGTGCCATATCGGAGGGAGGCTCCTACATGCATCCGCCCACCCGTGTGGAACCCTTGAACGATGCGAGGCGTTTCGACGATGGGTCTCCTAATGTTCCATGCATCTACGGGCTTACGGCGAGCGTGGAGCTCTTGACATCCGTCGGTATCGACCGCATAGAGAGGCACTTGATGAATCTAACATCCCATTTGATAGATGGCCTTGAGGACTTGGGCTACGATTTGATCACTCCCCATGATCGGGAGGAGGAGCGTTCAGGAATCGTCTGCTTCAAGCACGATCGCCTATCCCTGTAGTGATAATTATGAATTATCCCCTAACTCATTATTTCGATCGCTTTTTCAAGTGAAGTCTTTAGCGAACATCAGCCTTGCTATGGCCTCTACGAGCTTCTCCTTCTCCTCGTAATGTATCTGTTCGAAGAGCTCTATGAGCTTGTTTATCAAGAGCCTGTACCTCTTCGTATGCTGGTTCAGGAGCCATTCCGTGAAGCCGTGGGCAAGGAGCCCGTAGGCAAGGTCCGGATCCTCGGCGTAGATAAGGATTGTATTGCCTATGACCTCCTCATCCAGGCGCCTTCCATCCCTGAACTTTATGGTTCCCGGAAGCCACTCAACCCCAACTTCGTAGCCCATTCCAAGCCTATCCTTCAGCCTCTCAAGCCTATCCCTAAGAAGCCCGGCATCCATCGTTGGGGCTTTTCCATTTCTCTTCCTACTATCGTTCTCGGGATCAGGCCCTTTCAAACCTTTCAGGGATCGGCGCATCTCCCTCCCCCTTATCGATTCTTTCCCAGCCCCTCCGGATCTCGGTTCCTTCCTTCCCATCTGCCACTTTAACCATTTTTTGTGTTTTTTAGCCATATAAATTTTATTATATTTGAAACGATTTCTTTCTCATATATCATTCATCCGATCGTATGCATCAAATAGAATAGAATTACATCACATTGAATCGAATCGCTTCCATCGCATCCTAATCTTGTTCGATTGTCGAATACAGAAGTTTTTAGGCTTGGAGCTGAGCTGGCGTGACGTTTGGTAAAAATTTATATGTTTCCTAGGTAAATTCAATATAATAATGGTGAAAATTTGATGCCTTTAAAGAGACACTCAATCATGGCAGTGATTTTTGCATCTCTATCGCTCCTTCTCGCTGCTGAACCTACTTTTGCAGGAACTTACTGGCCGGAGGTTCATAAGAACATAAGGGATGGTGGGGATGAGTACATCATCGTTCCAACACCCGTCCCAGAAGGAGTAACCGTAGATACGGCAACCGAATGGGTCTATGAGCACATCGCATACGCATCTGATGTGGAAGTGTGGGGCGGTGAATACTGGCAAGATTCTCTTCAAACTCTATCGATGGGAACCGGAGACTGTGAAGACAAGGCAATACTGCTAGTAGCCCTTCTTAGAAGCTTAGGCGTTTCGGAGGACAATGTTCGTGTCGTCGCTGGCATGGTGGGTGGAGGCCCTCCAACCCCGGAGGGAATCTATTACCCCGCTAAACACGTTTGGGCAGAATTCTATGACGGAACACAATGGTATGTATTGGACCCAACTTTGGGCATAGAGATGACATGGGCAGAGTATCGAGATACGTATAGCGCGGAAAGGCAGTTCGCCTTCAACGACATCTACGGAACTGCTGAAAAAAACATATGGCCGAATTACTGGAAACCGCTCTAACCTAGGAAGAAGGAAGGGAAGGGAATCTAGTCCGAGGGCTTCAGCCCTTCGATAGCTTGCGCTAGGGTCCAAAAATGGCAGAAGATCGTATGCTATGCTGTGCTATGGATAGCCTAGGCTTCGACGAGCGTCAGGGCTACCCTGAGGATCTGGCTCAAGCCAGGGACGAGCTCATACGAGAAGCCTACAAGTTTTACGGAGACCCCAGAGGTTTCCACCTCATCCGTGTAGGTAAGGCTGGCTCCCGTATCATGCCATCCCTGAAGCCTCTCCTTATCCGTAAGGTATGTAGAGCCTAAAAGAAGCCCCTCGATTTGAATCCTCAGTCCCTCGCTTCCTATGGGCTTCGTGTAGAGCTTGGAGCCTCCGGGGATGAAGCGTTCTATGTAGCGCTGGGTTTTCGCCTTTACTATGGGCTTCAAAGGAACGATCGTAACCGTATTTGTCCCGTCGGAAAGGCTTACCATTTTTCTTTTCTTTCCCTCCCCTCTTTCTTACTTATCGAAGGGAGCCCCTTAAGCCCTTAAGGGGCTTAAGTTTCAGTTCAGTTCAAGGCTTACCAACCCTAGCCTTCAGGTCCTCCACATCCTTTTGAAGGGCTTCAATAAGCTGTCTCAACTCATCCTTATCCGCCAGTGCTTCCTCAGCCCTTCCTTTGGCTTCCTCAACCTTAGCTTTTAGCTCTTCCAGGGACCTGGTATGGTCCTGAATGGTAGCCTCAGCCTCCTTAAGCTGCCTGGCATATCGATGGAGGCGCCTCGTAAGGGTCTCGAAATAATCAGGAGTTTCTTCCTCTCCCGCTCTCCCTCTCGCTTCCGCTTCCATTTCCATTTCTTTTCCTCCTCTTCCATGTAAGGAAAGCCAAAAAGCCGATCCATAAAGCCATGAGAAGGCTTTCATGTGTGCCAGGCTTCAGGAAATCCTCAAGCTTCGCCAAGTAGCCTTCCTTTATGAACTCGTCCAGAAGGATAAGGATCGTAAGCCCGGCGGTCCATAGGAAGGCTCTCAGTCTTAGCCTCTTGAAGTTATCGCTTCGATCGGCGCTACGCGGTTCTTCGTATGACATCCGACAGCTCCCTCCGAAGCCTGGCTAAAGCCTCCTCGAGGCTTAAGGGCAAAACGGGGCATAGGTCCAGCTCTGTAACGGCTTCCGGGATCCTATGCCTCAAGGCTAGGATCCTAAAGCTCTGGCTGCTTATCCCGAAGTCCTGGATCGTTACGGCTATTAGCTGCCCTGCTTCGAGGCAAGGAAGGAATACAGCCGTAACCCTAAGCCTATCGTAGGGGTCCTTGTATAGGCTTATGATGGAGTCCGCAAGGGCTTTCGCATAGACGGCATCGGAGACCGTATCATCGCTTTTGAAGCTATCCCTTCGCTTGTAGGAAGCCTGGCTGGAGGCGTCCCCGGAATCGACCTGGATCTGGGGCGTATAGAAGTAAAGCCCGTCGATCCAGAGGCTATGGAGCCCTATGCCCAAAACCTGGATCGTGGCATCCTTAGCCGTATCATCGCCTGTGGAAGCGTTCCAGTAGCCCCCAAGCCCGTCCGAAGTATTGTAGGCGTATATGCTGTTCGAAGATACGGACTCGAAAAGAGCCCTTATGGCTAAGGGAGATTCCAGGACTAAGGAGCCTCCCGATCCATACCAGCCGACAGATGAAGTTATCGTTATGGTTCCGAAGGTTGCGAGGATGGCTCCGTCGGACTCCCTCCTTATCCGACCTGTAGCCTGGGCATCGGCACCCGTAGAACCGCAATACATCCTTATTGCCTTTATGACGCAGGGACCCAGCGTAAGGTTTCTTTGCCCCCAGTAGCCCCCTATTGCAATCGTCGAGGTTCCCGTGGAGGTAGGCTGCGAGGCTAGCGTATCCGAAACCGAGGAAGAAACCCGCCAGGCGATGGCTATGTAGTTAACGGGATCCGTAGCCCAGTCGAAGCTTCCTACGGTCGTCCAACCGGGGCTTCCTACGCCTACGTCCAACGCCTTCTGTTCCCATGTGTTGGCTGCGCTTATCGTTAGGTTCTGGTAAACATAGTTGGAAGCATCCTTATGAAGCTCGATCCTAAGCTCCGAAAGATCAACATCTCGCCTGAGGGAAACGTAAAGCTTCGTGTAGTAGCTTCCTACGATGAGCCCCAGGTCCTTCGAAGCCGGATAGTAAACCCGGCTTAGAGCATCATCCCTGAACCATCGATGCTTCACCGAGTAAGCTCCTTTAACCTTTGTAGAAGTGTCGTATTCTACGGAAGCCCCCGCCTCATCGGTCGCCCATCCGGAGTTTTCGGTCCATGAATCCTGATCGAGGGGCTTGTAGCCTACGCCTCCAAGGAACCGAAGCCAGTTTATGAGGCGGTCGTCCGAACGTTCTAAGGAGGCTTCCAGAATGTTCGTGCCCTGGGAGAGGCTTACGGAAGCTTGGGAAGCCAGGCTTCGGGGCTTGAAATAAAGGTCCTTGGACCATGTAACCCAGAAATCGGCATCCTCGGCTTCCGCAAGCTGCCTTATGGCTTCGAAGACCGTGAGCTTATCGAAGGTTCTGTCGTAGGTCCTTGTAAAGCCCGTATAGACGCCGTTGGTCGTTATGTCGGAAACGTAAGAACTTATGAGGTCCTGGACGATCTCATGCGCCTTCTTGTTCAGATAGGTCTTCCCGAAGATGAGCCTGAAGAAAAGCCAGTATGTGTAGTCGAGGGCATCGCACTCTATCGCCTTCCCGCCGAGGCTTTTTGAAACCTTCGTTATCATGCCCTTGAAGACCGTATAGAGGGTTCCGCCGTAATTCCCCTTCAGCTCTATCTCTTCGCCTATGGAAGGCGATACATCGCTGGTGAACTCGACCCTGGCGGAACGGGTTCCATAGGTTATCGCCTGCTCGGCCTCCCAGCCAAGGCAATAGGGGGTCCTATCTACGCCGTTAAGAAGGACCTGATGGATCGAAGAACTCACTATGTAATAGCCCCCTTAGCTTAGCCTAGAGGTTCCTATGCCTCCTGTAGAGGGCTGAGGCTATCTCATCAGCCACTCGCCTAGCAAGCCTCTTCTCATCCGCTTCGCCCGAGACTGAGGCGTTCAACGTAAGGTTTATGATTACGGGACCTTGCGCCTCGTTCCCTCCTGCTACGGCTCCCACCCCCACTCCTGGTCCTATACCTTCAACGGCTCCAGCTTTGAAGCCCTCTATGCCCCTGAGGGCTTCTCCCATGCTCCGATCTACAAGGCTTGAGAACCTTTCCAGGTCCTTCTCGGCAGAATCCACGGCCTCGCTAATCGCATGGGCGAAGCATATGCTTTCGATAAAGTCGCCTATCGTCTTCTGGGCATTCGAGAAGGCTCCAGAAACCGCATCCTTGAAGCCTCCAAGGGCATCCTGGGCTGCCTTGGCTGCGCCTCCTAGGGTATCCGAAAGCCACTTCAGCCCATCTATGACGGGCTTTATGAAGGTATCGTAGCCAGACTTCAGGGTTCCGCAGAAGGCGTCCCAGGCTCCAGAAAGCCATTTTATAGCCTCCTGAACGCCCTCTACGGCGGGCTTGAAGAAGCTTATCAGGGCTTCTCCTAGGGCGTTAACGGCATTGCGAAAGTCTTCATTCGTCTGATATAGATAGACGAGCCCGGCAGCCAAGGCTGCGATTCCGGCTATTACTAAAACGATGGGATTGGCAGCAAGGAAGCTCATTACACCTGATAAGGCTTCAGTAGCTGCATGGAGGCTTTGAAAAGCCTTGATGCCAGAATCTATGCCCGTTATAAGCGTAGGAACAACGGAAAGGGCTACCTGGGCTATCATCTGGTTGAGGTTTCCTTGTGCTATTTCTGCTCTCTCGGTTGCCAGCCTGTAGTGCTCCTGTGCCAGCTCAAGGTCCCTTGCAGCCTTCTGGGCTTCTGCCGAGTCAGCTCCATACTTCTCTACGGCTAGATTATAGCGATTCTGGGCATCCTCCACAGCCTTCAGAGCCGTTTGCGCTAGATAGTTAGCCCTTTCTAGGGCATACTGAGACTTTTCGACCCTATCGACGCCCTGATAAAGGCTGAAGGCGCTCGTGGCTAAGCCCGAAAAACCCGTTACAAGGTCCCTGACGGAGGCATTTGTTCGGTCTTGGGCTTCCTGAACCGCCTTGTTCGCCCTTTCAACCTCGGAAAGGCTGGATTCGATATTTCGAGAGGCCTCGCTTACTACATCGCTTGCCTCATCTATGGCCTTCAGCCTTATCTGGAGCTCGCCGATCTGGCTCAACTTGGCTTAACGCCTCCTCCTAAGCCTTTCAAGCCTTTCGTAATACCATTCGAGCCAGGCAAGGAGAAAGTTGTACTGGAAGGCCGTTAGCTCCGAGACCTCTACAGGCGTATAGCCGAACTCGTAGCAAAGCCAGCCAAAGGCTTGAGCGTAGGGATTTGCCTTCACCCATCTCTTCACGGCATCGTAGCGAAAAAACCCGCTAGTCCTGTGATCTTCAGGAGCTCAGCCATGACATCCCATGGAAGGTCCGCAACGTCTTCCTTAGCAATCGAGGGATCGGCCTTCGAGAGGCATCTCCATACGGCCATGATAATGCGCTCCTCATCCGTTCCTGTCTTCGCCAGCTCGAGGAGGTCCCTAGCCGTTAAAACGCCAAAACGGATCGTGCCCAGCCTAGGATGCTTAACCGTCCGTATCTCGCGGGTAGAGCGGGCCAGCTCTCGAAGGTCGAAGCTTTTTGCAGTTTCCTCCCTTTTCACTTCCATGGCTTCGATCTTCGCCATGTATTCGGCTATCTTCTCCTCCTTCTCCTTCTCCCTCTCTTTCTCTTTCTCTTTCTCTTTCTCCTTCTCCGCCTGTTCCTTTTCCATTTCTTCGCTTTCCCTCCCCAAACAGAATGCGCTAGGCTGCTTCTGCTGGACTGAGTCCAGCAGAAAGGCCAAGCATACATAGCATAGTCTCGATTAGGCTACTGAGTTCCGAGGGCTATGCTGGTCCCCTCGCCTTCCAATTCCTCCTCGAGGTAGTCGTCCTGCGGGTTTGTGTACTGCCAGCGCCGAAAGATCACATTGCTGAGGGTGATTTTTGGCTTGCCTGTGCCTGTGCCGGCCGGGCGCACTTCGATCGTTACCTTGGTTCCGTTCAGAACGTCCGTAAGAAAGGCACTATCAATGTACCACTTGGACAGGCTGACCCTGAAGCTCTGGTTTCCGATTTCCAGCGCGACGGGCGTCTTTGAGCCAATGCTGTAGGCCTTTACTACCTCATTCTCTACGATTATACGAGCAAATTTGGCGCTACCGATCGGCTCGGTTCCCTTCAGTATGACGGCGTTGACTCCCAGCAGAGGTACCTGCTGCGACATTTTCCATCACCTCTCCTCTTCTTTTCCTTTCCTTAGCTAGCTCAGCTTAGCTTGGGTTGGGGCTTCTGCAGCCAGAAGCCTTTCCAAACCTAGAGGCTCCTTGAACTTGAGCAGGGATCTATCGGAGCCCAGGGCGACCTCTACCTCTACCTCTGCCCCCGCTCGAGTCATTCGAGCAGAAACCCAGGGTCCCGCATAGGGACATAAGGCTTCCATAAAAGGGACCTAGGAACTGGAAACAGGGACCTACAGGACCTTTCGTTCCTTCCCCTTCCCTTCCTTCCCTTCCATTCCAGCCTAGCTGGATCCCTCCTCCAGGATCCTATCCAAAACCTTCCTCATCAGACGCCGGCTTTCCTGCATGACATGCCACCAGGCGGCCGTCATGAAGAGCCGTGCCCTGATATAGCGGGTCCCAAACTCCTGATAGCGAGCATAGGGAGCTGTGGCTACAAGCCAGTAGCCCCCCTCATCCGCATTCGCATTCGCATCCTCAACCCAGTGAATCGTGCTTCTTAGGTAGCCGGTCCTTACGGGAGCCAGGGATCTGGCGACCTCCAGGGCTTCTACGGCTAGCCAGTACATTTCTTCGCTAACGTACTTCCTTGCCCTTTCAGGAAGCCTTTGAAGGGCTTTTCGAAGCCGGTCCATTCCTTCTACGCTGATCTGAACGCTCATGCAGCCCAGCCATCAGGAGGATTCGATTTTGAGAAGGAGGGCGCCTGTAACGATCTGGAGCCTTAGGATGTTCTCGCCCTCTGAAACCGTCGGCTCCCTGACGATGCGTACCAGGGAGGCACCTTCGATAGCCCGTCCCTTCGCTAGGATGATGCGGTATATTTCATTCCTGATCTTCTCTCGCTTTTCAAGGAGGCTTAATATTGAGGCCTGGCTCGGAACCCGAATGCCCACATCGATGGCTAAGGGCTGATCAACCTTCCAGATCACGGGCTGGAAGGCAATGGGCGATACGCTCGCGCCTCCCGCCTCATAGACCGCTATAAGGTACGCTTTCCCGGATGAAGCCTTAAGCCAGGCGATCTCATCGATGCGATGGCTTGCCCACTCGATTTCGGTTACGGCTATGCCCGTGTTTTCTTGGCTCCAGTTGTTATAGATCGTTTCAAGAAGGTTCGAAGCCAGGGGCATCGTGATCACGGCACCAAAAAAAGCGTTAAGGGTTAAAGATCCCGCCCCGGTAAGTGGGCACCTCGGAAGCTTCCGAAGCCTCGGCTCCCAAGGCTACGAGGCTGAAGTTCGCCATGGCTTTAGCCAATTCTTCGGCGAATTTCTGGACAGCGCCCCTGAAGACATCCATGCTGACGGCCGCCTTCGTGATGAAGAGGTCCCCGAGCCTGTAGTCGAAGGCGCCCTGGAGGATGCCTCCCGAAGCCGTGACAAGGATGCGGAGGCATGCAAGGTTCAGGGCTATAAGCCTTGCCCAGGCATACCGGGGATCCGAGGTTTCTAAATCAAAGCCCACGATGGCGTTCGCGTACGTGTTCGCATAGTCCGTATGGGCTTGGAAGGAAGCTTCCTGTATTGGAAGCCCATAGACCGTGTAGACATGGCTTACGCTGTCGTAGCTTGCGTTTAGGGCTGAAGCTACTTCCTGAACCTTGACGTATTCTACGGTCATAATCTCCCCTAACTAAACGGTTGAAAAGGAAAGGAAGAGAAGAAAAGAAAAAGAGGAGGTTGGAAGGGAGAAGGGAGGGAGGAAGATCACCAATAGAAATGGAACGCTTCCTTCTCCCTTTCCCTTTCATTTAGCCTTTATCGTTGCTGCTCTTAGCTAGACGCCAATCCTGTCACTTTCACGATCGCTTCTCCGCAGGTAACGCAGGGCGCATACCTTGCCGTAAGGACAACATCGACAGCATCGAACTCCTTCTTGATTTCCACATCGGTCGTCAACGGGCGTCGGATTACGAAGAACCCAAGGGGCGCATAGCTAGCTGATGGGTTCTGTCCTGTGCTTAGGATGTAGGCGTTTCCAGCCGGTATGACCGTGGAGATGAGGACATCCATGCCGTAGATCTGGCCTACGGCACCGTTCCTCAGGACCGATTCTCCATAATAGGCGTAGGTGCTGAACTGTGGAAGGTAGTAGACGTCCCTCGCATTTACTGGGTTAAGGAGGATCGTATCGGGGACGAAGTTGTAGGCTTCTATCGTCGCCTTCGCCTTCAGGATATCCTTCGTTCCTAAGCCTCCGGTAATCGTGAACTCGGAGCCCGTGGCCGAGAGGCTTTTGCCTTCAGCTGCGAAGCTGTTGGCGGCCGCCGAGTCCAGGACCGTCTGGCAGTCCTTGTCGATCGTGTAGGCCATACGCCTGGCAATTCGCCTGAGCTGATCCTCTATGACGGGTATGTAGAAGTCCTCGATGGCTTCCCTCGTTACCCGCTCCCTGAGCCCCTTCTTGTATGGCGTGACGGTTACGTACGTGTAGGGCGTAAAGTCCATGGGAATTTCGGCGCCTTCGCCAACTTCTGTGATGGCCGCAGCCCTGCTTCCCTGCTGCTTCACGAAGGTTGCGGTCCGCCCAGCAACTAAGGGAAACTCTGGGAAGAGCCTTTTCAATACGAGCGCTGGCATCGTAAGTTCAATAATTTTCTTATGAAGTGCCGGATAGGCTATGGCGCCAGTATCGATCCATGTAAAGGCATCACGAGTCATTGCCATAGTTTCGATTCACCTCCTATCTTAGGGAAGGCAGCTGATCAGGGCATAGATGACATCGCCGTCCGCCGAAGCTCCCGTAAGTGCCTTTCCGATCCATTGCTCTACCTTGTTCAGCTCGGTCTGCATATCGGCTTCAGCGTAGGTTGCAGGTGCATCTAAGGCTGCCACGGCTGCCACTTTGCCTCCGTTAGCACTTGAGATCCTGGAGCCCGCTGATATGGCACCGGAAGCCGTTACCCTTACGAGCCCGCGACAGACAACCGTGATCTTCTTGCCTGCCGTTCCGCCCGTGAGGGCAACGCCTATGACATCCTTCCTGGCGCCGTCAGTGGGCTTTACCTTGGGGATGGCTCCTGCCCCACTTATGTAGACAACCTGACCCGCGTTGATCGTTGCGCCCGAGTCAACCTCGGCAGTTATAAGGAAACGGTCGCTTACCAAGGGCGAAGTCCCTTCAAAGCTCATGCTTCCTTCTCACCTCACCTCACGTCGCTCGTTAGCTTATCGAAAGCCCACAAGCCTTCTATGGGCTTTAAGAAGGTCCTTGAACCAATCATAGTCGGCGAGGATGTCCTTACCGGCTCCGGCTTCTTCGATGGCAACGATTCCCTTTCCTTTGGCTTTGGCTTCTGCCTCTTCGGATTCTGCTCCAGCCTCTCCAACTTCGGCTCCCGTCTTCTTAGCCTCTTCTGCCCTCTTAGCTTCCTCAGCTTCTGCTTCCTCCGCCTCTTCTGCCTCCTCAGCTTCCTCGCCCTTCTTGGCAGCCTCGGCTTCTATAGCCTTTAGCCGCCTAGCTAGGTCGCTGAGCTTCCTGGCTAGCTTCTTGGCTTCGTCTCCCTTGATCTGGGGCATGAGCTTCTCCAGTTGGCGCATAAGCTCTTCGTACTCTACGGGCTTCGGCGATGGGGACGATTCCCCGGGACCTACGTTTACGACGGCCTGCGCTTGCTGCGGAGAAGCCTCCTTCTGAGCATCCATGGGAGGCTTCACCTCGCTTTCGGTTTCTCTTTCTGCCTTCAATTTTTGTTCGGGAGCTTGCGACTCTGAGGGTCTAGCTCCCACATCGCCATCCTTTACAGGGGATGACAGTGAAAGATGGGAAGGTAAAGACGAAGGTGAAGAAGAGAAGGAAGATGCTTCTGTCTCCTGCTCCGGCTCTTGGGATGAGGATGAAGGGGAAGACGAAGGAGAAGGTGTAGCCGTAGAAGAAGGCGTATCCATAACCCTCCTTAGGACAGCCTGCCACTGGCCTTCGTTCATAGCCTTGAAGAAACCGATGGGCTGGAACTCCGTTCGCTCATAGGCCGGCGACGCTACGATGCTCAGCTCCCTGACGACTGGCTTATGGACGACCTCCCAGGCTCCAGGGCATAAATGGACGAGCATACCCTCCCGCCTCGATGGGCGCTGGCACCTGGAGCATTCCACGTCTTCGCTGTCTACCTGGATGGATACGTGGCTTATGTAGCCCCTCAGGATCTTTTCTATCAGCTTCTCGTCGCCCACCTCGGCCTTGAAAAGGACGCGTCCCCCATTCCCTTGGGCTCAGCCTGGAACCGATAAGGAGCC